>Ga0070689_100001276_pt1 | contig 16000 bp, 7 predicted proteins | sample KBSS23HmetaG_FD_64669 | JGI IMG/M metagenome (GOLD analysis project Ga0070689, IMG submission 64669) | Switchgrass rhizosphere microbial communities from Kellogg Biological Station, Michigan, USA - KBS S2-3H metaG | ecosystem: Host-associated > Plants > Roots > Rhizosphere ...
CGCGGCCTCGAAGAGCGGCGCGGTCTGCCCCCACGCGACCTGCGCCCCGAGGAGCGCGTTGATCCCACCGGCGAGGCGGCCGATGGCGCGGTAGCCGAGGATGACGCCGCCGAGGCCAATGGCGAGCGCCGCCGGCGCGTTCGACGCGACGAACGCCGGACCGAGCGTGAGCACGCCGAGGACGAGCCAGCCGCGCGGGAAGATCGCCTGCATCCGCGACGCGAACGCGTCCATCGCCTGCGACCTGTCGGCGTACTTCGCGAGCTGCTCGTCCTCCGCGACGTGCCACGCGGCGCGCGGCTCCTGCGCGAGGCGCGTCCTGTGCCCCACCATCCGCTCGACGAGGTCGTGGGTCATCGCGAGGCGCGCCCGCGACCACGCGCGGAGCCGCTGGAAGAAGCGCCATCCGATGGTGATCCCCACCGCCGCCCACGCCGCGAGGAGGAGCGGCCCGAGGACGCCCGCGGGACCTGCGACGAGGACGCCGCCGGCGACGACGAGCTCGACCACCGCGAGGAGCGCGTTGAGTCCGCCGCTCGTCACGAGCTGCTCGAGCGCCTCCGACTCGATCACCCTGCCGAGGAGCGACCCCGCCCCTTCGCTCCGCGTCTCCTCCGGCTCGAGGCGGAGCGCGCCGTAGAGGAGGCGCCGCTTCAAGAGCGTCGCGAACGACACGGCGAGCTCGCCCTGCTGCGAGCTCGCGATCACGCCGAGCGGGACGAGCGTCGTGAGGACGAGCACCCACGCGAGGAGCCACCCCGTCGAGAGGTGCCCCTCGAGCGCCCCCTTGCCGATCACCCACCAGCCGGCGAGCGACAGCACCTGCGTGGCGAGCTGCACGGCGACCATCGCGACGATCTGCCGGACGAGCCCGGCGCGCGCGAGCTGATCGACGAAGCGCGCGCTCGGCGGCATCGAGAGCTTCCACCCGAGATCGAGGAGCACCGCGGCGAGCTGCTCTTCGAGGAGCGCCTCGCGCGCTTGGGCGCGGCGCGACGGGGCGATCCCGGCGCGCTCGAGGAGCGCGTCGACCCGCCGCTGGAGCACCGGCGAGACGCGGCGCCGGAGGTCTTTGACGAGATCCGCGACGGGGACCGACCGCACCGCGCCGTCCGGCGCGACGATCCGCGCCGTGCCGCCGCGCACGCCGACGAGCGCGATCACGGCGAACGCGTGCCCTTGCGCCGGAGCGGGATCGAGCGCCACGCTGATCAGCGACGCGCCGCCGCGGCGGAGGGTCGCGTCGATGTCCACGTAGCCGACGCGGATCGGCTCGGCCTCGAGGAGGACCGCGCGCGCGACGCCGTCCACCCACCGCTCGAGCGCGGCCCCGTCGGTCCTCGCGGCGTCCGGGAACGCCGGGAGGACGACGTCGGCCGGCGGGAAGTCGGCCGCGCGCGCGACCGCGACGAGCGCGTCGCCGATGCGATCGACCGGCCACGCCAGCGACTCGATCACGACGCGCCCCCGCCGGCGGCGCCGCGCGCCCCCGCGCGCTCCTCGAGCGCGCCGTCTCGGAGGAAGAGCCTCCGCCACGCGAGGCCGCTCCAGAGCCCCTCCTGCACCGCGTGCTCCGCGTCGAGGAGCGCGCGGAAGCGCGTCCCCTCCTGGGCCGCGAGCGCCGCCGGCGCGTCGTCCTCGACGATGCGGCCGCCGTCGACCACGAGGACGCGGTCGAAGTCGAGCGTCTCGCCGACGTCGTGGGTCACGCAGATGAGCGTCGCGTCCTTCCACAGGCGGCGCGCGCGGCGCATGAGCGCGCGCCGCCGCTCGCGATCGAGGCCGCGGAACGGCTCGTCCAGGATGACGAGGCGGCTCGTGCCGCGGAGCATCGCGCGCGCGAGGCGGACGCGCTGCCCTTCGCCGCCCGAGACGAGCGCGCCGCTGTCGCCGAGCGACGTCTGGAGCCCCTCGGGGAGGCGCTCGAGGAGCTGGATGACGTCGGCCGTCTCGAGCACCTGGCCGAGCGGCGCGCTCCCTTGCGTCGATCCGTACGTGAGGTTCTCGAGGAGCGACCGGTTCCAGAGCTGCACCGCCGGATCGACCCACGCCGTCTGCCCGCGGAGGCGCGCGAGGCGATCCCACCGTAGGGCCGCGCCGTCGACCAGGATCTGCCCCTCCGCCGCGCGGTGCCACCCGAGGAGGAGGCCGACGAGGCTCGATTTCCCGGCGCCCGACGGTCCGACCACCGCGACGTGGTGGCCGGCGGGGATGTGCACGTGCACGTCCTCGAGGATCGTCTGCCCGGCGGCGCGGACGGTGACGCCGACCAGCTCGAGCTGCACCGCGCGCGCGCTCACGCCGGGGAGCGTCCGCGGCGCGCCGGCGGGCTCGGGGTCCTCCTTCTCCTCGATCGCGCCGAGCGGCTCGAGGACGCGGAGCATCATGTTGCGGTACCCGGGGTACTGCCGGATCGACATCGCGATGTCGCGTCCGATGGTCGGCAAGTTGAGCGCCCAGTAGACGAGGAGGAGCGCCGCCGCCGGCTCGGCGCCGGGCCCCGCGTAGCGGAAGAGGAGGACCGCCGCGACGACCACGCCGGCGATCGCCTCGAGCCCGTCGACGACCACCGACAGGCGCACGAGGTCGAACACCGAGCGCATGTACTCCGCCATCATCGACTCGTGCTCGCGACGGAGCGGGCGCTCGCCGCCGTGGGTGCGGAGCGCGAAGAGCCCCATGAGCGCGTCGAAATAGAAGCGGCTCAGCGAGCCGGCGTACGCGCGCACCTGGAGGTCGCGCTCGATGAGGCTCGACTGCGTGAGCCACGGCAGCCCGACCACCGCGATCGCCGCCAGGGCGACGACCGGCGCGCCCGCCGGATCGATCCAGACGAGCCCCGCCGCGGTCACGAGGAGATCGGCGACCGAGCGGAACAGACGGAAGCCCACCGCGGGGAGGTTCCGCACCGCGTGGATGCTGTGCGCGCGGTGGGTCATGTCCGACGTGGGGCGGCTGCTGAAGTACCGATCGGAGAGCCTCGGGATCTTCGCGAGGAACGCCATGCGCAGCCTTAGCTCGAGGTTTCTGCCCATGCGGAGCATCCCGGACGCGATCGGGATCTCGACGGCGAGGAGGAGGAAGAAGAGCGCGGTGAGCGCCGCGTACGCGGCGAGGCGCTGCTCCGGGATCGCGAGGTGGCGGGCGACGTCGAGGACGCCGCGGAGCGCGAGCGCCTCGAGGAACGCGCCGAGGCTCGCCGCGACGACCGCGCCGGTGATCAGGATCGGGTTCCACATCCCGTCCTCGCGGAGGAAGCGGACGAGGTCGGCGAGCGGCCGCGCGGGCGGCTCCGTGAGCGCCGCCTCGAGCTCCACCGGGAGCGGCCCGCGCTCCGCGATCGCCGCGTCGTCGCGCCCGCGCACCTTCACGACCACGGCGCCGCGCAGCGTGACGTGCTCCTCCTCCACAGATGCCGCGGGCGCGGGCGACACCGACCAGAATCGGAGCGGGATCGCCGGGTCGAACGCCGGAGCGGCGAGATCGGCGAGCCCCTGATCGAACGACGCCGCGAGCACGCCGGCGGCGCGCCGCCCGGCATCGATCGCGCCGCTCCGGATGAGCGCGCTCACCATCCGCTCCGCCGCGTCGAGCGCGCCGAGCGTGCGCCACGAAGGATCGGCGAGCGCGCGCGCGACGAGCCCGTTCACGTCGACGCCGGCGCCGATCCGCCGGAGGCGCGCGGTCATCGCCGAGACGGCCGACTCCGAGCCGGCGAACTCGCGCCACACCTCGGCGGGGATCGGCATCGCGTGCGGATGCAGGATCGACAGGAGCTGCGCCCTCCGCATCCAGCGCCGCCCGTGCGCCGGGTCCATCACCTGCACGAGGCCCCGATCGAGCCGCCACGCGACGACGAAGTGCACGTTCCCGTCCGGGTTGCGCACGACGACGATCGCCGGGAAGGGCGCCGACTCGGCGAGGAAGAGCTGATCCGCCGGGACCATCGTCTGCTCGGCGTCGAGGCCGAGCTGCTGCGCGACCTCCTCCATGACGTCGATCGACGTCCCGTCGACGTCGGTCTGGCAGGCCTCGCGGAGGCGCCCGTAGCTCACCGGGATCCCGAAGCCCTCGAGGACGCACTTCAACGCCGCGGGACCGCAGTCCATCGCCGACGTCTGGACGACCTCCGGAGCGAGGAGCTTTTGCCGCGCGCGCGCCATCGCTCAGCGACCGCCTCCCGACGTCGCAGTCGGCGGGGGTGCGGTGGGCGCCGGCGCGGCCGATTCTTGTGCGCGGCCCGGCGCGCCCGGCGCGGAGACGAGCCGCCCCACCGCGCGGAGGAGGAGCTTGAACGGCGACGTCTCTTCGACCGTGACCTCGACGGTGCCGGGCAACCCGTGCTGGAGCGGGATCCGCGGGTTGCTCGGCCGCGGGACGAGGAGCTCGACGCGCGCACGATCGTCGCGGAGCTCGCTCGCGACGTCGGTCACGACCGCGCGCAGGGTGCCGTATTCGAGCCACGGATATCCATCGAGGCGCACCTGCGCCGTCTGCCCGGGGCGGACGCGGCCGATCGCCGCGGCGGGGGCGAAGTTCGCGACGACGCGGAGGTCCCCCTCCGCGACGATCGTGGCGATGCGCTCGCCGATCTGCACGACCGACCCGACGCGGAGCGCGCCGACCTCGCCGATCCTCCCGGTCGCCGGCGCGCGCAGGATGTGGCGCTCGATGTCGTGCTGGATCGACTCGATGGTCGCGAGCGCCGACGCGAGATCGGCCTCGAGCTCGGCGACGTCCCGCTGCAACGACGCGATCCGCGTGCGCCGATCGCTCACGCCCGTCGCGGACTGCCGCTGGAGGCGGAGGACCTCCCCTTTCAACGCCGCCGCGTTCGCCGCGCCGCGATCGGCCTCGGCGCGGAGACGGACCGCCTCCGCCTCGCTCACCGATCCGGTCTGATGGAGCCGCTCCGCGCGGCGCGCCGCGTCCTCGGCCTGCCGCGCCTGGATCTCGCCTTCGCGGAACCGCTCCCTCGCCTGCGCCACCGCCGACGCGCTCTCGCGCCGGAACGCGAAGACCGCCCCCTCCTCGGCGCCCGACGCGCGCCGCGTCGCCGTGAGCTGCGGCCCGAGACCGGCCGCGCGCGCCTTCGCCTCGGCGAGCTGCATCCGGAGCGCGTCGGTGTCGAGCTCGGCCAGGATGTCCCCCTCGGTGACCTGCGCGTCGAGCACGAAATGCACCGCGGTCACGCGCCCCGCGACCGGCGCGTCGACCGGGTGCGTGGCGCGATAGACCTCGAGGCGCGCCGCGTCCGACGTCTCGTAGACCGGCACCTTCGCGCGCGTGAACCACACGACCCATCCCACGAGGAGCACCACCGCCGCGAGCAAGAGCGCGCGGCCGGCGACGACCGGCTGCGCGGCGATGGTTTGGCCGGTGCGCGGGAAAGGACTCGGCATCGAACGTGCAGCCGAATGGGAGCAACCCGGCCGCGTTCAGGTCAACTTTACCGCGGAAATCGCGCCGTTCGGACGCACGCGGCCGAACCGAACGGCGGGTCCAGCGCCATGACGAGCACGGTCGTCGCCGACGGACGCGCGCGCTCCCCTCGAAACCAGCTCGAAACCAGGCTAGTCGACCTTCGGGAGACTGTGCCGCGTGCTATCCAGCACGCGGCCTACGGCGTCGCGAGGTCGAAGTCTTTGACCACGCCCATATGCTGCATGTTCGCGGCGTTGCTGTCGCCCGCGAGCACCGGCGCGACCGCCGAGAGCGGCGTGAAGACGCGGCTGTCGAAGACGAGGCCGTCGGGCAGCGTCACGGAGCCGATGACCGTCGGGACCCGGTGCGCGTCGAGGAGCGAGTTCACGAGCACCCAGTCGTACGGCTTGGCGCGCGACGCGTTGGTGTTCTGGTTGCCGCTCTGATCGGCCGGGAACGGCGCGTTCACGTTCATCACCTGACCGAACGTGCCGAGCGCCGCCTCGGTGCGCGTCCCGGTGTTGAAGTCGCCGCCGATCGCGACGAAGTCGGTGCTCGGGACGTTCTGCCGGATGAGCGCCACGAGCGCGCTCGCCTCGCTCGCGCGCGTCGACGCGTTCGACGTCAGGAGGTGGACCGAGATCGCCCAGAGGTCGTGCGGCCCCGGCACGTCGATCCGCGCCCACACGAAATCGCGGTTCGTGACCTGGACGTCGTCCCACGTCCCGCCGGCGAGGATCGGGAAGCGGCTGACGACGCCGTTCGGGATCTGGACGCCGGTCTGCCGCTGGACGGAGAAGGTCGGCCCGAACGCCGTGTCGACGAACGTGCGGATCGCCGCGTCGTCGTCGGCGCCGAAGTTGAACTCCTGGATCATCGCGACGTCGGGCTTGAGACCCTGGAAGATTCGAATCCCGTCGCCCGGATCGTACGACTGGAGGTTCCCGCTCGTCAGGTTCCCGGCCATCAGGCGGATGCGCGTGCTCCCCGGCCCCGAGTCCTGCCCGGCGTCGCCCGCGTCCTGCCCGGCGTCCGATCCGGCGTCGGGCAACGAACCGAAGTCGGTCCCGTCGGCGCGCTTGCCTGGCGACGAGCTCGCCGTCGAGAGATCGGTGTGGAGGACGTACGCCGTCGCTTGCGGATCGCCGTCCGGCTTCCGGTTGAACGACACGCCGTCGACCGCCGCGAGGGTCGACGTGTACGTCACGGTGTCGATCGACGCGCCCGAGGCGTCGCGGAGCGTGACGGTGTCGCCGCTGTTGCTCAAGCTGAGCGACCCGGTCGACGCGTTCGCGCCGGTGACGACGAGCGCGTGCCCGGCGCGGAGCACCGTCGACGCGAACGTGTGACGCACCGACACGGCGTCCGAGAGCGTGAAGCCGGTGACGTTGATGTCGGTCGCGCCCGGGTTGACGAGCTCGATGAACTCGCCGTCGGCGTTGCTCCCCGGCTCGTTCGCGAGCACCTCGTTGATCAGGATCGCCGCCGGTCGCGGCGTGCTCGTGGTGGACAGCGAGTCCATTCCCTCGTCGTCCACCGACGCGGTGGACCCGCACGCGATGAGGGTGGCGACGAGCACCGGGACCGACGATGCGAGGAGGACGCGCTTCACGGCCGGATATACGCCGCGTCCACTGGAAGCCTCCCCTACCGGCGCTGCTTTTTGCCGGAAATCACCGCGCCCCCTGATCGCTCGAGCGACCAGGGGGCGTATTTTTTCACTTCACCAGCGGGTGACCGCACTTGAACGCGACGCCGCCGCCGCCGCACGTATCGGGCGCGGTGCAGGTGCCGCAATCGAGCTGGCCACCGCACCCATCACCCGCCGGACCGCACTCCGCCCCCTGCGCTGCGCAGGTGAGCGGCGTGCAGCCGCCGCCGCATTGATTCGCCACGCCGCCGCCGCCGCACGTCTGACCGGCGGGGCAGACGCCGCAGTCGACGGTCCCCCCGCAACCGTCGCCGATCGGTCCGCAGTTCGCGTTCGCCTGCGCGCACGTGCGCGGGGAGCAGCTCCCGGCGCCGCATTTGTACGGGACGCCGCCGCCGCCGCACGTCTGCCCGGGCGGGCACGGACCGCACTGGAGGAGGCCGCCGCACCCGTCGGCCACCGGGCCGCAGCTCGCGTTCTGCGCGGCGCACGTCGTCTGCACGCACGTGCTGTTGCCGCACACGCCCGCGGACCCGCCGCCGCCGCACGTCTGCGGCGCGGTGCACGCGCCGCACTGGAGGAGACCGCCGCACCCGTCGCCGGCGGGCCCGCAGTCGTAGCCCTCCTGCGCGCACGTCAACGGGACGCAGCTCGGGTTGCCGCACTGGCTCGGGATGCCGCCGCCGCCGCACGTCTGCGGAGGCGTGCACGCGCCGCAGTCGAGGGTTCCACCGCACCCGTCGCCGATGAGGCCGCAGTTGGCGCCCGCTTGCGCGCACGTCCGCGGCGTGCACCCCGAGCCACCGCACTGGCTCGGGGTGCCGCCGCCGCCGCACGTCTGCGGAGGCGTGCACGTGCCGCAATTGAGGACGCCGCCGCAGCCGTCGCCGATCGATCCACAGTTCGCGCCCGCCTGTGCGCACGTCCGCGGCGTGCACGTCGCAGGGGGCGGGGGCTTGTCGGGCTGAATGCACGACGCGAGGTCGAAGAGCATGAACTCGAGCACCTTCTCCTGGGCGGAGAGGGGCGCGTTCGTGCACTCCGTCGGGAAGCGCGCGTTGTTCACGTCGGCGTTGAGCACGTGGAAGTCGCTGTAGATCACGCGACCGCACTGGTTCTCCGGCTGCGCGCCGACGGGGGTGTTGAACGTGTAGTGCTGCACCGTGTCCGGGCTCTGCGAGTAGATCCAGCGCTGCGCGGTCGACGCGATCGGGTTCTCGAGGTCGTGGCGCGGCGCATTGATGTGGATCTGCGGCGGCGTCACCTGCGACAGCCCGCCCACGATCTGGAGCCACTGCGCGAACGCGACCCCCTTCGGGAACGACGTGTCGAGGTTCCCGGTGAGCGGGTCGGCCGGGTGCTTCTGGTCCACGTTCCACGTGCCGGTCGTCGAGAACGGCGCGTCGTTGTAGAGCCACGTATACGAGTAGTGGGTCGCCATCACGCGACCCCCTTTGCCCGTGTAGTCGATGACGTTCTGTTGGCTCGCCGGCGCCTCGTCGATCTGGCCGCCTTCGCACGGGAAGAGGACGAGGTCGTAGTTGCTGAGCGAGGCGACGCTCGCGTACAGGGTGGTCCCGGCGATCGCGCCGCCGGCTGCCGGGCGCGCGCCGCGGTGGCCGTTGCTGGGCTGAGCGCCCGCCTGGTACATCTGCACGCGCCCGGTGCGGCCGGCCTGGACGAACTCGCTGTCGTCGATGCCGATCTTGCGGAGCACGCACTCGAGCGTGTCGACGTTCCCGGTGGAGATCGCCGTGAGCGGGATGTTGTCGTACGGCGATCCCTCCGCCTGCTTCCGCGGGAAGCGCGTCTGATCGAGGGTGAGCGGGTTGTCCTGGCACGCCTTGACGTTGACATTCACGACGCGCCGCCAGCGACCGAGCTGGATGACGACCGGGATGCTCGCGCCAACGGGCGCGTTCACCAGCGTGAACTTCCCATCCGGCCCGGTGAACGCCTTCACGAGCGGGTTCCCGGTGACGTCGGCGCCGCACTGCGTGCAGCTCACGCCGGGCGCGAACGCTTTGAGGTCGGTGGGCAGGTTCGGGACGTAGACGACCGCGTTGTAGATCGGGTCGGGATTGCCGAAGCCCTTCGTCGAATCGGTGGGCGCGACGACCGTCCCCGAGATCGTCGTGGGAGGCGCGGTCCCGCAATTCTGCTGCTGGTTGCAGAGCCCCGTGGTGCATCCGGCGTCGACGCCGCCGTCGAGGTTGCTGTTGCCGCACTTGCTCGGCGTGCCGCCACCGCCGCACGCGAGCGGCGCGGTGCACGTCCCGCAGTTGATCACGCCGCCGCACCCGTCGGCGACGGGGCCGCAGTCCGCGTTCTGCTGCGCGCACGTCCGCGGCGTGCACGAGCTCGCGCTCCCGCACACGTTCGGCGTCCCGCCGGCGCCGCACGCCTGGTTCGCCGGGCACGTCCCGCATTGAACGACGTTCCCGCATCCGTCGGCGACCGGGCCGCACGTCGCGCCGGCTTGCGCGCACGTCCGCGGCACGCAGCCGCTGTTCCCGCCGCACGCGTTCGCCTTGCCGCCGCCGCCGCACGTCTTGGGCGCGATGCACGTCCCGCAGTCGAGGACGTTGCCGCACCCGTCGCCCTGCGGACCGCACGTCGCGCCGAGCTGCGCGCACGTCTTCGGCGTGCAGTTTCCGCCGCCGCCGTCGGCCGCCGTCGTGACGCACACGCTCGGCTTCCCCGCCGCGCCGCAGCTCTGATTGGCCGCGCACGTCCCGCAGTCGACGATCCCTCCGCATCCGTCGCCGATCGGACCGCACGTCGCGCCGAGCTGCGCGCACGTCTTCGCCACGCACCCGTTGTTCCCACCGCAGACGCTCGGCGTCCCGCCGCCACCGCACGACTGCGGCGACTTGCACGTCCCGCAGTCGACGATCCCTCCGCACCCGTCGCCGATCGGACCGCACGTCGCGCCGACGTCGGCGCACGTGCGCGGGACGCACGCCGCGTTGCCGCCGCACTGGCTCGGGGTGCCGCCGCCGCCGCACGACTCCGGCGCGTTGCACGTCCCGCAATGGAGGAGCCCTCCGCAGCCGTCGCCCACCGGGCCGCACGTCGCCTTGGCGTCGGCGCACGTGCGCCGCGTACAGCTCGCGCCGCCGCCGGTGCTCGGCCCGCCGCCTCCGTCGTTGTCGTTGATGAAGCCGCCGCCGTCGTCGATCGGCGAGGGTCCGCCGGCGGATCCGTCGATCCCTCCGCCGTCCGCGACGCCGAACACGCTCTCCTGGCTGCTACCGCACGCCGCGCCCCACCCCACGATGAAGACGAGGAAGACAATCGCCCATCGACGCATATCGCGAACCTCCGGGTACAAGCATTCATGAGGACACGCTGCAAAGAAGACAGCAACTCCTATTCACATATCCATTCGGCGATATCTTCTTTTTGTCGGATTTGTCGGATGCCCGCCTAGGTCGTGGGGCGGCTGGGGGCGCGTAGCCGTGGGCGCGAGCCCCGCGAAGCGCCGGGCCCATATCCGGTGATGGGCGGCGGGCCCGTTCATCGGTATTCCGTTCGTCAAACGTTTGACGGGCGGCTCGTGCGCCTGGTGAGTGGGGTGAGTGAGGTGATTGGCGCCGCGCGCGCCAAACCAAACGACCGAGCGTTCGCTGCGGGCGGCGGCGGCAGGCGGCGCTCGGGGCGTTTTGACGCGGGGCCGCTGGGTCAGGACGCGGGCGCCCTCGGCGCCGCTGCCGAAGGGGGCGGTCGGCTAGGGGTGCGAGGCGGGGTGGGCGGGGGAAGTCTCGAGGCGAGCGACGAGCGCCTCGTGGGGGGCGCCGTCGCCTCTTGTGCTTCTGGCGCGGAGCGCGAGCGCGAGGGCGCGCGGCAGGTGGAGCGCTTCGCCGCGGTCTGCCATTTCCGGATACTCGCGTCTCCAGGAGGGGCGGACGCGGAGCGTCCAGTTCGTGTCGTTGACCACGCCGGGGACGTTGTAGACGTCGTCGTAGCCAAAGAGGTCGCTGAAGAAGACGAAGACGTTCCGCGCTTCGCTCACGAAGAGATCGGCGAAGAGCGCCTCGACCATCCGGCGCTCGTCCTCGACGAGGCGGCGCACAAACGCCGCCCGGGAAGGCTCCGGTGATCCCGGGAGGAGGCGGCCGGCGAGGTAGCGCGCCCACGATTCCGTGACCCCGCGCTCGCGCCACCTTCGCACGACGCGCCATATCGGATCGGTGTCGTGGTTCCCGAGCATGATCCAGTCGTGCGGCCGCGCGTTGTCGCTCCGGTAGACGTCGCTCGGATCGTCGGGCTTCGCCTTCTGCATGACGCGGAAGCGGCCGAGACCGTGGCGCGCGAGCACGCGCTCGAGCGGGTACGGCTGCGTGCTCAGGACCTCGCACACGACGTCGGCGGCGCGCCTGCCGCGCGACGCGGCGCACGCGACGACGACATCGAAGAGCTCGGCGTACCTCTCGACCTGCGCGTCATCGAGCTCGCGCACCCACCGGTCGGCATACCGGGGCACAGTGCGATCGAGCTGCGCGCTCCGCGCGATCGCCATCGGCCCGAGCGCCGGGTGGTCGGGGAGGTCCGGCGACTCGAAGAGGCGCGCGCCCTGGCCCACGGCGCGGAGCGGGTCGGGATCGCTCGCGCGATACACCCACGGGCACACGAGCCCGTGCGGGTGATCGATCCGGAGGCCGTCGAACTCGTCGAGGAGCTTCCCCACGCGGCGGCGGAGGAACGCCGCGACCTCACCCGCGCGCATCGACGGGTCGAACACCGGAAAACCCCACGGCTGCCCGTCCGGGTTCGTGCGGCTCGGCGGCGCCCCCATCCGGTAGTCCGACAAGAAAAGGCGCCCGTACGTCGCCTCGTCGCGCGTGGAGAAGCCGATCTGCAGATCCCCGAACAGCTTCAGACCCCACGGCGCGATCCGCGCGCGCAGCGCGGCGTGCTGCTCGTGAGCCACCATCTGGCCGAAGCGGAAGAGCGCCGGGTCGTCCTCGACCGCCGCGTCGGCGTCGAGCCACGCCGCGCTCGCGCGCGCGAAGTCGTCGAGGCGGCGACCGTCGCCGGCCCGGGCGAACGCCCGGTGCGCTTCGCCGAGCGCGCGCGCCATCGCTCCCACGACGTATGCATGATGCACACAATCACCGCGCGGCCTCGCCGCGACGATCCGGTCGAGGGAGGCGCGATCCAGGAGCCCCGCCTCGACGAGCGGGCGGAGGGCGATCGAGAGCGTCGACCGCGAGAAGAGCGTCGCGTCGTACGGCGATCGGTTGCCGAGGCTGGTTTCGCCTTGCGGCCCGAGCTGGACCGCGTTGAACCCGAGCTCACGGACGTAGCGGAGGAGCTCGATCCCCCCCTCGGCGTACGGGCTCCCGCGGCCGATGTCGTCCTCTGCGCGCGACGGGAAGGACGGGTCTTGGATCCCGAACGCCAGGTTCTCCTTCCCGAGGAGGCGGAGCGCGTCCGCGACATCGGTGGCAGGCGCGCCGTCTCGACCGGTCCCCATGCGGAGGGAGGATAGCGCCTCGGCGCCGCGGGCAGGACGCGGTCGGCTTGTCCTGGACGCGGGCGCCTATCGGCGCCGCTTCGCCGCCGCTTGGGGACACGAACCGGTCGTCACCGATCGTCATCCAAGTGCCGATGCCTTTGTACCTCTCGTACGTTGGTGGAGATGAAGCCCGCGATCGCGAGAGGCGACCACGAGAGGCGGCGCCGATGAGCAAGAGCCTGGCCGAGCACCTCGCCGCGCAGCGATGGTTCCGAGGGAAGTCGAGGACGATCGTCTCCGCCGCGGTCGAGGAGGCCATCCCGATCGAGGGCTGCGGCGCGGTCTTCGCGTTCGTGACGGTGAAGTACGGCGACGACGCCGAGGACGCGTACGTGCTCGTCGTGCGCGCGGACGACGGCGAGCTCCGCGACGAGCTCGGCCACCCCGAGGTCGCCGCCGCGATCCTCCGCGCGTTCGAGGCGGAGGTCGAGCTCGGGAGCGCGCGCTGCCGCGTCCGCTTCAGGGCCACCCCCGCCCTCGCCGCGGCCCGCCTCGCCGACGCCGGGCCGCTCGAGATCCGCACGAGCGGCGTCGAGCAGTCGAACACGTCGATCATGTACGGCCGCCTCTTCGTCCTGAAGGTCATGCGCCGCGTCGAGTGCGGCGGGAGCCCGGACGTCGAGATGGGGGCGTTCCTGACGCGCGCCGGGTTCACGGGCGCCCCCGCCGTCGCTGGGTGGATCGAGATGGCGCGCGCGAGCGACGCCGGCCCCGCGGACCCCGGATGGAGCGGCGCGGAGGAGACCTGCGACGCGGCGCGGTCGACGATCGGCATCCTGCACCGATTCGTCCCCAACCGCGGCGACGCGTGGGCGTTCACGTTGAGCGAGCTCGCGCGATCGACCGACCCGGCGACCTACGCGGCGCACGCGCGCCGCATCGGCGAGCGCACCGCGCAGATGCACGCGGCGCTCGCGTCGGCGCCCGCGTCCGACGCGGCGTTCGCGCCCGAGCCGTTCGACGAAGGGGAGCAGACGCGCCTCGCCGCGGCGGTGAAGCGCACGCTCCACGCCGCCTTCCGCGCGCTCGACGCGACGCGCGCGACGCTCGACGCCGCGACCCAGATGCACGCCGACGCGGTGCTCCGCGCGCGCGCCGCGATCGAGGCACGGATCGATCGGTTCGCGCGGACCCGGATCGGGGCGCGGCGCACGCGGATCCACGGCGATCTCCACCTCGGGCAGCTCCTCGTGACGCCGGACGACGACTTCGTGATCGTCGACTTCGAAGGCGAGCCGGCGCGCCCGCTCGCGGAGCGAAGGCAAAAGAGGTCGCCCATCGCCGACGTGGCCGGGATGGTGCGGTCGTTCCACTACGCGTCGTTCACGTCCCGCGCGCCCGCCTCGTGGCACCGCGTCGTGGCGCGCACGTTCCTCGACGCCTACGCGGCCACGCTCGCCGGCGCCGCGTCCTTCCCCAAAGGCGACGCCGAGCTCGCCGTCCTCGTCGACTTCTACCTCCTCGAGAAAGCGATTTACGAGCTCAGCTACGAGATCGAGAACCGCCCCTCGTGGGTCATCATTCCGCTCGCGGGGCTCCTCGAGCTCATCGACGAGTGAGCGCCGGCACGGCGGCATGAAGCAGTGCGTCGAACTGCGAACGAATCGACGCACTCCGGCGTCGCGCGGCGCGAAGATGACGCGGCGACGCCATACGCACTCCACCCGATGGAGTGATGTGTGGGCGCGTCGTCGGGCAGCGCGACGGAAGGTGGCAGCGCGAGCATCAGATGGGCTCGAGAACGCTACGGACACCTCATGACGGCATGGACGGTGCGTGATACCGCTACGAACTCGGATGGCTCGCGTCCCCCGACTCGTGTTCGCCGCCTCCCTCGGCGCGCTCGCGTGCAACGCGCTCCTCGGCGCCGACGATCCGGTCCCCGATTTTGTCGATCGCGACGCCGGCGTATCGGCGCTCCCCGACTGCGGGCCCCCTCCCGCCGCGGACGACGGCCCGATCTACGTCGTCGCGACGGGCGGCGCGGACGTGAGCACGTGCGGCTCGCACGCTTCGCCGTGCGCCACGATCGGCTTCGCGCTCGGCCAGGCGAAGCGCGCGTCGAAGACGATCGTCCGGGTGGGGCCGGGGACGTACCGCGAGGCGATCACGCTCGTCCCCGGCGTCACGATCGAGGGGGGCTACTTCGCGGAAAAGAGCGGCGACGGATACACGTGGATCCCGAACTGCCTCCCGAAGCCGAAGCCGAGCGACGACGTGCAGATCGCGCCCGACGTCGCGACGCCGGTCATCGCCGCGGACCTCGGCGGGACGGCGACGCTCTCGACGCTCACGATCCACCAGAGCGCCAGCCCCGCGCCGGGCGAATCGGTCTACGGGATCGTCGCCACCGGCGCGTCGACGCACCTCGAGCTCGTGGACGTCATGGTCGCGCCCGCCAACGGCGCCGACGGGACGGCCGGCGCGCCCGGTGATCCCGGAGCAGCGGCGACCGACGGCGGATGCCCGATGGGGAGCGGCGCCGACGGTAACGAGGCGGGCGCGCCCGGCGAAGGCGCCGACGGAGGGACGATCGACGGGACCGGGTACCACGGCGCCGCCGGCGCGAACGGCGGGATCGGGCTCGGCGGAGCGAACGGCGACGCAGGCGCCGCGGGGACATGCGTGACGTGCTCGGCGTGCAACGCGACCTGCAATACCGGCCCGACGCAGTGCGGCCGCGCCGGGTCCCCGGGCTGCGGAGGAGGGGGAGGCAAAGGCGGGTACGGCGGAGGCGGCGGGGGGAGCAGCATCGCGCTCCTCGCGTGGGGCGGCGCGACGGTGAAGGCTACCGGTGGCTCGCTCCGAGCCGGCGCGGGCGGCGCAGGCGGCGCAGGCGGAACGGGCGGATCTGGAGCACCAGGTACGACGGGACCGTCCGGTAGCGCATCAGATGGTTGCAATGTCACATGCGTCGTGGCCCTCGGCTGTTCCAACTTCCAAACCGGCAAAGGCGGAGCCGGCTCGCCCGGTGGTGCAGGCGCCGCAGGGGGGACCGGCGGAGGCGGCGCGGGCGGATGGTCGTTCGCGATCGTCAGCGGCGGCGATGCCCACGTGGAGGTCCCCGAAGAAACGCTCGACCACTCCAACTTCGGGCGCGGCGGGTCCCCCGGCGGGGCGGACGGCCGCTCGGGGAAGCGATACCCATGACGAGGAGCACGCGCCGTTGCCGCTGAAGCTCGATCCCGGAACCGTCGTCGACGGCAAGTACCGCATCGAGCGGGTCCTCGGTCAGGGGGGGATGGGCGTCGTCGTGGCCGCGTCGCACGTCGAGCTCGGCACGGAGGTCGCGCTGAAGCTGCTCCGCCCCGAGCTCGCGGCGAACGAGTCGCTCCTCGCCAGGTTCCGTCGCGAAGCCCGCGCGGTCGCGGCGTTGAGCAGCGACAACACGGTGCGCGTCTTCG
>Ga0070689_100001277_pt1 | contig 15988 bp, 13 predicted proteins | sample KBSS23HmetaG_FD_64669 | JGI IMG/M metagenome (GOLD analysis project Ga0070689, IMG submission 64669) | Switchgrass rhizosphere microbial communities from Kellogg Biological Station, Michigan, USA - KBS S2-3H metaG | ecosystem: Host-associated > Plants > Roots > Rhizosphere ...
CCCGGCCCGCCCTGCACGGGCTTGTTCTTGTAGACCGGCCCCAGCCAGATGGCCGTGGTGCCGAGACCCTGGATGTAGTCCAGGCGCGCCGTCAGTCCCTTGAGATCGCCGCCATGATAGAACCCCTTGCTGGAGGGATCGAAGCCGGTGGTTAGACGATCGCCGCCGAGACCGCCGCGATCGTTGCCCGGATCGCCATTCTCGAAGCGGTCCGGCAACACGAAATACACCACTTCGTCTTCCGGCAGCCGCTCCCGGTAATCGGCGGCGGCGGCACCCATCGAAACGCATGCGCAGAGCGCGTAGAGAAGGCGCCGCATCGATCCCCCGTCATGACGTGACGGCGGCTACTGTACTGCACCCGGCGGCGGCCCCGCCCGGTGCATACGTATGCGTCAGAGCTTGCGCAGGGTCTTGAGCGCGGCGAAAGCGGCATTGGCATCCGCTTCGCTGCCGGGATTCCAGGTCACCTCGAACAGGTAGGGCTTCGCATTCAGCGACACGGCGCCGGTGTAGCCATCCGAATAAGGATCGTCCTTCTTCTTGGCATGTGCCTTCGGGTTCGGATCGTGGGCTTTCACGTAGAAGCCGCGCGCCTGCGTGCCATCGAAGGACTTCTGCTCCTGCTCGACTTCCACGCCACCGTTTTCCATGGCGCGGGCCATGGTCCGCAGATAGATGCGCAGGTTGCCGATGTCGCCGGTGAGCGTGGGATGCGGCGGCAGCGGAGCAACCACCACGCGCCACTTCTTCGAATCGCCGCCATGGAACACCAGCGTGCCGTCCGGCGCCTCCGGCGGCGCAGTGCCGACGGTCCAGCCTTCGCGCCAGCTGACGACGAAGGTGTCGCCGGTGTTGACGGTGATGCGTTTATCGGCGGCGAAGCCGGGCGTGGCGCCCAGCAGGCAGACAACTGCGACCGCCGCAAGGCAAAACTTCCTGTAGATGGGCGTCATCAGGCAGGAGCATATCGAAGGGGTTCAGGACTGGCTGGACAACCGCAGCGATTTGAGAGCTGTGACCGCTTTTTCAGCCTCAGATTTCGAACGCCGCGGTGCGCGGGTCGACAGGCGCGGTTGCCGTCCGTTCTTCGAAACCGAACGCTCGCCGAGTTTCAGCAGGTGAACCGGATCCGCGACCCACGTCGCCGAGGCCCAAATGGCCGCGGCGACGCAAGTGACGACCCGACGCATCACACGAACCGGGTGACCAGGTTCTCGAGCATCTCCTGGCGCCCGGACTGCGGCTTGGGATTGATGTTGCCGGCCACTGCCGCATCCGAGATCGACGCGAGCGATGCGCCCTGGGCGTGGATCTTCTTGCCGAGCTCGCCGTCCCACTTCGCGTAACGCTGCTCGACGAACTTGTCGATGCCGCCGTTCTCGATGAGCGCAGCCGCGGACAGCAGCGTGCGCGCCAGCAGGTCGAGACCGCCGACGTGACCGTAGAACATGTCCGACGGATCGATCGACTGGCGGCGCACCTTGGCGTCGAAGTTGAAGCCACCGGTGCTGAAACCGCCGGCCTTGAGGATGCGGTACATCGCCAGCGTCATGTCCAGCGGGTCGTTGTGGAACTGGTCGGTGTCCCAGCCGTTCTGCGGATCGCCGCGGTTGATGTCGATCGAGCCGAAGATGCCGAGCGCGTCGGCCATGGCGATCTCGTGGTCGAAGCTGTGGCCCGCGAGGGTCGCGTGGTTCGCCTCGATGTTCACCTTCACTTCGTTCTCGAGACCGTTCTTCTTGAGGAAGCCGTAGACGGTCGCGGTATCGAAGTCGTACTGGTGCTTGGTGGGCTCGTGCGGCTTGGGCTCGATGAGGATCGTGCCCTTGAAGCCGATCTTGTGCTTGTGCTCGACCACCAGCTGCAGGAAGCGCCCGAAGTTCGCGAGCTCGCGCTTGAGGCTGGTGTTGAGCAGCGTGTCGTAGCCTTCACGGCCGCCCCACAGCACGTAGTTCGAACCGCCGAGGCGCTTGGTGGCGTCGAGGCAGTGACGCACCTGCGTCGCTGCGAACGCCCACACTTCCGGATCCGGGTTGGTCGAAGCGCCGCCCATGTATCGCGGGTGCGAGAACAGGTTGGCCGTGCCCCACAGAAGCTTGACCCCGGTTTCAGCCTGCTTCTTCTCGAGGCGGTCGACGGTCTTCGCGAAGTTCTCGACGTGCTCCTTGATGTTGGTCGCCATGGGCATGGCGTCGACATCATGGAAGCAATAGAAAGGAGTGCCGAGGCGCGTGAAGAAATCGAAGGCTGCGTCCATCTTCATCCACGCCGCGGCCTGGTCCATCACACCCGCATTCCACGGGCGGTCGAACGTGCCGGCGCCAAAGATGTCATGGCCGTTCCACGCGAAGGAATGCCAGTAGCACACCGCCGGGCGCAGGTGATCTTCCATGCGCTTGCCGAGCACCACCTGGTCCTTGTTGTAGTAGCGGAACGCCAGCGGATTGTCCGATTTCAGGCCTTCGAACTTGATAGGCGGTACCGCGCCGAAATACGACGTGGTCTGGGGCAAGGGCTGTGCGGTCGACATTCTCAAACTCCTCGGAATCTTGGTCGCAGGTCTTGGTAAATCTTGCTGAAGAGCTGGCGCTTCGGCGCCAGCTGCTGGATGTCGCGCTCGTTCGGCTCGACGACCACCCGTACGGGCGGCGGACGGCATACATCTTCGGCCCGTTCGCGGGTTTTGGCTATCCGGGCGAGGCGCGCGGCGCCGAAAGCCGGGCCCACTTCGGAGGCATCGCGGTAAATCAGCGGCCGCTTCAGGGCCGCGGCCAGCACACCACCCCACCACATGGAGCGCGCGCCGCCGCCAATGACCGAAATCTTGTCGATGGTTGCCCCGGCTTCGATGAGCACGTCGAGGCCGTCGGCGAAGGCGAACGCCACACCTTCGAGCACGGCCTGGCCGATGGCCGCCGCGTCGGAATCGTGGTTCAAACCAAACAGCACGCCACGCGCCGCCGGATCGTTGTGCGGGGTGCGCTCACCCGACAGGTAAGGCAGGAAAATTTCCGGGCCGTCGAGCCGGGCGCGTTTTTCGACCTTGGACAACAGCTCGGCCGCATCCTTGGCGCCCGCGAGTTTCACCGCCCAGTCCACGCACGAGGCCGCGGAGAGCATCACGCTCATCTGGTGCCACAGGCCCGGCAGGCAGTGGCAGAAGGCGTGCACAGCCTTGGCGGAATTCGGCAGGAACTTCGGCGTCACGAGGAACAAGACGCCCGATGTGCCGAGCGAGAGGAAGGCGTCACCCGGCGTGATCACGCCGATGCCCGCCGCGCCCGCGGCATTGTCGCCACCGCCGCCCGCCACCGGCACGGAATCCATGCCCCAGTCAGCGGCGACTTCCTTACGCAAGTTGCCCGATGCTTCCGATCCTTCGACCAGACGCGGCATGTGCGACTCATTGAGACCCGTGGCGGCCAGCATCTCTGGCGACCAGCGTCGTTTGGCGACATCCAGCCATAGCGTGCCAGCCGCATCCGACATTTCGCCGACCTTTTCGCCGGTCATGAGCAACCGGACGTAGTCCTTCGGCAGCAGGACGCAGCGGGTGTCCTTGAAGACCTGCGGTTCCTTTTCACGCACCCACACGAGCTTGGGCGCGGTGAACCCGGGCATCGCGATATTCCCGGTGATGTCGCGAGAGCGCGGTTCAGCTTTCTCGAGCGTGGCGCATTGCGGTTCGCTGCGACCGTCGTTCCAGAGGATGGCAGGACGCAGGGGCTTGTCCGCCGCGTCGAGCAGGGTCGCGCCGTGCATCTGGCCGGACAGGCCCACGGCCTTCACCGCCTTGCGCGTCCCGGCCGGCAGCGCCTTTACGGCCGTATTGGTGGCGCTCCACCAGTCGGCCGGATTCTGTTCAGACCATCCCGCCTGGGGGCGGGAGACGTTGAGCGGCGCGGACGCCTGTTCGACCACCGTATCCTTGTCGTCGACGATGACCGCCTTGACACTGGACGTGCCGATATCGATGCCTAGATACATCACCCCTCGCTGAAACCGGCCTGGACGCCGCCAAAAAAGCGGCGGTAACGCTATCAGAAATGCGCTTCCGGGGGCACTTTTGGATTACAGATTGCCCGTCGGTCAGCCCGTGGGCGCTCAATTGACGGGCTCTCCAAGACGGCGGCGCGTCCCGGCTTCGATTTCCGCGCGCAGTGCGGCCAGCACCGGTTCCTTCCCAGCCCTGTAGAACAGGTTGAACGACTCGAACGGGATCAGGCGCCCGTCGGGCTGCGCGATGTGAATGCAGGATTTCTTCAGCGCCCGGATGTCCATGCTCACCGCGTCCATGAATTGCACGATCAAGACACGAAACACGTTCCGGTACGTGAGCCCGGGAGGAGTGAGCACCTGAGGCAAGCAGCACAGCAGCTCGGACAGTCGCGTCGCCTGCCCTTCGGCGCTGTGATTGGTCGCGAACAGATCGAAAATGCGCCGCTTGAGCTCCGGATCGTGTTCGAAGGTGATGGTGTTGCTCTGTCCTTCGAGCAGCACCTGCGGCGTGATGACGCGCGTCAGCGGCAGCGTCGTGCCGCCGACCTTGAGCGCGTAACCCATGGCCAGCGTGTCCGGGTTGCAGGGCACCGGAATGATGTCGCCGAGGGTGAACGACCGGCTCTGCTCGGCGATGCGCCGGCGGATCTCGCTCACCGTGAGCCGGTGCTGTTTCGCATCGTAGTGTTCGACCCGGCCGGCGTCCTGGATCGGCTGCAGGGTCACGCCGCGCACACAAGGCTGTGAAAGGCCGAAGTCGATGATCTTGCCGATCTCGGCATCGTTCAGGCCTTTCTTCAGCGTGACCACCAGCGTGGTCGAGATGTCGAGGCGGTTCAGCACCTCGAGGGCCTCGTCGTGTATGCGGCTCAGGTCCGCGCCGCGCAGTTCCTTCAGGACCGAAGGCTCGAAGGAATCGAACTGCAGGTAGATCTCGAAACCGGTGCGGTACTCGGCGAGCCGCGCCGCGAATTCCGCATCGCGCGCGATGCGAATGCCATTGGTGTTGATCATCAGGTGGCGGATCGGCCGCGCGCGTGCGGCATCGACGATGCCGAAGAAATCCGGGTGCATGGTCGGCTCGCCGCCGGAGATCTGCACCACGTCCGGCGCGCCTTCGTTCGCGACGATCGCATCGAGCATTGCGATCACCTGCGACAGCGGCTTGTGAACCAGGTGTTCGGGTCCCGAGGCCGCGAAACACACCGGGCAGCGCAGGTTGCAGTTGTCGGTGATCTCGACCAGCGTCAGGCAGGAATGCTGCATGTGATCGGGGCACAGCCCGCAGTCGTACGGGCAGCCGTACTGCATGTGCGTGTTGAAACGCTCGGGCATTTCCGGCGGCTTGATGTACAGCTCGCGGCAGGTGCGGTAGTACTCCGCGTCGTCGGCCATGAGCACACGTTCGGTGCCGTGCGCCGGGCACCACTTGTCCATGTACACGTTCTGGCCCTTGAGCACGATCTTGGCTTCCACGACCCGCAGGCACTGCGTGCACAGCGACGAAGTCGTGTCGTAGAACAGATAGGGCCGGACCTTCCGCGTCATACTCGCAGCCTCGAAAACTGGCGGAGCACCAGCGGCGAATAGACCACGAGTGCCATGGCGCAGACCAGCTGGATGCCGCTCACGCCGACAAAGTAGTACGGCACGGGCTTGAGGGTATCGATGGCGAGCCGCCAGGCGAGATATCCCGCCAGCATGAGTTTGAAGCGCAGACCCGGCTCGCGCGCGAGCGGCGCTCCCCACAGCCGAAAGCCGAGCAGCATGACCGCGGCAAACAACATGTCGTAAATCGCAGTGGGATGGCGCGCGACACCGTCGCCGATGTCGACGCCCCAGGGCAGCGTGGTCGGCGTGCCGTAGGTGTCATCGTAAAGCCCGGCGAGCAGGCACCCGATGCGTCCGATGATGAGACCAACCAGGATGGGCGTGACGAAACGGTCGCCGGTCGACTCGCGTACGCCGACGATGCGCTTGGCGATTTCGACACCGATGAGTCCGCCCAGTAAACCGCCCACGATGGACTGCCCCTGCAACAGCAGCCACGGGTTGTCGCGCACCAGGTCCCATTGGTCGGCGCGCTGCAGCCAGTGCACGGCCTTGTTGCCGATGGCGGCGCCGACGATGCAACCGAAGATCACACCGAAATTGCGCGTCTGGCCGAGCCCGGCCAGCGTCGTGCCCGAAGTGCGCAGGTAGATGCGCGCGCCGATGAAGATGCCGGCCCATTCGAAGGCGCCGTGCACCGCGGCGGCCGTGAGCGGCGTCACTGCCCGGAATCCCGATCCCTGCGCGCGGCCCTGAATATCGCGACCACCATCCAGCCAAACAGGCCCGCCAGGCCTGCGCCCAGCAGCGCGAGCCAGATGACGTCCTTGTCGCTACCCGCGACCACGAAACCGCACAAGCTGCAGAGGCCGAACCCGACCGTGCCGAGCAGGCCGACGATGACACCAATCACCTTCAGCGGGGTCCAGCCACTGCTTCCCTGGCTCATGTCAGGCTCCGGAGCCTTCCACTTGCGTCAATCTGTCCTGCGATTGGCGCGACAACATCCACTCCGGGTATTCGCCGGGGAGCGCCGACGCATCGCTGATGGCTTTCAACTGCTCCGGTGCGAGCTCCAGCTCCGTGGCCGCGATGTTGTCGAGCAGCTGCTCCTGGTTCTTGGCGCCGATGATCACCGAGGTCACGTGTGGCTGCGCGAGCAGCCAGGCAAGCGCAACCTGCGCCACCGACACCAGGTGGTCCGCCGCGATCGGGCGCATGACGTCCAGCAGGCGCCACAGCCGCTCCTTCTCCACGGGCGGGAAATCGAACGTGGCGCGGCGCGCGCCGTCAGGCTTTTCGTTGTCGCGCGAAAACTTGCCGGACAGCAGGCCGCCGGAGAGCGGACTCCAGGGCAGGATGGCGAGCTTCTGATCGTTGGCCAGCGGCACGAGCTCGCGTTCGATGTCGCGACTCACCGCCGAGTAATAGATCTGCAGGCTCTCGAAACGCGCCAGACCCCGCTTGTCGGAGATCGCGAGCGACTTCATGACTTCCCACGCCGGCAGGTTGCACAACCCGATGTAGCGCACCTTGCCGGCGCGCACGCAATCGTCGAGCGCGTCGAGCGTTTCCTCGAGCGGCGTGAACGGGTCGCGGCCGTGAATCTGGTAGAGATCGATGTGATCGGCCTGCAGCCGCTTCAGGCTGGCATTCACGCCTTCCATGATGTGGTACCGCGACAGGCCGATCTGGTTGTGCCCCTGCCCCATGCGCAGCAGCACCTTGGTCGCGAGCACATAGGAGTCGCGCGGCTGGTTCAGTAGTTTGAGCGCGTTGCCGGTGACGCTCTCGGAACGCCCGTGCGAGTAGAAGTCCGCGGTGTCGATGAAGTTGATGCCGCGGTCGAAGGCGGTCTTGACGAGATCGGTGGCGCTTTCCTGATTCACGCTGCCCACCGTGGCCCACATGCCTTCGCCAGTGCCGAAGGTCATGGCACCCAGGCACATCTCCGAGACGATCAGACCCGTGTTGCCGAGCTTCCGGTAACGCATGCGCATACTCCCGCCAAGAATGGCGGGAGTATGCGCGAGCGCGAAAAATCCGTCAGGAAAGTATCAGTGAATGAACCAGACGATGCTGAAGTCGACCTGGCTGATGGTGCTGTCGTGCAGGTTGAAGCCACCGGCGAGTCCGAGATCGCCGATCTCGGTCTGCTTGTACTCGACGCGAATCAGCGCGTGGTCGAGCACGCTCTGGATGCCGAGGCCGAACAAAGGATCGAAACCGGTGTCGTCGGAGGATGCGGTGACCTTGGTGCCGGCGGCGTAGTTGCCGACGGACACACTCTCATCCGCCTTCCAGGCGAACATGCCCGCGCGGCCGAAGAACGAAAACTTCTTGCCGATCCACAGCGAGCCGACGACCGACACCTCGGCACCCTTCACGTCGGTGTGCGAGGCGATGAAGTCGTTCGGGTCGACGAACTCACCCTGGAAGGGCTTGGCACTGAATTGGGTGCCGCCGCGCAGCGCGCCCTCGAAGGCGAGGTATCGATTGAGTCCCCAGCCGCCCATCAGCGCGTAGCCGAACCGGTTGGTGTTGATTGTGTCCGTATCGAGGAACGGCTCGAAGAAGAAATCGCTGCGGAGGGTGTCCGAGCCCATGTTCATGCCGAGCCGGAAGCCGGAGAATTCGTCCGCAAATGCGGGCGATGCGAGCGTTCCCGCAAGTCCCAGAACTCCGAGAACCAGTGCTTTACGCATGTCGCCGTACCTCCCAGTTGACATATGTAAAGCATAGCCGAAGCGCCGGCCGTGTAAACCTGACGCCCGTCACGTTTTCAGGGACTTACGTAGTGGTCATCAAGTAATCAGTCGGTAGTCAGTCTGGGTCCGGGCGTAGTCGATGAAGAAATCCAGGGCTTCGACGTTGGCCATCGCGGCGCGATTGGCCGCCTTTTCGACCGGTACTCCCATGAGAATGCGGCGAACCGGGACCTCCATCTTCTTTCCCGTGAGGGTGTACGGGATGGCGTCGACCTGGAAAATCCGGTCCGGCACGTGACGGGGCGAGTACTCGTTGCGGATCTGGGTGCGAATGCGCCCTTCCACTTCCTCATCGAGCTTCTTGTCGCCCTTCAGCTTGACGAACAACGGCATGAAGAACTTCCCGCCTGGCAGGTCCAGATTCACGATCAGGGAGTCTTCAACCTCGGGTACGCCCAGCAGTGAGCGATAGACCTCGGCGGTACCGATACGGACGCCATGCCGGTTCAACGTGGCGTCGGAGCGGCCCAGCACGAAGCAGCCACCCCGCGCATTGACGCGGAAGAAGTCCCCGTGCCGCCATACGCCCGGCCACTGGTCGAAATACGACTCCCGGTACCGGCTGCCGTCCTTGTCACCCCAGAAGCCCACGGGCATCGACGGCAGCGGTTCGGTGAGCACGAGCTCGCCCACCTGGTCGACGACACTTTTGCCCTCGTCATTGAACGCATGGGCCGCGACCCCCAGCTGTCGTGCCTGGATTTCGCCCGCATAGATCGGCAGATTGACGACGCCACCCACCAATCCCGAACAAATATCGGTGCCGCCGCTGCCGGACTGCGCCCAGAGGTCCCGCTTCACGTTCTCGTAGAACCATTGTTGGCACTCGGCGGTGACCGGTGAACCAGCGAGCACGATGGTCTCGAGCTTGTCCAGCTTGTAGCTGTTCTTCGGGACGATGCCCGCCTTCTCGAGGATCGACTGGTAGGTGGGGCTCGCGCCGAACAGGTTCGCGCCGGTGTCGTCGGCCATCTTCCACAGCAGGTCCGGTGACGGCCAGGCGGGATTGCCGTCGTAGAGCACCGGCACCGCGTCGATCAGCAGCGAGCTGGAAAGGAAGTTCCACATCATCCAGCCCGTGCTGGTGAAGAAGAACATGCGCTGCCGAGGGTGCAGGTCCATGTGGAAATGCAGCAGCTTGAGCTGCTCGAGGGTGATCCCTCCGTGGCAATGGATAATGGCCTTGGGAAGCCCCGTGGTGCCCGACGAGAACAGAATGAACAGCGGATGCGCGAACGGCACCTGCTCGAACTGAAATGCGTCGCGGCCGGGATCGGCGCCCGACAGCACGTCCGCCCAGAAGCGCGATCTCGGAGTCAGCGGTGTGAGATCGGCGGGATCGAGCCCTTCTTCATCAAGATAGGGCAGGTGCACCACGTGCGCAAGTGTTGGCAGACCGTCGATGATGTGGCGGATCTCGGCGCGCTTGTCGAACAGCTTGCCGCCGTAGCTGTAGCCGTCGACGCAGATGATGAGCTTGGGCGTGAGCTGCGAATACCGATCCAGCACGCCCCGTGCGCCGAAATCCGGGCCGCAACTCGACCACACCGCGCCGATGCTGGCGGTGGCGTACATGCCCACGATGGCTTCGGGCGTGTTCGGTAGATAGGCGACCACGCGGTCACCGGGCTGGATGCCGATGGAACGCATCCAGGTGGCGAGCACCCGCACCTGCCGCGCGAATTCCGTCCAGGACATCGACGTGAGCGGTTGCCGCTCGGACAGATGCACGATGGCGTCTTCGCCCGGGCGTTCGTGACGCAGCGCCTGGGCGGCGTAGTTGAGCCGCGCCCCGGGAAACCACTCGGCCCCCGGCATCTCCCGGCGACCGAGCACCTTGCTCGCCGGCTGCGAGAACTTCAGTTCGCAGAAATCGACCATGCTCTGCCAGAACGCGGGCAGGTCCGCGACCGACCAGCGCCACAGCGCCTCGTAGTTCTCGAATTTCCGGCCGTGCGCTTCGAGCCAGCGCAGGTAACGGGTCAGGTGCGAGCGCGCCACGCGCTCAACGGATGGGGTCCAGAGCAATTCACCTTCGGCGATTTTTTTCATGCAGGGACAGTGTGGGGAATGGAATGAGGACGGCGTACGAGCAGCAGCATTCCCGCACCGAGGAACGACCAGGCCGCGATGAAGTAGCACGTGCCGCTGTAGGGATATCCCTTGTCGAACAGATAGCCCGCGATGTACGGCAGGATCGCCGACGTGGTGGTGTTGATCGCGATGGCGATGCCCGACAGCAGCGCGAAGGCCTTGAGCCCATAGTAGTTGCCGATCACGGTCATGAGGCAGACCACGCCTCCGCCGAAACCCATGCCGAGACAGGTGGCGAGCAGATCGACCTCCCGCTGGGTATCCGCGTGCACGATGATCAGCATGGCTGCGCCGAACAGCAGCATGAAGAACACCCACAGGTAACGCGGATCGAAACGATTGCCGAAAGTGACGATGAGCGCCTTGGCGATGAGTCCGGTCCACGTCATCGTGGCGAGCGCGCCGTAGCCGACGGCGGGCGAATGTCCAAGATCCTTGAGCATGGCGATGCCGTGGCCCAGGAAGAAAGTGAATGCACTGCTGCCGCCGAGCAGCGCCGCCACGATCAGCCAGTACGAGGGCATCCGCATCACCTCGCGAAATTCCCACGGCACATCGCTGATGAACGCGGGCTTGATGCGCGCGGACTGGGCGCCGGCTTCGGCCGCGCCACCATCGGCGAGCTGCCCGATATCCTCGGGCCGCTCCTTCACGAAAATCATCGACAGGACGCAGGCGATGCTGGAAAGGATGACGATCACCCACCAGGCCGAACGCCAGCTGCCACTCGCCGTTATGACGGCGGGCAACACGTGCTTGGTGGCCACGTAGCCGCCAATGGCGCCGGAGGAATACAGGATGGAGATGGCCGTGGCGCGCTGGCGAACGAACCATCGAGACAGCACGGTCTGGCTGGCGATCGCGGCGCCCGTGCATACCCCGCCGCCAATCAGGAAACCAAATCCGATGTAGGCATCGAACGCGGATTTCGCGAACAGCGCCATGTAAAGCGCGCCGACCACATTCAATATGCTGCCGGCCACCAGGGTCGCGCGCGAGCCGAAGCGCCGTACCGACATCGCCACCAGGGGTCCCGGCAGGCCCGACATGATGATGTAGAACGTGGTGATGAGGCCAAGCGGCGCCCGGCTGAAGCCGATGGCGTCCGCCATCGCGTTGTTGATCACCGGTCCGCCGTACGCCGGGAAACCCAGATTGAAGGCGAACACGAACCACAGCACGCCAAGCAAAACCCAGCCGTAGAACAATGGTCTGCTCAAAGTATTCCCCTCAAGCCGCTCGCCCGGTGATCAGGTCGACCGCCTTTTCCGCAATCATGATGGTCGGTGCATTCGTGTTGCCACCGACAATGGCCGGCATTATCGACGCATCCGCGACCCGCAAACCCGACAACCCGTGAACTCGTAACTGACCGTCCACCACGGCCATGGCGTCGGCGCCCATGGCGCAGGTGCTGGTGGGGTGCATGGCGGTGCGCACGTTGGCGCGCACCCAGGCGTCGATGGCCGCATCGTCGCCTACCTGCGGCCCGGGCGAAAGTTCCTGCGCCACCAGTTCCGATGCCGGTGCGGTCGCGAAGAAACGGCGCACGAATTTGACGATGTTCCGCAGGCCGGTGCGATCGGCTTCCGCCTGCAGGAGATTGAGCTGGATCCTGGGCTTGTCGAGCGGGTCGGCGGAGCGCAGCGAGACCTTGCCGCGGCTGCCGGGATGCAACAGCACGCAGGAGTTGGACACGACATGCCCCATGCCTCGACGCCACCCGGGAAACCAGGGCCGCGCGAAGATCGATGCCGGCGCCACCAGCATCTGCAGATCCGGACGATCGAGGTGCGGCGCCGTGCGCACCAGTCCCTGCGCCGAGATCGGTGAACGAGCAAGAATCCCGCTGCGAAACATCTTCCACTGCAGCGCCGACAGCGCGAGCCGGTCGAGCCGCAGGCGGCTGTCGAAGCAGAAGTCGCCGCTCGCGGCGAAGTCCACGCTCAGGGAATGATGATCCTGCAGGTTCGCACCCACTCCCGGCAGCGCATGCCGCACGCGTATGCCGTGCGGCTCGAGGTCGGCCGGCGCACCGATTCCCGACAGCTGCAGGAGCTGCGGCGAGTTGTAGGTGCCCGCGGCGAGGATCACTTCGCGTTCGCAGCGCAACTCGCGCACCTCGCTGCCGGTCTGCGCGCGCACTCCCGCGCAGCGACCGTTCTCCAGGATGAGCGCGTGCGCCAGCGTGTTGATGCGGACCAGCAGATTCGGGCGCGACATGACCGGCCGCAGGAATCGCGACACGCTGCTGGCGCGTTCGCCCGCGTGGTAGTTGCAGTCCGGAATGCAGAAACCTTCGATGTCCTCGGCGTGGAAATCTTCGAGATGCTTGAATCCGAGCGTCTCGGCGGTTTCGATCACGCGCGGATAGATGTGTTCGTCGGTCTCGTAACGCGCGGTGGTCAGCGGACCCGTACCGCCGTGGAAACGCGAGGCACCGCGCCAGTTGGACTCGGAGCGGCGAAAGTACGGCAGTACACCCGCGTAATCCCAGCCCGGCAGCCCGAGTTTCGCCCAGTCGTCGTAGTCGGCCGGGCAACCACGCATGTACATGAGGCCGTTGACCGAGTTCGACCCGCCGAGCACCTTGCCGCGCGGCGCGGGCACGCGGCGTCCATCCGCAAAGGGTTCGGGCTCGGTTTCGTATCCCCAGGACAGTCGCGGATCCCGAAACGCATCGCGCCATGCCAGTGGCATGCGGATGCGGAAGTACTTGCGTTCGTCGTCGCCGGCTTCCAGCAACAACACATTGACCTGCGGATTCTCGGAAAGCCGCGCCGCGAGCACACAGCCGGCCGAGCCGCCGCCGACGACGATGTAATCGACATGATTCATCCCGTTCCGTTCATTCGGCGGCGTAGTAACGGAAGATCGTGTAGTCGGGGTCGGTATGTCGCTCGCCACCGCCGACGATGATGGTGCGGTTCAGCCAGTCGTGTGGTCCAACGGGCGCGCGAAAGATCGGCGTGCAGCGAAAGTAGGCCGGACCCGGCGAGTTCGGCAGCGTGTTGTAGATATAGCCGCGGTTGTGGATCTGGATGACGGCACCGTCATCGGCCTCGAAGATGTAGTGCGAGTCCGATTCGACGACGTTGTCGGCACGCACCATGCTCCAGTCCGCGCCGCTGAATTCCATGACACGGCCGTTGAGTCGCGGACCGCGGATGATTCCGTCCTTGAGTGAGACGTAACCAATCTTCGAGCCGCTGGCATGAACGCCGGCGATGATGCGCCTGTGAAAGTTCATGCGCACATCGAAGGCGTGCACCAGCTTCACCTCGAACGTGGCGGGCAATCCGTCTGTCCCCATTCCATCAGTCATATCTTCTCCACTTGCGGCGGCAACGACCGTCCGCGGATGAAATCGGCGGCGCGCTCGGCGACCATCAGCACCGCGCCGTAGGTATTGCCGCCCGGAACCGTCGGCATGATCGAGGCATCGACGACTCGCAGTCCATCGACACCCTGCACTCGCAGCTCGGCATCCACCACACGACCCGGTCCTGCCGACATGGAGCAGGTGCCGACGGGATGTTGTGTCAGCCCGGCGTTCGCGCGAATGTAGCTGTCGAGCTCCGCGTCGCTCGCGATTTCCGGCCCCGGCGCGATTTCCTTGTCGATGAGATCGGCCTGCGGGGGCGTGCCATAGATGCGACGGGCGGCGCGCAAACCGCGCCGCAGTGTCGCGAGATCGTCGGGGTCGGCAAGCGCATTGAACTGGATGCGCGGTTTGGCCTCGGGATCCGCCGAGCGCAGCCGCACGTGCCCGCGAGACTTCGGGTGCAGCAGCACCGCGTCGGCGGTCAGCAGATGCGTCTGGCGCCGGCTGATCAGCGGCCACCAGATCCTGGCATCCATCCGCACTGGATTGCACATCACCTGGATGTCGGGTTGCCCGAGCTGGTCGTCAGTCTTGATGATCACGTTGCAGCTGCTCACCTGCGCGGCGAAAGGGCCGGTGCCGAAGATCATCCAGCGCAGCAGTGAGAAAGCAACCCGGTCGCCACGCAGCTCGCGCAGGAAGGACACCGGCTCGCGCGTGGTGAATTGCAATCCGGCGCGGAAGTGTTCGGACAGATTCGAGCCCACGCCGGGCAGATCCGCCTGCACCCGGATGCCGAGACGGCGCAGATCTTCGGCGGCACCGAATCCCGACAGCATCAGCAATTGCGGCGAGTTGTATGTGCCGCCGCACAGGATCACTTCGCGGTCGGCGAACACGCTGCGGGTTTCGCCGCCGCGGCGCAGCTCGATGCCGGCCGCGCGTCGCGCGCTCACCAGCACGCGGGTGGTCAGCGCGCCCTGCACGACTTCGAGATTGGGGCGCCGCAGCGCCGGCCGCAGATAGGCCCGCGCCGCGCTCGCGCGCCGGCCGCGCGCGTCGATCGTGATCTCGGGACGCGCGAACCCCTCCTCGAGCCGGCCGTTGATGTCATCGCTGGTCCAGAAGCCGGCGGCTGTCGCGGTCGCCATCAGCGGCTCGTGCAGTAGTTTGGTGGTGGCGTTGGGCGCGATCGGCATGAGTCCGCCCGCGCCGTGATACGGCACGTCGCCGCGCCAGCTTGCCTCCAGCCTCTTGAAATACGGCAGCACGTGCGCGTAGCTCCAGCGCTCGCAACCCAACGCCTGCCAGCCGTCGAAGTCGCTCGAGTGCCCGCGCATGAAGAACATGCCGTTGATGGACGAGGAGCCACCCAGCACGCGCCCCCGCGTGACCGGGAATACGCGGCCGTTGAGATGCGGCTCCGGTTCGCTCATGTATCCCCAGGTGAGCGTCGGATCGCGAAACGCGCGCATCATGCCGAGCGGCATGCGGATCAGGAAGCGGTCGTCGCTGCCGCCCGCCTCCACCAGCAGCACGCGCGACTGCGGATCCTCGCTCAGGCGATTCGCCAGCACGCAGCCGGCGGCGCCCGCGCCCACGATGATGTAGTCGTAGTGACTCACAAACCGACGGTCACCGATTTCACCTCGGTGTAGATTTCGACGCCTTCGCGGCCGTTCTCACGGCCCCAGCCCGATTGTTTGTATCCGCCCAACGGCATGGCCGGATCCACCGTGCCGGCGGTGTTGATGCGCACCGAGCCGGCGCGAATCTTTTTCGCGAGCTTGTGCGCGGTGCTGATGTCGCGCGTCCAGATGCTGGAAGCCAGGCCGTAGTCGGTGTCGTTGGCGAAACGTGCTATCGCGTCGAGATCGTTCTCGGAGAATTTCATGGCGCACAGCACCGGGCCGAAGATCTCCTCGCGCACCACGCGCATGCGGTTGGTCGTATCCGCCAGCACCGTGGGTTCGACGAAATAGCCGTCGCCGCGCGGCGCCGTGCCGCCCGCGAGCACACGCGCGCCATCGCTGCGGCCGGAGTCGATGTAACCCATCACCCGCTGGCGCTGCATTTCCGACACCACCGGCCCGATGTCCGTTGCCGCATCGGTGCCGGGACCCAGTTTCAGCTTGCGGGCGCGGGCCACGACCCCTTCGACTACCTGGTCAAACACCTTCTCGTGCACGAACAGGCGCGAGCCCGCGGCGCACACCTGGCCGCTGTTCATGAAAATGCCGCGCGCCGC
>Ga0070689_100001278_pt1 | contig 15987 bp, 16 predicted proteins | sample KBSS23HmetaG_FD_64669 | JGI IMG/M metagenome (GOLD analysis project Ga0070689, IMG submission 64669) | Switchgrass rhizosphere microbial communities from Kellogg Biological Station, Michigan, USA - KBS S2-3H metaG | ecosystem: Host-associated > Plants > Roots > Rhizosphere ...
CTGGCCGCAGAACGGCGAATACGCCAACGCGACTTACTTTCTCAGCGACGAGCACGCGCTGACCCAGGCGGAGGTCGTGGACATATCCGATGACGTCCAGGACGTCGCGTTGATGACGGATGGCATGGAGCCGCTGGCGTTGCATTTCGCGAGCCGCACCGCGCACGCACCTTTTTTCCGCACGGTGTTTGCGCCGCTGCAGGCGAACCCGGCGCAGGGTGAGATACCGGAACTTTCCCAGGCCGTGACGCAGTTACTGGGATCCGCGGCGGTGCGAGCGCGCACCGACGACGATGCCACGCTGGTGCTCGCGACGCGCAAGCTGCGGGAAGGCTGAGTTACCCGCGCCAGTGGTGCGCGCAGCGGCGAACGGTTAGCCTTTGCCGCCATGGGCTCGACCCTGACTGGAACCATTGCGATCTTGATCGGCGGCATCGCGCTCGTGGTCGTGGGCGTGGTGATCTTCATGCGCGCCACGCGCGCGAAGCCGCAGCCCGCCGATCCGATCGCGGCCACCACGGGATCGAATCGCGCGCTCACCGGCACCCACGCGACCGGCGACAAGACCGCGATCCACTGGGACGAAGCGCTGCGCAGATTCGTGGCTTACGCGCTCGACGATGCACCACGCGAGGCACTGAGTTTGCCGCCCGATCCGGATCACGCGCCGGTGTTCAAGTCGGTGCAGCAGATCCTGGAGCGCATCGAGGCGAAACCCGAATACATTCCGCGCCGTCCTTCATTGCTGCCGAAATTGCTGGCGACAGTGAACGATCCGCAGGCGGCCCTGGTGGAAATCTCGCGCATCATCGCGCAGGACCCTGCGCTCACCGGCAACCTGCTGCGCATCGCGAACAGCCCGATGTACCGCGTGAGCAGTCTGCCGGTCGAAAGCATCGATCGCGCTGTCACGCTCGTGGGAGTGCAGGGCATTCGCTCGATCATCGCGACCGCCCTGTTGCAGCCGGTGATGAGCGGCGGCAGCGGAGCGTTCAGCCGCTTCCCCGAACTCGTCTGGGAGCACACGCTGTATTCGGCATCGGCCGCCGAACAACACGCGGTGCAGATCGAAAGATCCGAACCTTTCCTCGCGCAGCTGATCGGCCTGCTGCACGGCCTGTCGGCCATCGTCGTGTTCCGGATCGTGCGCGATCAATTCGCTGCGCAACCGCAGCTGAGCCCGACTGTGGCAAGCGTGGCGCGCATGCTCGAGACCTGGGTCGCGCCCACGGCGGGCCGCATTGCCGCGAACTGGGAATTGTCGGAACGGGTGCAGTACGCACTCGAGAGCCAGGCACTGGCGGCCGAGCTGCAGATGGAGAATTCGCTGGGCCGATCGCTCAAATTCGGACGGGTCACCGGGTCGGTGATCGTCCTGTGCCGCCTGGGCCGGATCACCGAGGCCGAAGCCCGCGCCATCGTGCTGGCCGGGGAAAATCGCCGCTCTCAGGCCGAACGACTTTGGGACCGTTTCGCGGCCGCATCTCTACGGTCTTCGGCCGAAACCCGCTCCCCCTGATCCGGGCACTACCGGTCTGGTACCGGTTCGCACCCCCGCAATAAAACCGTCTTAGGGGTGGGAGAAAATGCCCCCTCGTGACACAGAGTAACAGTGGTACCTGGAACCCTACCGGGCGCCACTGACCGAAAGCTGCGGAACAAGACCCCCGTTTCCGCGCTCTGGAGCCCCGCGTCAGCGGGGCTCTTTTTTTAGGACTGACGCCCACGTCGGAAATGCCGGCGAAGCGGCGTCGTTCATGAATGGATAAGATTTCCATAGATGGGGGAGCACAATTTGAATCAAGACATCCAGGGTGGGTGCATGTGCGGCGCAGTGCGCTACTCCGCGACCACCAACCCGGCCAACAGCATGATCTGCCACTGCCAATCCTGCCGCCGCGCGGCGGCGTCGCCGGTGGTGGCGTGGGTGACGTTCGCGAAGGCCGAGTTCCGTTTCGTGCGCGGCACGCCGCTCGAGTTCGAATCGTCCCCCAAGGTGAAGCGGAAATTTTGCGGCGCCTGCGGTTCGCCGCTGGTGTACGAACATCTCGACAGCCCGGATTTCGTCGACGTCACCACCTGCAGTCTCGACGCACCCTGGGCGTTTCCGCCAACTCATCATTCCTGGCTGAGTCACGACATCGGCTGGGTCAAGTTCGGCGATGGCCTGCCGACCTTCGAGCGCTCGCGGTTTGGCGACCCTTCCTGAGCTCGAGACCGCGCGCCTCACGCTGCGACGCCTGACGCTCGACGATGCGCAGTTCATCGTGCGCCTGCTCAACGACGCGGACTTCATGAAGCACATCGGCGATCGCGGGGTGCGCACCGCCGCCGACGTACCGCAGTACCTGCAGCTCGGACCGTTCGCGATGTACGAACGCCATGGTTTCGGCCTGTGGCACGTGGCGCGCAAGCCGGATGGGGCGCCCATCGGCATGTGCGGGCTGTTGAAGCGCGACACGCTCCCCGACGTCGATCTCGGCTACGCCTATCTTCCGGAGTACCGCGGACAGGGTTACGCGCTGGAAGCGGCGCAGGCGTGCCTGCGGCACGCGGCTGGAAAATACGGGCTGCGACGCGTGATCGCCGTGGTTTCGCCGGGAAATTCCGCGTCAATCGCGTTGCTGGAAAAAATCGGCATGCGCTTCGAGGCCATGCATTTCATGCGGCCCGGCGAGGACGAGGTGCGGCTTTACGGCCGCACCCTCGCGGACTAACGCCGCACCACGTCGCCAATGACCTGGCCGATCTTCGCGCCCGGGTCGACGCGCAGTTCCACGGGGCGGTCGAAGCGCAGCTCGCCTTCGACCACGCAAGTCGAGCAGATGTGCACCTCGGGCGGGTTGTTCTGCTTCGAGCTCCAGTCCGAATCGACCTTGGGTTTCTTGACGTGGATGCCGCCCAGCACACGCGAACCATCGGACAGGTCGATGTCGCCGTTGAAAGTCACCAATTTGCCCGTGACCTCGGCGCCTTCGAGCTCGATCTCGCCCGAGACGCTGGAGACGTCGCCGCCGACTCGCGCGCGCTTGCCGACGTGCACGCCGCCATTCACGGTCGAGGCTTCGTGATCGACGGCCGCGCCGTCTTCGATGCGCACTGAGCCGTTCACCGTGCTGACCCGGCCGACCTTCACGTCCTCTTCGAGGACGATCTCGCCGTTGACCGACTTCGCCACCTCGGCGGACGCACCACGCCCAACGCGCACGTCGCCGTTCACCGTGCTCAGCGTGTCGTAGGTTTCACCCGCCGAGGCACGCACTCCGCCGTTGACGTTGAAAATGTTGCGCCCGTCGCTGGCGGATGCGGGGCCAGCCTCCCAGGCAAGGAAAACGAGCGCGGCGACCGAGATACAGGCAACGACCTTCATGTGGACTCCCTCGATGAAGCGGAAGGTGGGTGCTCTATAGACGTCGTGCGCGCTTCACGGGTTGGAACACCCAAAAAAAACCCCGCTTTCGCGGGGTTTATTGGTCGCTTGCTTGCTTGTTTGTGGAGGAGTGTTTTCGCTCTTCTTGTTGTTGTCCGAGTGCGGTCTTGGTCGCGCCGCTTGTCCAAAGAAGGAGCAAGCGCTGTGCCAGATGAATCCGACCTGCTGGAGTCGGTCCAATAGGGCAGACAGGGGCCTCAAGCGACGCAATTGTGGAGTTTGGGCAATATGTCACGTCGGCGGTCCCAGCCCTGCTGTCAAAATCTTCGACACATGCTCGGGGGTGGCGCGAGACATAACTCTCGGCCCCTTCGCAGATTTCTTTTGCGATCAATCTCTTGCGCCTGGGCTTACGACTGTAAATGACCCCGACACCGAAAAACCGCCAGCGACGGATGCGGCAGATGGCCTGGGGGCTGGCGTTTGCCTTCAGTCTGACGGCGTCGATCGTCGCCCGCGCCGAGGCGATCCCGCGTCCCGAAGGCATACAACAGGACGTGAACTTCTGGGTTCGCGTCTACACCGAAGTCACCACCAACGAAGGATTCCTGCACGACGAGCGCAACCTGTCGGTGGTCTACGAGACGGTGAAGTTCGGCGCCGGCACCTCGCCGCGCGATCGCCAGCGCGCGGTCGACGACAAGCGTGATCGCCTCATCGCGGCGCTGCGCCGGATCATCGCCGCGCTGCCGACCGAGGCCGGTCGCGCCGCCCTGTCGGAGGAAGACCAGCGTGTGCTCGCATTGTGGGGGTCGAATCCGAATCCCATCCTGTTGCGCGATGCCACACAGCGCATCCGCTTCCAGCTGGGCCAGGCCGATCGCTTCAAGGAAGGGCTGATCCGCTCGTCCAGCTGGCAAACACATATCGCGGAGACCTTTGCAAACCAGGGTCTGCCGCCGGAACTGGCGGTGTTGCCGCACGTGGAGTCTTCGTTCAACGCCGCGGCGTACTCGAAGGTCGGGGCTGCGGGCCTGTGGCAGTTCATGCGCTCCACCGGCCGGCGCTACATGCGCGTCGACGACGCGGTCGATGAGCGGCTCGATCCGTACCGCTCCACCGAGGCTGCGGCGCAGCTGCTCGCCTATAACTACCGCGTGCTCGGCAGCTGGCCGCTGGCGCTCACCGCCTACAACCACGGTGCCGCGGGCATGCGTCGCGCCAGGGAATCCGTCGGCAGTGACGATTTCGTGAAGATCAATCGCACCTACAACAGCCGCACATTCGGGTTCGCCTCGCGGAACTTCTTTCCATCGTTCCTCGCCGCGCTGACCATCGACGAGAACCCGGAGAAATACTTCGGCCCGCTGCAGCGGCGGCCCGAGCAGAAATTCCGCGAAGTCACCATGCCCGCCTACGTGCGCCTGACCACGCTGGAACACACGCTGGGAGTGGAGCGCGAGCAGCTGCGCGCATTGAATCCCGCCTGGCGTCCGACCATCTACAACGGCACGCGGCTCGTGCCGCGCGGCTATCGGTTGCGCCTGCCACACGACACCGCGGAGAAATGGACCGCGGATCTGCTGCAGTCGCGCCTGCCGTCGAACGAGCTGTACGCCGGCCAGATCACGCCGCGCTCGCACCGCGTGCACAGGGGCGAGACGCTGGCTTCGATCGCGCCACAGTACGGCATGACGGCCGCGCGGCTCGGAGAAATGAACGGCCTGTCCGCCAACGCGCAGCTGCGTGCCGGCCGGCGCCTGACCCTCCCAGAACAATTGCCGCGCTTGCTCGGCGGCGCCCAGCCCGCCTCGACCGCGATGGTGGCGGCGGTCACGCAATCGCCGGAGAACGCCACGGCGGCGACCGCTTCCGGCGACGACTTCTACGTGGTTCGCCGCGGAGACTCGTTGCAGCTGATCGCGGCGCGCGTGCGCGTCCCGGAGGCGCACCTGCTGAAGATGAATTCACTCAAGGATCCTGACCGGCTTTACGAGGGGCAACGCCTGCGCATCGCCGGCGAAGCGCCGACTGCGACGGTCGCGGCGGTGACGCCCGACGACGTGGAGAGCAAGGCGGCAACCCTCGATGCCGCGCGCGGCGAAGCGCAGCGCGAAGGGGCGGAGGTCGAAGCGGTGCGCCAGGTGGTGCGCGAGGAGACACCGCGACTCGGCAGCGGCGAGCCCACGCGCGGACGGCCGCGTTCCGCTGCCGCGGTGGCCATGGACGCGTCGACGACCCCGGAAGTGTCCAGCGCCGTGGTGCAGGCCGCCGAAGGCGCGCGCGAGCCGGTGTCGGCGAGCCAGGCGGAAGAGCTCAGCCCGGCGCTGGGGCCCATGAGCGTGTCGCAGGGTCTCGCCGATTCCATCGACTACCAGGTGCGCGACGACGGCTCGATCCGCGTCGAGGCGACCGAGACCCTGGGCCAGTACGCCGACTGGCTGCAGATCCCCACGCAAAGCCTGCGCAATATCAACAAGCTCAAGGCGCGCCAGCCGGTGCTGCTCGGGCAGAAGCTCAACCTCGACTACTCGCGCGTATCGCGTGAGAAATTCGAACAGCTGCGCCGGGACTACCACGCCAAGCTGCAGGGTGAATTCTTCGTGCAGCACCGTATCTCGGGCACCGAGGTGTACATCGTGCGCCGCGGCGATTCGCTGTGGACCATGACGCAGCGCTTCAGCAACCTGCCGATCTGGCTGCTGCGCCAGTACAACCCCGACACGGACCTGTCGGACCTGCGCCCCGGCACGCAGGTGGTCATGCCGCGCGTCGAGCTGCTGACCGGTAGTTAGCGCAACAACGCCCTAGTGCCGCGCTGCGAATTCCTGCAGTCGCGGGTCGCCCGCGAGCTGTGCCTGGTATTGCGCGGTGACCCGACCGTCGCGGGTGTCCTCCGTGAGTTCGACCGTCACGTTCTTCGCGTTGCCCAGCCGCTCGACCGTGGCCGAATCGATGCGGAAGTAGAACGTCGCGATCCAGGGCGTCGGAATCTTGTATGGCGAGGCTTTCAAACCGGCGAAGTCCGGTGTACGTCCCGGTGCACCGAGCTCCAGCGGCGCGCCGTCGAGCGTGACCTTGGGTGCCGCCGGTTCGGCGTCTCCTTCCTGGGGCGTCGCCACCCACAGGAACACGTCGCGCGTACCCATCTGATTGGTCTCGAACGGGCCGAGGAATCCGAAGCGCTCAGTGCGATCCTTGCGGAACACCTCGCGATACAACTCCAGAGGCTTGCCGAGCCGCGCGATGGTGAGGCCGGTGTCTTCGTCGAGTTGTTCGACGAAAGGCGCGTCGTCGGGCAGGGCGGCGCAACCGGTGAGCAGCGCCCCCATCCCGGCGAGGATGCTTGTCATAATGATTTTCGACAGACATTCTTGTTGCATTGAACACCCCAAGCTGTGACGCGATCCGTTAGTGCCCGCGGCACGGCACCCTATACTTGATTTATTGGTAAGTGCTTGTTTTGTAATTAGATGTCACTAGTCACGAAAATCTGGTTGGCGCTCGGTATGGCGCTCGCGACGTTGTTCGTGGGCTCCGCCTCCGGTGACGCGCTTCCCTATCATGCCCGCGCCATGGCGGTGGTGGGCATGGAATTGCCCGTTGCTGACCGCGTGCTGGTGCGCAAGTCGGAGCGCCGCCTGTATCTCATGCGCGGCTCCGATGTGCTGCGCGCCTACCGGGTGTCGCTCGGCCTGAATCCCGGCGGACCGAAGGAGCGCGCCGGCGACTTCCGCACGCCCGAAGGCAGCTATCGCCTCACGCGCCGCAATTCGCGCAGCGATTTCTTTCTGTCGATCCAGGTTTCTTACCCCAATGATGAAGACATGCGCCGCGCCCGCCGCAATGGTTGGCAGCCGGGCGGGTCCATCATGATCCATGGCTTGCCGAACGATCCGCGCCACGCGCCTGACTACTACGCCACCCAGGACTGGACGGATGGTTGCATCGCGGTCACCAACGCGGACATGGTGGAAATCTGGATGATGACGTCGGACAACGTGCGGATCGACATCGAGCCGTAGGCTCGTCAAAAAACAGCCGTAAGGCTTGTCGAAAAACGGCCGTAAGGCCCCGGGTACCCCCGTCCGGTACACTCCCCGGTCCAACAAAGACTGAGATGGATCGAGGGGATTTCTTGGAAACCAGCATCGTCATTCCCGATTTCGTGGATGCACGCATAGGACCGCGCGGCAGCCTCGAGAACCTGTCCCAGGCCGAGATCGAGAAACTGCTCGATTCGCGCGCCGGCGGCCTCTACCAGCTGTTCCGCAAGTGCGCGCTGGCGGTGATGAACTCCGGCAGCGAGAGCGACAACGCCAAGGAAATCTTCGACCGCTACAAGGATTTCGAGGTGGAACTGGTGCGCCAGGCCTGGGGCATCAAGCTCGAGATGAAGAACGCGCCCGGGCAGGCGTTCGTCGACGGCGAGATGATCCGCGGCATCAAGGAACACGTGTTCGCGGTGCTGCGCGACGTGATCTTCATCTCCAACGAGATCATCGAAAGCGGCCGGTTCGACCTCAACAACCCGGCGGCGATCACCAACGCGGTGTTCCACATCCTGCGCAACGCGCGGATCCTCGACTTCAAGTCCAAGCCCAACCTGGTGGTCTGCTGGGGCGGACATTCCATCAACACCGAGGAGTACCAGTACACCAAGAAGGTGGGCTACGAGCTGGGCCTGCGTGGGCTGGATGTGTGCACCGGGTGCGGCCCGGGCGCCATGAAGGGCCCGATGAAGGGCGCCACCATCGGCCACGCCAAGCAGCGCATCGTCGGCGGACGGTACATCGGCCTGACCGAGCCCGGGATCATTGCTGCTGAGCCTCCGAATCCCATCGTGAACCAGCTGGTGATCATGCCGGACATCGAGAAACGCCTCGAAGCCTTCGTGCGCCTGTCGCACGGTATCGTGGTGTTCCCGGGCGGCGTGGGCACGGCGGAAGAAATCCTCTACCTGCTCGGCATCCTGCTCGAGCCCGCCAATGCCGCCCAGCCGCTCAAGGTGGTGCTCACCGGTCCGCGGCCCACGGCCGATTATTTCGTGCAGATCAAGCGCTTCATTTCCGGCACCCTGGGCGACAAAGCGGCCGAAAAACTCCACGTCATTGTCGACGATCCGGCGGAAGTGGCCCGCTACATGGTCGGCGTGATGGAAGAGGCGCGCGACTACCGGCGTGCCAACAGCGATTCGTACAACTACAACTGGCTGCTCAAGATCCCGCCGGCCTTCCAGCACCCCTTCGAAGTGACGCACGAATCGATGCGCGGCCTGCGGTTGTATCGCGAGCAGCCGGCGCACGAGCTGGCCGCGGACCTGCGGCGCGCCTTTTCGGGCATCGTCACCGGCAACGTCAAGGAAAACGGCGTACGCGCCATCGAGAAGTTAGGACCCTACGAGCTCACCGGCGACGCCTCGGTGATGAAGCTGCTCGACGAACTACTCGCGGCGTTCGTTGCGCAGAAACGCATGAAACTGCCGGGCAGCGCTTACCGGCCTTGCTACCGGCTGGTCGCCTGACGGCCCCGCGCCGATCAGACAATAACTCCACAAGCGTTAAATCGGCGCGCGCGTTTCACGCGTGGCTGCGACATAAGGAAAAAATCTCCGAGACGTGGCGCGCAACGTCCGCAATCGGCTGCGGGAGGGTGAAACAGTTCCTGTCGTATTGGTGCCACGAAAACGTAGGCTTACGTCGCACTGAACGGGAGAGCTGCAATGAGTTCCTCAGACAAAGGCCGGGGAAATTTAGCGAACGGTTCGCCGCCGCCGGTGGGCACCGATGCTTACGCCGCCTGGCTCGAACGCATGCAGCGCACGCGCGGCCGTCACGCCGCCATCACCAAGAATCTCTACACGTGGTCGAGCTACAAACACTGGGCCGACAAGGTGAAGGGTTCCTGGGAAGACGAACCGGTTCCCACCAAGAAGTAGAAGAATTGGGGGCAGCCCCCAATTCCTAGCAAAAGGGGTCAGTTCTCCACGATCCTGAATTCAGTATTACGCAAAAGAGGGCTGACCCCTTTTGCTGGGAAACGGGGGCTGCCCCCGTTCTTCTAGCCCCAGTCGGCGACGACGAATTGCGCTTCGTGCGCGGCGGTCTCGTCGGTAGAAGGCTCGATCACCACTTCCGGGGTACTCGCTACGGCCTGTGGCGCAGGCTGTTCCTGCAGTGGCGCGGGTTGCTCCGCCAGCGCGCGTTCGGGCTCGAGCCATGCCAGCAGGGTTTCCCACTGCGCCAGGTCTTCCTTGACCGTGTACGCCTTCATCTCGTGGATGCCCACGCCCTGTTCGGCGGCACGCACGTAGTTCTGTGAATCGCGAATCGTCGCGATCACGGGAATGTCGAGTTTCTCCAGGAAGCGCATCAGCGCCTGGAACATCAGCGTGTTCTTGCGCACACGGTTCGCGACCACGCCGATGCGGTTCTCGGCGCGCTTGATCTTGGCCACCAGCAGCAGGTCGGCGATGCAGCGCGAGGCCGCGTGGATGTCGATGTCCGAGGGCAGCACCGGCACGATGACCTTGTTGGCGTCGCGCACCAGCTCGGGCATGGCGCGCGCTTCGACGGCGGCCGGGCTGTCGACCACGATCTTGGTGGTGCCGTCCGGAACCCGCATCTGCCAGCTGAGCGTCGTCCTCGAATCTCGCTCGAAAGTGGCGATGCCGTTGATCGCCGGCTGCGGAACCTTGCGCTTGCGCAGCCAGCGCGTGGCCGAGCCCTGCGGATCGCGATCGATGAGCAATGTGTTCTCGCCGCGCGCGGCGAAATAGGCCGCAAGGTTTATGGCAAGTGTCGTCTTTCCCGAGCCCCCTTTAGGGTTCAGTACGATGACGCGTTGCGCGCGGCTTTCGGACGGACTTTCAAACGTGTTTGTCAGAATCCGGTCCCCGTGTGAAGCACTCGAAAGACTAGCGATGCATCCGCGCGCCCGCAACCGACGCCCGGATCGACTGTGACCCCCGACACAGCCATGCGGCACGAGTCTTCCTACGATGCGCCGCAAGCTTGGCTTTAACGGTGGTGTGTCGCGATGGAACGTCTGCTGCTCCTTTGGGACGAAATCGATGACCTCGTCGGTACCGGCCGCTACATGGTGAAAAACAAGGCCATGGCGTTCTGGAGCTCGGTCCGCAAGCGCTGACGCGGCGCCCCATTCGGGGCCGCTGCGAACTTCAAAACTTGAATTTCCCCTGGCGCGCCCGCAGTCTGCCGGCGCGATGTCAAACCAGAAAGAAACCCTAGGCTTCCAGGCCGAAGTCCGTGAGCTCCTGAAGCTCATGATCCATTCGTTGTACAGCCACCGGGAGATCTTCCTGCGTGAGCTGATATCCAACGCCTCCGACGCCAACGACAAGCTGCGATTCGAGGCCCTCTCGAGGCCGGATCTCATGGCCGGCGACACCGAGCTTGCGGTCTGGATCGAGGCCGACAAGGAACAGGGCGTCCTGCGCATCCGTGACAATGGCATCGGCATGAGCCGCGACGAGGCGATTTCGCACCTCGGCACCATCGCGCGTTCTGGTACCGCGGAGTTCTTCAAGAAACTGTCGGGCGACCAGCAGAAGGACTCACAGCTGATCGGCCAGTTCGGCGTGGGTTTCTATTCGGCCTTCATCGTCGCCGAGCGCGTGGAAGTACTCACACGACGCGCCGGGCTGGCGCCGACCGAGGGCGTGCACTGGGAGTCGAACGCCGACGGTCAGTTCACGGTCGAGACCGTGTCTCAGGAACAGCGCGGTACCACCATTGTCTTGCACCTGAAGGACGACGCGAAGGAGTTCCTCGACGCCTGGCGCCTGCGCTCGCTGGTGCGCCGCTATTCGGATCACATCGCCTTCCCGGTACACATGCCGAAGGAGGGCGCCGCGACCCTGGAATACGAGGCGGTGAATCGTGGCACCGCGCTGTGGGCGCGGCCCAAGGGTGAGATCAAGGACGAGGAGTACGTCGAGTTCTACCGCTACCTGAGCCACGATTCCGGCGAGCCGCTCAGCTGGTCGCACAATCGGGTCGAGGGCAAGCGCGACTACACCAGCCTGGTGTACATCCCGTCGGCGGCGCCGTTCGACCTGTGGCAGCGCGACGGTGCGCGCGGGCTGAAGCTGTACGTGCGCCGCGTGTTCATCATGGACGACGCCGAGCAGTTCCTGCCGCTGTATCTGCGCTTCGTGAAGGGCGTGCTCGATTCGGCCGACCTGCCGCTGAACGTGTCGCGCGAGCTGTTGCAGAACGACAGCGAGGTCGAGGCCATGCGGGGCGCGTTGACCAAGCGTGTGCTCGATCTGCTTGCCAGGCTCGCCAAGGACGACGCGGCCAAATACCAGACGTTCTGGAAGGAATTCGGAACCGTTCTCAAGGAAGGGCTGGCTGAAGATCCCGCAAACCGCGAAAAGCTGCTGCCGCTGCTGCGGTTCGCCAGTACATCCCATTCTGGCGACAAGATGGCCAGCGACGAGGAAACGGTGTCACTCGCCGATTATGCGGCGCGCATGCAGACCGGCCAGGACAAGATCTATTTCGTGGTCGGCGAGAACCTGGCGGCGGCGCGCAGCCATCCGGCCATCGAAGCGCTCAAGGCGCGCAATGTCGAGGTGCTCTTGTTAGGGCGGCGCATCGACGCATGGGTCATGGATCACCTGCAGGACTTCGAGGGCAAGAAATTCAAGGACGCCACCCGTGGTGACCTCGACCTCGGCAGCCTGGCGAGTGCGGCGGACAAGGAAAAGGCCGAGGCCCAGCTCAAGGAGAGCAAGTCCCTGCTGAAACGGGTCAAGGATTCACTCGGCGAGCGGGTTTCCGAGGTTCGCGTGAGCACGCGGCTCAAGGACTCCGCCGCGGTGCTGGTCGCCGGCGAATACGACATGTCCGCGCCGCTGCGGCGCGCGCTGGAGGCGGCCGGACAGGCCGCGCCGCCCACGCAGCCGGTGCTCGAGCTCAATGTGGATCACCACCTGGTGAAGTATCTCGAGAAGCGCGAGAACGCCGAGGAGTTCGGCGATCTCGCGCTGGTGCTCTACGAACAGGCGACGCTGGCCGAAGGCGCCCAACTGCCTGACCCGGGCGCCTTCGTGCAACGACTGAACAGACTGTGGCAGCGGCTTGAGTAACGAAGACCTGCTGCGCCCGACGCTCTCGGACTATCGCAAGCCGCCGGCGCTGTATGACTCGACGAAATTCTTCCTGTCGGCCTTCTTCGGCGGTCCGGTGGGGGCGGGGGTTTACGCCGCGGCCAATAGCTTTCGGCTCGGCCGCCTGGCGCGCGACCTGCCCGTCATCATCGCCATCACCGCGGCCGCCTTCCTGTTGCTCATCGAGTTCGACAGCATGGGTGTCCTGGCGCGGCTCAATGACTACCTGGGCGGCTCGAACGCGCGCAACGTGCAGATCTACCTGCGCGCCATGGGCATCGTCTGTTTTGCCGCGACCTATCTCCTGCATCGCGGCTATTTCCGGGCGGCGCGGGTCTCGGGGTTGGTTCCTCTCAAGGGCTGGGTGCCCGGCATCGCGGCGGTGCTCGCTGGCTTCGCTGCCAACATCGCCTTCGTCGGGTGGATTGAGCATCATTGAGCGATGAACGATGCGTCTGGAACCGGTCCGCGCAGCGCCGCCGTCATCGCGGAGCAGGCTTTCTACTTCATCGAGCGCCGGCGCCTCGAGGATGCGCGACGAATTCTCGGCCAGGGCCTGAAGGAATTTCCCCAGGATCCGGACCTGCTGTTCCACAGCGCCCAGGTCGAGTGGCTGGCGGATCGCAACAAGGAGGCCGAGGCGACTGCCCGCCAGGTGCTGGTCATCGATCCCACGCACGCGCCCGCACGCCAGCTGCTCGCGTCGTTGCTGATGGCATCCGGTGAGTTCGCCGATGCCGAGCTGCTGCTGATCAGCCTGCTGCGCGACTACCCGGAGAGTGCCGACCTGTACGGCCGCTACTCGCGCCTGATGCTGCGCACGCTGCACCTCGACAAGGCCGAGCAGTTGGCGCGCGAAGGACTGCGCTATTCCCCGGAGAACGACGAGTGCCTGATGGCGGCCGCGCTGTGCGAAACCGCGCGCAGCGGCGCTCGACCGAACGAGGGCCTTGCGAAGCTCCTGCAGGCGCACCCGGAATCGCTGAGCAGCGTGCATGCGCTGGTCGTCGCGCTGGTCGACGCCGGCCGCATCAGCGAGGCGCATCGCATCGCACGGTCGGCGTTGCGCGGTGATCCCGCCAACCTGCACCTGGTGTCGCTGGTGCGCGAGCTGCACATCCAGAACCACTGGAGCATGAAGCCCCTGTGGCCGTTGCAGAAATGGGGCTGGGGTGCCTCCGCCGCGATGTGGTTAGGCGGTATCGTCGTCATCCGCGGGCTTTCGCAGTCCGCCCCGGAGCTCGCCACTCCGGTGGCATTCTTCTGGCTCGGCTACTGCATCTACAGCTGGGTGTGGCCGCCCCTCATCCGACGGATCCTATGAACGACACGACGTCACGTCTGGCAGAACTCGAAGCCCGGCTGTTGCGGGACCCGCTCAATGCCGGTGCACGCATGGAATATGCGCGACTGCTGTTGTCGGTGAACGACGAGCCTGCCGCCCTCGAGCAATACGATGTCGCGCGCAAACTCGGCGGTACCCCGGAGCTGCCGGAATTCGAGCGATTGCGCGCGCCACCGCCGCCCCCGGAACCCCCGCCGCCGCGGGAACCCGTGAAGCTGTCGGTGGTGCAGGGCGCACGCGGCGCCGAGGTGGTGTCGATCGCGCGTCCGGTATCGGCGCCCGACAAGACGCGCTTCATGCACATCGCGGGCATGGACGATCTCAAGAAGTCCATCCGCCTGCAGATCATCGAACCCTTCCTGAACCCGGGTCTGTTCGCGAAATTCCGCAAGAAGGCGGGCGGCGGCATCCTGCTGTACGGACCGCCGGGTTGTGGCAAGACCATGCTGGCGCGCGCCGTCGCCAACGAATGCAACGCCAGCTTCCTGGCGATCGGCATCTCGGAAGTGCTTTCCATGTGGCAGGGCGAGAGCGAACGCAACCTGAGCCTCATGTTCGAGAAGGCGCGTTCGCAGAAACCCTGCGTGATGTTCTTCGATGAGCTCGACGCCCTGGCGTTCTCGCGTTCCAAGGCGAGCTCGGACACCAGCCGCAAGATCGTCAACGAGTTCCTGTCGCAGCTCGACGGCTTCGAGAACGCCAACGAGCAGGTGCTGATACTCGCCGCGACCAACATGCCCTGGGATGTCGATCCGGCGATGAAGCGGCCGGGACGATTCGCGCGCCAGGTGTTCGTGCCGCCGCCGGACGCCGCGGCCCGTGCGCGTATCACCGAGCTGGCGCTGGAAAGCGTGCCGCACGGACCGGTGGATATCGCGGCGATCGCGCAGATGACCGGGCTTTACTCCGGCGCCGACGTCGACGCCCTGGTCGAACGCGCCAAGGAATACGTGCTCACCGAGTACCTGGAGACGCGGCGCGAGCGCGAGATCACGCAGCAGGACCTGGTGCGCGCGGCCGGCGAGCTGGTGCCGACCACGCAGGACTGGTTGCGCACCGCACGCAATCTCGTCAAGTACGCGGGCGGTGACGATTCGTATCGCGACCTGGAGAGGTATCTCAAGGCAAACAAGCTGCTGTAGTTTTCGGTGTCTGGCCATCGCGGGGTTTGCAATAATGGCGTCCCCGTTCTCGACCGGAGTCTCGCAATGAGGGTGATGTCACTGGCACTCGTGCTTGCGGCCTTGTCCGTCGTCGCGTGCTCGTCGCGCGACAAGCCCGAAGAATCCGCCGCTGCGCCCGCTAACGACGCCGCAACGGCACCCGCTCCCGCTGCTTCGGAGCCGGCATCAGAGCCTGCCGCCGCCGCTGCTCCCACAGGAACCGAAACCATGGCAATGCAAAAAACCGATCTCGCACCCGGCACCGGCCCCGAGATCAAGGCCGGACAGAACGCACTGGTGAACTACACCGGCTGGCTCTACGACGCGGCCGCGCCCGACAACAAGGGCAAGAAGTTCGACAGCTCGCTGGATCGGAACGAGCCCTTCGAATTCCCGGTCGGAGGCGGCATGGTCATCAAGGGTTGGGACGAAGGCGTGGTCGGGATGAAGGTGGGCGGCAAGCGCCGCCTGGTGATCCCGCCGGAGATGGGCTACGGCGCGCAAGGCGCGGGCGGAGTCATTCCGCCGGGCGCCACCCTGGTGTTCGACGTCGAACTCGTGGAGATTCGTTGATCAAGCGCGGATCGTTCGCGATGAAGGTCGAGACGGTCTACAAGGCGCCGTGATCCGTGCAGAGATACTGAGTCTTGCGGGTCCCACGGGACCGCTCGAGACGCGGCTCGAATCCGCCGATGACGTGTCGCCGCCGCCGGCGTTCGGCGTGGTGTGCCATCCGCACTCGCTCAAGGGTGGCACGATGGACAACAAGGTGGCGCACACGCTGGCGCGCGCGATGATCGAGTGCGGCGCGCCCACCTTCCGTTTCAACTTTCGCGGCGTGGGTGCGAGCGGTGGAAACTTCGACCAGGGCCGCGGCGAGACCGACGATCTGGCAGCAGTGGTGGCAGAGGGACGTCGGCGTTTTCCCGGAGTAGCCTTGTGGCTGGGGGGATTCTCCTTCGGAGCATTCGTG
>Ga0070689_100001279_pt1 | contig 15983 bp, 12 predicted proteins | sample KBSS23HmetaG_FD_64669 | JGI IMG/M metagenome (GOLD analysis project Ga0070689, IMG submission 64669) | Switchgrass rhizosphere microbial communities from Kellogg Biological Station, Michigan, USA - KBS S2-3H metaG | ecosystem: Host-associated > Plants > Roots > Rhizosphere ...
ACCAAAAGTATTGTCCATCTTTCCGGAATGAAACGTAACGTATGTATCCGGAACGGATCCAAAGGAAATGGCGCGCCCGAGAGGATTCGAACCTCTGACCTCTGCCTTCGGAGGGCAGCGCTCTATCCAGCTGAGCTACGGGCGCGTTCCGTCCTTGATAGCGGACGGGGCATCGAGCGGCAACGGCGTTGTATGGCAGGGTTCGTAGCCATTCAAATTGGCGGTCGGGAAGGGGTTCGGACGTTCGCTACGACAGGTACTGCCGAATTTTAGTGAGGAGCTGACGCGGACTGTAAGGCTTGGCCACGAAGTCGTCACAGCCCGCCGCGCGGGCTTTCTCTTCACCGCCGCCGATCGCATGGGAGGTTACGGCAATGATCGGGATCGATCGCAGCGCCGGGTCGGCCTTGATCCGGCGAGTCACCTCGTAGCCGTCGATGAGCGGAATCTGAATGTCCATCAGGATCAAGTCCGGCCGCCGTCTCACGACAACCGCCAAAGCCTCCTCGCCGTTCTCGGCTTCGAGCATCTCGTAGCCGGCGTTGACGAGCAGGTCGCGGAGGATTTGCATGTTGTCCTCCTGGTCTTCGACGGCAAGAATGAGCTTGCTCATGGTGGGTTCGCCTGCCGTTCGACCTTGACCGGGAGCGTAAATGTGAAGGTCGAGCCGTGCCCGACGCTGGAGTCCACCGAGATGCTGCCGCCGTGCATCTCGATAATTCGTTTTGAAATGGCGAGTCCCAGTCCGGTGCCGCCCTTGGTCTTGGTGATCGAATTGTCCGCCTGCTGGAACTGCTGGAACAGCTTGGTCTGATCGGCGGCAGAAATTCCTGGACCCGTGTCATGGATCGCAACGCTGAATGCGCCGTTGACCGCGGCGGCCTTGATCACGACTTCGCCGGCGTCGGTGAACTTGATGGCGTTGCCGGCAAGGTTGAGCAGCACCTGAGTAAGCTTTTGCCCGTCACCGTAGCCGGGCGGCATATCGGGGGGCACATCCACCTTGAAATCGAGCTTCTTCTTTGTGGCCAGAGGCTCGACCGCGCTGAACACGCTGTAGACCACGTCCTTCATCGAATAGTCGGTGAGCGAGAGCTTGAGCTGACCGGCTTCGATCTTGGAAAGGTCGAGCACGTCGTTGATCAGACCGAGCAGATGCTTGCCGTTGCTCTCGACGCGCTTGAGCACGGTCTGCGCTTTTTCCGGTGTCTCACCATAGATGCCGTCGATGATCAGCTCGGTGTAGCCGAGGATGGCGTTGAGCGGCGTACGCAGTTCGTGACTCATGTTGGCAAGGAACTGTGATTTGTGCTGGCTTGCCTCGGCAAGCTGGCGTCCCTTTTCCTGGATCTCGTCGAACAGCCGGACGTTTTCAATCGCGATCACCGCTTGGTCGGCGAAGGTGGTTAGAAGCTGCATCTGCCGCTCTGTAAAAGGTCCCGCTTCGGCTTTGCCGACGGAAATGGCACCGACCGACCTGCCGTCGCGCAATATGGGGACCGCGATCGAGGCTCGCCAATTTCCGGCCATCGCCAGTTCGTGAGCATACGCAGGGTCTGCCAGCATATCCGGTACGTGAGCGATCTTTCCGTCCAATATCGCGCGTCCAGCGGCCAGGGAGCGATCAGCCCGTTTCGGAAATGTCTTTTTGATCCGGTCAAGCACTTCGGCTGTAAAATTATGGCTCGACGCATAGTGAAGAAGGTCGCCATCGTACAGCCAGACTACGGTGAACACGGCCTCACACAGACGCGCAGCGCTTTCAGCAATTGCGTCGAACACAGGTCCAGCATTGGTCGGCGACCGGCTGATGACGCTCAACACCTCGCTGGTCGCGGTCTGATGTTCGAGCGTTTCCGTAAGTTCGCGCTTCTGCGTTTGCACTTCGTCAAACAGACGAACGTTTTCGATGGCGATCGCGGCCTGGTCGGCGAAAGTTGCGACGAGCTCGATCTGCTTGTCGGTGAACGGCCGCACGTCCGCTCGCGTCAAGGTCAGCACACCAACCGGTATGCCCTCGCGCAACATCGGGACACCGAGCATGGTGCGGAATCCGCCAAGCCTCTTAGCCTCTGGCCAGTCGAATTCAGAATCTGCATTCACGTCGGGGATATGGACAACCTTACGCTCAACCAGTGCTCGCCCAGTGCCGGAGGTGCGATCCGCTATGACCGGCATATTCTTGACGTATTCGAGGAAGGCGTCTGGAAAACCAAATGCCACCGAGCGATAGAATTGATCGCCCTTCTTTTGTGTAATCGTGCCCATGTCAGCGTCACAAAGCTGAGCAGCCGACCGCAAAAGCGCATCGAGCACCGTCTGCAAATCAAAAGTCGAACGGCTGATGGTCTTCAACACATCGGCGGTGGCGGTTTGCTGCTGCAGCGATTCGCGCAGCTCACTCAACAGCCGCGTGTTCTCAATGGCGATGACGGCCTGCGCGGCGAAGTTCTGTACCAATTCGATCTGTTTGTCGGCAAACGGCCGTACTTCATGACGGTAGACGGCGATCGCGCCTAAAGGCTCACCCTCTTTCAGCATTGGAACGACCAACAGAGTGCGAACCCCGGCCTCGATTGCGTTCGTCCGGAGCGGATCGTCTTTGGTGCCTTGGTCCAGGCGAATGTCAGCGATGTGCACAACGTCGCGTGTGGCGATGGCGCGGGCCAGGCCGGTTCCGGAACCCGGTGTGAACAGGCCTGCACCAAGACGCGCCTGTATGAAGGCTGGCAGCGCGCCATGCAGCGCAACCGTCTCGAACTTGTCGCCATCGCGCACGTACATGACGCCGAATCTCGACCCGCAGACCCGAACAGCGTTGGCGAGCATAGCGTCGAAAACTGGCCGGAGTTCTCCGGGCGACGAACTGATGATCCTCAGAACTTCCGATGTCGCTGTCTGCCGATCCAGGGTTTCGCGCAGCTCGTTGAGCAGGCGCGTGTTCTCGATGGCGATCACGGCTTGGGCAGCAAAATTCGTCAGGAGCTCAATGTGCTTGTCGGTGAACGGGCGGACCTCCCTGCGGTAGATCGCGAGCGCGCCGATCGGCTCGCCCTCCTTGAGCATGGGAATAACCAGCAGGCTTCGGATGCCGGCAACATCTACCCCAGTGGTCGGGAGAGGGTCGCCTCGGCGATAGGATTCGGTTTCTTTCAAGTCGACGACCTGGGCAGGACCGCGCGTCGCAATGGCACGCGACAAGGGGACGTCCGGCCCCGGCCGATAAATCGGTTCGCGCTGCCATTGCTCGATGAATGCGGCGGGCAGATCACCGTGGATCGCGCCGGTGCGGAAGCCGTCCCCTTCGCGCAGCCACATCGTGCCGTAACTCGCTTCGCAGATGGTGGTCGCCTTTGCCAGCATGGTCTCGAACACCGGGGTCAGGTCACCCGGCGAGCCGGAGATGACCTTCAGCACCTCCGAGGTCGCAGTCTGCTGGTCAAGCGATTCAGTCAAGTCGTCCGTGCGCTGGCGCAGCTCGTTGAGCAGCCGCGTGTTCTCGATGGCGATGACGGCTTGGTCGGCGAAGGTCTTCGCCAGTTCGACCTGCTTGTCGGTAAAGGGCCGCACCTCGGTCCGGCGTATCGAAAGGGATCCGATGGCCTCATTCTCCCGCAGCAGGGGGATGGAGAGGATGGTTCTGTGGCCCAACCGCAGCGCCATCGCTTGGCCTTCTGGAAACTCGTCGTCCGCTGCAGCAAGATCGTGCACATGGATTGTTTTACGGTCCTCGACGGAACGCCCGGCAGTCCAAGCCCTCGTAATCGGCCATCTCTCAAAATCCATCGGGATCGGCCCGTGATGGGCTCCGAAAACGAGCGAGTCATTGTCCCGCAGGAGGATCACCGCGTCGTATGCATCGCACAGCCGCGACGCCGACTCGACCAGCGTATTGAGCACGGTCCGCAGGTCGAATGTCGAGCGGCTGATGACTTTAAGCACATCGGCAGTGGCGGTCTGTTGCTGCAATGATTCGCGCAGCTCATTGAGCAGCCGCGTGTTCTCGATGGCGATGACGGCCTGGGCGGCGAAGTTCTGCACCAGTTCGATCTGCTTGTCTGTGAACGGCCGAACCCGCTGACGATAGATCACGAAAGCGCCGACCAATTCGCTGTCTTTGCGCAAGGGCACGGCGATCAGCGATCGCGCGCCCCCGTACCGGGCAGCGGGCCCCGGATTGGCTTCCGTCATTTCGTCGTCGCTGCGGACAACGTCCTTCGAGTGCAACAGGCGGTGAAGTGGAGTTCCTGCAAACGTGGCATCTGTAAGAGGACGGAACGCAGCATCGCGGAGAAACTCCGCATACGCGCGCGGCACATCAAGCGAGCCCGCCGGGTAGAACGCACCATCGCTATAGCGAAAAAGCACGCCGAATTGAGCTTCGCAAATCCGCACCGCATTCTCGAGCATGGCCTGGAACACCGGCTTAAGTTCGCCGGGCGATGAGCTGATGACCTTCAACACCTCTGAGGTCGCGGTCTGCTGCTCCAGCGATTCGGTGAGATCCTCGGTGCGCCTCTGCACCTCATCGAATAGCCGCACGTTCTCGATGGCGATCACCGCCTGGTCGGCGAAGGTGGTCGCAAGGTCGATCTGCTTGTCGGTGAATGGCTCAATGAGGCTGCGTTGCAAGAGTAGGACCCCAATCGGGATGCCTTCTCGCAGCAGGGGAACACCGAGGATGGAGCGCACGTTGCCCGATTTCGATCTCGCAGCCATTTCGGGATCCGGATCGGCTTGCGCATCCAGGATGTGAATGGGCCTGCGTTCAAGCACCACCCGGCCTACGATCGATCCACGGTTGGGCTTGAGCGGCGTGGTTCGCATGCGCTCCCGATGTCCCGGCTCGAAGCCGTAGTCGGCGAGGTTATGGTAGAGGCCATCCCTCGCGATCCGGATGGTGGTGCGCTCGGCACGACAGAGCCGCGCCGCCGAACGGACGAGCGTGTCCAGCACAGTTTGCAGGTCGAAAGTGGAGCGGCTGATGACTTTCAGGACATCGGCGGTCGCCGTCTGCTGCTCCAGCGACTGGCGCAGTTCGTTGAGCAGCCGCGTGTTCTCGATGGCGATCACGGCCTGCGCGGCGAAGTTCTGCACCAGTTCGATCTGCTTTTCGGTGAACGGGCGAACTTCCTGGCGGTCGATTTCGATGACGCCGATCAAACAATCTTCCTTCAGCATCGGAACGGAAAGCTTGCTGCGCACGCCGGCGAGTTGAACGATTGGCGCCTGCACAGGATTGTCTACATACCCCGGCACCGCTCGCACGTCGGCTATTTGAACCACCTGCTTGGTTTCCAGTACACGGCCAAGGCCAGTATCAGCGGCGGGCCGAATAAATGGCGCGTGCCACCTGGCCTCAGTGTATTCGGCCGTCGGGCCGTGCAAGGCCACGGTGCGAAACGCATCTCCTTCGCGGAGGAGAATGATGCCGAAATCTGCACCGCAAAGATGTTTGGCGCTTGCCAGCAAAGATTCGAACACAGCCGCGAGTTCGCCCGGCGAGCTTGAGATGACCTTCAGCACCTCGCCAGTCGCGGTCTGCTGCTCACGCGCTTCTCTCAAATCGCGCTCAAGCGCGTCGACTCGCGCCTGCAGGTCGCGAGAGGTGGCTGACCGTGTTCGGGTGGAACGCTTGGCGACGGCACTCTTGAGGCGCGACTTTTTAGCCGTCTTGCCGGCGCTTCGAGTGGGCCGCCTCATGTCCGCCCCCAAGGCTTAGGACAGGGACATGGTAGCCGCTCGAATTGCCAGTCGGAAAGGGCCGAGCGCCAGGGACTGGACCGGAATTTGTCATGAACCCAGGCGAGGGATGACTGTGACTTAACGCACAGTGACTTTACGCACTTCTAACTTGCCTAGGATCGGTCGATATTCCAAGCACCGAACTTGGGAGAGTCCAATGGGCCCAACCGACAGCACCACCCAGATTATCAGCCCGTTCGGAAGCGGTTACGTCCCGATGCAACACGGCGAGCCGACCCATTGGAATTTGGCAAAGGCGGATTTGGATGACACGGTCGAGTCGCTCAGGGCTTCGTTGTTTAGCGAAGTGCTGAAATCTCTAAGGTCTGCATTATCGCTGAGGTAACGGCCCCGCCAAGAATCGGTGGCTTTTCGATTCGCGCGAAAACGTTAAGCCGTCTTTAAGAACACCATGATACCACGGCCACATGGGCGCGCCTGATTTAGATGCGGTGGAGCGACGCTCCAAAAAGCGTGAGCACGTCGGCGGCACGTGTCTGGTCAAATTAGACCCAGGAAAAGGGGCGAGTCCCTTCACCTGTTTTGTCTGGGACATATCCGAAAGCGGCATCCGGTTGAAGTTGTCCGAACGGCGTCCTTTGCCCCCAGTGGTACACATTTTGATCGGAAACGTCCGCAAGGCGGCAAAGGTTGTTTGGCAGAAGGGCGATCAAGTTGGCCTTCAGTTTCTTCCGAACACGGCATGACCGCCTGGTGGGACTAAGCGGCAAGGGCGGCGAGGTTGGCCGTCGACAATGAACCCGCTCACTCGATCCTACTGCTGCTTTCGCATCGCGTTCGCCTTCCACAATTCCCAGGAACGTGTGGCATCGCTGGGATCCTTGTCCCGCAGCGCGCCTTCGCCGGGCGAGACGTAATTGACCGGTCCGCCCAACGAGAGCGCGACAGCCTGCATCCGGGCATTCTCATCGGTGAAGACGGCGCGCGCGGTGGCGACCCGGACATTCGGCCCGACCACGACATTGCCGTGGCCGCGCATCAGCACGACCGGCTTGTCGCCGAGCGTCGCGGCGAGCGACTGTCCGATCTTGCCGTCATTGACCAGCATCTTGGTGGTGCCGAAGCTGTCCCGGATTTCCCAGACCGGAACGCCGACATGCAGAAACGAAGCGTTGTGGAACACCGGCCGGAGCGGTGTATGCGTGACGCTGAACGGGATCACGCCGGCGGAATGAGTGTGGATCACGCTGCCCACATCCGGCCGCGCCTTGTAGACCTCGCCATGGATGAAGCGCTCGATGAACAGCGCACGGCCGCGGCGATCGACCGGATTGGATTCGAGGTCGAACTCCATGATGTCGTCCGCGGTCACGAGGCCGGGCGCAATCGCGCGCGCCATCAGATAGCGGTTGGGATCGGCCGGATGGCGGATGCTGACATGGCCATAGGCGTCGAGCACGCCGCGGTCGTTCAGGATGCGGTTCGCCAGCACCAGCTCTTCCACGGCGGCGGTTGGCGCCGGGCCTGCGGTGGTCGGCATGGTCTGCGCCGCGGCGAAGGACAGCCAGTACAAAAGCCCTGCCGCGGCGGCGCCGATCAGACGGATCATTGCGGTGTCCTCCCTGGATGGGCCATCATCGCTCACCTCTGGTGAGAGAACGAGGGGGCTTTGATGTGCGCTCGACTGTACGCCATGGCTGTATTGGGATTGGCCCTCATGACCCCTGCGGTTGCACAAACATTGCCGCCGTTGCCGGAGCTGAAATTTGCCGAAATCGGCGCGCGTGACAAATACCTCGGCGACCGCTGGAGCTATATGGAGGCGGGCCGCACCGGCGCGCCGGCCATTGTGCTTCTCCACGGCGTCGGTGCGAATTCGATGCACTGGCGCTATCAGTTGGCCGGCTTATCCGACGCATTCCGGGTCATCGCCTGGAACGCGCCAGGCTACATCCTGTCGGATGCCTTCAAAACAGAATGGCCGACCTGCCAGGACTACTCTGACGCGCTGGCGGATTTCCTCGCCGCGGTGAAGCTCGACCGGGTCAACATCGTCGGCAATTCGTTCGGCAGCCGCGTCGCGCAATGCTTTGCCATCCATCAGCCCAGCCGCGTCATCAAGCTTGCGATGACCGGTACCGGCATCGGCCCGAAGGGCATGCCCGAGGAGGAGAGGGCGAAGATCGTCGCCACGCGTGAAGGGCAGATCGCCAAGGGCGGCTATGGCTTCGGGGCGCGCGTCAATGCGCTGCTCGGCAAGAACGCGTCGGAGCAGACAATCAATCTCGTCCGCGACGTGGTGCGCGCGACGAGCCCGCGCGGCTTCATGCACGGCGTCAAGCTCGGCATGGTGGACGGCTACGATCCGGAGACGGTCGCGGCCAAGGTGACTGCGCCGGTGCTGATGATTTCGGGCAGCGAGGACCGCGTGAACCCGATCGACAAGAATGCGGCGATCCTCGCCAAGGCGATGCCGAAGGCCAAGCTCGAGATCATCGAGGGGATCGGGCATCTGCCCGAGGTTGAAGCGCCTGACAGGATCAATGCCATGCTGCGCGCGTTTTTTGCGGAATAGCCTCTCGCGGCTTATTCACAGTGTACCCACACCACGTCGCTGTCGCTTGGATTCACAGATTTCGACTCCCGGTCCCTTCTTGCCGCGCCTTTTGTTCTTGATTTGTTCCTTTTGGTGTGATCCAATATCGCTGTCCCACCCGCCGAGGGCGTTTTCATGAGACGCATGCAAACGGGGAGGGACGCGGCGCCTGAGGGTTCGGCCTAGTCAACTGAACCTCCGGGGGCCTCGGGAGACACTGCCCGGCCCAACTACATGGGTCCGTCCGGCAACGGGCTGGTGGGGGCGGATGAACGCGGGTGAAAGCCCGCAGAATCAAGGGCTTTCCGTAAAGGGGGCCCCTGTCCGTTTCCAGAAGGCGGTCTCGAGGTCTAAGGAAAACGCCGCAGTGGAGCGCCGAGAGGCGCGCCGGTTCGCGTCATGGACCGGCAATCCCGTCCGTTGACGGGAGAGGCCATGCCGTAAGGCAGGCCAACGGGTGCGGCGATCCGCGCCCGCGAATTTCGGCGCTCCGCTTCCCTCACTTGGGACTGCGAAGGGTTCGAAACCGACAATTTGGCACGACAGCCCGCCGGGATGCGCCGCGCGGCAACGCTCCCGCTCGGCTCAAACAAATGTATGGAGCAACGGAGAAACCACGATGCTGAAATTTGCGCTCATGACTTGCGTCACTCTCCACCGTCATGCCCGCGCACAGCCGTCCGAAGGACGGCGTCGCTACGCTCGCCTATGTCGCGGGCATCCACGCCTTGGCGGCAAAGCAAGGCGTGGATGGCCGGAACAAGTCCGGCCATGACGAACTCTGCGTTTTGGCGAAACGAACCCGAGGTCCCGATGACGACAGGGGGGGCCGGAGCGGCTAAGATGACGCCAAAGCCAAAGTTCCGATGGGAGCCCGTCATGTCGAGCGCCGCGTCCGCCAAGTCCTCGCCAAAGCCCGCCCAGGTGCTGAAGGATTCCGACTTCAACTGGGAGGACCCGCTCGATCTCGACGGCGAACTGACCGAGGAAGAGCGCATGGTCCGCGACAGCGCGCGGGCGTTCTCCCAGGACAAGCTGATGCCACGGGTGCGGCTCGCCTGGCGCGAGGAGAAGGTCGACAAGGAGCTGTTGCCGGAGATGGGCGCGCTCGGCCTGCTCGGCCCCACCATCCCGGAGGAGTACGGCGGCGCCGGCCTGGGCTATGTCGCCTATGGTCTGATCGCGCGCGAGATGGAGCGCGTCGATTCGGGCTATCGCTCGACGCTCTCGGTGCAGTCGTCGCTCGTCATGCATCCGATCTATGCCTACGGCACCGAGGCGCAGAAGAAGAAGTATCTGCCCAAGCTTGCCAAGGCCGAGCTGATTGGCTGCTTCGGCCTGACCGAGCCGGACTTCGGCTCCGATCCCGGCTCGATGATCACCCGCGCCGAGAAGGTGCCGAACGGCTTCAAGCTCAACGGCGCCAAGATGTGGATCTCGAACGCGCCGATCGCCGATCTCTGCATCGTCTGGGCGAAGCTCGAGGGAAAAATCCGCGGCTTCATCGTCGAGCGCGGCACCAAGGGCTTCTCGACGCCGAAGGTCGAGGGCAAGCTGTCGCTTCGCACCTCCGTCACAGGCGAGGTCGTGCTGGAAGACGCCGTGATCCCGGAAGACAATCTTCTGCCGAACGCGTCGGGCCTGGCCGGTCCGTTCGGCTGCCTCAACATGGCGCGCTACGGCATCGCCTGGGGCGCCATGGGCGCCGCCGAGTTCTGCTGGCATGCGGCGCGGCAATACGTGCTTGATCGCAAGCAGTTCAACCGCCCGCTCGCCGCCAATCAGCTGGTGCAGAAGAAGCTCGCCGACATGCAAACCGAGATCGCGCTCGGCCTGCGCGGCGCGCTGGCGCTCGGCCGCATGCTGGAGGCCGGCAAGGCCGCGCCGCCGTCGATCTCGCTGATGAAGCGCAACAACACCGGCAAGGCCCTCGACATCGCCCGCGTGGCCCGCGACATGCACGGCGGCAACGGCATCTCCGACGAATTCCATGTCATGCGCGTGATGTGTAACCTCGAAACGGTGAACACCTACGAGGGTACCCACGACATCCACGCGCTGATCCTCGGCCGCGCCCAGACCGGCATCCAGGCCTTCATGTAACAGGCGTTCATGTAACAGCCGCCGCGTGGACCTTCCCACCGTTCTGATCCTGATCGCCACCGGCGTGGCCGGCGGCTTGATGGCGTCGCTGGTCGGCGGCGCGTCGGTGATCACCTTTCCGGTGCTGCTGGCGGTCGGCCTGCCGCCGGTCGTCGCCACCGCGTCGAATCTCGTGGCTGTCAGCGCCGGCAATTTTCTCGCGGCGCTGACCGACCGCGCCAGGCTGCCGCCGCTCAACCGCGCTTTCGGCGGTCTCGTGCTGGCGTCGGTGCTGGGCGCGCTGCTCGGCGCGGTGCTGCTGCTGGCGACGCCGGAGCGGATGTTCGAGCAGTTGATCCCGCTGCTGCTCGGCTTTGCCACCGTTCTGTTCGCCTTTGCCGGCCGGATCACGCAATGGCTGCGCGCGCGGGCGACCGCCCGCGGCAGCGAATGGAAAATCGGCGTCACCAGCATCCCTCTGGTGCTGCCGATTTCCGTCTACGGCGGCTATTTCGGCGCCGGCGCCGGCACGCTTCTGCTGGGCGTGCTGATGATCGCCACCGAAGGCGACTACCGCCGGGCCAACGTGGCGAAGAACCTCGTTTCGAGCCTCAACACCGTCGCCGCTTCGGTCTGGTTCATCGCCAACGCCGCGGTGAGCTGGCCGCAGACGCTGGTGATGATGGCGGGCTGTCTGTTCGGTGCGTTCTGCGGCGCGCACCTGGCTCGCCGCGTCCCGCAGGACGCCATGCGGGTGGTCATTGTTTTGGTCGGTGCGGCGCTGACCGCGGTGTTTGCTTGGCGCTACTGGTTCTAGGTTTTGTTCGCCAGCTCAACCAGTCGCTTCGTCATCGCGCTGGTCGGATCGGTCATCGGATCGCAGACAGTGAAGTGGTTCATGCCGGGGATCGCTTCATAGCGCGTCTCGACGCCTTTCTCGCGCCAGCCGTCGGCGACGATTTTGCTCTGTCGGAGGAACTCCGAGGATTCCGCGCCGCCGACCACGGCGTCGAGCACGCGGCCCTTGGCGACCGGCCAGAACAGCGGCGAGATCCGCCGCGCCTCGGCAGCATCGAGCTTGAAGTCGGCATTGGTGGCGAGGTGAAGGAGCGGCGCGAGGTCGTAGAGGCCGGAGATCGCGTAGCCCACGGGCGCAAGATCGGCCGGTGCGCCGCCATCGAGCACCTTCCAGTCGGTCGCCACCATGCAGGCGGCGAGATGTCCGCCGGCCGAATGGCCGCTCACCATGATGCGCTTCTTGAATCGCCTCCGGAGAAAAAGACAGGCCTGCTGCGTCTGCTCGATGATCTGGCCGATCGACACCTGCGGCGCCAGATCGTAGCCCGACACCGCGACGGTGACGCCATGCGCGTTCATGCCGCGCGCCATCTGGCTGAAGCTTTGGGGCTCGAGCGAGCGCCAATAGCCGCCGTGAATGAAAAGAGCGACCGGGCCGTCGGCGCCGCCGCGGGGCTTGAACAGGTCGATGGTCTGGCGCGGCGACGGGCCGTACTTCAAGCCGATCTCGGCGCGGCCGTCCTTGGAGGCTTCCTCGCGATAGGCCGCGCCATCGCGGGCCCATTGCGCGAATATCTGCGGATGCTCGGGCACCCGCGCGCGGTTGTTGTATTCGACCTCCCAGTCGATCGCCATGACATGCTCCCTGTGCTCTCGTAGAGAGTGGAGCAAGGCTGCGGGGTGGGCAAGGGAGGCCTTCAACCAACGCCGAAAACCGGTTTCCATTTTTCGGCATCGTCCTTTATGAGTGCGGCATGAAGGTTGACGGCAAACCCACCCGCACGATCTGGCTCGAAGCCGATGGCTGGTCGGTCGGCATCATCGACCAGACGGTGCTGCCGCATCGCTTCACCACGCTGCGGCTCAAGACGCTCGACGACATGGCCCGCGCCATCAAGACCATGCAGGTGCGCGGCGCCCCGCTGATCGGTGCGGCTGCGGCCTATGGCCTGTGCCTGGCGCTGCGGGCCGATACTTCGGACGAGGGCCTTGACCGCGCCGTCGCGGCGCTCGCCGCTACCCGGCCGACCGCGATCAATCTGAAGTGGGCGCTCGACGAGGTCGTGGCCGCCGTCCGCAACCGGCCGCGCGAGGCGCGTGTCGCGGCGGCCTATCGCCGCGCCGCGGAAATCGCCGACGAGGATGTCGCCATCAACCAAGCGATCGGGCGGAACGGCCTGAAGCTGATCCAGGACATCGCGGCCCGCAAGACAGGCGAGCCGGTCAACGTCCTCACCCATTGCAACGCCGGCTGGCTCGCCACCGTCGATGTCGGCACCGCGACCGCGCCGATCTACACCGCGCATGACAAGGGAATACCCGTCCATGTCTGGGTCGACGAAACCCGGCCACGCAACCAGGGCGCTTCGCTGACCGCCTGGGAGCTTGGCAAGCACGGCGTGCCGCACACCGTGATCGCCGACAACACCGGCGGCCACCTGATGCAGCACGGCATGGTCGACATGGCGATCGTCGGCACCGACCGCGTCACTGCCCAGGGCGACGTCTGCAACAAGATCGGCACTTATTTGAAGGCGCTTGCCGCAAAGGACAACAACGTGCCGTTCTACGTGGCGCTGCCGTCGCCGACCATCGACTTTGCGGTGTCGGACGGCGTCGCCGAGATTCCGATCGAGCAGCGCGGCGGCGAGGAGCAGTCGACCATGACCGGCCGCACCGCCGATGGGCGGATCGAGACGGTGCAAATCGTGCCCGACGGCTCGCCGGTCGCGAACTACGCCTTCGACGTGACCCCGGCACGGCTTGTCACCGGATTGATCACCGAGCGCGGCGTGCTCAAAGCCTCGCGCGAGGGTTTGCAAGCGGCGTTCCCCGAACGCGCGGGAGGCGGACGATGATGGCGACAGTACGCGCATTTGCCGTTGCGATGCTGCTGCTGGGCGCGGCAAGCATGGCGCCGGCGGCTGAAGCCAACAAACCGCTGCTCGATAGCGCGGCGCGCCAGCAGCCCGGCGCGATCAAGCTGTGGGAGCGGCTGGTCAATATCGATTCCGGCACCGGCGACATGGAGGGCGTCAACGCGGTCGGCGCGGTCGCGGTCGAGGAACTGAAGAAGCTCGGCGCGGCGATCGAGATGGTCCCAGCCTTGCCGGCCTTTGGCGACAACATCGTCGCGAGCCTGTCCGGCGCGGGCAAAGGCAAGATCCTGCTGATCGCCCACATGGACACCGTGTTCAGGAAGGGCGATGCCGCGGCGCGGCCGTTCCGCATCGAAGGCGGACGCGCCTATGGCCCGGGCGTGTCGGACGACAAGGCCGGGATCGTCGTGGCGCTCTCGGTGCTGAAAATTCTCGATGACTTGAAATTCAAGGACTATGCGCGGCTCACCCTGATGCTCAACACCAACGAGGAAACCGGTTCGCGCGGTTCGCGGGCGTTGATCGAAAAGCTCGCCCGGGAGCACGACGTCACGCTCAATCTGGAAAGCGGCCGTGTCGGCGACGGCATCACGATCTGGCGCAAAGGCTCCGGAACGATCAACGTCGAGGTCAAGGGCCGCGCGTCGCACGCCGGCGGCGCCCCGGAACTCGGCCGCAACGCCGCGATGGAGCTGGCGCATCAGATGCTCCAGCTTGTTAAGCTTGCCAACGCGGACAAGGGCACGACCATCAACTTCACGATCGTCAAGTCCGGTGACCGCAAGAACGTCATTCCGGATTACGCGGTGGCGGATGCCGATATCCGCGCCCTGGTTTCGGAGGAGTTCGACCGGGTCGAGCGAGAGTTGCCGGTGGTGGTGAAGAACAAGCTCATCCCCGACACCGAGGTGACGACGACGCTCACCCGCACCTTCCCGATCATGCCGCAGAACGCGCAGACCGATGCGCTTGCCGCCATGGCGCAACGCGTCTATAGCGAGATCGGCAGGACGCTGGCGCTCGGCGGCAGTGGCGGCGCCGCCGATTCGTCGCTTTCCGCTGGCGTGTTCAAGCCGACGCTCGATGGCTTGAGTCTGGTCGGCGGCAACGCCCACACCGACCGCGAATTCGCGGTGGTCGACAGCATGGTGCCGCGGTTCTATCTTCTGACGCGCATGATCATGGAACTGGGCAAGGGATCCAAGGGACCATGAGCCTCTCACTCGTCAAGCCAGCGCAGGTTCCCGTCGATGGCCGGCAGTCGCAGACCGCGCTGAAGGTCGCGCGCGGCACCGCGCGGCTCTTGCATGCGCATGGCTTCTGCGTGGTCAGCGAGCTGCCGCTGGCCTCGGGCCGCCGCGCCGACCTCGCGGCGCTGGGCGCCGATGGGGAAATCTGGATTGTCGAGATCAAGTCCTCGGTGGCGGACTTACGCGCCGATCAGAAATGGATGGACTACCGGATGCACTGCGACCGGCTGTTCTTCGCCACCACGGTCGAGGTACCCTGCGAGATATTTCCGCCGGACACCGGGTTGATCGTCGCCGACGCCTTTGGCGCGCAGATCGTCTGCGAGGCGCCCGAGCACAAGCTGCACGCCGCGACCCGCAAGAGCATGATGCTGAGCATCGCCCGAGCCGCCGCGCTACGCCTGCAATCGCTGATCGACCCGACCGGGCCGTATGCGGGGGAAGTCTAGGCGTGGATCGCCTCGCCGCCTTCACGTAGGCTGACGTGATCGGACCACGCCGAAGGAGGAACCCATGGTTGAAGCATCATCGCTTGCCGCGCTGGCCTCACGCTTCGTCGACACCGACTCGCTGCCGTGGGTCGAAACCGGGCCGGGCAGCAAGATGAAGGTGATCTATCACGATGCGGCCAGCGGCATGCTGACCATCCTGGGTAAGCTTGAGCCCGGCGCCGGAATTCCGCCGCACGTGCACGAGGACCTGGAGCAGACCTTCGTTCTCGAAGGCTCGCTGGTCGATAACGAAGGCGAATGCACCGCCGGCAATTTTGTCATCCGCGCCAAGGGAAGCCACCACGCACCGACCGCACCCAACGGCTGCACCATGCTCGTCTTCTTCCTCAAGCCGACGGTCGGGCTCAAGAAGGCTCTCCTCAAGCACGCTTAGGGACGAGCGCTATTCCGTCTTGATGTTCAGGTCGCGGATCAGTTGCGTGAACAGATCGGACTGACGGCGGAGATGGGCGGCGAAGTCGGCGCCGCATTTGGGATTGGGATAGAGCGCCTGGGTGATGAGCTTCGCCTTGACCTGCGGCGAAAGCAGCGCCTCGCGGAACCAATCGATCAGCTGCGAGACTGTTTCTTTGGGGGTCTTGGCGGGCGCCACCAGCCCAAACCACACGTCGGTCTCGAAATCCCGATAACCGGATTCCGAAACCGTCGGCAGGTCCGGCAGCGACTCGATCCGCTGCAGCGCCATGGTGGCCAGAGCGCGCGCCTTGCCCGCGATCAGGTGCTCGCCCACCTCGGACCAGTTCAGCACCGCGGCGGTGACGTGCGCGCCGAGCAGCGCATTCGCGGTCGCCGCACCGCCGGGATACGACACGTAAGTCAGGTTGGCTCCGGCAAGCCGCTTCAGTCGTTCGATACCGAGGTGCTGGGTGGTGTTGGGTCCGACGCTGGCAATCGACAGCTCGCCCGGCCTGGCGCGTGCCGCGTCCAACAGCTCCGCCAA
>Ga0070689_100001281_pt1 | contig 15982 bp, 6 predicted proteins | sample KBSS23HmetaG_FD_64669 | JGI IMG/M metagenome (GOLD analysis project Ga0070689, IMG submission 64669) | Switchgrass rhizosphere microbial communities from Kellogg Biological Station, Michigan, USA - KBS S2-3H metaG | ecosystem: Host-associated > Plants > Roots > Rhizosphere ...
AGTGGAAACGGCGGAAGAACGACGGCGGAGTCGTCGACGATTGCATTGATCTACAGCGAATCGTTTTTGGACCAAGCCGCCGCCGGGCGACGTGAGCGGCAACTCAAGGGTTGGAGTCGTGCCAAGAAGCTCGCCCTGGCTGAAGGGCGACTGGGGCAACTGCGAGGTCTTGCGAAATCCCGGGATTGATCCAATTTCTTTCCCGGCATGAGCGAGTATCAATACTTCGAATTTCAGGCGGTCGATCATCGGCTCACGAAAGAGCAGATGGAGGAATTGCGCGCCTACTCAACCCGGGCACGCATCACGCCCACGAGTTTTGTCAACGAGTACGATTTTGGTAATTTCAAGGGCAATCCGAACGTGTGGATGGAAAAGTATTTTGATGGATATCTCTACCTCGCGAATTGGGGCACGCGTGAACTTCAACTTGCTCTGCCGACAAAGCTGCTCGAGGCAAAAACGGTGCGCCGATTTTGCTCCACTTCGTCCGCGTCAGCCCGTGAGAAAGCCGGAAAACAAATCCTTACATTTTGCCTCGAAGACGAGTCGGGCGGAGATTGGCTGGAGGCTGAAGGATACCTGTCCACGCTTCTACAAATCCGAAATGAACTGGCTCGGGGGGACCTTCGAGCACTCTATCTTGGCTGGCTTCTGGGCGCCCAGGCGGGCGAGGTGGATGCCGCAGAATTGGAACCTCCCGTGCCACCCAACCTGGGTGCTTTGTCAGTTGCTCAGGAGAGTTTTGTGGAATTTTTCAATCTCGATCCCGAGCTGTTGTCGGAAGCAGCGAAGCATAGCCGTGGCTCGGCGCGGGAGACGTCAAACAGGAAAGCGGCAGCCTCATGGATCAAATCGTTGCCGTCTTTGGAGAAGGACGAAATGCTGGTCCGACTACTGGCGGGCGAGACAAACATCACAATGGCCCTGCAAGCGCGTTTCCATCGGCTGCGGAATTCCATGCAATCTGTGAGCGGTCTCAAACCGCGAACCCTGGGCGAACTTCTAGCCGCCGCCAAGACGCATCGAGCGGAACATCGCGACTGACAGGTGGGCGCTGGTGGCCGGTTTCCAGCTTGAGGGAAACCCCATTACTGCCCTGACCCGCTTTTGTCGCCTTTGAAAGAAAAGTTTGTCGAGAGAGTGAACCGCAAGGTCAGGGCGGCCGAGTTACCGTGAAGCAGGTGGATGATTCTCACTCGATTCGGATGCGGTAGAAGCGGGCGTGATTGAGCGTGTCGGCATCTTGAACGGTAAGCGGGCTGCCTGTTCCAGGCAGCTTGACTGCACCAGGCAACAAGGACCAGTCCGGGAGGTTCAGATCCGATTTGAAGTCCACGGTGTACCGTAGACCGGGCACCGTGGTGAACGTCAGGACGACTACACCATTGGTCCTCCTGATTTGAACTATCTGGGACGCGACCAACACGCGGAGCATTGCGGGCTGGCTGGACACGGAACCCACGGCGTTGGATACCGTGACGCTGTAAGCGCCTGCGTCCGCAAGTTCCACGATGGGGAGGTCGAGTATGTGGCCATTGGCGCCTGGAAGCTCAGTGTTTGTGTTGTAGAACCAGCGGTAGTGGAGCGGTTCAGCACCTGCGGCCATCACGCTGAACACTGCGGAACCTCCGGCGACAACCGTGACGTTTTGTGGCTGCGTCTCGATCACGGGCGCCGCAAGAATCCGCAGGTTGGCTGACCCGCTTCGAGTAGTGCCGGCGACGTTTGTCACCACGACAGAGTAGCTGCCCTCGTCTGCTAACTGTGCGTTGAGGATGATCAGAGTGTCATTCGTGGCACCCGCAATGGCGATCAGCGAATTCCGGAACCATTGATAAGCCAGGGGCGCGGTGCCGTTCGCAGTCACGGCAAACTGGGCAGTCTGCCCAAGGGTTAGGGTCTGGTCGGACGGCTGCACAATGATGACCGGCGCGTCAGTCTGAGTGGCAACCAACTCCAAGTCGAAACTGATGTCAGAGCTGGTGCCATTGACCTGGTGGATCTCCACGGCGACGATATTGGTCCCTTCCGTGAGGAATCCAACCGGAATCGTGGCTTCAAGAACCTTGCTCTCTTCCTCATTGGCGATGGACTTGAGGGCGAGGTTGGTGAACGTAATTGACCCTCCTGGCAGGTTGTCACGAAAGACCTCCGCCCCGTTCAGGTAAACGATCACACCGTCATCCCGCACGACTCGGAGGATCAATTCCGTGACTGCGGATGAGTTGGTCAGCGCAAAGGCACGACGGAAGTAGTAGGTCGGGAACTTTTCGTTGGCGTCTGGACCGAATCCCAGCACGGTGGCCTCCGGACGCCCTTCCGCGGCGTCGCCGTAGCCAAGTTCGGCGTGTCCGCTGGACCAGGCGCTGTCATCGAAGCCTGGCGAGGTCCAAGTGCCGCCCTGATCAATACCCGTGTCGAGGTATTTCCAGACAGAGCCGGTCGAAATGAGGGTGATTAAGTGAGTGGGACTGGGCTGGCGAGGAAGGATGCTAATCATCACCGGGGCCGAGCTGTTGGTGGCCCCTTGGTTGTCAGTGGCCACAGCTCGGAGGATATGGCCACCCAAGGGCGCGCCAATCCAGTCGAACCCATAAGGAGAGGTCAGGGCTACTCCGATGCTCAAACCGTCGGCAAAGAACTCGACTTTGGCAACGAACCCGCCTGGATCCTCCGCAGCTGCCGACAAGGGAATGGCCGACTGCTCGGGGAACGTCGAACCATCCACCGGGCTGATGAGTGTAACGGTTGGAGGGAAATTGGGCGGCGGTGAGAACACCACTAATATCGCAGGATCGCTGTAGGTGGTGCCCGTGGCGTCCCGAACTTCCACGACATAACTGCCCGCTCGATCCGGAGTGACGTTGCTCAACAACAACGTGGCGTTGGTCGCGTCGGCGAGCCGATTTGTTGTGTTGAAAAACCACTGGAAAAACAACGGCTCGACCCCGGAGGCGACGACGTTGAATTCAGCGGAATCGCCGTTCGTCGCCGTCTGGTTTTGCGGATGAGTGGTGATGCGAGGCGGATCGGCCCTGATCGAGACAAGCGCCAGATCAAAGCTGACATCGGTGCTGCTGCGATTGACCTGGTGGATTTCGACGGCCAGGGTGTTAGTTCCTTCCAACAACAGAGACGAACTGACGTTTGTGTAGAAGAAACGAGTTTCCTCAATCGACGAGACCACTGACGCGGCCGTCGTCAGATAGTTGATGTTTCCCTCGGGGAGGTTGCTGCGGAAGACCTCGATTCCATTGAGATAAGCCACCGCACCATCGTCGCGGAGCACGTCGAGGCGGAGTTGATGGAGCGCATTGGGCGCGGATACAACGAACGCGCGGCGGAAGTAATAGGTGATGTGCTTGAGTTGGGAATTGTTTCCGAAGCTGATCACGGTCGCCTCGGGCCGGCCTTCTGTGCTGTCTCCGTAACCGAGTTCAGCCGGGCCACTAGCCCATGAGCTGTCGTCAAAATCTGGCGCTTGCCACGCGGTGCCCTGATCGGTGCCGTCATCGAGATACTTCCAAACGGCACCGGTGGACACGAGGGAAGTCGTTTCGCCGGGCGGTGAGTTCACGCTCAGATTTGCAATACTCGAGACGGTCGCCGTTCCCTCGCCATCGATCGCCACGGCCCACACGACGTGCAGTCCGATCGACGCGCCGAGCCAATCGAATTGGTAAGGACTGTCGAAATCTTCGCTCAGGAGGGCGCCATCCGCATAGAAGCTCACGGAGGCGACCGAGCCATCCAGGTCGATGGCAGCAGCGCGGAGCGAGATCGGTCCGCCAGCCGCAAAGCGCGCACCGTTGGTGGGCAGCGCCCATTCCACGATGGGAGGAAGATTTCCGCCACCGCTGATGACCAGCAGAGCGTCTTGGCTGCGCACCCGGCCGCGAGTATTGAACACCTCAACCGAGTAAGTCCCCGCCTGGAGGACCGTCGCCGGCTGAACTGTCAGCACGGCGTTGGTTGCACCGGAAAGTAAGTTGGTCTGGTTCCGATACCATTGATAGCGGAGAGGCGTCGTGCCCTCCGCGACGACGCTGAACTCGGCAGTGCCCCCGTTGGTTACCACCACGCTGACAGGCTGAGTGACGAAAAATGGAGCGTGCTCGCGTTCGGCAAGTAACTCCAGGTCGAAGCTCAGGTCGGCACTGGTGGCATTAAATTGGTGGACTTCGACCGCAATCACGTTCGTGCCGTTTCTAAGCAGGCGGCTATCTACAGCGCTGGGGAAGTAGTTCGTTTCGCCGGCAGCATTGACGTTCCCTGCGGCCCGAGTGGTGAAGGCAATGCTGCCGGTAGGCATATTGCTGCGAAACAGTTCGAGGCCGTTGAGGTAAACCACCGCCCCATCGTCCCGGAGCAGACGCACCGCGGTGTTGGTGAATGAAGCTGCATCCGTCAGTACGAAAGCCCGTCGGAAGTAGGCTGTAGGGTACTTGTTGTTGGGGTTCGGACCAAATCCGATGATCGTGGCTTCGGGACGCCCATCAGCCGCGTCGCCGTAACCCAATTCCGCCGGACCACTCGGCCAGGCTGAGTCATTGAAATCCCCTCCCCGCCAGGCCACGCCCTGATCCACTCCGGTGTCCAGGTATTTCCAGACTGCACCCGTCGAGACTAATCGAGGGATGTTGGTAGAGAACTTCACGGTGATCCTGACAACTTCAGACGTGCTGCTCGCGCCCTGACTGTCTGTGGCGATGGCCTGCAAAGAATGCGTGCCCAGCGGCGCGTCCAGCCAGGCAGCCCGGTAGGGCGGCGCGGTCGCAACGCCCAACGAAATTCCATTGGCGAAGAAGGCGACGTGCCCAAGTGCACCGTCCGGATCCGACGCAGAAGCCTCCAGCACGATGGGCGCAGCATCAGCTAGAAACATCGCGTTGCCAGGCGGGTTGCTCAATACCACCACAGGCGCTCTGTTAGTCTCGGATACCAACAACACGGCAGCTTTGCTCGTCACGGTGCCGAAAGCGTTACTCACCGTCACAAGGTAATTACCCGCCGCCGAAGGATCCGTGTTCGCAATCACAAGCACAGCGTTGGTGGCGTTGGGCACCTGGTTGGTTTCGTTAAAATACCACTGATAGCTCAGCGGCAAGGTCCCGAAAGCCCCGACGCTGAACGTGGCTGTCGCGCCGCGACTGATCGACAAACTGGCGGGCTGTTGCACGATAACAGGCATGAATCGTCGTTCTGCCTGGAGTTCCAGGTCGAAGCTTATGTCGCTGCTGGTGGCGTTAATTTGATGAACCTCGACCGCAAGCAAGTTTGTTCCATTGCGGAACAATCTTGCATCAATCGCGTTCGATAAGAAGCTGGACTCTGCCGTGCCTGAAACAGTCGAACCAGCGAGTGTCGCGAAGGTGATCGCGCCCGTCGGCATGTTGCTGCGAAAGATTTCAACCTCATTCAGGTAAACCACGGCGCCATCATCACGCAGCAATCGGATGACCGCGTTGGTGAATGAGACGGCATCGGTGAGCACAAAAGCGCGTCGGAAGTAGGTCGTGGGAAAACGGTTTGTTTCAGACGGGCCAAATCCGAGGACTGTAGCCTCGTCACCGTCGCCGTAACCCAATTGGGCCGGCCCGCGGGCCCAGGTCGAGTCATCGAAACCGAGTGTCCTCCAGCCCGTTCCCTGATCCACACCGGTGTCCAGATACTTCCACACCGCACCAGCGCTCACGAGTTTCGCTGAATTGGTGGTGATGTTGACCGTGATGCGAACGACAGTGGACGTGGACGCAGCGCCTTCGGTGTCCCATGCGACGGCCGCCAGTTGATGGGGACCGACGCGAGCATCGAGCCACTCGAACTGGTACGGCGCGGTGAAGTCTGCTCCCAGCAGAGCGCCATCAGCAAAGAATCCAACTTTGACAATACTACCGTCCGGATCGGTTGCCGTGGCGTCCAGGAGGATCGGTCCTGAGTCGAGGGTAAAAACGGCGCCACCTGTCGGTTGAATGAGGACGACCTCAGGTGGAAGGTTGCCATTTGACACGCGCAATTCGGCTTCGACGGTAGCGACGACACCGTAGGCGTTGCTGACGATCACCGAATAGCCACCTGCGTCGCTGAGTGTGACCCCAGTCAGCACGAGCGCTGGTCCAACTGTTCCAGCGAGGAGGTTGGTCTCGTTGAAATACCAGTAGTACGAGAGCGGTTCGCTTCCGCCAGCGCCGACGGTAAATACCGCGGTGCTGCCCTCCTTCAAAATCAGGCTTTGCGGTTGCTGGGTGATGTAGGGCAGAACAGCAATCTGAAGCGCCGCCTCCGGACTCAGCGCTGATCCGTATGGATTGCTCACCAGCACCGAGTAACTCCCAGCCATGCTGGGCGTAACGGCAGCCAGAGTGAGCACCGGATTTGTCGAGTGCGTCAGCAAGTTGGTTGTGTTGAAGAACCACTGGTAGGCCAGGGGGGCGGTGCCGGTTGCGGTAACGGTCAATTGGACGCTCGTCCCATTCGTCGCCAGCGTGTCTTGTGGGGGTTGCACGATCTGCGGCGGGGCGACCAGGGTCAGTTGAGCTGGCGCGCTGGTCGCTGTGCCGTAAAAATTGCTAACAATTACCGAGTACGCACCGGCTTGATTGAGCGTCACATCTGGCAACGTGAGCGATGCATTCGTGGCTTCCGTGAGGAGGTTGGTCGTGTTGAAGAACCATTGGTAATAGAGCGGCTCTGTGCCTTGGGCCACGACGGTGAATCCGAGGGTGCTGCCGTTCGTTGCGAACACATCGACAGGTTGAGCAGTGATTGATGGTGCCACAAGGCAAGCGCCTGTCCCGCGGGGGCAACTGATGGGAGTCGCTTCGAGAGTCCAGCATTGCAGGATGCCGGTATCCTCCCCAGCCTGGTCGAGGATCCGTAGCTTCCATTCGCCGTTCGCGGCGGCTGGCAGCTTGCCGATGAACGCCGCCAGAGGTTGCTCAGGCCGGAACGCTCCACTGAACGGCGGTGCTCCCGCGGTGATTGACAGCGAGGCGGCGTCATCAAAGATAGTCAGGCCAGCGCAACTCGTTCCATAGTTGGCGCCACTTCCACCATTGTGAGAGGTAAGCTCCGCAGTTGTTCCGTCCGGACCAATCAGCGAGATGACCAAGTCCGAGTCGAAGCTGTGCGTGACGTACAGCGCCACACGGACTTTTTCGATTTGGCGGGAAAGGTTGGACACGAGAATAGCAGACTCAATCAGGCCGAGGTCCGGTATGGGTCGAGGAACATCCGTGGACACGAAGGTCAGCGCACCGCCCGTCGTAGGAGGTGAAGAAGCCAGCAGGAAATTCAAGTTGAATTCATGGGCGTTCTCTGTGGTGACATGTAGCGAAAAGGACGCGGGCGTCGTGCAGGAATACTCAGGAGTGGTGCTGATGCGGAAGGGCAGCTGATTGATTCCTGTTCCGGCCGGTGGAATGTCAGAAAATGCCCGGGGACTGGGATGAACCACGACTCCGGGCGTGAGGCTTCGGAGTTCCCCCACCACGCCGGTAGCCGTCTCGCCGCCAGGAGCAATCAGGTTACGCAGCGTGACGAAAACGTCGCCGCACTCGTCGGCGTCCACCGTGCCATTCCCGTTTCCACCGTTGAGAATTGTTGAATCGAGGACCAGGCGGGGTAGAGGCGTCGCCGGTGCCTGCAGGGCGGCGAGAGCCATGACGATGCCCGCTCCGGAATCCCGGTCCACGCCCAGCGCTTCGATGTCGAGCGCGGTGGACTCCATTGCCAAACGGACTTCGGACGGTGTTAACGATGGGTTGTAGGAGAGCAGCAGCGCAGCAATTGCCGCAGCGTGCGGCGCAGCTGCCGAGGTACCGAAAAATGTTGCAAATCCCGGAACCGACGTGGCCACACCGTCCGCAGCGGTGATGTCCGGCTTTTGTAACAGCAAGCCGCCTGTCGCTGAAAAATTGCCAGGCGTGATGGGTGTTCCATCGGGCTGGAAGAACATCCGTCGCGGACCGTCCGAGTTGAAGGTTTCCACTGGATTGACGCTGCCTCCGGTGAACGGCAAGGCTGGCGATCTCACCCATGTGGCGGCAACGGAAAAGGCGTTGGACGCGCCCGAGGCATTGTGGCCGCGGGTCGCTCCGGACGTGTTGAAGGCCAGCGGCGCCCGACCGCCGCTCAGGTACAAGTAACGATCAGCGCCGGAATACTTCACTATGACGATACTCGTTCCACCGTAAGCAACTCCAATTGACTCGTAGGGATCGTCATCTCCATCCTGGATGTTCGAGGAACTGCCGACAACCGAGCCACTCGCATCCACCAAATATACGTCATAATCGTTGGTCGATTGTCCCAGCGGATCAGTCCAGAACAGGTCCACCCGGGGGGAAAAGGCATATGAAACAGCGTTGAGGGCGCCAGCGCCAAAATCATGCACGCGTCCGCCACGCCCCACAGTTGCTGGTCCGCCATCGCGAAAGTCGCCCTCCCAGGTGGAGGACGTGCGGTCGTTCAGGTTGCCCGAGTTGCCGGCGGACGAGAAATACAAGGTGCCCGCGGCGGAGACTTCATTCACCGCCTGCGAGATCGGACCATCTTGGAAGGGGGATTCAACGAAGTAAATTACGTCGTCCACGATCACCCTGCAGCCAGCCGCGTGCAGGTCGAGGATGCTCTGCGCGAACGCAGCGACTCCCTGAAAGGCGGTGCTGAAGTAGAGCTGAGATCCCGGGGCGAGGTCATGAACGATCTCCAGAATGGCCGTGCCTTCACCCGTCCCGAAACCCGCCCGTCCAGGCAACACTGTCACAAAAGGCAACTCCCCATTTGTCTGAGAGTTGGCGAGGTAGTCTACACTATCCGACAACACGCCTACTTTGACGCCGGCGCCATCGACGACCAAGGTATTCCGCGCAACCATCGCCTGATGAGTGACGTCGCCCTGCGAAGTGATCCCTACGTTGGTCCTTGCCTCGTCGGCCGGGCGAATGTTGCGTACCTCGGGCCGGGCCGCGAGAGCTTCAACCAATTCGAGAGGCACCCAGGCCCTAATCGCTTGAAAGCGCGGATGCTGGTTCACGACGGTCCCTCCGCCAGCCTCGATTCTGGCCAGCAGTTCCGGTTCGATCCGTGCCCTTAAATCCACGAGCACCTGCCCGTCGGGTCTCGGTCGGACCGCAGACTCCAATCGGTCAAGACCAGGTGCGATGGGTTGCTGGCGTTTTTGACGCAGGGCGTAAATTAACTGGGAATCCAGCTTTCGCTGCGACGGAGAGCGTGCCGCTTTTTCTGCGATCAGGGCTTCGATCTGATTGCGCGAATTGGTGCCGAGTTCGCGCCGTTCAGCCGCATCTACAGAATTAATACCAACGAGCAAACTACAACCAACCAAGAGCCCGAGCGTGATACGTTGGATCTGAGACGCGCGGGTAATGTCGATAGACTCTTCATGACTCATCCATGAGTTCATAAAAATGCGCTTTTTGACGGGCTGTCCTTAACCGTAGACCCTGAGAGGAATTGATGCAAGCGCATGCCGAGAAATGTGCTCCGGGACCCGGATGCGGACTACCCGCGGTCGTGGGCACGGAAGTGCAGCGTCCAACCGCTCCTTCAACCTCATTGGTCAATTCGGGTGATGTCTTCCGAGAAAAAAGCTCAAAGGATTGGTCGTGGCCGGTTGTCGTATCGTTTAAAAAGAAGCCGCATGGTCGATTTGGCTGACGAACAGGCATGGATCGTGAAAAGCCAGCAGGGTGACCTTGAGGCGTTCGAAAAGCTTATTGCCAGGTATCAACGTATGATTCATTCCGTTGCGTTCCGTATGACCAACTCGATTCCAGATTCGGAAGAGCTGGCTCAGGAGACATTTATCCAGGCATTCCAACACCTCGGCAGCTTTCGGCATGAATCGAAATTCTCCTCGTGGCTCTATCGCATAGCCCTTAACGCTTGTTTGAACTCGAAAAAGCGAAGCCAGCGCCGCGAACAAGCCCATCAAGAATGGGGACTTCGGCATAAAACAGAAAACCTCGGGACCGAGCCGGAGATCCCGGAGGGCCAGACAGAGGCCGTTCAGGCAGCGCTGCTGAAACTGCCCGCAAAACAGCGCGCCGCGATTATCCTGACGATTTACGAAGGACTCACTCATGCCGCAACGGCAAAGATATTGGGTTGCTCGGAAACGACCATCTCCTGGCGGCTGTTCAGAGCACGAAAGCAGCTCAAGAGATCCCTCGAAATGTTGCTTAAGAAATCAGCTTAGTTGGAAATGACTGACCGGGACCTAAACCGTTTACTCGAAGCAGCCAAATGTCCGGAAAGAACCGAGGACTACTGGCAGGCTTTTCCGAGCCAAGTTAGCCGACGGCTGAGAGTTCGGCCTGCCCCAGTGTCCATGATCGAGCGGATGGGCCGCTTCTGGCATCAGAGCGGGAAGGCAGCGCTGGCCGTGGGAACAATTACGGCAGGGTTGTTTGTCGCCCTGCAATTGCTCTCTCCGAGGGAGAACAGCGACCTGCAAATCCGCGTTCTGAGTGAAAGCTATCGCAAACTCGCCAGCCTCTTTCCGCATGAGCTGAAGGGTCTGGTGATGGAATCGGGTCAATTCCGCTTACAACTGGCTGAGCATGCAGATGTCCCCACTTCTCCGCCTCTCCTTTTAAGGCTGTGCAATCCATCAGCGTCGAAATGTGTGCTAGCGATCACTTTTAGCGGACAGGAGATAGAATTGTTCGGACGGAGATTCGAAGTCTTGGCAAATGGGCGGGACGAAATCATGCTTTTGAGCCATGAAGGGTTGTTGAGGCCGGATCAAGTGTTGTCAGGCGAGGGCCTGCGGCTGGAGGCTGGGTGGCTGGAGAAGAAGCTATGAGAGGATTTTTGCTTCTGCTCATTGCCGCCGCAACCTCGCTTCGCGGCGCTGATATTCGAGTGCTGTCCCACGAGGCCGTGGCCGCATTTGGAGGAAGCACGCGCTTGATCAAAGTCGCCGCACAAAATCGCGCGCAGGTTTCGGCGGAATTGGACGTTGGATGGCAATTGCTCCAAACCAGCTCTGCTGTGGCTGCTCCTGTCTCCGCCGTCCGTCCTTGGAAGCACTTAACGCTGTCAGCAAATCAAATGGTGATCGACGAGATCTCGGTTCCCCTGCCGTCGGTCAAGATGGAGAGCCGTTTCCTCGTCCGTTTTCTGCGAGATAAGGAAGTTCTGGGGCTGGCGGAGATTTGGGTGTATCCGCCCAATCTCTTGTATGAGCTGAACGATTTGCTGAAAGGAACAGAGGTTTTTCTGCGGGGGCCTTCGGAGTTGTGGAAGAAGGCGCTTGCGGAGGCCGGAATCCATTACGTTGAAACAGCCGATCAGACTACGATCCCTCAACGCGCCCGGTTGGCAATCTTCGGCCCGAATACCGATTCCTCAATGGAGGCCACAGAACTCGAAGCAGCTGCGGCGTGGGCCAAAGCTGGCATCGGGGTTGTTCTGCTTAAATCAATGCCGACCCCTGATGCGGCGACTGAACCGTCTTACTATGTCTTGAACACCAGCGATACTGCCATTGTCGTCGGACAGTCCAATGCGTTGACCAATCTTCCTGCCGATCCCTGGGCGCAGCTGCGACTGTTGAAGATGGCCAAACTGGCCATTCGCTGCAAAGGGCATGGAACAAACCAAAACGAGAATCCTTAGATGAAAAACATGAGTATGAAACCATCGTTGCTTTTGGCGTGTGTGGCGATGTTGTCCCTGGTTGCGCCCGGCGCGCTGTTTTGCGCGGAACCACCACCACTGACGATTGCGGTGTTCGATTTTGATTCCCGGGACGGTGGCGCTTCGGACCTTGGGGCAAAAGTGTCGGCCCTGCTCACAGCAACATTGTCCGCAGAGCCCAATTTGATCACGGTGGAGCGAGAAGAACTAGCCAAAGTTTTGAGCGAACAGGAGCTTGCTCTGTCTGGAACCGTATCCAGCGAGACTGCGGCAAAAATCGGGCAGCTCACGGGAGCAAAGATTATTGTCACGGGCCGAGTCTTCAAAGCGGAGAAAGACACGTTCCTCGTCGCAAAAATCATCAGCGTCGAGACCAGCCGGGTGTATGGTGAGATGGTGAAGGGCGGCGGAGCTGCAACGGACTTCACTTCGGACCTTGCCCGCAAAATTGCCAAGACTGTGTCGGACAAAGGGGAAACCCTGCTGGCGAAGGTCGAGACGCGAGAACATCGCATTGCCCGCCTCAAGGAACAACTTAAAGATACGAAATTGCCAAGCGTTTATGTGAAAATCCCCGAACAGCATTACGGCGCTCCAACGCGGGACCCGGCCGCGGAAACAGAATTAATGAAGATGCTGCAAGAAGTCGGTTTCACTCTGGCCGAGAACGAAGCCAAGGCGGACGTGGCCATCTCCGGAGAAGCATTCAGCGCGGCGGCCGGGCGGAAGGGAAATCTGCACATCTGCAAAGCGCGCGTGGAGGTGAAGGCGATCAAAAGCAAGACTGGGGAGATACTGGCCGTGGACCGCGAGGTCGGCGCAGCCGTGGATTTAGCCGAGCAAACCGCGGGCAAAACGGCGTTGCAGCAAACTGCCGAAACTCTTGCTTCGCGTTTATTGCCAAAGCTATTGAAATGAATTGGCCTTCCAATCCCATCGTGAAACACATTGCCGCACTGGCTCGGCTTCTGGCAATCATCGCCTCACTCGCGGCGCCTCTTGCTCCAGCGCAACCCGTGAAATTGGCGATCATTCCACGCGCCGAAGCGCTCAAGCCGGCGGCGGATTTTCTAACCACCGCGCTCTCCACCAACCATCAAATTGTGCTCGTCGAGCGCGCCCAACTCGACAAGGTGCTGCGCGAGCAATCCCTGGCGGCGGGGAACAGCGGCAACGTCCTTAGACTCGGGGAATTACTCGGAGCCGATGGTTTGTTGTTTCTGCAAGAAACCGACGACTCCACCGAAGTTGTTGCCATCCTCGTGGCCGTCAAACCCGGGGTGACGCTGCGCCAGAGCCGCTATCCATGGCCTTCCTTTGAGCCGGCAGGCTGGGCTGACACAGTCGCTCGTCAGATGCGCGACCTGTTTCCCAAGCTCGGAGTCTTGTCCAAGTCAGCAACCCCGCTCTCCATTTTGAATCTTCGGGCCTCCGTCAATTCGCCCGCGGGGATCGCATTGGAGCGGGAGCTAACGCACCTGCTTTACGATAGACTGGTGCGTGAGCGGGAGATCTTTGTCCTCGAACGCCGTGGCCTGCAAACTCTCGCGCAAGAAAAGGAATTGAAGGGTTTGACAGACGTCTCGTTTTGGAGCGGGGGGTATCTGCTCGAGGGCGTGATTAACAAAGCTGGGTTTGATTCGGGCCAAGTAACTATCTCCGGCAGGATGGTGGCCCCAGACAAGGCCAACTTCATTCCCATCGAGATTTCCGGGACCCGCACGAATTTGGTCAGCCTCATTGACGCTTTGGGCAAGCGTATTCTTTCCGTGCTGAAAACAAACGCCGCCACTGCGGAATGGAACGGACTGGCCGAGGCTGAACGCTACTTCGAGGAAGCCCAGTGGGCGTACCGATGGGGGATGTGGAAGGAGGCTGGCACAGCCGCCGAGGCGAGTTGGGCTTTGGGGAAGCACTCCGCCGACTTGGGCGAATTGCGCATTAAGGCGTGGCGCGACTTCGCAAGGGACCCCGGCAGGTGCGTCATCGATCGCAATTCAAAACGGGTCTATTTCGGAAGGCCCTTCCTTCCTAGTTACGTGGACATTGGTCAGATGGCGGAATTTGGTGTGCCGCCGGACGCGGAACGATTGTCTGCGCTTATCCGTTCGGTGGAGCTTTACCTGGAGAGTCTACAGGCATTTGCCCGGGCTGATCACAAAGTGTCCGTGCCCTGGTTTACGCTGGGGACCGGATTGTTGGACAGGACCGGCTCCTGGTTGCGCTATTTTTATTTCACCTACGAGGCGAGAGCCGGGCATGAAGAAACCATCACCGAGTTGAAGCGCTTGTTGCTCGAGCTGGGGACGGCTCTGGCCAAATTTTCCGAGATCGAGTTGAACCGCTCCGTTCTTAGTATTCAGGCGCGGTATGCCGCCTTTGTGACAGATTCGCCGGAGCAAACGGTTGACGTTTACCGAAAGATGCTCGCAGCCGGGAATTGGCCTTTCGTTCGGGCACGATTTCTCAACGAAGCCAATGCCGAAGGCCGGTCTGATGGGCACCTCCTTAGTCCTTTCGTGGAAGCTGGCGCGCGCGCGGACTTGGCGAGCCCTTGCCTGGCCGGTTGGACATGGAGCCAGCGGCAGCGCTGCCCTGCGCTTTGGACACACTTCGTGGACGAGCTATGCCAATCGACCAACATCGCCGTGCAACTCGAAGGTCGATACCTGCGCTGTTCTCATGCTTGGCGGGAGGTTGAGTTTCAGACGAATCTCCACGAGCTGCTTGGTTTTGTTTGGCAGGAACGCGCGAGGTTTGCTGCGTCAACTCTTGAACCGTCCCTCTTGAACGATTTGGGCAAGCTCATGGAGAGCCGAACTCAGGCGCTCGGAAGAGATGACCGCAATAGTCTGGCCGATGAAGTTTGGGACAAGTTTCGGCGCGATTTTGGTGAACTGCAAAAGCCCCTTCAGGAAGCTGCCACCGCCTTAAGCGCCAGGCAAGAACGGGCGCTTTGGCTTGAAAGCAAGAAACACTATTTGCGAACTCAAAACGTCTATGACGTTCGTTGGCTTTCGCGCCAAATCCTCGTTGAGCGTTTCGACCGCGACGAGGCCAAGGAGCTGCTTGATTTGCTGCCTGCGTTCAGGTCTCGGCTGGAAGCAACGAACACCGCCGCCGTTGGAGCCGAAAAGCGCGAGAGATACCCGCTCTACGCTGTGGTGGAACGAAGACTTCGCGAAGCCAGCTCGCGCCCGGAAGCAACGGCCAGTGTTCCTTCGCTGGCGTCAAGCAACCTGCCGCCTAAAGCTCTTGCGCCCGCCAAAACCCCACCATTTGTCCCCACGAATGTCCTTCACGCCTCCCACTTTTGGGCGATCCCCTCTGACTCGGAGCCTTTGCCAGCGAATGTATATCAAACCGTCGTTGCCTGCCGCTATCGTGATGGGCGGCTTTGGGTGCTCACTGGGCGATCCGGATATTCCGGCGAGGGCAGCCTTTTCAGCGTGGACCTCGAAACGTTACGCTCCGAAAAGATAAAGGCTACCAATCTAGTCATTGGGCTGGCCTTCGTCCCACAAGGCTTCGAAACGACCTTCGAAGTCTTTCAAGGCCACGTTTATGTGTGCTTTCCCGATCATGTCGACAGGTACGATCCTGTCCGGCGCGCTTGGGAACCATTCCCGCTCCCAGTCGCCGATAAGCCTCGTGTCACCCGTTTGAGGGATAGATTGTTTTTTGCCACCGATACGAGCATCATGGAATACACACGGGATAATTCCTTCCGATTGCTCGCCAGTACTCGGCGGCGGCCACCTGTGACGGTGCTCGATAGTCAGGAAAACTATGGCCGGCTTTCCTTTTGTCGTACCCCGGCAGGCGAGATAAGAACCTCTGTTCGCGGTGTGGTGTACGCCCTAAATAGTTCCAATGAATGGCGGCGCATTACAAATTTGCCCAATATGCTCGAGTGCAATTTTTTTGAGAAAGGAATTCTGGCTCATGGTGGCAGGTCAATGGAAGATCGTGAACTATGGGCGCTGCGAGGTGACGACACGACACCCGAGCTGCTTTTCCTGGAATCTCCTCCGAACGGAAGACTAGGATCGTGGCCCGGGCGGCTTCCGATAACGGATGCTCCCATCTGGCGCGCGCCGTTAGGAACCCAGATTCTAATCCGCCCAAAGTGCGTTGAGGACGATTGCCTGTGGTTCTTCGTGCCACCGGCTGTGTCCCGGGAAACAAACTCATGGCGGTCCATGCTCTTGAGATTTGCGCCAGGCGATCCAGATGCTCTTGCGATTTCGGTCGAGTTTCCTCCCGTTCATCCAACCCACAGTCGGATGCCTCTTGACTTGCCGTTCTGCGA
>Ga0070689_100001284_pt1 | contig 15979 bp, 14 predicted proteins | sample KBSS23HmetaG_FD_64669 | JGI IMG/M metagenome (GOLD analysis project Ga0070689, IMG submission 64669) | Switchgrass rhizosphere microbial communities from Kellogg Biological Station, Michigan, USA - KBS S2-3H metaG | ecosystem: Host-associated > Plants > Roots > Rhizosphere ...
GGCGCGGATTGTTGATCGCGAGTGCCCCGCCTTCACCCGTGGTCACGTTCTTGGTTTCATGAAAGCTGAAACAGGCAAAGTCTCCCAGCCGTCCAGCGGGCCGGCCACGATAGGTCGACATCAGCGCCTGCGCCGCGTCCTCGATCACCAGGAGCTTGTGCCGCTCGGCAATGGTCATGATCGCATCCATTTCGGCGCAGACGCCGGCGTAGTGGACCGCGCAAATCGCTTTGGTTCGCGGCGTGATCGCCGCCTCGATCAGCGTCTCGTCGATGTTCATGGTGTCGGGTCGAATATCGACGAACACCGGCACGGCTCGGCGCAGCACCATGGCATTTGCCGTGGAGACGAAGGTGAACGAGGGCATGATCACTTCGTCCCCCGGCTCCAAGTCCGCCAAGATCGCCGCCATCTCCAGGGCCGCGGTACATGAATTCGTGAGGAAGGCGCCGTCAACCCCGAGGCGTTCCCGCAGCCAGTCCTGACATTTCACCGTAAAAATGCCGTTGCCGGAGAACTCACGGCGGCCAAGGACCTCGCGGATGTAGTCGATCTCCCGCCCGGCGATTGGCGGCGCGTTGAACGGGATTCGGGTCATTCTGCGCGGATGCCAGCGTCGGTTCTGGATTTCAAGTTTGTCGTCATTGTTGGCTCGCGGGGTTGACGCATTTCCTGGCCATATGGCGGCGACGCCTGAATTGTATCATTGTCTTGGCGCGAAAGACCCATCAACTCGATGAGTGCTACCTCCAAAACCGCGACCAGACTTTGCCCTGGTTGCGCTGCCGGTGAACTGGTCCAATCCGGCGAACCGCTCTGGCCGCCGGGATAGTGCTGTTCAGGCTGCGGGTGCCGACTCGTCCAGCCGACGGAATATCGCTATTCGCGCCTGAACTCGCTGACACGGCCAGCGGATTCAATCCGGCGTGCTTTTCCTGTCTTGCGTCGGTGGAAGCACCCATTTTGGTTTATCGTTCGCAATGAGGAGGTCAGGGGGGTCAAATCCCCTCGGCGCCACCAGCTACAAGCCTCTGGACTGATTCATGGTTTCCTGAGAAATTCTTGCACATAGCGCTGTCTTAATGGGCTGCGTCTTCGGTCTCGACGGTCGCACATCTACTTTTTTTGCCGCACCTACGTGCAATCTGTTTTGGCTTGCACAAGCGACGCATAGCCGGGCAGTGGTCCATTTTGCCGTCGCTCGCAAGTTGTGGGACACTTTCCTTGGGCTGGAAATTGCATGCGTTATGGTCCGCACGTCGGATGTCATTGTCGCCGCCTTTCTAGCATCTGTCTGGCCTGGATAACGGCGATGACCAGATTCGAGCTGAGTCGTGCTTTTCCGTTTAGGAGTCTAAAGTTCGTCGTGGTGCTGCTACAGAGCGGCTGGATTCCAAGCGGGTCTGTCGCCCTGCAGAAATATCTCGGGATCGCACCGATTGTGCTTGTCACGATGGTCGCAGCTAGTGGATAGCGGCTGCAATCTCGTCGGGACGGTGCGGAGTCGGTCAGCCACGCTTGCTCTTATAGTGACGGCCATATTTATCGGAGCGCTGTGTGTCGCGTTGGGGCCGTCTTGGGAAACGAATGACGACACCGCCATGGCGATGGTCGCCCATGGCTACGGACTGGCGGCTTACGGCTCGCCGCACCTGATATTCTCGAATGTAGTCTGGGGGCATCTGGTGCGTGCGATCCCGTCGATCGGCGGTGTCTCAGGATACGCGCTCGCGACAGTCGCGTGCCTCGTGATGATCGGTTGGTCGACGCTATATTTCCTACGCCCTCTCGGTGCGCCCGACGTCGTGACATTGCTGGCCGTCGTTCTGCTGTTGGCGCGGCCAACGCTGTTCCCCCAATTCACCCTAAACGCTGGCCTTTTGACAGTCGCGGCAATCATCGGCTGGCGGGTTCACGCCCGTGACGGAGACGTCGGCAGTCTTTTGGCCGCCTGCGTTCTCGCATTCCTCGGATACCTGATCCGTGGCATGGAGTTCATTCTTGTCTTGGCCGTCGGCTTACCGTTGCTGCCGTGGCGCGCTCTGCGTCAAGAGAGGCGGATGCAAATCGCCATCATGCTTCTGGGCGTGGCAATTATCACCGCCGCCGTGGTCGACCGTTGGTCGTATCATGACGCGCAATGGACGGCGTTTTCGGACTTGAATCTTATTCGTGCTCAATTCACGGACTTCGGCGCTGACGCACGTCTGCTGCAGCGGCCGGAGATCATGACTCGCTACGGCTACAGCGAAAACGATGTCCATCTGATCGGAAGCTGGTTCTTTGTCGATTCAAGGATCGCCGACCCGGTGGCGCTGAAGGCGATACTCGCCGAGCTCGGGCTTGTCCCACTGCAGACGGGAAGCATCCGATCCGGCCTGGCGGCTTTAGAGACGCTCGCGGCGCCAAAGTTGCTGCCGCTCTTGTTTCCTGCGCTCGTGCTATTGGCGTTGGCGCCACGTCGGTCGGTCGTACTTTCATGGTTGTTCTGCTTGGTAGCTCTGTTCGCCATCGGCATGGCTGGACGACCGGGCGTCCTGCGGATCTACGTGCCGCTCCTGACGCTCCTCCTCGTCGCACCGCTCGTGGTTGGTCAGCTTGCCGATGATTTGCGCCGCCGGATAGCCGCCTGCGCGCTCCTCGTCGCCTTGTCCGTCAACGCCTACATGCTGATCCCGGAGGCCTTAGCCGCCAAGCAAAAGATTTGGCAGGTCCGCAACGACATCCAACTGCTTCCGGACGAGCCGATCGTGACGTGGGGGGCACATTTTCCGTTCGAATACGCGTTCCCGCCTTTAGCGAAGGATCTCGCTGTGCGTGCGCCCAAATTTTATGGTTTGGGAGTATTCACGCTGGCGCCATTCTCAGTCGCCTCGGCGGAAGCGGCGGCCGGACGGGGAATGATCGAGCGCTTACAGTCCGCCGCCGGCGTGTCGATCATTGCGTCGCCAAACGAGATTGAACTTCTGCGCACATATTGTAGGGAGCGGTTAAGCGGCCGGTCGCGTGAAATCGCGACACGCCGTACACCATCGTTCATCATCTATCAGCTGCAGTGCGAGAAGACGCGATGACCGACAAACCAATCCACTTCAACGGGCCGCATTTGACGGGTAAGGGGCTTGGCTACATTGCTGAAGCGCAGGCCCAGGGCCAGCTCGCGGCGAAAGCCGCGCCGTCGTGGCGTGCGCCGTGTCTTAACCGGCAGGTTTGCCCGGCTCGACGCGGTAAACGGTTGCGTTGCTTATGGCGTAGGCGGCGAGGCTTCGATTGGGATCGAAGCGCGGGCCTTCACCGCCGATCTGAACATACCAGGTAATGCCGCTCTGCCGCATCAAGGCGAAGGCGGTCGTCGCATCCGTCTCGGCCGCGAGCTTTCCCATGATTGCGAGTCGATCAAGTGCGGCCCGCCGGTGCCGCCCGCCAAGAAGCGTCTGGATGGCTGGTCGGGCAAGATAGCTGGGCATATCCGTGAGGCCGACAAATTCGATTGCGCGATCTTGCAGGCTGGCCGTCGGATCGACTGGGGCCACGGCGGCGACATCGCCCGGCCGTGCCTGCCGCCGTACGAATTCGGCTGCCTCGAGCTCGCCAGCCGTAATCGGGATGCGAAAGTAATTTTTGCCCCAGGCGAATATCGGTTGCGCGGGTTGCAAGCCGCTCAGCAATCCGACCAAGATCGACGCAGCTGAAACGACCACAAGCGCGAATAGCGCGCGCGCGTAATTTGCCGCTACGGACTGGTCGAACACGAGACGACAGAGATAGACCGCGGTCCAGATCGCAATGATTTGGTAGACGAGCACGAACGGACGATGCTGATATTCGTCGATATGCCAATTCGGCGCCATAGGCGCAAGAACCACCACGGCCAGAAAGGTTGCCAACAGCAGCGGGGGGAACAGATCGATGCTCTGCCACTGCGCACGTCTAATCCAGGCTATGAGTGCAATTGGGTAGAGCACCACAAAGCCGCCAAGCGCTACCGGGAGCAGAAGTACGGTCCCCAGCGCCACGGTCGTGGCTTTGCCGACGCCTGCGATGTGCCGGGCGTAGAGACCGCCATAGGCCGTCGGCTCACTCCGCTGGTGGACAATTTCCAGAAAGCGCTCGACCGCCGAGTGCTCAAACCAAAAGTGACGGAGCGGCGACACCGTCGGCAATAACACCAGGACCAGGGCGCCCGCGCCGAACGCGAGCCAAACGAAGACGCGCGCGTGGCGGCGCACAATGGCGGTCTCGCAGGCAAGCATCATTGTGAACGCGGGGAGCAATATGGGAAGAAAAATGGCGCGCAGTTGAAATACGGCGGCGACCAGCGCAACCGCCAGTGCCAACGCACGACGGTTGCGATTGCGCAACCATTCGTTGGCCGATACGAGTGCGACGGCCGCCGCTCCGAGCGCATAACCGGAGCCCGGTGCGGTAAAGAGCAACCAATGGAAGCCGAAGAAGCCGTTACCGAGTCCATAGAACGACGCGTCGGGCAATAGCGCGAGGAAAGCGATCGCGATGACGCCGGCCAGCGGACCGGCCAACGTGGCAGCCAGCGCGTAACTTCCCAGCGCCGCGAGCAAAAGCCCGACGGGAAGCAGCACCGCGCACGCGAGACCAAGGCCCGGCAGATCGGTAAACCCCCCGATCGCCGCGGCGATCATAAAGCCCCCATAATGGTAGATGACCAAGGGTTGGCCCACGAGGTCGATAGCTCCGCGACCAGCCGCGAGACTGCTGCCGAACTGGGCGATCGTCGCCCCGTGGATATAATAATCGATCCACACTGGCAGCACGCCGGTGGCCTTCAACTCTGGGATTGCCGCAGCCGCATGACGGCACCAGAAGGCGACCAGCACCGCAAGCGCCGCCACCACAGCGCAATCCATGAAATCGTTGGCGCGGCCCCGCCATGAAATCCGATGGCGGGTTGCAATCACCGCCGCGGCGACGATCACCGTCCAACCGAGGAACACGGGGCCCGCCCGAAATCCGGCCACCAGTACGCCGGCGAGTATCGCCAAACTCGTGGCGGTTGCGCCACACACGACGGCCAGGTGCACGCGTACGGGACTTGCGCCGAGTCCGGCCAGCCTCAAAAGAAGTTCGCCCGATGTGACGACGACCAACGCGCCGACAAAGCAGAACGCCGCCTGCAAGGCGTCAATATTTGCGCCACCGAGCCACAACATTATCAGGAGAAATGCAGCGAGCACGCTTGCGAGAATGGTTGATGAGGCCATTGCGCATTTCTCGCCGCCGGCATCGCCGCGACCAATGAGAGGAGGGCTGTATAGCCGCATTCTGACGATGTGCGCCGGCTAGACGTTCATCATCAATATATCACAGCGAAGGACGTGGCATATATAAAACGCCGGCGAATGTCGGTCATGGGTCAAAAAGCCGACATGAGGGCCCTAAAATCCGATGTCCGTTTTACCCCGTTAGCGACCGAATAGCGGACATGCCGGGAGGCCCGCTTTGTACCAATAGCAACGTCCACGCGAACCCATAGATAAGTGCACACGCTTGGCCTAAAGATGAGATATCAAAGATTGCACCGTCCCGAGTTGTGCCCTTCCGCCTGTTATCGAGGGCAGAAAATCCAATGCATGAATTTATCCAGATGAAGTGTGGCTCAGCTTGCTGATGCACGACGTCACGGCCAATACGCACACCAATCGCGACCGATCAGAACGGCTAGCCTTCCTTGATGGGATTCGCGGGTGGGGCGCTATGGTCGTATTGGTGTTTCACCTATTCGTCGATCAGGGTTTGCAAGCAAAGCCAGAAGCAAGTCAGTTGATTCACTTTTTTTTCTTGAATGGCCCGTTCGCGGTTTGTGTTTTCTTTGTTATCTCGGGATTTTCGCTTTCGATAGGAATTCTGACTCGGAGAAGCACTGATGTCTTAATCAGGATGGCTGCAGGGCGGTATTTTCGATTGGCTGTCCCAATTCTTGCAATTTGCTTTGTCACCGATATGCTGATGCGTTGGAATTTGCTCCCACCCGCCGATCAACGGCCGTTCCCGTTCAATTTGACGCTGGCCTTCGACCCATCATTGCTGCACGTCGCCAGCTTCTCATTCTTCGACGTGTTCGTGAATTATTCACAGCGGATCAGCTACAACCCCCCGCTCTGGTCAATGTCATTCGAGTTGATTGGGTCGTATATCGTATTTGGATTACTGACATTCAAAACGCGCTGGCGTTGGATTGTTTCCGGAATTTTTCTCGCCTTCAGCCTGGTGACAGTGAGCCTATATGCCTTATTTGTTGCAGGAGTCTGTATTGCAGAAGCATACGCATTGAATTTTCATAGGCGCCCCTTGGCGCAGGCAACGTGTGCGGTATTTCTCATTCTAACAGCGATCTGGGCCATGTTCTTACCACCAGCGCCGCCTGGCTTTACGACTTCATATTTTGCCTGTGTGATCTTACTCTGTGTGGCGCTAATCGGCCTGAATTCAACGCGCAGGTTTTTTGAAACGAGCGTCAGCCGTTTTTTAGGTCGAATCTCATTTCCGCTGTACCTCGTCCAGGTCCCGATTATCTATTGCTTTTCATTGCAAACCGTTGCGGCTCTCGAGGGGCTTGGAGTCAGCGTCGGTACTTCACGGCTGATTGCTGGGCTGGCCACCATCCCTGTCTGTATCATCGCGGCCCTCATGTTTGCGCCGGTCGATAGAGCTTCCGTTTGGATCGCACGATCAGTAGGCGGTTGGTTTGCTCGCCAATGGCGGGCGCGAGTGTCGGTGTAATGGCATGGATGGTTTTGTGGCTACCGATGTCTGCCTTGGGTCATTGACGGCCTAACCGCTCAAGGTGGACACCTGGATTTGTCGGCTGTTACCCCAATAACGACCAAGTCGCCGACGTGCCGCGAACGCAGCGAAGTGCCAATAACGACCAAAGCGCGAATTCACCCTATTCGATCACCTCGTCGGCCATAATGGGCGGTTGTATGCTGCGCTACCCGCCAACGCCTGCGCCGGCGGGAATAGCTGCCGCATTGTGCAGCGAACGGTGGCGCGGCCGGGTGCGTCCGACTATTCGCGTGGCCGAGAGCTGGCGGATAGCGGAACCTACTTCGGTTCCTTAAACTTCGGTTCTTTAAAGTGTGCCAGAAAATGCACGAAGGATTTGAGCTCCAATCCCTTCGCGATATCGGAGGTCATGCATGCGAGTGGTTAGCCTAGATATACCCGACGTTAAGCTTCTGACACCGCGCATCGTCTGGGATGATCGGGGCTTCTTCTCGGAGACCTACCGTCGCACAGTCTTGGCTGATACCGGTGTCGAGGCCGAGTTCGTGCAAGAAAACCACTCGTTATCGGTGGAGCCGGGCACGGTTCGCGGCCTGCATTTCCAGGTCCCACCACACGCTCAAGGCAAGCTTATTCGCGTGACGCGGGGCCGGATCTTCGATGTTGCGGTCGATATCCGCGTCGGTTCGCCGACCTATGGGCAGCATGTGACGTCCGAGCTGAGCGCCGCCAATTGGACGCAGGTTTGGATGCCGCCCGGGTTCGCTCATGGTTTCTGCGCGATCGAGCCAAACACCGAGGTTGTGTACAAGGTGACGGACTACTACGCGCAGGTGTGCGAGAGGGGCCTCAGGTGGGACGATCCGGCACTCGGCATCGCTTGGCCGGTTGCCGCCGATCGCGCTCGGCTGTCGGACCGGGATCGCAGGTATCCCGGAATGTCCGAGTTGCCGGCTTACTTTCAGGTCAGGCGCTGAGAAGGGAGAGCACGTGCGGGTGATGGTGACCGGAGGAGCGGGGTTCATTGGCTCGGCGCTGGTGCGATATCTCGTCCATGACAAGGGCCTAAGCGTCCTCAATGTTGATAAGCTGACCTATGCCGCCTGCCTTGCGTCACTCGAGGCTGTCGCAGGCTCCACGCGTTATCGCTTCCTGCAAGTCGACATCAGCAATGCTGCCGAAATGAATGCCGCGTTTGCCGAGTTCGCGCCCGACGCGGTCGTGCATTTGGCGGCCGAAAGCCACGTTGACCGATCCATTTCGGATGCCACGCCATTTATAGAGACCAACATCGTTGGTACGCACGTGTTGCTTGAAGCAGCGCGGCGGTATTGGGAGGGGTTGCCAGGGCCGAAACGCAATGCCTTCCGCTTTCTGCACGTCTCCACCGACGAGGTATATGGCTCGGAAGTCCATGGCTTGTCCCATGAAGGTACACCCTACGATCCCAGCTCGCCCTACTCAGCGAGCAAGGCCGCCTCTGATCATCTGGTCATGGCGTGGCAACGGACTTATGGCCTGCCGACTCTCATCTCCAATTGCTCCAACAACTACGGACCGTACCAATTCCCCGAGAAGCTCATCCCGCTCACGATCCTCAATGCGCGCGACGGAAAGCCACTGCCGGTCTACGGCACTGGCTCGAATGTTCGCGATTGGCTTTATGTCGACGACCACGCCCGCGCGTTGCTTTTAATTCTTCAGACCGGCCGGGTCGGCGAGACCTATAATGTCGGCGGGAGAAACGAGCAGACCAACCTCGCGGTTGTCGAGCGTATCTGCGAATTAATGGATATCTACGCGCCGTCGGGCGCACCGTATCGACGCCTCATCACATTTGTTGCCGATCGGCCGGGTCATGATCTGCGGTACGCTATCGATGCCACCAAGCTCGAGACGGAGTTGCAGTGGCGGGCACAGGAGACTTTCGCAACGGGCCTTGAAAAGACGGTACGTTGGTATCTTGCCAACGAGGCTTGGTGGGGCCCGCTGCGTCGCAATGTATACGCCGGATCCAGACTCGGCATCGTGCGCTCATCGGGCGCCGGTCCGATCCCTGGAGACACGTCGTGAACCTACTTGTGGTGGGGAGCGGGCAGCTTTCGCAAGCGATCGCCGAGGCGGCTTTGGGCACCGAAGTAGACGTGTTAGTTGGCGGCCGGCCCGAACTGGACCTTACTAACGCGCCAGCCCTCCGGACAGCCGTGACGAACGCTGCGCCGGCGATCGTTCTAAATGCTGCAGCCTACACAGCGGTTGATAAGGCGGAGAGCGAGCCGGATTTGGCCTATGCGGTCAATGCCCGGGGCGCTGGTCATTTGGCGGACGTCTGTAATGACCTCGGTGTTCCTCTTATTCACCTCTCGACTGACTACGTCTTCGACGGCCGTGCCGAGCGGCCCTATCGCGAGGACGATCCGGTCGGGCCAATCAGTGTCTACGGGCGCACCAAGTTTGAAGGCGAGCAGCTGGTAGCGGTGGCCTGTCCGCGCCACGTGATCGTGCGCACAGCGTGGGTTCATAGCCCGTGGGGCACCAACTTTGTCAAGACGATACTGAGGCTCGCAGAAACCCGTCTCGTCATCGGTGTCGTCGACGATCAGTTGGGTTCCCCCACCTATGCACCGCATCTCGCCTCAGCGCTGTTGGCGGTGGGTCGGCGCATTGCCGGGGCCGGAGTGCAAGGTCCCTGGGGCACCTATCACGCCGTCGACGCCGGAGGAACCACATGGTGCGGGTTTGCCCGCGAAGTATTGCGGCAAGCCTCCCGACATGGCCTTCGCTCGGCCGATGTCCAAGCAATCACGGCGGCAGACTATCCGACTGCCGCGCGGCGGCCAGCCAACTCGCGCCTCGATTGCAATCGGCTCCAGAGCATATTCGGCCTTGCGCTGCCGGACTGGAAGACGGGCGTGGTGGCGTGCGTCGAGCGGCTGGCGCGGATCTCGTCTGCCGGCCAACATCATTCATGACAAGAGAAAGCATTGCGACATGAAGGGCATAATCCTGGCCGGCGGGCGTGGTACGCGCCTCCATCCCATGACGCTGGTTGCCTCCAAGCAGTTGCTGCCGGTCTACGACAAGCCGCTGATCTATTATCCGCTGTCGACCCTCATGCTTGCCGGTATCCGCGACATCCTCATCATCTCGACGCCGGAGAATCTACCAAGCTTCGACCGGCTGCTGGGCGACGGCGCGCGGCTCGGGCTTCGCTTGAGCTATCGTCAGCAGCCACAACCGGAGGGGCTCGCCCAAGCCTATATTATCGGTGCCGATTTCGTCGCCGGGTCATCGTCTGCTCTGATCCTCGGCGACAACATCTTCTACGGCCACGGGCTGACCGACGTGCTCAGCGCGGCCGCGGCACGCAAGGAGGGGGCTACGGTATTCGCGTATCGTGTCACAGATCCGGAGCGGTACGGCGTGATTGAGCTGGACACACGGGGAATGGCGCTCTCGATCGAGGAGAAGCCCAGCGTTCCACGTTCCAAGTGGGCGGTAACGGGCCTCTACTTCTACGACAAGAGTGTTGTCGACATCGCCGCTTCGATCAGGCCATCGGCCCGCGGGGAACTTGAGATCAGCGATGTTAATGCGGCCTATTTGCGTGCGGGCAAGCTCAATGTCGAGCGTTTGGGGCGCGGCTTTGCTTGGTTGGACGCAGGGACGCCCGATTCAATGCTTGAAGCTTCTTACTTCATGCGTGCGCTGGAGAAGCGCCAAGGCTTTCGTGTCAGCTGCCCAGAGGAGGTCGCTTATCGCATGGGCTTCATCGATCGAGGTCAGCTTATGAAGCTCGGACGAGAGATCGAGAAATCCGACTACGGACGTTATCTTTTGGCCATTGCCGATGAGAGCAGCAACTGAGGCTTGCCGTTCCGGAGTGCTTAGCAGCGCTCAACCGATATTGGCCTGCACCCCGTTCCGAAGGCACCGAGTCTTGCCGGCTCAACCGGTTTCTATATCGGAACGCACGCCACCTCCGCCGGTGACTTATGACGTGCCTGCCGGTAACCTAACGACGTTCGACAATTGCGGCCGCAGCGGGTAGGGGGCGTTGCTGCGTTGCATCCTCCGTGAGCATGGTCTCGGAATGGCAACTCGCGCCACATGAGCACGCCTACATCGCACGATGAGACCATACTGCCATGGATGTGCGCCGGATCCATGATGGGCGGACCTTGTGGTCGGAAGCCGTTATTCGGCGGGATTTGACTCAGAGGAAGTCATGAATCGCTCAGCCTTCAAATTTCCGAGCCCCATTGAGCCCATGCAACACGACGGGGAGAGATATACTTCTGGGATTGAGGGGCCGATCCAGCGCGAGCATTACCATCGTTATCTCTTCGCTTTGCGTTACTGTGTCGATAAGAGCGTGTTGGACGTCGCCAGTGGCGAAGGTTACGGAAGCTTCCTACTGGAGCAGGTCGCACGCAATGTGATTGGCGTCGACATCGACCAGAAGGCGGTCGACTTCGCCAACAAGAACTATCTGTCGGAGCGTGTTAGCTATCGGCGAGGCGATGCAGCCAAGCTCCCGATCGAAGACCAGTCAGTCGACGTGGTCGTCAGTTTCGAAACGATCGAACACTTCGCCGATCAGGCGGATTTTATCGCGGAGATCGATCGGGTTCTTCGACCGGGCGGTCTTGTGATCATGTCGTCTCCAAACCGCGAAATTTATTCGGAAGCCCAAAACTACCAAAACCCTTTCCACGTTCATGAATTGAACAAGCAGGAGTTCGTCGACCTCCTCGGTTTCCGGTTTCCGCATATCCGGTTGCTTGAGCAGGGCGCTGTTCTCGGTTCCGTCATCCTGCCACTTCCCGGAGAGCATACTGACAATGTCGAAGGGTTTACGACCCGCGACGGCCGGTTATTCGAGCGGCTAACCGGCGTGCCTGGCGCGCCATACTTCATCGCGCTTGCCGCGCGCGCGCCGTTTCCGGCGCCGCCACAAAGCATCCTGCATTTCGACTTCTACCATGAGCAGATCGAAAGGCGATTCGCCGCGATCGAACAGGTCCGCCAGGAACAGGCAGCGGCTCATTCGCAGCAAGAGAAGGTGCGCGGCATCGGTCATTTGATCCGCAAGATCGGTCATTTGATCCGCAAGAGCAAGAAAATGCGCATTCGCGCCCGCGAAGACGAGGTCGCTGGTCGTGCCGCACCTCGACGTGGAGGCCGCGGCTCAGGAAATTTGCCGCCTGGCGAATGACCCGGAGGCGCGCAAGGCCATGAGGCGGGCCGTCGAACGCGTCGGCCGCAGCGCCTACAATGCGGAAATTTACGCGAGGCAGATCGATATGTGGGGGCGCGAAGCAGCAGCATCGTGCGTTTCATGGCAACCAGCGGGAGCGACGTCGAACAATACATGAGGTCGGCAATCATCTGCCTCGACGAAGAAATTCGACGCCATGGGTCAATATTCTTCGGCCAAGGTCCGTGCTATAGAGCAAGTTGGGAACGGGAACAGTTCAATTTCTGCACTGCAGAGGCCCCTCGTAAAGCCAGCGAGTCATCGCTGCCTCTCGCAATGCAGTCGTTCAAGTGCCAGGGGAATGACAACTGATGCGGTCGCTATCGGCGGTTCTCACCGTGATAACTCTATTATCGAACCTAGCCTGCGAACGCCCAAGATGATCTCACTACCGGCCCGCGCCCTGAATGTCCTGCTCAACAAGCTCATCGCAGATCCGCACGGCGAATGGCGTTTGATCGTTCGTCTTCTGAAGGCAGATGGATACGCTCATCGTAAACAATATGCATTGGTGATCATGTGGATGGGCGTGGCCGCTGGATGTACGGCGGTTGCCGCGTATCTGGCGGGACACGCTGTCAACGAAGTATTCGTCACAAGAAGTTTCGCTGGCATCGCGCTTATTGCCGTCACATGCATCGTAGTCTACGCCGCAAAGGGCGTATCGACGTATGCACAAGCTGTATTGCTAGCGAAGATTAGCAATCATATTAGCGCTGAAAATCAAAGGCGCATGTTGGATAAATTGTTAAAGCAAAACCTATCGTATTTCAGCGATAGGCACTCATCGGAATTTACCAGTCGCATCGCTCATGGCGCCGGCGCGACGAGCAATGTTCTTCGCATTCTGATTACGACGCTCGGACGCGACTTGCTGACCGCGATCAGCCTGACGGTCGTCATGATTGTTCAGTCGCCTGTTTTATCGCTGATCGGCATATTGGCCACAATGCCCTCGGTGATATTCGTCCGCCATATTGTCGCGCGCGTCCGTAGCATTTCCAAAACCGAGTTTGCGATCAGCGCTAAAATTGCACAATCGTTGCAGGAGACGCTCCAGGGACTTCGAGTGGTGAAGGCGCTTAACCTCGAAGACGAAATGCGTCGCCGGGTTGATCGCGATACGGAAACGGTGGAGCGCGCCGCGAATAAATTGGCGCGCGTCATGAATCGATCATCGCCCCTCATGGAAGCGCTAGGGGGCTGCGCCGTAGGCCTCGTGCTCATGTATGCTGGGTATCAAATCGTCGTATTTAATGCGCCGCCAGGCGAGTTCGCATCCTTTATGGTGGCGTTTCTGCTTGCTTATGAGCCCGCAAAGCGCATTGCGAGGCTCAAGGTCGATCTCACCAATGCGCTTGCCGGGGTGCAAGTTCTTTTCGATGTTCTTGATTTGCAAGAGCCAACTAACGAGCAGAATCTTCCTAACTTCAAAGCGGTGAGTGGCCGCATCGAGTTCAAGAACGTCAGCTTTGAATACCGGCCCTTAACGCCAGTTCTGCATGGCGTATCGTTCGTGGCAGAGGCTGGAAAAGTAACGGCACTCGTTGGGCCTTCCGGCGGCGGAAAAACCACTATCTTCAATTTACTTCTGCGTTTCTACGATGCGCAACGCGGCGAGGTATTGATTGACGCTGAGAACATCCGTCAGTTTTCACAATCATCAGTGCGCAGCAATATCTCCTATGTGGGTCAAGACATATTCCTATTTCACGGCTCGGTTAGGGCCAACATCGCGTTCGGCCGTGAGGGCGCCAGCGAGGCCGAGATCGTCGCGGCTGCGCAGGCAGCTTATGCGCATGATTTCATCATGGAACTGCCTGGGGGTTATGACACCCCAGTTGGGGAGCATGGCCTGCAGCTGTCGGGCGGCCAGAGACAGCGAATCGCGGTCGCTCGTGCCCTAATTCGAAATACGCCAATCATTTTGCTGGATGAGCCGACCGCCTCGCTCGACAACGAGACGGAGGTCCGCGTTCAAAAAGCAATCAAACATCTGGCTCAACAGCGAACAACGCTTGTCATAGCTCATCGCCTTCAGACGATAAAGCACGCCGATATGATCCACGTGATTGAAAATGGCAAGATTGTAGAGTCAGGTCGCCATGAATACCTGATGCGCCTAGGCCACCGCTATGCTGCGGTCTATTGTCTACACTTTGAAAAGCAGAACGTCTCGGAGGAGGTTCACGCGGTCGCGACAGAAGCCATGTAATGGCGACACGAACGCCCGTGGTTAGAGAAATCTCGAATTGCGACCGCTGATCAGACTAATCCGTCCTGTTGCCTTTGTTCCAGCTCCCGCTGTCAACAGGAGTGAAAATCGACCACCAGACGCACTTTTCGGCACCACGTCTTACCTGTGGACGCGATCGTAACACGAGGCATGCCCCACCTCGGAAAGCGGACAATGGTTTCTTTGATATTGCCCTGTCGCGCCATACACGCTTTGCACATTCGCGGTTCGGTGTATGTACCCGTGGCCGGATATTCAAGGTGTAATGCAGGCGCAAGCCGAGTGAGATGCGCGGATGCGAAGGTTGCGTGACTACTCATGGGCTGACTGGCGCCGGTTGCGCCCGCTGGGGCATGCCTATAAGACCGCGATATACCGGACGTTCACCGCATGGCATGTGCGCCGCCGTTCTCCTGGAATTGCGTCCATCGTCAATGAGGTCCGTACAAGAAATCAAACGACACTCGCGGTGACCATTGCCTTCGAAGCGCCCTGGGCGATCCGTCACCAGGTTGCCGCCGCGCGCCGCCAGTTCAAAGACGCGATGTTGGTCGTCTGCGATAACTCGCGGAACGAAGATGCCGCCCATGAGATCGAGGCGATTTGTCGCGAGGCCGGCGTCGCTTATCTGCGCCTCCCCGTTGACCCAAGCAAGAAAGGCAGCCGATCGCACGCCATGGCTATCAATTGGGTCTACCGCAATCTTGTTTGTGCAGTTACGCCTTCCTGCTTTGCGTTTCTTGATCATGACTTATTCCCGACCAAGCCGGTTTTCTTCGCGGCGCTCATTGAGCACCAGCCGATCTATGGACTCATGCGCACCGCCGCACACCGCTGGTATCTGTGGGCGGGATTTTGTGTTTTCGACGGGCGCTACGCGGCCGCGCCAGTTTTGGATTTTTCACAGGACTGGTTCAACGGCCTCGACACCGGCGGCGGCAACTACCACTTGCTCTATAATTCGCTCGACCGGGCGGCGATGGTGTTCGCCACCCTACGCACGGAGGAGCGTCATGACCCGATAACCGGTGTACGCATGGCGGTCGACTTCGTCGACGATTGGCTTCACGTCAAAAATGTCAGCGGCTGGGATGCAGATCGGAAGTTGGACCCAAAGCTGGTCGAGCGAGTGGTGAGATCGGAGATCGGCCATTGACATTACGAAATTATGCTCGCCTCAGCATTTCGAGATAAAAAAGCGTTCACAATTGACTGTCCGAAATATCGGGCCGCTTTGACGATAGAACAGCCAATGAGATTCAAAACGATTCACTTCCGTCCGGAGCCTGCGGCGTCATCAGTTCCTGATGCGAACGTGACTGCGTCCGCGCGGATGGCCTTTTTGTCCGGTCTCATGAAAATCGTGATTCCTACGGCACAGTTCCGGATTCAGGGTTGGTATCGTTTTAAGATCATCTCGCCGGGCAACAACCTCGATCGCGTTAGCTTCGAAGTAGTCGACACAGAAGGCCGACAGGCGAGCATCTTTAATACTCGGACACCGCAGGGCCGCTTTACTGGGTACATGTTCTTTTCCCAACGCATCAATCACGCGACCGTTTGGCTCGGCTTACCATCGAATCGACCGGAAGGCGTATCGGTGACCTTGCGCCCAATTTCCTTGATTGAGTATGTCTGGCACGCGCTGCGGTTACAGGCGTTGCATTATCCGAAATGGTTCATGGAGAATTTTTATCGTCGGACTGAGTTGTTTGACTTCG
>Ga0070689_100001285_pt1 | contig 15975 bp, 9 predicted proteins | sample KBSS23HmetaG_FD_64669 | JGI IMG/M metagenome (GOLD analysis project Ga0070689, IMG submission 64669) | Switchgrass rhizosphere microbial communities from Kellogg Biological Station, Michigan, USA - KBS S2-3H metaG | ecosystem: Host-associated > Plants > Roots > Rhizosphere ...
AAGCCGGAGCAATCAGGCGTCACCGTCCATCAGCGCAACGGCTGGGGAACGATCGTCGCCTGCATCCTCTGCATGCTGGCCTTCGAATCGATCGGCATGCATCTGCTGGTGCAGATGTGGAGCACGAAGGCGGCCTGGGTGGTGACGGCGCTCGACTTCTACGGCGTCCTCTGGCTCCTCGGCGATTACCACGCGCTGCGGCTTCGGCCGACGTTCTCCGCGGACGGCATCCTCCATCTCCGCTACGGCCTCCGCTGGAGCGCCGACATCCCGCTGGCCGAGATCGAGTCGATCGACGAGGTGCGGAACGAGTGGGAGTGGAAGCGGAAGAACGTCCTGAAGATGGCGATGCTGGACGAGCCGAAGTTTCTCGTGCGGCTGCGCCGGCCGGTCACGGTGAACGGTTTGGCCGGAATCCGGCGTACCATCGACGCCGTCGCTGTCCTGCCCGATGACGCCGAGGCTTTCGATCATACGTTCCGCTGCTGCTAGAATGCGCCGCCGCCCGGCACCCGGATTGCGTCCTGTGCCCTGAACGGATGGACTCTCCAGACCACCCACGCAGCCGCCGCTATCTCTTCACGCTGTCACTCGCGGCGCTGGGCGTGGTCTATGGCGACATCGGCACGAGTCCCCTCTACGCTCTGCGCGAATGCTTCCGCAAGGGGCATGGCGTTCCGGTCACGCCGGACAACGTCATGGGCATCCTCTCCCTGATCTTCTGGTCGCTGACCATCGTCATCTCCTTCAAGTACCTCATCTTCGTCATGCGCGCCGACAACCGCGGCGAGGGCGGCATCCTGGCGCTGATGTCGCTCGTCCGCGCGCGCAGCGGCCCTCCCTCCCTCCGCCGTTCCGTCCTCATCGCCCTCGGGATCTTCGGCGCGGCGCTGCTCTACGGCGACGGCATGATCACGCCCGCCATCTCCGTGCTCAGCGCCATCGAAGGTCTGGAGATCGCCACGCCGCTCTTCGCGCCGTACATCGTGCCGATCACCATCGCCGTCCTCATCGCGCTCTTCGTCGTGCAGCGCGCCGGCACGGCGAAAGTCGGAGCGATGTTCGGACCGGTCATGCTCCTCTGGTTCGCCGTGATCTCGATCATGGGGATCGCCCACATCGTGCAGGAGCCGCACGTGCTGCTGGCGATCGATCCGACGAAAGCGGTCCTGTTCTTCATGCGCAACCGGATCCACGGCTTCCTCGTGCTCGGGGCGGTCTTCCTCGCCGTCACCGGAGGCGAGGCGCTCTACGCCGACATGGGCCATTTCGGGGCGAAGCCGATCCGCATCGCCTGGTTCGTCCTCGTCTTCCCGTCGCTGCTCCTGAACTACTTCGGACAGGGGGCGCTCCTGCTGCACTCGCCGCAATCGACGGAGCATCCGTTCTTCGAGATGGCGCCGCACTGGGCGCGCGTGCCGCTCGTCGTGCTCGCCGCGGTGGCCACGGTCATCGCGTCACAAGCGGTGATCAGCGGCGCGTTCTCGCTCACACGGCAGGCGGTGCAGCTCGGCTACACGCCGCGCATCCAGATCCGCCACACCTCCGCGCGGCAGATCGGGCAGATCTACATTCCGTCGATCAACTGGCTGCTGATGATCTCCGCCATCGGCCTGGTCATCGCGTTCAAGGAGTCGAGCGCGCTGGCCGCGGCGTACGGCGTGGCGGTGACGACGACGATGGGCATCACCACGCTGCTGCTCGCCGTCGTGGAGCGCGAACGGTGGCGCTGGTCGATGGCCGCGATCCTCTCGCTGACCATCCCGGTGCTGATCATCGACTTCGCCTTCTTCGGCGCGAACATCATCAAGGTGATGGAGGGAGGCTGGTTCCCGCTCGCCGTCGGCATCGCGGTGTTCACGGTGATGACCACCTGGCGTGCCGGGCGCGAGCTCCTTTCGCAGCGCCTGGCGGAGAGCGGCATCTCCATCGAGGACTTCCTGCGCGAGCTCAGCAAAGGCCAGATTCCGCGCGTCGCCGGGACGGCGGTCTTCATGTCGCGCTACCAGGCCGGCGTGCCGACGCAACTGCTGCACAACCTCAAGCACAACAAGGTGGTGCATCAGACCGTCGTCCTGCTGACGGTGCTGGTGGAGGAGACGGCGCGCCTCGTCGCCAACGAGCGGTTCCACTGGGAAGACCTCGGCAGCGGCGTCTTCCGCCTGACCGTGCGCTACGGCTACATGGACGACACCAACATCCCCGAGACGCTCGCCGCGTCCGCCGGCCCGGTGCAGTTCAACGAGATGACCACCAGCTACTTCCTCGGCCGCGAGACTCTGATCCCCACCCGCCGCCCCGGCATGGCGCTGTGGCGGGAGAAGCTCTTCTCCTGGATGATGCGCAACTCCTCGAGCGCGTCGACGTTCTTCTGCCTGCCGGCGAATCAGGTGATCGAGCTGGGCGCGCAGATCGAGTTGTAAGAGCGTCCCCCTCGCAGCGCAGGCATCTGCCGACTCCCGGAGAGGTGGATTTAATGGCAGACTGCAAAATGGACAAGCATGAGCGACCTGTTCATTTCGCACAGCTCGCACGACGACGAGTACGTGCGCGAGCTCCAGCAGGCGCTCGGCGACGTCGGATTGGACGCGTGGATCGATTCGCGCGAGTTACGTGGCGGTGATTCGCTCGCGCCGGAGATTCAGCAAGCCATCGAGGACGCGTCGGCCTACGCAGTGCTGGTCAGCAGCGATGCGTTGCAATCGAAGTGGGTTGGCAAGGAACTGAGCCATGCGCTCGACGTGCAGCAAAAACGCGGCGAGGATCAGTTCCGGGTCATCCCGCTTTCACTGAACGGCACAAAACTCGGCGTGCTGGAAGAGCTTTTCGGGAAGGAGCCGATTTACATTCCCGTCAGCGACGCCGCAGGCGGGATCGACTCCGCACTGAACGCGATTCTCGTCGCATTGGGCAAACGCCTTCATGCGGATGTACCCGACGAACCGCAACCGCAGGCCGAGCCGCTGGAAGAGCTCGTGCTGGAGCTCACCGACCTGACGTTTCACGAGGAGGACGGCAAACACCGCGCATCGGCTCGTGCGCGACTCGTCCATGTCCCTGCTAACCCGGCACACAAGGAAGTCGCAAGCGAACAGAGTTGGCAATTCATCGCCCCGATCGGTCCGATCGAGACCGAGGAACTGCGGTGGTATCTCGAAAAATACGCGATCTGGCCGAGCGACTATTTCCGGGACCGCGCCCGCAAGGTCGAGGAGGACCTCGTGAAATGGGGCCGCCTCCTGCACGACGCGGCGCTGCCGCCGGCTTACGTCTCGAATGTCATGCAGGATTGGGAACGGATCGACGACTACGCTGATCGACGTTTCTCCATCCAGGTGAATGCGCCAGACGCCGGCGCTGCCGGCGCGGACGCGGCTCGCGAATCCGCGACGCTCCTGCTGGGCCTTCCGTGGGAGCTTCTCCACGACGGGCAGGGCTTCCTCTTCCAGGGCGCGAAACCGATGCGTGTCCGGCGCCGTCTGCCGAGTCCGAACGTCCGCGACGTGCCGGTCGTCGCCACGCCGATCCACATCCTGGTCATCAGCGCGCGGCCGGAAGACGAGGCCTGCGGCTACATCGATCACCGCGCCAGCGCACTCGCGCTGGTCGAGGCGACGGAGGCACTGGGGGGCCTCGTCCGCCTCCACGTTCTCGATCCGCCCACGCTGCCGGCCCTGCGCAAGGAGCTTGTCCGCGCCCGTCGTACCCGAGAGCCGTATCACGTCGTCCACTTCGACGGCCACGGCGTCTTCGATCGCCGCGCCGGCCTCGGCGGGCTTTGTTTCGAGCATCCGCAGGACATCAGCAAACTCGAAAAGCGCCGGCACATCACCGTCCACACCAACGAGCTCGGGCCGTTACTGCGCGATCACCGCATCCCGCTCGTTTTTCTCGAAGCGTGTCAGACCGCGCAAGCCGAGCAGGCGTCCGAGTCGGTCGCCTCGGAACTGCTGAAGGTCGGCGTTGCGTCAGTCGTAGCGATGAGCCACAGCGTGCTCGTCGAGACTGCGCGCCGTTTCGTCGAAGCGTTTTATCAGGAGCTTGCCGCCGGAAGACGCGTGGGCGACGCCATGCTCGAAGGCCAGAACACGCTGAAAGACGACACGTTCCGCGGCCGCATCTTCGGCGCGGGAGAGCTGCGGCTGGAGGATTGGTTCGTCCCCGTCCTCTTTCAGGAAAAGGACGATCCCCAGCTCTTTCGCACCACCACGACTCGGCAGACGCGGGAGGATGTGAAGAGCAGGATCGCCGAGCGCCTCGGCGAGTTGCCCGAGGAACCGAAGACGAGCTTCATCGGCCGCAGCCGCGAACTGCTTGCACTGCAGCGGCTCCTGCGCCAGGACGGAAAGGCGCGCTACGCCGTGGTGCGCGGCCAGGGCGGCGAAGGCAAGACCGCGCTCGCCACCGAGTTTGCCCGCTGGATGGTCCGCTCGCACCAGATCCGCCGCGCCGTGTTCGTCTCCGTCGAGACCCACAGCAATCTCGGTGCGGTGCTCGACGCCATCGGCCGCCAGCTCGTGCCTGGCTACTCCGTCGCAACGTTCAAAGACGTCGAGCAAGCGATCCTGCCAATCGAGCGCGCCCTCACCGAGCAGTCCACGCTGCTGGTGATGGACAACATGGAGAGCATCCTCCTGCCGCCCTACCTCGAGACCCCGGAAGCGCTCTCCGAGGAAGCGCGCCACGAGTTGGACTCGATCCTCGAGCTGTGCAAACGGCTCAATGCGAAGGGCGAGACGCGGCTCGTCTTCACCAGCCGCGAAGCATTGCCCGCGCCGTTCGATGACGAACGAAGCCGGCGCGAGTTGCACCAGCTCGACCGCGAGGATGCAGTGAAACTCGTCGAGCGCACGCTGAATCGCGAAGCCGCCGGCGCAGGCGCTGCTTCCGATTCAGCGCGCGAGTCGATCGAGCAACTCGTGGACGCGGTCCACGGCCATGCCCGTACGCTTGCGCTGCTGGCACCGGCCCTGCGGAGCCGCGGTGTGGAGGCGACCCGCACATCACTCGTCGAGCTGATGGCGGAGATGGAACGGAAGTTTCCCGGCAGCCGGGAGAAATCCGTCTTTGCGAGCGTCGAGCTATCGCTCCGAAGGATGTCCCCCGCGAACCGGGATAAGGCGCGCGTCCTCGGAGTGTTTCATGGCGCAGTCGATCTCGACGTCCTCCGCACGATGATGGAGTGGGAAGAGACGGACGTGACCTCGCTGGGGATCGAACTGGTCGAGACCGGGCTGGCCGCGCCTGATCCCTACAACCATCTCACGCTGAATGCTGCGCTCTGCCCTTATCTACGGGGGCAGATGGATACCGCGGAACGCGAATCGCTGACGGCGCGTTGGGTTGATGCAATGCGGGGATACGCCTGGTTTCTTGTGCGCCAGAGCCACCAGACCGCTCAGTTCACAGCAACGCTGACCAGCTTGGAATTACCGAATCTGTTTGAGCTACTCGAACTGATGCAGCGTGCCCAGAATGCGGAGGCGACAATCGATCTCACAACGTCGCTATTCAGCTTGCTGCAATTTGCAGGCAAGCCGCGCTTGCTCCAACGCGTCGCGCAGGTGCGCGATACCGCGGAGGCGGCGTTGGGCAAGACCTGGACTCATGCATCGTTCGCTGCGCAGCGTAGCCGAATCGAGCAGCAGTTTGCGGACGGACGTTTGGGCGAGGCGCTGGATGGCGGACAGGCATTGCTCCTGCGCGCCCGCACGGCGGGTCAAACAGCATATCTAAATGCTGACTATGATCTGGCGTATGGTTGCTGGCTCTGTGCGCGTGTGCTGCTGACTGTCGGCGAATCAGATCAGGCGCTGGAGCTATTGGACGAGGCGCAGAAACGGTTCGAGGTCATCGTGCGGGAAGACCTCAAGAGACCAGCAGAAAGCATGGCGTCCGCCTGCGTCACGGAACGCGGAGACTGTTTTCGCCGCTTGGGCCGATTGCATGAAGCCGCTGCTGCGTACGAAGAGGCAATTCGTCGTGACGAGCAACGCGGGGCTGAACGCGATGTCGCCGTCGGAAAAGCTCAGCTTGGGACCGTCCGCCTGCTGCAGCACCATTACAAAGAGTCGCTAGAGGCTTATGAGGAGGCGCGCAACCGGTTCACGCGGCTGAACGAACCGGGCTCCATCGCGGTGGCCTGGCATCAGACCGGTGTTGCTTATCAAGAGTCGGGACAGCCGGAAGCCGCGGAGGATGCATACAGGAAGTCGCTTGCGATCAAAGTGCGGCTTGGAGATATCCCTGGGCAGGCGCGCACGCTGGGACAGTTGGGAAACTTGTATGACGACGTTCTCGGCCGTTCCGAGCAAGCTGTGACTTTTTTCCGACAAGCAGCGGACATGTACGTCGAGCTGGGCGATAAGACGAGCGAAGGCTACACGAGAAGCAATCTTGGCGATACCCTGCGACACCTCCGCCGGTTTGAAGAGGCGCGGCGCGAAGTTCGTCGCGCGATCGAATGTATGCAACCTCTCGGCAACGCGAGTTCGATTTGGACTGCTTGGAATGTCCTCGCCCTAATCGAGGCCATGGATGGAAAAACAATAGCTGCCGCCGAGGCGACGCGAAAGGCGACGCAACATTACCTCGCTTACCGGCGCAACGGTGGAGAGAACCACGACATCTCTGGTCGCATTTGCTTCACTGTAAGCCAGGCTCTACTTACTGGTGATACAGGAACCGCAGCGGCCATCCTCCAACGATGTGCCGCCGATCCCGATCTGCCCGCGTGGCTCCGCCCCTTTGTCCAAGCGCTCCAAGCCATCGTCGCCGGCAGCCGCGATCACGCCCTCGCCGAGGCCCCCGACTTAAGCTACTCAATGGCCGCCGAAATCCTCTTCCTGATCGAAACTCTGGAGAAGCTCGAGTAACGCGTTACCGCCTTACAACGCGCGTCCGCGACGACCCTTCCACGCGCAACGCCCCCGTCAACGTCGCCTCTTCGCTAGCGCTGTTGCTGACCAGGATCACGGCCGAGCCGGCGGGGGTGGCGGGATCGATCGTGAACGTCGCCGACACGTAGTTCCCGGCGTAGCGGAAATCGGACATGCGGTGGAAGTTGGGGCTGAGCACTTCGAACTTCGTCAGGCCGCTGATGAAGCCTTCGCCGGCGACGGCGATGGTCACCGACTGGCCGGCGCGCACGTTGACGGCGTTCGAAGTCAGAGTCGTGTCGACGCCGTTCGGGGCGCAGAGGCCGATCCAGATCGGGTTGAGGCGCGCGGTGCCGCTGGTGGTCACCACGAGGTTGCCGTACACCTTGCCGTTCTCCACCTGCAGCGGAGGTCCGGGAAGGAACTCCGTCGGGAAGGCCTTCAGCTTCGCCGAGCGGTAGATGCCGGAGAGATTGCTCGCCTCCACCGGTCCGTCGAGCGGCTCGGCGTAGATGCGATATGCGCCGGCCGGCACGCCGCGCATGACGAAGTCGCCGCTCTCGTTCGTCAGCGCGCTGGCGACCGTCGAGCCGTGCGCGTCGATGGCCACGACGTGAGCGGCGAAGATGCCGCCGTCGTCGCCCGTGACGCGTCCCGTCAGCGTCGCGGCGGTGAGCGTCGGATCGACCTTCGGATAGAGCGTGGCGATGGCCACCTTCTCATCGCTGTCGAGCGGCGTGGCCGGGCCGCTGCCGACGTACGGAAACATGACCGACGACAGCACGCCGGAATGATCGAGCCCGAGGAAGTGGCCGGCCTCGTGCGCCACGACCTGCTGCGCGTTGTAGCGGCCGAGCTCTTTCGGGTCGATCTGGATGTCGGCCTCGGTCATGTGTCCCGAGTCGTCCCACCAGTTCGACGTCACCGCGATGTAGCCCTGATCCTTGAACAGATCGTCGATGACCGAGATCGTGTTGCGGCCGTCGTGTCCCGCCGCGACGTGATCGGCGACGCCGTCGTCGACGAAGCTGATGTTCGTCTCCGGCACCTCGGCCCACTCGCCGAACGCGCGATCGATGACTGTGGCTGGTTGCGGGATGACCGATCCGACGCGCTGGTCGATCGAGTAGTGGATCGGAAACGATTTCGCCAGCCATGAGACCGGCTGGTCTCCATGCGGCATGGTGTACGTGAGGGCGGCTCCGGCGAAAAGCGGAGCGGAGAGGGAGAGCGAGATGAGCAGCGGCACCAGGCGTCGCATGAGAGCGACTAGTGCAAAGGGGTTGCCGGTTACCGGTGGCCGGTTACCCGTTGCCGGTGGCCAGTTCCCGAGGCAACGGGCAACCGGTAACCGGTAACTAAGTCAACGCGATGAGGTCGATCTCCAGAAGCGAGCCCTTCGGCAGCGCGGGCACCTGCACGGTGGTCCGCGCGGGGCGATGATTGCCGAAGCGCTCTGCGTAGATCGTGTTCAGGGTCTGGAAGTTCGCGAGGTCGGTGACGTAGACGGTCGCCTTCATCACACGGTCGAAGCCGCTTCCCGCTTCCTTCAGCACGGCGGCGAGGTTGTCGAAGACACGGTTGGCCTGCGCGGCGAAGTCGCCCGGCACCAGCTCCCCGGTCTGCGGGTCGAGCGAGATCTGTCCCGAGGTGTACAGAACGCCGTTGGCGCGGACGGCCTGCGAGTACGGGCCGATCGCCTTCGGCGCGCCCTGCGTGGCGATGTAATCCATGCGAGTAATCCTTTCTGCGCGCGCAGTATACGCGGACGCGGTTGCTATAATCGCCGCCAATCGGAGATCGACTGTCAATGCCTACCTACCTCGGCAATCCGTCGCTGTCGAACGCGGTGAAAGACCGCGTCATCAGCACGTTTCAGCAGACGCTTTCGCTTTACAAACAGGGTCGCAACGACGAGGTCATGTCCGGCTGCAACCTGATGCTGCAGATGGATCCGATGTTCGAGCCGGCGCGCAAACTGGTCGAGAAGGTGCGCAATCCGAACGCGCCGATCGACGTCGATACGCTCCTCCCCAGCTCCGATGACGACGCCCTGCGCGAGGCGCGCACGGCGATGGCCCAGCGCGATTTTCAGCGCGTGGTGCAGATCACGACCGAGATCCTGACGAACGACCTGATGAACGACGCGGCGCGCATCCTGGCCGACGAGGCGCGCGACAAGCTGGAAGCCTCTCCCTTCGTCGACCAGTTCGTCGCCAAGTGCGAGAAGAGCCTCGCCGCCGGCGACGTCGCGGCCGCGAAGACCGCGCTGGAAAAAGCGCGCGCGCTCGACGCCGAGCATCCCGCCATCAGCAAGATGACGCAGATGATCAACGCGAGGAGCGGCGCGGCGGCGCCTCCCGCGGCCACGCCGAGCTTCGACTTCGGCACGTCGTTCGTCGTCGACGCCCCGCCTCCCTCGGTTCCGGGACGCGGCACCGCGCAGGCGACCGACTTCGGCTTCACGTTCGAGGAAGAAAAGGCGCAACCGCCGGACGCCGGCCTCACCTCGTTCTCGTTCGACGCGCCGGAGCCCGCGCCCGCGCCGCCTCCGAAACCGGCGCCGCCTCCCCCCGCCGCGCCGAAAGGGAACGCGTTCTCATTCGACGCGCCGTCGTCCGACGCGCCGTTCGCCGGCTTCTCGTTCGACAATCCGACGCCCGCTCCGACTCCGGCCGCGGGCGGCTTCGACTTCGACTCCGGCGGCGCGGCGAAGGCGCCGGTCACCGGCGATTTCGATTTCGCCACCGCGTCGATCGAGACCAGCGCCGAGGATCAGAAGAAGATCGCGCAGTACCTCACGGACGGCGACCGCGCGTTCGAAGCGGGCGACTATCAGAAGTCGATCGATCTCTGGTCGCGCATCTTCCTCATCGACGTCACGAACGAGCAGGCCTCGGAGCGGATCGAAGAGGCGAAGCAGAAGCGCAAGGAGATCGAGCAGAAGAACGAATCGATCCTCGCCGCCGCCATCGCCGCGTTCGACCGCAACGACCGCGACACCGCGCGCGAGAAGTTCGCCGAGGTCCTGCGCAATGAGCCGAACAACATCACGGCCCAGGACTACATGGACCGGCTGACGGAGAGCGTCACCGAGGGAGGCGCCGCCTCCTACGAGAGCTCGTACACGCCGCCCGATACGGAGAAGTTCGACATCTTCGCCGAAGAGCCGCCGTCGAGCGGCGGCGATCTGCTGATGCCGCCCGATCCGGGCGAAGACGCCGATGTGGCTCCTTCTCCCGCCGCGAAGAAGGGGGCGAAGAAGACCGGTGCCGTGTCCAAGCCGAAGGCGGTGGCGGCGAAGAAACCGCTGCCGATGGGCCTGATCGCCACGGTGCTCGGCGTCCTGATCGTCGCCGGCGGCGGCTGGTTCGGCTGGCAGAAGTTCCACCCGGCGCCGGTCGAAACGGCGGCGACCGACACCACCATCCGGCAGGCGCAGTCGCTGGCGTCGAAGGGGAAGTACGACCAGGCGATCCTGATCCTGCAGGACATCAAGCCGGACGATCCGCTGCACGACAAAGCGCTGCTGATGATCAACGACATCCAGAAGAAGAAGGCGCAGGCGTCGGAGATGATCGACGGCCGCCCCGCCGCGCTGGTCTACCAGGAAGGCCTGGCGAACGGCAAGACGATGTACGACAACCACGACTACGACGGCGCGAAGAAGGCGTTCGAAGCGGCGATGCGCGTGAAGGCGCTGACGCCGGAGATGAAGACGCTCTACGACACCGCCGCGCAGCAGGTGGCGAAGCTCGACAGCACGAAGTCGCTGTTCAATGAGCACAAGTACGCCGACGCGCTGGCCAACCTGCAGCAGCTCCAGCAGGCCGATCCGCAGAACAAGAACATCCAGCGGTTGATCGAAGACGCGCACTTCAACCTCGGCGCCGTCTCCCTGCAGAACGAGAACCTCACCGACGCCGTCAAACAGTTCGACGAGGTGCTGAAGCTCGACCCGTCCGACGAGCTGGCGAAACGCAGCCGCGAGCTCGCCGTCCGCTATCAGACGGAACAGAAGGACCTGCTGTACAAGATTTACGTAAAATATCTGCCGTTGAGAACTGCTACTTAGTTGGCAGTCGATAGTTGGCCGTTGGCAGCAGTCGCCGGCCAACTGCCAACGACCAACTGCCAACTGGCCGGGAGGGTGTGACATGCGATTCGACGAGATCGAGCTCGAGGCGGCGCCGGAGATCGAGGATCCGCCTGCTGTGGTTTCTGTTGAACGCTCGGCGCCGTGGTACAGGCGGCTCCTCGCCCTTCTCACCGACCTCTCGCTCTTCGCGGCGCTCGTGCTCGCGCTCCTGCCGCTGCTGCAGCCGAATCACTGGCCGTCGCTTGCCGCGCTGGCCGGCTTCGTGATCGTCGTCTCGTTCCACTACTTCGTCGGGACCTGGCTGCTGTGGGGGAAGACGATCGGCGGCGCAATCTTCGACGTACGCGTCGTCTCCGCGGGATCGGAGGCGATGGCGTTCAAGTCCGCGATGCAGCGCTGGCTGGCGCTCTACCTGTCGCTGCTGACCGGAGGGATCGGCTTTCTGTTCTCGCTGCCCGATCGAATGTCGTCGACGCGATCGGTCGCCGCGGTGTAACTCTTCGCGCTCGCCTTCCCTGCCTCCACCCAGGCGAAGCGCGTGATGAGCGATCCGGCGAGCGAGATGAGCGCGGCGGCGCGGCGAATGCGTGACGAGCGGCCGCCGATGAGGCGAAGCGCGAGCGGCACGGGTCCGGAGAGCACGCCGCCGAGGCGGATGAGCGGACCGCTCGGACCGACGCCTTTCCGTTCGATGTCGATGCCGATGAACGTCTCGACTGCGGCGGCGCCGAGCGCGAGCGCGTTCAGCGCGCGCTGATCGTTCCCCATCAGCTCGAGCGTCGATGCCGCCGACGCGAGCGCCGACGCGCCGAAATGGATCGGCAGCAAACGGACGTGCAGCGACCAGATCGGGATCGCGGTCGCGCCGAGCAGCACGCCGGTGTACGTCGCCATGCCGAGGCCGAGCGCGGCGGAGGTGAACGCGAAGAGGTCGGCGACGCGGCGGGGGAAGATGATCGCCGCCGTCGATGTGCCGCCGAACGCCGCGACGATCCACGCGCCGACCGACATCGGCGACTGCGGCTTGAAGATGCGCAGCATGTTGAGGAACCGCTCGGGACGCCCGAGGTCGGCGATCAGCAGCGGCGTGGAGACGTTCGCCGCGACCGCGGCCGCCCAGCGCGCGTCGCGCACGAGCTTCGGATCGGCGCCGCTCATACGCGCCATCATGCCGATCACCGCCGCCGCCCCGCCCGCGCCGCCGACGAAGAAATAGGTCGGGATCTCCCACGTCCAGACCGGCGGCTTGAGCAGCGGCAGGCCGTAGTAGCCGTTTTCGGACGTGGCCTGCGGGAAGGGCGAGCCGGGAGGGCGGATGCCGGGGCGATCGACGCGGCCGTTCAGCTCCGCTTCGCGCCGCAGCTGGTCGAGCTGCGCTTCGGACTCGGTGGTCGGGACTTTCATCGCCGTCCGCCGATCGCAAATGCCAGGAACGATCCGAGCGCGATCGCGCCGGCGGCGATCGCCGCCGAGGTCCAACCCGCGCGCAAATGCACCGTCGGCACCTCGGGGTTCACCGGCAGGTTGTACGCGCGCTCGTCGCCGCGGATGATGAACATCGCGTGGGTGCCGCCGACGCTCGTGTCGCGCGCGTCGTACAGCTTCGCGTCGCTCATCCCCTGCCCGTGCAGTTTCGCGATGCGCGCGTCGGCCGCCTGCTGCATCGCCTCGAGGTCGCCGAACAGGATCGAGCCGGTGGGACACGCCTTCGCGCACGCCGGCTGCTCGCCGAACTTCTGGCGGTCGTAGCAGAACGTGCACTTGAACGCGCGGCCGTCGTCGGGACGGCGGTCGACCACGCCGAACGGACAGGCGACGACGCAGTAGCCGCAGCCGTTGCACACATCGGGTTGCACGTAGACGCCGCCGAATTCGGTGCGCACGATCGAGCCGGTGGGACAGGCTTCGAGACATCCGGCGTTCTCGCAATGCTTGCAGAGGTCGGACGAGAACTCCCACGTCACCTGCTCGCCGCTGTTGCCGCCGTGGCCGACGCGCGGCTCGCGCTCGACGAACTTCACATGGCGCCACGTCGAGTGCCCGAGCGCCACGGTGTTGTCGTAGGAGAGACCGCTGAAGACGAAGCCGTCGGAGGGAACGTCGTTCCACTCCTTGCACGCCACCTCGCATGCCTTGCATCCGATGCAAAGCGTCGAATCGGTGAGGAATCCCGTGATCGCCATGCGCAAGGAGCAGCTTATCGGGTTGGGGTCGCATCTGGAAAATCAACTTAACGCCGCAGCGTTAAGTTGATTTTCCAGATGCGACCCCAACTTAACCTCGGCGCCTAGGGGCGAAGGTCTCGAGGAAGAGGGTCGAGCTGACGTAGCCGTCGGGTTGCTCGTAGGCGAGCATGAGGCGCGGACCGTCGAAGAGAAAGTCGTAGCTTCGCGCGGCGATTGGCAGGACGTTGCCGGGCTGGTCGTTGCCGAGCAGGTCGATGAAGTGGATGCGGATCGGCGAGCCTTCGAGCAGCGCGAAGCCGCCGTCGTGGCCGCGCACGCGGAACGGCTGATCGGCGGGGACGCCGGCGACGAAGATGTCGGGGACGAGCGAGGTCGCGGGAAAGCCGAGGTCGTTCTGCGCGACGATCAGGTAACGGCGTCCGCTGACGGCGATCTGGATCTGCTGGATCGCCAGCCGCGTCGAGGCGAGGTCGAGCACGCCGCCGTTCGGATTTCCGGACGTGCTGACGCCGATGGCCATCAGCTGCGCCGCCGCTTCCTGCTGGCTCCAGGCGACGAGATAGTCGCTGCCGCGCGAGGCGACGGCGGGATGACTTTGCGCCGAGACGGAGCGCGCGAGCAGCGTGCCGCCGGGTGAGACGACGATGCGATCGGCGGTCACGATCGTCGACGCGATCTGCGACTCTTTTTCCCACACCACGAGCCATTGATCGCCGTCGGTCGCGACGTCGGGATCGCGTCCGTCGCCGAGGACGAACGGCGGGTCGAAGCGGTCATCGTCGCGCTGGAACCGGGCCATGACGCGGCCGTCCTGCGACCAGACCGTCAACGTTCCGGCGGATGCGTGAGCGATGCGCGAGACGGAGCTCCCAGCCGGCGCGATCTCCCGCACGCCGCGGACGTCGCCGCGCGTCATGACCGTCGCCGACATCAGCCCCGCCGGTTCGGTCCACCGCACCGCCAGCCCCTCGGCCGTCTTCTCGATGCGCGGCGCGCGTTGCGTCCCCGAGGCGCTGGTGGCGAAGGCGTCCTGGCGGGAGATGTTCGTCCCGGCGTTCGAATAGAAGCGCGTCCGGACCACATCGGTCCGCGTGGCGGTGATCCGCTCGCTCCAGGCGAGCAGCGCGTTCGACGTGCCGCCGGCGACGGCGATCGACAGCGGCGTCGATGAGCGGACCTCGCACTGCGCGGCGTTGATCGACGTGAGCGTGAAGCTCTCGGTGCACAACCTGTTGGGCAGGGCCCAGGCGGCGAGATAAACGCCGCCGGTGAACGTCACCGCCGGCTGCGCGGCATCCGCGTTCGTCTGCAGCGTGCGGCGGCTGGTGATCGTGCCGTCAGTCGCCACCGTCATCGCTTCCACCGAGCCCGGCCTCGTGAACACGAGCGCGTACTCGCTGCCGTTCGCCGTCGCCGCGAGCGCCTCTCCCGAATAGACCGTGAACGTGGAGAGGACGGCGCCGTTTCGCGTGACGACCGCCACGTTGCTCTTGTCGTCGACCGTGAGAAACGTGCCACCCGCCGCGGCGAGCGGCCTGACGCGAAAGCGGAACGGACGGGGCGAGGTGAGATCGGGAGAGGTGAGCACCGTCTCGCCGTTGCCGATCATCAACTCGCCGCCGTTCGCGGCGATGCCGGTCGGAAGACGCGGCGGAATGCCGCTGGAGATCACCGCCACCTGCTCCGCGATCGCGCCGCCATGCTCGGCGATCCTCGCCGCGCGCAGGCTGGGCGGCTCGCCCGGCGTGCCGGGATCGAAGGCGAACGACGCGGCGATCACCCATTCCGATCCGTTCCACACCACGGCGGGCGCGAAGGAGTCGTTCATGGCCAACGAAGGCACCGCCTGTTCGGCCGCTCCGTCGTCGGAGTAGGTGCGGTAGTACACCTTCCCGTTGTAGAAGGCGGGCATGAAGACGTCGTCCCAGGCGACGACGAACGTCCGGCCGTTCGACGCCACCGCGACGTGCGGCCGCGTGAAGCCCGACTGCGTGTCGGCGTCGACGGAGCGCCGGCTGATCGCCACCGGCGACGCCGCAGCCGCCGCCCCAACGAGCGCGATCGCAACCGCCAGGACGAGCGGTTTCATCGGCGTCCGGCCGCACGCATCCGCGGGTCGTACAGATCGAGCAGCACCTGCGAGCCCCAGCCGTCCGGCACGACGCGCGCGAGCACGAGCCGCGGACCGTCGTAAAGGAAATCGAAGTCGTAGTACGACGAGAACGGCAGGACGCCGCCGTCGGAGTGATTGCCGAACGCGTCGACGTACGTCGCGCGCAGCGGCGAGCCATGCAGCACGGCGAAGCCGCCATCGCGCGCCCGGACGCTGAACGGCGCTTCCGGAACGCCCGCCACGAGGATGTCCGGAACGATGGAGGTGACGGGGAAGCCGATGTTCGGGGCCTGGACGACGATCAGGTAGAGCCGCCCGCTGGCGGCGACGCGCACGGCGGTGATGGGGCCGCCGGCGAGCGTCATCACGCCGCCGCTCGGCGTGCCGGCGGACGAGACGCCGATGGCCTGCAGCAGTCCGCTGCCCGGTCCATTCTCGGTCCAGGCGACGAGGTAGTCGCCGCCGCGCGACGCGACGGCGACGCCGAGCTGCGCCGCGGCCGACGGCGCGAGCGGCGTCCCCTGCGGCGAGACGGCGATCCCCTGCGCGGTGATGATCGTGGAGAGCACCTGCGCCTTTTCGCCGCCGCTGTCCCACACCGCGAGCCACTGCTCGCCATCCGACGCGACCTCGGCGGTCGCCGCGCCGGGCAGCGTCAGGTTCGTTTGCGGCGAGCCGTCGTCGGGGATGATCGACCCC
>Ga0070689_100001286_pt1 | contig 15964 bp, 15 predicted proteins | sample KBSS23HmetaG_FD_64669 | JGI IMG/M metagenome (GOLD analysis project Ga0070689, IMG submission 64669) | Switchgrass rhizosphere microbial communities from Kellogg Biological Station, Michigan, USA - KBS S2-3H metaG | ecosystem: Host-associated > Plants > Roots > Rhizosphere ...
GCGCACCCCGCGCCCCTCTACGCCGGTGACGCCCATCGCCGTTGACGATGCGGTACCTGGCGCGCTTCCGCGACTACAATACCGGGACACATTGCATGGAGCCGCCGCGATGGACGCGACCGTCGTTCCGGCTGAGGCCGCTCGCAAGGTCCTCGTCCGCCTGGACGCGGTCGAGCAGCTCTACGACCGGAAGATCCGCATCCTGGGGCCCATGGACCTCGAGGTGCGCGAGGGCGAGTTCCTCTCCCTCGTCGGTCCTTCGGGCTGCGGCAAGAGCACGCTCCTGCGCATCGTGGCCGGCGTGCTCCAGCCCACGCGCGGGCGCGTCTTCCTCGGGGACCGGCTGCTCGAGGGCGTGAACCGGAGCGCGGCCCTGGTCTTCCAGTCCTTTGCCCTCTTCCCATGGCTCACCGTGGTCGACAACGTGGCACTGGGCCTGGAGGCGCGCGGCCTCGGAGTACACGAGCGTCTCAAGAAGGCGGAGAAGTACATCGACCTGGCCGGCCTCGCCGGCTACGAGCGCGCCTACCCGAAGGAGCTGTCGCGGGGGATGAAGCAGCTCGTCGGCCTCGCCCGCGCCCTGGCCGTGGAGCCGGAGCTGCTCTGCATGGACGAGCCCTTCTCCGCGCTCGACGTCCTCACCGCGCGCACGATGCGCGACCTCGTGCTGGACCTCTGGGCCTCGCCGGAGGTCCTGACCAAGAGCATCCTGCTCGTGACGCACAGCATCGAGGAGGCGGTCAGCCTCTCCGACCGCGTGGTGGTCCTGAAGGCGAACCCGGGGCGTATCGCCGACATGGTGGACCTCACCTCGCTGCCGCGGCCGCGGCGCGCCGACGCGCCGGCGGTGCGCGAGGTCGTGGACCGCATGTACACGCTGCTGGCCTGAGATGAAGAAGAAGCTGGTCAAGGAATGGCCGCCGCTGCCGCACGCGCCCATCGCGATGGTGTTCGGGCTCCTCGAGCACCTGCGCGACGCGAGCGGAGGGCGCGAGGACCTCTACAAGCTCGGCGGTCCGCTCGGCCTCGAGCTCGACGACCTCCTGCCCGTCACGGAAGCGGCGAAGCAGCTCGGCCTCGTGAAGATCGCGTCCGGAGACATCGAGCTCTCGAGCGAAGGACGGACCCTGGCCGCGGCGGAAGCACCCGACCGAAAGGAGCGGCTGCGGCTCCTCGAGGTCCCCCTGTTGCGCCGGATCCACGAGGCCCTGGAGCAGGCGGAGGGGGGCCGCGTCCCGAAGAAGGAGTTCCTGGAGCTTCTCGAAGAGCACTTCTCTCCGGTGGAGGCGGAGCGGCAGCTCGGCACCGCCCTCGATTGGGCGCGCTACGGCGAGCTGTTCGACTACGACCCCGACACCGAGGAGTTCGTCCTCCCGTCCTGAGGACCGTTACCCCGAATGCACAAGGTCGTCCTCTGGGTTCAGACGGTCCTCGTGCCGATGCTCGGCGCGCCCGGCATGTTCGTCGTGGCCTTCCTGGACTCGTCGTTCCTCAGCTTCCCGGAGATCAACGACATCCTGCTCGTCACCTCCTCGCACATCCATCCCGAGCGGGCCTGGCTCTACGCCTTGATGACGACGCTGGGATCGGTGACGGGATGCCTGGTCATGTGGGAGCTGGGGCGCCGCGGGGGCGAAGCCTTCCTGGCCAAGAAATTCGGCGCGGATCGCGTCCAGCGCGTGGAGCGCGCGGTGCAACGCTGGGGCGTCCTCACGCTCGCCATACCCGCCGTGCTTCCGCCTCCCATGCCGTTCAAGATCTTCGTGGTGGCCGCGGGCGTCGTCGGCTTCTCCGGAAGGAAGCTGGCCCTGACGCTCCTGATCGCGCGCGGCCTCCGTTATGCCTTCTGGGCCGCGATGGGGACGTACTTCGGAGACGAGGCCCTGGAGTGGCTGGAGCGGTTCGACGCCTGGTTCGCGGACCGGTGGGCGGCCGTCCTCATGATCATGGGCGGGCTCATCCTCGCCGTGCTGCTGGTGTTGTGGACGCGTACCCTCCGGGCGCGCCGGCCCGGTGCCGGAGAGGCCTGAGGGAAGGTCTGCTATCATCGATGCCGGGGAGGGGTTCTCGCGCATGAAGCTCACCAGGCTGGGCGTGTTCAGTATCTTGGTTCTCGGCCTCTCGACCCTGGCCGGTGGCTTCTTCGGCAATCGGGTCCTGGCCGGCGGCAACAAGCTCTCCGACCACCTCCGCCTCTACACCTCGATCCTCAGCGCGGTCGAGGAGAACTACGCGGAGCCGGTCAAGAGCGACCGCCTCGTGTCGTCGTCCATCCGCGAGATGCTGCGCACGCTCGACCCGCACTCGAACTTCCTGGAGACGAAGGAATACTCGACGCTCCAGGAGCGCCAGAAGGGCTCCTATTACGGCCTCGGCATCACCGTGCAGTCGATCGACGGGAACATCACGGTGGTGTCGCCGTTCGAAGGGACGCCGGCCGCCCGGCTGGGCATTCGCGCCGGGGACGTGATCAGCAAGATCGAGGCGGAGGACGCGCGCGGCATGGCCATCGACGACGCGGTCAAGCGCCTGCGCGGCCCCAAGGGCACGCCCGTGCACATCACGATCGTGCGCCAGGGCTACGACACCCCGCTCGAGTTCACCGTCCTGCGCGACGAGATCCCGCTGCACTCCGTGCCCTACTTCTTCATGGCCTCGAAGAAGACGGGTTACATCCGTCTGACCGACTTCAACGAGACGACGGCCTGCCGCCCCGGCGATCCCGTGGACTGCGAGAAGGAGCTGGAGAAGGCGCTGCGCACCCTGACGCAGCAGGGCGCCACCTCCATGATCCTGGACATCCGCGACAACCCCGGCGGGCTGCTCGACCAGGCCTTCGCGGTCTCGAACCTGTTCCTCAAGAAGGGGCAGATGGTCGTCTTCACCCGCGGGCGCACGAAGCGTGACGAGACGAGCTACGTGACCGAGGAGGAGAGCAAGTTCGCGTCCGTGCCGCTGATCGTCCTGACGTCGAAGCACAGCGCGAGCGCGTCCGAGATCGTGGCCGGCGCCATCCAGGACCACGACCGCGGACTGATCGTGGGCGAGACGACGTTCGGCAAGGGGCTCGTGCAGACGATCATGCCGCTGCGCAACGTCCGCGGCTACGCCCTGGCCCTCACCACCGCCCGGTACTACACGCCCTCCGGGCGCTCCATCCAGCGCGACTACGGGTCCACCGCTTTCGAGGACTACGTCGCGCCGAAGGACCGCAAGACCTGCGACGAGGCGCGCAGCGGCGAAGCCAAGCTCACGGACGCGGGGCGCAAGGTCTTCGGTGGCGACGGCATCACGCCCGACTTCTGCGTGGAGCAGGAGACGCCGAACAAGTTCGTGGCCTACCTGATCTCCAAGGCGGCCTTCGGCGGGTTCGCCCGCAGCTTCTCGGCCGCGGAGACGACGGGCAGCGCCGCGGACATCGCGGGAGCAGGGAAGCGGTCCGAGGTGAGCGCAGCCAAGCTCCGCATCGTTGGCCGCGACTTCCAGGCCGACGACCGCACGATGGCGGAATTCAAGAGCTACCTCGACACGCGCAAGCTCAAGTACACGCCGGAGGATCTGGCCGCGAACCGCGAGGCCATCGCCCACCAGATCACCGAGCAGGTCCTCCTGCAGGTGTTCGGCGAGGGCGAGGCGCGCCGGCGCTCGATGGCCTGGGATCCGCAGGTGAAGAAGGCCCTGGAGCTCGTCCCGAAGTCGGACCTTCTCCTGAAGGACCCGCAGCGGTTCATCGCGGAGCGCGTGGCGGAAAACAGGCCGGTCGGAGCCCCGCCAGCCCAGTAGGGTCGGGCTGGCTTGTCAAGTAAGGGGGAGAACTGACGCCGGGCTGGGTCGGCGTCAGCTCCCCCCTTAAACCCCCCTCGCAACGCGCCTCAATGGGCGCATCGTTGCCCATCAGCTTGTTAAGTCAGGGGGGGCACTCACACCGCACCGCGGTGGGTGTTCGCGACCCCCCCTGAGACCCCCCTCGCAAAGCACCGCCGCTGCGCGGCGCTGCTTTGCTCTGCGGTCGGTCTGTCTTCTCCCACTCGTGCTATTCTCGGGCCCTTCGGAGGCCAGCAATGTTCACGCGCATCGGCCGGTTCTTCCGGGCCGTCTTCAATTCGATCCTCGGTGAGGCCGAGAACCAGGTCCCTCTGGCCATGCTCGAGGAGTCGACGCGCGAGATGCTCGACAACCTCCGTAGCCTGCGCGAGGCCACGGCCAGCACCATCGCGTTCGAGATGAAGGCCAAGCGCGAGCAGGACATGCACAACGGCCGCATCAAGAACCTCGAGCGGCAGGCCGAAGAGGCGCTGAAGCAGGGGAACGAGAAGCTGGCCCGGCGCGCCCTGCAGCTCCAGGTCGAGGCGCGGGCCACGGCGGAGCGGGCGGTGGCGACCTACAAGGCTTCCAAGGCGCGCGCGGACAACGCGCGGGGCAAGCTCAAGGTCGAAGAGGAGCGCATCCAGGGCAAGATCCGCCAGCTCGGCGAGCTCAAGGCCATCCACGCCATGAACGCCGCCCAGCAGAAGATGCAGTCGATCACGGACGAATACAACATCGACGGCGCGATGAACGTGTTCGACAAGACCGCGGGATCCATCCAGGAGCAGGCGGACAAGCTCTCGGCCATGGACACCATCGCCGTCTCCGAAGGCGAAGATCTCGACCGCCAGCTCGCGGCCATCAGCCAGAAGACGGAGGTCGACTCCGCGCTCGACGCGCTCAAGGCGCGGCTGGCCGAGGGCGGAACGACGTCCGCCGCTCCCGCGAAGCAGAAGGAGAAGATCTCCTCGGCCTTCGAGGAGTAGGGCCGCTTCCGTCGTCGGCCTCCGCGGCGCGCCATGCTGCTGGCCCTGCTAGTCGCCGGATCCGCCATGCGCCTGACCGATTCCGGGGCCGCCGTCGACCGGCCCATGGCGACGCTCCACGAGATGGTGCGGGCGGTGAACGCCGGAGAGGCCGCGGCCTACGCGAGCCGCTACGCCGAGGACGCGGTCATCACGATTCATGGCGGCGACACGTTGCGGGGAAGGAGCGCGATCGAGGCCTACGAGAAGGACCTCCTGCGCGAATTTCCGGGGACGCGGTTCGCCTTCTACGACGTGTGGCGGAAGGGTCCGCAGGCGGTCGTCCACTACGGCGTCAACGGCCGGGCCACGAGCGGGCGGGCCATGGGGCACGAAGGGCTCCTGTTCTACGAGTTCGATCCTTCCGGGCTCATCACGGACGAGCGACGCTTTCTGGACAGCCTGACCCCGATGGCCCAGCTCGGCCTGCTGGGCCCCGGCCCTCCGCCGGCGCGCGCGCTGCCCACGCTGCCGACCGAGATGGCCGTGCACATCGCGGGAGCGGCGGTCGAGAGCCGCAACGCCATGCTCGTGAAGACGGCCCTGGCCGCGCTGGACTTGGGGGACGGGACCACGTTCCTGGCCGCGTTCGCCGAAGACGCCGTCCTCGACGACCTGAGCGAGCCGGGCCCCTCGGCTGGCAGGGCCAACGTGAAGGCGTGGTTCGATCGTTGGAAGCACGCCGCGGCCGGCGCCAAGACGACGAACATCCGCCTGGTTGCAGTCGGCGACGACGTCCTGGCGGAGACTCTGGTGATCGGACGTCTGCAGGCGCCGCTCGGGCGCCTCCGGCCCTCGGACCGGCCATTCGCGGTGCATCGCGCCGCGATCGTCCAGGTGAGGAACGACAGGATCGCACGCCTCACCTTCTTCATGAACACCAAGGAGCTCGCCGAGGACGTCGGCCAATGGCCTCCGTCCGCGGCGAAGTAGCCCTCGAGGAGATACCTTGTCCCGATCTTCCTTGCTGACCGGCGTGGCCGTCGCCCTCGCGGCCGGCGCCGTCCTGGCGTCCACGCCGCCCGGCCTGGCCACCGAAGGTCCGGCGGGGGCACGGGCCGTCCTCGCGGCCCAGGTCGAGGCCTGGAACCGCGGCGACCTCGAGGGCTACATGGCGGGGTACTGGAGGTCGCCCGACCTCGTGTTCTTCTCGAACGGCCAGGAGACTCGCGGTTGGCAGGCGACGCTCGACCGCTATCGCGCGCGCTACCAGGGTGCAGGCAAGCAGATGGGGAAGCTCGATTTCCCCGCGATGGACGTCGTGACCCTGGGGCCGGATGCGGCGCTCGCGCGCGGCCGCTGGCGGCTCAAGATGCCGGACGGTAAGGAGCTGACGGGGATGACGACCGTCGTCCTGCGCAAGCGGCCCGAGGGCTGGCGCATCGTGCACGATCATTCCTCGGCGGATGTCGGGTAGCACGCCGCCGCCGCCCGCTCCCGCTGCATCCGCGGTGCCCGCGGGACGCCTGCCCTTCCAGACGATCTTCAGGCGCACGGCCGCCGTGGTCGCGAACCTCACGTCCCTCGTGGTGTTCGTGAGGGAGTTTCCGCCGTGGCTGCAGGCCTTGCCGAGCCTGGGCTGGCGCGAGGCCTCGGTGGACCTGATCCTGCGCCTGACCGGCCAGGCCCTGGTCCTCTCCGTCATCAATACGTTCGTGGTGGCGCTGCCTCTGGCCGGAGCGATCTATTACCTCCGCTTCATCGCGGAGCGCCGCTCCTCGTGACGGGTCGCATCGTGGACGGCGGCGATCTCGATGGCCTGCTCGATCCCCGTCCGAATCGACGGGTGCTCGCCTACCTGGCCTTGTGCCGCCCGTCATGTCACTCGGACACGGGAAGCGCGCTGATCGAGGCCGCGGAGAAGTGCGGAGACTGGATCGCCTTCAGCCCGTCCTTCGCCCAGTGCCGCTACGTTGCCCTGATCACGGGCCGCCGTATCTTCGCGCTGGGCATCGGCCAGCGGTCGGCGTGTTTCCGGCTGCCGCGCGCGCTGCGCAAGACGGCGCGGGCGACTGGCGCGAGCCGGGCGCTCGAGATCGGCGCCGACTGGGTGGGCTTCTCGCTCTTCAGGGCCGACTGGCCCGCCGTCGACCTGCCGTTCTGGACGCTGCGCGCGTACGCCGCGGCACGCGAGCAGCCTTGACCCGCGGCGCCCTGATCGGGACCGTCGTCGCGTGCGCGAGCCTGGCGACCTCCTTCGCGAACGCGCAAGCGGCGAGGCCCCGTCCGCCGAACATCCTCCTCATCGTCGCCGACGATCTCGGCTACGGGGATCTCGGCAGCTACGGCCATCACACCCTCAAGACCCCCGCGCTCGATCGCCTGGCCCGCGAAGGCCTGCGCTTCACGTCCTACTACGCCGCGTCACCGCTGTGCTCGCCGTCGCGAGCGGCCATGCTCACCGGCCGCACGCCCTTCCGGACCGGCATCGAGAGCTGGATACCGGAAGGCACCGCCGTCCAGCTCGGTCCGCGCGAGCTCACGCTGGCGGCGCTCCTGAAGGGCCGCGGCTACGAGACGTATCTGGCGGGGAAGTGGCACCTCAATGGCGGTCTCGACGTGAAAGGGCACACCCAGCCCCGGGACCACGGGTTCGATCACGCGCTCGCGTTTCACGCGTTCGCGATCCCGAGCCACCGCAATCCCGAGAACTTCTTCCTCGACGGCAAGCCTCTGGGACGCCTCGAGGGCTACGCGGCGCAGATCGTGGTGGACCAGGCGGCGTCCTGGCTGGAGGCGCGCTCGCGCGAGGCGCCCTTCTTCCTCTACCTGGCCTTCGCGGAGCCGCATGGGACGATCGCGAGCCCGGAGTTCTTCACCGACCTCTATTCCGCGTTCACGCGGGGCCGTCCCGAGCCGTTCGCGAACGGAGGAACCATCCCCGCAAACCTGGCCGCGCGCGGTCCCGGCGAGTACTACGCGAACGTGACCCACATGGACTTCCAGATCGGCCGGCTCCTCGAACGTCTCGACCGGCTGGGCTTGCGGGACGACACCATCGTGGTGTTCACCAGCGACAACGGGCCCGTGACGGAGGACTGGCGCCACTGGTACGAGGTCAACCTGTACGGCAGCACGGGCGGCCTGCGCGGCCGGAAGGCGGATCTGTACGACGGCGGCATTCGCGTGCCCGCCATCGTGCGCTGGCCGGGCCACGTCGCGCCGGGCACGGAAACGGCCGCTCCCGTCATCGGCTACGACCTCCTGCCTACCCTCGTGGCCCTGGCTGGGGCGTCCGTGCCGGCCGACCGACCGATCGATGGTGAGGACGTCTCGGCCCTGCTACGGGGCGAGGCCTTCCGACGCCAGCGCCCGCTGTTCTGGGAGTTCGAGGACGATCAGGGGTTCCATTACGCGCTACGGGACGGCGACTGGAAGCTCATCACGGACCGGGCCTTCGAGAGACGCCGGCTGTACGACCTGGCCCGCGACCGGTTCGAGGTCGAAGACCAGACGGCTCAGCAGCCTGCGGTGGCGACAGCCCTGCTGGAGCGACTGAAGGGGCTCGCCAGGGGCGTGGCCGCCGACCCGCTGCGACCGCGCTAAACCTGATAGAATGGGCCGTTTGTGCCTGGGGCGGAGAGCCGCGCCAGGGACGAGCGCAAATGCCTGAAGCCATTCACGCGCGCGGGGTTCGCGTCCACAACCTGAAGGGGATCGACGTCTCGATCCCGACGCGCCAGCTGGTCGTCGTGACCGGGGTGTCCGGGTCCGGCAAGAGCAGCCTGGCCTTCGACACCCTCTACGCCGAGGGCCACCGGCGTTACGTGGAGAGCCTGTCCGCCTACGCCCGCCAGTTCCTCGAGCGGATGGAGAAACCCGCCGTCGACGCCATCGACGGCATCTGCCCGGCGGTCGCCATCCGCCAGCGGACCCCTTCCCGCAACCCGCGGTCCACCGTGGCCACCGCGACCGAGATCCACGATCACCTGCGCGTCCTTTTCGCGCGGGTGGGACGGACGGTCTGCGGCACCTGCGGGAGCGAGGTCACCAAGGACACCGCGGAGGCGGTGGCCCAGCGCCTGCTCGGACTGCCCGAGGACTCCCGCGTCCTGGTGGCCTTCCCGGTCTCGGCCGGTGGCATCCCGCGCGCGGACCTGTTCGAGCGGCTCCTCAAGCGCGGCTTCCGGCGCCTGCTCGCGGGCGAAGACCCGCTCGACCTCGAAGGTCTGGATCCGGCGGCGGCGCCCGCGGGCGACGACATGCTCGTGCTCGTGGACCGTCTGGCCGCCCGCGAGGACACGCGTGCCCGTCTCGTGGATTCGCTGGAGACGGCGTTCGCGGAGGGTGGCGGACGCGCCTTCGTGCGCGTGGTGGGTGGCCCGGAGCTCCGCTTCTCCGAAGGGTTCGACTGCGCCCGTTGCGGCCGGGGTTTCGAGGAGCCGCAACCGCGCCTCTTCTCCTTCAACAACCCCTACGGGGCCTGCCCGACCTGCCACGGCTTCGGGAACCTGATCGAGGTGGACCAGGACCTCGTGATCCCGGACAAGGACCGCACGCTGCGCAAGGGCGCGGTCGAGCCCTGGAACAAGCCGCACTACAAGACGGCCCAGGCGGAGCTGCGCCGGTTCGCGCGGCGGCGCGGCATCTCGCTCGACACGCCGTGGAAGGACCTGCCCGAGGAGCACCGCCGCCTGGTCCTCGAGGGCGACGAGGAGTTCCAGGGCGTCGTGGGCTTCTTCCGGTGGCTGGAGACGAAGAAATACAAGGTCCAGGTCCGCGTGTTCCTGAGCCGCTACCGCGGATACCAGGTCTGCCCGGCCTGTCAGGGCACGCGCCTGCGGCCGGAAGCGCTGGGCGTGCAGGTGGGCGGCCGCGGCATCGACGCGATCTGCGCCCTCTCCGTGCGCGAGGCCTTCGCCTTCCTGTCCGATCTCGCTTTCGAGGAGACGGACCGCACGGTCGCGGCCAAGGTGCTCTTCGAGCTCAAGCGGCGGCTCTCCTACCTGACGGACGTGGGCCTCGACTACCTGACGCTGGACCGCGCGTTCGCTTCGCTCTCGGGGGGCGAGGCCCAGCGCATCGCGCTGGCCACCGCGCTGGGCACGGGGCTGGTGGGCACGCTGTACGTGCTCGACGAGCCGTCCATCGGCCTCCATCCGCGGGACACGGGCCGCTTGATCGACGTGCTGAAGGCCCTGCGCGACCAGGGCAACACCGTCCTCGTGGTCGAGCACGACCGGGCCATCATCAAGGTCGCGGACGACATCATCGACCTCGGGCCGGGAGCGGGGGAGCAGGGCGGACGCGTGGTGTTCCAGGGATCGTACCCGGAGCTGATGCGCGACGGCCGCAGCCTCACCGCCAAGTACCTGCGCGGCGAGCTGCAGATCCCGGTGCCGGCCAAGCGGCGCAAGGGGAACGGCCTCGCCCTCGGGGTGCGCGGGGCGCGCGCCCACAACCTGAAGGGCGTCGACGTCAAGATCCCGCTCGGCGCGCTCACCTGCGTGACCGGCGTCTCCGGTTCCGGGAAGTCCACGCTGGTGACGGACGTCATCTGCGGGGCCCTCCTGCACCGCCAGGGCCGCTGGGACCGGCCCGTCGGCGCCCACGATGCCATCGAGGGCGCGTCCTTCGTGGACGAGGTCATCGTGGTCGATCAGTCGCCCATCGGGCGCACGCCGCGCTCCAACCCCGTGACGTACCTGAAGGCGTTCGACGGGATCCGCGAGCTGTTCGCGGCCACCCGCGACGCGCGCGCCCGCGGCCTCACGGCCAGCGACTTCTCGTTCAACGTTCCCGGCGGGCGCTGCGAGACCTGCGCCGGCGACGGCCAGGTGCGCGTCGACATGCAGTTCCTGGCCGACGTCTCGCTCGTGTGCGAGGCTTGCGGCGGCCGGCGCTACCGCGCGCCCGTGCTCGAGGTGCGCTACAAGGGCCGGTCCATCGACCAGGTGCTGGAGATGACGGTCCACGAGGCCGTGCACTTCTTCTCGGGCCAGGCCGCGGTGGTGCGCCGCCTGAAGCTGTTCGAGGAGATCGGGCTCGGCTACCTGCGCCTCGGGCAGTCCGCCACCACCCTCTCCGGAGGCGAGGCCCAGCGCATCAAGCTGGCCGCGCACCTGGCGCGCAAGGCGGGCCAGCGCGTCCTCTACGTGCTGGACGAGCCCACGACCGGCCTGCACCTCGGCGACATCAACGAGCTGCTCGGATGTTTCCATCGCCTGCTCGAGGCGGGGGCGACGCTCCTCGTGATCGAGCACAACATGGACGTGGTCAAGCAGGCGGACTGGGTCATCGACCTCGGTCCGGAGGGCGGGGCGGAAGGCGGACGGCTCGTGTTCCAGGGGACGCCGGAAGCGCTGGCCGCGTCGACGGGCGTGAGCCTGACTGCACGTTATCTGCGCGCCGCGCTGGCCGCGCCCGCGCGCCAGGCCCTCGCCGAGGTCTAGCTCGCGTGGGCAGCGTCACTTCGCAAGTCTGATATCATCGGCCGATTTCGCGGCCCTCGCCGGAGGGCCGGTGCGCGCGGCAATCGACGGGACCGGAGGGAAGAGGATGATCCATCGGGCAGCGCCCGCGGCGCTCGCTTTCGTGCTCCTGGCCGGCGTGTCCGAAGCCGCATCGCGACCCAGCTTCGAGGACCTGGTCGCGAACCTCAAGAGCCCCAACGCCGGCACGCGGCGGGACGCCGCGGCCGAGCTCGGACGCAGCCGGCGCCGCGAGGCGGTGACTCCGCTGGCCGCGCTCGTGCGCGATCCCGACGCCAAGGTGCGGCTGGAGGTCGTGCGGGCGCTGCGCGAGCTGCGCGACCTCACCGCGGTGCCCGCGATCGTGACCTCGCTCTCCGACGGCGAGCCGCAGATCCGCGAGGAGGCCATCGGGTCGCTGGTCGAGATCTACGCCGACCGCGACCGCGGCAACCCGGTGGGACGGTTCCTCGAGCTGTTCTCCGACGAGTTCGACCGGTCGTCGCTGGCCGCGCACGGCTCCGTGGATTCCTCCGTGATCCAGGCCCTCGCGGCCAAGCTCGCGGACGAGGACAAGGACATCCGGCAGGAAGCGGCCTACGCCCTGGGCATCCTCAACGGTACGGAAGCGCTGCCCGCGCTCACGAACTCCCTGCGCGATCCGGAGGCGTCCGTGCGTGGGGCCGCCGCCACCTCGATCGGAAAGATCGGGACGGCGGAGAACGGCCGGGCCCTGGTGCCGCTCCTGTCCGACGACTCCACCAACGTCCGCAATCGCGTGCTCCAGGCCATCGGCGTGCTGCGGGTGAGGGAGGCCGGTCCGGCCCTGCGCCAGCTCTACGAGGCCAATCGGCGGAAAGAGGGCGGCCCGCGCATCCTGGCCGCGCTGAGCCGCATCGGCGATCCCGCGCAGGCGGACCTGTTCCAGGAGCTCGTGCAGGACCCCGATCCCGAGCGCAAGCGGCTGGCCATCGAGGGCCTGGGCCGGATCTCGGACGCCTCCCGCCTGCCCGCGTTCAAGAAGGACTACCAGCGCGAAAAGAACGAGGAGCTGCGGCTGGCCTACAGCTTCGCGCTCGTGCTCCTGGGCGACCGCGCGTTCCTGGACACGATCGTGCTCAGCCTGCCGTCGCGCACCCTGGGCACGCGCAGCCGGAGCTACCTGCAGGAGATGGGGCCGGCGATCCTGCCCGAGCTCTATCCCTACCTGAACGACCCGGAGGCGGAAATCCGCGCCACCCTGTGCGACATCATCGCGTCCTTCGGCGATCCGGAGGCGATCCCGCGCCTGACCCCGCTCATCAACGACCCGAGCCAGACCGTGGCGGACAAGGCCAACCGCGCGGTCGAACGGCTGCGCCGCACGGGGGCCGCGAAGGCCTCGCGCTGAGGACCCTGGCCGCGGCTTGCGCGGTCGTCTCCGTTTCTCTCGTGGTGTCGGGCTGCAAAGGCCCCGCCTCCCGGGGAGCGGACGGCAACCTGTCCAGCTCCGCTCGGGAAGGTAAATCGCTCCTGGAATCGGGGCAGCTCGACGCCGCCCTGGCCGAGCTGCAGAAGGCGCCGGACGATCCGGATTCGCTCTACTACCAGGGCCGCGTTTGGGCGAAGAAGGCGGAGTCCGCGCCTCTGCCCACGCCCCCACCCCCGCCCGTCCCGACCCCGCGCGGATGGCAGCCGCCTCCGGCGCCCGAGCTCAAGCCGGAAGAGATCCAGGCCGCGCAGCTCTACGAGAAGGCCATCGCCGCCAAGCCGGACAACGCCAGCGCCCATCTCGCGCTGGGGCAGCTCCTCGCCCCTCACGCGGCGCACCAATACGACCTGGCCGAAGACGCGGCCAAGCACAAGAAGCCGCCCGTGCCCGCCGCACCCCTTCCCGTCGACGCCAGCGTCGACCGGGTGATCCGCGCCTTCCAGGTCGCGATGCAGGCCGATCCGACGTCACCCGCGCCCGTCGAGGAGATCATCCGTTTCGGCCGGCGCGTCGGCCGCCTCGACGCGTCGGAGGCGGGCTTCAAGGAGATGGTCCGCCGCAAGAAGGAGAAGGAGACCGCGGAGCCGCTGGCCCGGTACGGGGATTTCCTGGCCGAGGAGAAGAAGGAGCCGCTGGCCGCGATCGAGCAGTACCGCGAGGCCCTCATCTGGGTTCCCGACGACGACGCTACCCGGGGCAAGGTGGCCGCCATCTACCTGAAGATGGCCACGGAGGCCTTCGCCAAGCAGCAGTACAAGGTGACCGAGGACTACCTGCGGGACGCGTCGAAATACATCACCGATCGCTCGTCCGCCCAGGGCCGCATGCTGGAGGACTATCGCGCCCGGCTGAGCAGCATCCGGCGGTAGGGCGGAGGGGCCCGGAGCGAGGACGGCTCTAGAACGGCGTGTGGCCCAGCCCGTTCTGGTCGATGAAGATCAGCCCCGACTCCGAGGGGTTCCCCGGCGAGTAGAAGCGCACGAGCGCCTCTCCTCCCACCTTGAGCCGATCCGCGGTGACGCCTTCGGTGGGGCCGCTCACGATGTGGGGATCGTAGACGCGGACCTGATACGGCTGGCTCACCGCGCTCGGCGGGAAGTTCACGGGCACCCGCAGCGCCGTCCCGCGCCAGATCCAGCGGCCGGGCTCCTTGGTCAGGAAGAACTCCTCGCCTTGCTGCATCCAGCTCCCGAAGAAGACGACATTGTCCTGGCACCGCGGCGACCCTTCGACGCACTCCGGGACCTGGTCGTATTCGATGGTCACGGCGGCGGTGCCCGGCGGGTTCGGGAAGGGCGCGGCATCGGGCCCCGCCGTGCGCTTGAAGGCGTTACAGGACAGGGCGCTGAGGGCGGCCACGCCGAGCACGACCGCGCGCCAGGGCATGCGAGCCATCACTCCCACCTTCTGAATTCGGATGATAGCATGCGTGAATGCTGGAGCCGGCGCTCCCTCCGACCCTCGTCATCGACGATGACGACGTGGTCCGGAAGACCTGCGTGGAGCTCCTCGAGGCCCGCGGGCACAAGACCCTGTCCGCGGCCACCGTAGGCGAGGGCCTGCGCCTGTTCTCCGAGCACCGGCCGGCCGCGGTCCTGCTCGACCTGAGGCTCCCCGACGGCACCGGCATCGACGTCCTGCGCGAGTTCCAGCGCCAGGCTCCGGGCACGCCGGTCGTGGTCATCTCGGGGCATGGCAGCGTCTCCGAGGCCGTGGAGGCCATGAAGGTGGGGGCGACGGACTTCCTCGAGAAGCCGGTCTCCCGCGATCGCCTCTTCCAGATCCTCGACCGCATCCTCCATCCGCCGCTCCCGGGCGGAGAGACGGACCTCGAGAAGGTCGCGGACGGCTCGCGCTACGGCATGGTCGGGCGCTCCGAGCCCATGCGGCGCATCTACCAGCTCATCGAGATGGCCGCGCCGACGAAGTGCCGCGTCTTCATCGCGGGGGAGAGCGGGACGGGCAAGGAGCTGATCGCGGGCGCGGTCCACGCCCTCTCGCCCCGCCGCGACCGGGCTTTCATCGAGCTCAACTGCGCCGCCATCCCCAGCGAGCTGATCGAGAGCGAGATGTTCGGGCACGTGAAGGGCGCGTTCACGGGCGCGGTGTCGGACCGGAAAGGGAAGTTCGAAGCGGCCACCACGGGCACGCTGTTCCTGGACGAGGTCGGGGACATGAGCCTCATCACCCAGGCCAAGCTCCTGCGCGTCCTGCAGGAGGGGATCGTGACTCCCGTGGGCAGCTCGGAGCCCCGTCCGGTGGACGTGCGCATCGTTTCCGCGACGAGCAAGAACCTGCCGGAGGAGATCGCGCGCGGGACGTTTCGCGAGGACCTCTACCACCGCATCAACGTCCTCACCGTGGCCGTCCCGCCGCTGCGGAACCGCCGCGAGGACATCCCGGAGCTGGCCGAACACTTCCTGCGCCTGGCCAGCGTCGAGAACGACGTCAAGCCCAAGCGGCTGTCGCCCCGTGCCGTCGACCTGCTCATCCAGATGCCCTGGCAGGGGAACGTGCGGGAGCTGCGCAACCTCATGGAGAGGCTCGTCGTGCTCGTGGCCAAGGACGTCGTGGGGCAGCAGGAGGTCATGGACGTCCTCCAGATGCCGGGCCACCGCGCGGAGGAGACGAACCCGCTCCCGCTGCGCCAGGCCCGAGCCCGATTCGAGCGCCAGTACATCCTCTACCGCCTCACCGCGAACCGGGGAAACCTCGGCAACACCGCCCGTGAGCTGGGAATCGAGCGGACGAACCTCTATCGGAAGATGAAGCAGCTCGGGATCCAGGCTCCCTCCCGGTCCAAGCCCTAGGCGTTGCGGATCAGATAATCCCTTGTTGTCGTAATGCATCATCTGAGGGTCCCCGGCCGGGGGGCCTGCCCCCCGAAGTCCATACAGGTCAGCCCCAAACGATATTCCGGGCACTTGGCACATCCCCTGCTTATAGTATGGCCGACGAGGGATCGCGTCACCGTAGCCGCTCTGGTGAGTCGAGGCCTTCCGCAGGCGAACGGCGTGGTTTGGAGGGAGCTGCGCCGCCAGCCGCGGTAACGATCGGTCGTGCGACCGATCGGGGACTTGACGCCGGGACGGAGGCGGGGATCGCGATCCCTTCTTTTTTTCCCCTTCCTACCGCTGGACCATCCGCGAGACCGTTGGCGCCCAGCCCTGCGCCGTGGGGGCCGCCGCAGACAACGGAGCGCAGCTCGCGCTGCTGGAGATGATCTGCACCGCCGCGGATTCGTCTTGGTC
>Ga0070689_100001289_pt1 | contig 15956 bp, 9 predicted proteins | sample KBSS23HmetaG_FD_64669 | JGI IMG/M metagenome (GOLD analysis project Ga0070689, IMG submission 64669) | Switchgrass rhizosphere microbial communities from Kellogg Biological Station, Michigan, USA - KBS S2-3H metaG | ecosystem: Host-associated > Plants > Roots > Rhizosphere ...
GAAGTTCGGGCACGGCTGGACGGAGGGCAGCCCGCCCTACCCGCCGCACGAAGAGATCTACATGCAGGGGATCTGGATCGAGGCCTGCCGCGGCCTGGCCGAGCTCGCGGACGTCATGGGCGACGCCGCCGTCGCGGAAAAGGCGCGCGCGGCCGCGTCGCGCACGCAGGCCGCCGTCGAGAAGACGTATTGGCTCGGCGACCGCGGCTTCTACGCCTTCGCGACCGCGCTCGCCAGGCCGGAGAAGGAGTACAAGGCCGAGCCGGGCCCGCGCCGGGCGGAGCGCCAGGCGCGAATCGACGCCCTGCGCGGCCACACCATCGTGGACGAGGACACCGTGTTGCCCGGCGTCCCACTCTGGTGGCGCACGCTCTCTCCCGCCCACGCCGACTCCGAGATCGATCACCTCGGCTCCGCGGACCTGGCCGCGGACTGGGGCCAGCGCCTCCTCTCCGAGAAGAGCGCGCTCTACGACCCGCTCTCGTATCACTACGGCTCGGTGTGGCCGCTGTTCACGGGATGGGCCTCCGTGGGCGCGTATCGATACGGGCGGCCCCAGGTCGGATACCGCGCGCTCATGGCCAACGCGCTCCTCACCTGGCCCTGGGCGCTCGGCTACGTGACGGAGCTGCTCTCCGGCGAGCTCCACGCCCCGTTCGGCCGCTCGTCGCATCACCAGGTGTGGTCGGAGGCGATGGTGGTGACGCCGCTCGTCCGCGGTCTCCTGGGACTCGAGGTGGGCGACGCGGGCCAGCGCCTGCGCTTCGCGCCGCAGCTCCCCGCGGACTGGGATCGCGCGGCGGTGCGTCGCGTGTCGGCAGGGTCCTCCCGCGTGGACTTCGCGGTCGAGCGCGCGGCCGGACGCATGACGATCACCGCCACCGCCACCGCGGGCGCGATGCCCGCGCTCGACCTCGCTCCCGCCCTGCCTCTCGACGCGCGCGTGCAGTCCGTCCGCGTCGACGACGCGGACGTCCGCTTCCGCGCGCAACCGGAAGGTGACGTCCAGCGCATCGAGATCGAGGTGCCGAAGGCCGCCGCGGCCACGCGGCGCTTCGTCCTGACCTACGAAGATGGCACGGACGTCTTCACACGCGTCGAGCTGCCGGAGGCGGGGAGCCGGAGCGAGGGACTGCGGGTGTTGCGCGCGCGCGTCGAGGACGGGGCGCTGCGGCTCCTCGTCGAAGGGCGGGGCGGGCGGTCGTATCCCCTCGGCGTGCGTTCGCCGCGCACGGTCAGCGGCGCCCCCGGCGTCATTGTCGCGCCCACCAGCCGCGGCGCGGCCCTCACCCTCTCGTTCGAAGGGCCGTCGGACGTCTACGTGCGCCGGTCCATCGTCCTCCCCCTGCGCTGAGCGCGGGCCGCGTTTCCTGGGATAATCCGGCCCGTGCGCGCGACCCGGTATCGGGCCGTCCTCGCCGCCGGTCTCGTGACGGCCTTGCCGTCCGTTGCCTTCGCCGCCGCACGTGGTGTCGCCACCGGCCCCGCGGCGCCGTGCGTGGACGTCGCCGACGTCTCGCCCGCTCCCCCGTCCGCATCGACGGCAGAGCTCGAGGAGGGCGTCCGCGAGCTCCTTTTCGATCGGCAGATCTGCGCCGCGGACGGATACGCGGACTACAAGCGGCGGGTGCGCCAGGTCGTGACGCCGAGCGGGACGCGCGAAGTCGCGGAGCTGCAGATCAGCTTCGACCCGACCTGGCAGACCGTCCGCTTCCACCACGTGCGCGTGTTGCGCGGCGGCCGCGCCGTCGGCTCATTCGCGCTCGCGGACGTGAAGGTCATCCAGCAGGAGAGCGAGCTCAACCGCCGTATCTACAACGGCAGCCTCACGGCCCTCGTGTTCCTGCGCGACATCCGCGTCGGCGATGTCGTCGACTACGCCTACAGCCACGAAGGCGCGAACCCGCTCCTCGAAGGCAAGGCCGCCGCCGACTTCGACCTCGGGTACTCCGTGCCCATCGATCGCCTGCGGCAGCGAATCACTCTTCCCCGGGGGAGTGCGCCCAGGGTGGAGCGCCACGCGTCGGCCCCGGAGCCCGAGGTCCGGGAGGTGGCCGCGGGACGACAGTGGACATGGGACCTCCGCGACGTCAAGGCGATCCACTCCGAGGGCGATCTCCCCCGCGACTTCGAGGCGTACCCGTGGGTCCAGGTGACCGATTACAAGGACTGGGCGGAAGTGGCGGCCTGGTCCGCGCGGCTTTTCGATATCCGCGGCGATGGCCGGGCCGTGGCGGCCCAGGCCGCTCGCTTCGCTCGGGAGACGACACCGGCGGATCGAGCCCTGGCCGCCATCCGGTTCGTCCAGGACGAGGTGCGCTACCTCGGGATGGAGATGGGACGGAACAGCCACGCGCCCCACCCGCCCTCCGAGGTCCTGGCCCGCCGCTTCGGCGATTGCAAGGACAAGGCCCTCCTGCTCGTCGGGATCCTGCGCGAGCTCGGTTTCGAGGCGCGTCCGGTGCTCGTGCGAACGGGCAGCGGCCAGGTGCTGGATGCCTGGGCGCCGACGCCGTTTGCCTTCGACCACGTCATCGTCGAGGCACACGTGGACGGCCGCACCCTCTGGATCGACGCGACCGCGTCCGAACAGGGCGGGTCCCTGGCCGCGCTCGAGCGGCCCCCATTCCTCCGCGTCCTGCCCGTCGATCGGGATGCGCCGAGCCTCGTGCGGCTCGAGCCGCGCCCCCTCACCTTCGCCACCAAGACCGTCGACGAGCGCTACGTGGTCACGAGCTGGGAGGCACCGGCGAAGCTGCAGGTCGAGACCACGTACCGAGGGAGCAGCGCCGACTACATGCGCGGAGAGCTGGACCGGGTCTCGCGCGAGGAGACACGGCGCTCGTACCTCGACTACTACGCGCGCATCGACCGCGAGGTCCGTTCCACGGCGCCCCTGGCCGTCCACGACGATCGCGAGACGAACGAGCTCAAGATCGTCGAACAATACGAGATCCCCCACTTCTGGGACGGTACGACACGAGAGCTGTACGGCTGGGCCATCCACGACTACCTGGGTGGGCCGCGCACGCCCCAGCGCACCATGCCCCTCGGCGTGCGGTTTCCCGTGCGCGTGGAGCATCGCCTGCATCTCGTCCTGCCCGCGCCCGTGGCCGTACCGCCGCTCGACGCGCGCATCGATTCTCCGGCCAGCCATTTCGAGGGCCGCGCGCTCGGGCGCGGCTCGACGATCGACGTCGAGTATTCCTACGAGTCGCGGCGCGAGTCTCTTCCCGCGGCCGAGGTGGCGACGCACCTGGCCAAGCTCGACGCCATCGAGGGACGGCTCTCCTACGTCGTCGACCACTCTCGCCGGCCCCGGCCGCCGGAGGCCGAGCGTCCCCGGCCGTCGGTCGCGCTTCCGTCCGCCGCCATCGCGAAGCCGCGTTCGGCCTGGTGGACGATGGCGGGGATGCTCACCGCGGCCGGCCTCGTCGGCCTCTCCGTCCGGCTGACCCGCCGGCGCACGGCGGCCTTCCCGACACATGCCGGCGACGCACCCGCCCAGGCGCTGGAGATCGAGCGCGAGGAAGAGGCCCATCGGCTCTTCGAGGAGTCCGCGTGTACGTGTGGGGCGGCGGGCGCGCCGGCGCACGAGAGCCACTTCGCGACCTATGCCGGCCGCCGTCTCACCGTCCTCAGCCGCCTTTGCGGGGCGTGCGGCCACCAGCACGCCCTGTATTTCGCCGTCACCGCGCGCTGACCGCGCCGCCGAGGCGAGCGCGGATTCAATCGGGCAACAGCAGCCCGACCACCACCGGGAGAACGATCAGGGAGACCACGAGGGCCGTGACGACGGTGAGAGCCCTCGATTCGACGCGCAGGAGACGCACGAACGGCGACGGCCGATCCTCGACCCAACCGCGGCCGCGCAGCCGGTCCAGGAGGGGCCACCTCACGGCGCGCATCAGGATGAACAACGCGAGCGGCAGCGCGGTGGCCCCGGCCACCCCGAGCACCGAGGGCTCGTCGCGAAACAGGAGGGGCGCCAGGATCGTGGCGCCCGCCCACGCGCCTTCGGCCGTCCACCAGGCGAAGGGGTGCCAGGGCAGCGCGAGGTGGGCGATGGCCAGCACGAGAGCCGTGACGGTGAGGATCGCGGTGTCCAGGGCCCCGCTGTTGGCTACGAGAGCGACGACGCCGATCCAGCCGGCCACGGCGAGACCGAGGACGCGAAGCCCGTCCAGCCTTGCGTCGCGCCAGGCATCGGAAGCGTCGCGGGCTTGACCGGTCCAGCCGTGACACCACGGACACCGGGACCAGCGGGCCGCGACGTGTCGAGCGCACGCGATGCAGCGGCCCATCGGCCGCAGAGAATGACCGCGCGGGCGGCGGGGGTCAAGGCGCCGATGTGCGCGGTCTCACCGGTCGGTCGTGCCCTGGAGCCGCTGCGCGATCTCGAGCTCCTTCTTCGCCTCCTCCGTGCGGCCGAGCTGCTGGAGGACCTGGCCCAGGATGTAGTGCGCCGTCTTGTTGTTCGGGTCGTAGCCGATGGCGCGGCGCAGCATGCCCTCGGCGGACGCGCGATCGCCCTTCGCCTGGTACACCTTCCCCATCAGGATGTATGGCCCGCTGAAGTAGGGATTGAGCCAGACCGAACGTTGCAGCGCGCCCAGGGCCTTGTCCCATTCCAGCTGGCGCGTGTAGGCGTCGCCGAGCCGGTAGTAGGCCATCGCGTTGCCGGGGTTCGTGGCCAGCTCCTTCTCGAACAGCGCGATCGCGTCGTCGAAGCGGCCGCGGGAAAGCGCGGCCTGGCCGAGCAGTAGATTCGCCTGGGGGAGGCGCGGGTCCTTCTTGAGGGCGGCGGTCAGCTCCGTCTGGGCCATGTCCGCCATCTCCGCCCGCACCATCATCTGCGCGGCGACGAGATGAGCGGCGGCGGAGTCCGGGGGAACGCGGAAGGCGCGTGCCCACGTCTCGCGCGCGCGGTCCGGCTGGCGCGTCTGGATGTAGGCCATTCCCAGGATGTACGCGAGGTCGGAGTTCTCGGGCGCGTAGGCGCGAGTCTCCTCCAGGAAAGGGATCGCCTCGCCCACGTGGCCGGCCAGGTAATGGGAGAGGCCCAGCACCTGGACCGCCTCGCGCCGCGTCGGCGATGCGGCCGGAAGCGAGGGGAGGACCGCCGTCAGCTCCTCGATGGCCGGAAGGGGATCGTTCGCGTGATAACGCGCCACCGCGGTCAGCACGCGGACCCGCGGATCGGCCGCGGGCGCGGAGCGGAGCACCTCGAGAGCGGCGGAGGGGCGGCCTTCGTCGATGAGGCGTCGGGCCTGGTCCAGGGAGATCGTGACCGGATCGGCCGGAGACGGAGACGGGGACGGAGACGACACAGGGTCCTGGGCATCCACAGCCGTGCCGGCGAGCGCGCAGAGAGCGACGAGCATGGCCGCGGCGCGCCTCATCGCGACGCCTTGCGCCCCGAGCCCTCGCGCAGAGGGAGGATCTGGTCCGCGGCCAGCTCCCGCCACTCCTCTTCCAGGCCGCTGGGCCAGCGCACCCACAGGCGGTCGACCTTCGTGGTCTCTCCCAGGCCGAAGTGCACGCGCAGGTCGTTCTGCGAGATGTAGCTGCCGCCGCCGCGGACCTCCTCCCACTGCGTCATCCCTCCCGCCGTGCAGCCCACGCGGGCCCCGATCGCGCTGCGGTTCGACGTCGTGCCCGTGAGCTTCACGAGCAGCCAGTGGCGGCCGGCCTCGGTGTCGGTGCGGAACAGGTCGGGCGGCGCGTTCACGTTGCTGATCACGATGTCGACGTCGCCGTCGTTGTCGACGTCGCCGAAGGCGGCTCCGCGCGCGGCGCGCGGCGTGGTCGCGGGGGCGCCGAGCTGCTCGGTCACGTCTTCGAAACGGCCATTCCCGCGATTGACGTACACCACCTTGCGCTGCGCGTAGGCCGCCTCCGTCTTGAGCTGCGCCACCTCCGGGTAGACGTGGCCGTTGGCCAGGAAGAGGTCCAGCCAGCCGTCGTTCCCGAGGTCGACGAACGCGGTGGCCCAGCCGAGCCAGCGCGTATTCACCCCGATGCCCGCGGCAAAGGTCCGATCGTCGCAGAACCCCTGCCCGCTGTTCGCGTACAGCGTCGAAGTGTCGCCCGCGAAGTTCGTCTTGAAGATGTCCATGGTCCCGTTGTGATCGTAGTCGCCGATGGCCACGCCCATCCCCGCCTGCGGCTTGCCGTCCTGGCTGTAGGCGCAGCCGGAGGTCACCGCGACGTCCGTGAAGGTCCCGTCGTGGTTGTTCCGGTAGAGCGCGCTCGGATTGGAGTCGTTGGCGACGTAGGCGTCGACCCAGCCGTCGTCGTCGAAGTCGAGCGTGCTCACGCCCAGCCCGTAGGTGCCGCTGGCCTTGGTGATGCCGGACTTGTCGGAGACGTCTTCGAAAGTCCCGTCGCCCCGATTGTGGAAGAGGACGTTCTTGCCACCCGTGAGTCCGGGCGGGCCGCAGGCCACCTTCACGCCCTTGTAGCGGCACAGGCCGCTGTCCGGCGTGGGCGCGCGGGCCAGGTCGAGGTCGATGTAGTTCGCGGCCAGGAGGTCGAGCCTGCCATCGCGGTCGTAGTCGAGGAACGCGCAGCCCGTGCCCCACCGCGTGCGCTTGTCGAGCAGTCCCGCGCGCGCGGTGACGTCCTCGAACGTCCCGTCGCCGCGATTGTGGTACAGCCGGTTCTGTCCGTAATACGTGACGTAGAGGTCCTCGTGGCCGTCGTTGTCGTAGTCGCCCGTGCAGGCGCCCTGGCCCCAGCCGCTGGCTCCCACGCCCGCGCGCGCCGTCACGTCCTCGAAAGTCCCGTTCCCGCGGCTGCGGAAGAGGTGGTTGATCGGCTCCTTGCCCTTCGGGAACCCTTCGAGCGTGGTGCCGTTCACGAGGAAGACATCGAGGAAGCCGTCGCCGTCGTAATCGAAGAGGGCGACTCCCGTGCCCGTCGTCTCCAGGAGGTAGCGGTTCGCTTCCTTTCCCCCGAACACGGTCGTGGCGCTGAGGCCCGCCTCCGCCGCCACTTCCTTGAAGGAGAAGCCGAGGCGGGTCCCGTCGAGGCGCGCGGGGTCGGCCAGGCCGGCGACAGCCAAAGAGTCCGTTGGTGGCCGCAGTGCGATCGCCGGACCGAACAGGAGGATCAGCGCCGCCCGGAAGGACCAGCCCCGGAGGTCGCCCCGGACGCGCATCGCAGGCATGTTAACCCGCTCAATGGTCAGGCCATTGACAGCGGAATGCCGGGGGGAGTACCTTGTCGCCGATGTTTTGTCTCGTCATGGGCCGAAATCGCTGATGCGGCGCATCAACCCCTCGGCCTTCCACGTCGCCCGCCGCGCCACCTCCCGCGAGATCAACCGCCAGATCGCCCTGAACCTCGTGCGCGAGAAGCAGCCGATCTCGCGGGCCGAGCTCGCGCGCGTGATGGGCATGCGTCGCGGCGCGGTCAGCCTGCTCGTCAACCAGCTGCTGGAAAGCGGGCAGGTCTTCGAGGGGGCGAAGGGCGAGAGCAAGCGCGGCCGGCGGCCCACCCATCTCTACATCGACACGCGGCGAAGCTGCACGCTGGCCGTCGACATCAGTGCCAGCCGCACCTCGATGCTGCTCATGGATGCGCTCGGGCACCCGCTCGGGGAGGTGACCGAGTTCCCCACCCGCCGGCGCCCGTCGGCGCTGGTGAAGGCTCTCGTCGCGCACATGGGCCCCATCCTCGCCCAGCCTCCGGCGCGGGGGCAGTGCGTCGGGATCGGAGTCGCCGTCTCCGGGATCGTGGACCTGGAGCGGGGCCGGCTGAAATACTCGCCTACCCTCGGTTGGCGGGACGTGGACCTGGTCACCCCCCTGCGCGCGGCCACCGGCCTGCCCGTGGTGATCGAGAACTCGGTCAAGGCCTGCATCCTCGCCCAGATATGGGCCGTGACCGGAGACCTGCCGGCGGACGGTCCCGTCGTCTTCGTCAACATCTCCGATGGCGTCGGAGTCGGTATCGGCATCGACGGCAAGCTTCTCCGCGGCGCGCACAACGTGGCCGGTGAGCTCGGGCACGTGCCCCTCAACATCCACGGTCCCGCCTGTTCCTGCGGCCAACGGGGCTGCTGGGAGGCATACGTCTCCAAGCGCGCCATCACCGCTCGTTACGTCGGATCCGACCCGGGCTGGACGGGCGTGACCGAGCCCGGCGGTCCCACCGTCCGGGAGATCGTGGCCCGCGCCCGCGGCGGCGAGGGCCGCGCCCTGGAGACTCTCCGCGAGACGGCCTACTACATCGGCCGTGGGTTCTCGACCCTCATCAAGAGCCTCGATCCCCGCCGCGTCTACGTCGGCGGCGAGATCACGCTGGCCTGGGACCTCGTGGAGAATACGGTCCGCGAGACGCTGCGCGAGCAGGCCTTGATCCCGGAGACGGGCGAGACGGAGATCCGCGTCGTTCCCCTGGGCGAGAACCCGCGCCTGCGCGGGGCGGCGGCGCTGGTCAGCGCGCCGGCGTTCGCCGCCCCCATCGTCGCCTAGTCGGTCAGGTCGTCGGCCGGCCCGCCTCTCGCCGTCTATGGCTTGTCTGAATCGGCGTAGACGGAGACCGTCGGAATGTCGGGGCCCTTCTTGCGAATCTTGTCGATCTGCTTCGCGAGCGACTTGTAACCGTCCGCCGCCCAATCCAGCTTCTCGTAATCGTACAGACTGCGGGGGTCGTTGATCGGGAAGGGCTGGACGTGGAACTTGGGATCCAGGGCCTGCTGTGCGAAGACGGACGTCATGAACTCCCCGAGCTCCATCTGTTCCCGCAGCGGGTTGGCATGGTTGATCAGGTGCATGTTGAGACCGATCCGCTCGGGAGCGTCGAGGAAGCGGTAGATCTCCCGCGCGGCGAGGTATCCGAAGTAGGTGCCCTCCGGGCTGGTGTTGTTGCTCAGGTAACCGTCCTGGAGGAGCAGCGCCCTCGGGGCGATCATGCCCATCAGGAAGTGCTGGTCGAAGGGCTCCGTGATGACGTAGCCGTATTCACCCCGGTTGACCCTCTTGATGATGTCGACGTCGTTGAGATCGGCGGGAACGGGCCACTCCCGGAAACGCGGGCTGAACCAGCTTCCGTAGCCCCACCGCACGTCGGCGAAGTTCTGCGTCCCCTGGTTGTGCGTGAACTCCGGACCGGGAGCGGTCTGAATGCCGAAATTGATGACGGCAAAGCCCGGCTTGATGTTGTCGCCATGGCCCACACCGGTCGTGGTACCCGCATTGACGCCGGTCGCCAGCGGATTGACCGCGCCATCCGCCACCTTCAGGCCGGACGCGAAATCGCGATAGTCCTCGTTTCCCTGGAACGCGCTGGCGGCCGTGGTGCCCCCGTCACGCCTTCCACCGGGATCGACGAGCGCTTCCGCGGGAAGGACCGCGTCCGCGGCCCACGTGTTGTCCCAGATGCTCTTGTCCTTGATCCGCACGTAGTAGTACTTCTTGTTGAGCTCGTAGTCGTAGCCATACGACGGGTCGAGGGCGAGAGACTGACGCTCGGTGACCGCGGGACTGTGAAAGCGGTCGACGACCGTCCCCCCGGAGCCGGAGCTCACCGGGTTCACCACGGCGATACGGGAGTCGAAGGCGCCGGCCACGAGCGCCATCTTTCCCAGGCGGGAGATGCCGGTCAGGGCGCTCTTCGACGGGTCGACGTTGATCAGCCTTTGATCGGCGGGCTTGAGGTTGTCCTGTTGAAGGGCGTCCAGCACCCTCGAGATACCCCAGGCCTGGGACAGCATCAGGCTGGGAGCGTCCGGATCGCCGGGGGTGTTGATGTACGGAGGCAGCCACCTGCCGTTCACGAGCCCGGCGCTGTAGGCGGTGCGGCTGGCGTCGGGCATCATGGCGACGATGTTGAAGATGTCGTTGACGACACCGGCCCGGCCGTTGGCCTTGTAGGAGCCGGTTTCGTTGTCGCCGGAGTCGATGTCCGTGACACGGATGCCGACGGTCGCGATCCCGTATCCGGCGGCCAGATTGAAGAAGCCGCTCACCGAAGTGCTGGTGTTGAGCACCACGGGATAGCCCTGGGAAGGAGCAGGGTGATTCGCGGGATCGGGAAGGAAGAACGAGATGTTGATCTTGTGGGCCGCGGCCACGCCGTCCTTGAACACGGTGACTTGTGCCGCTCCCGCGCCTGACGTTCCCGTGTAGTTGCTCTGGGCCCGGGTGACGGCGAGGGAAACGGTGATGCCATCGGTGGACGGCAGGTAGCCCGTCTCGTAGTGCTGCATGATCTGTCGGAGCTGCGCGGCACGCGCCGGCCAGTCCTTGGGCTTGACCTTGGTTCCTTCCCAGCTCACGAAGGGATCGGGAACGGCGTAGAGGCGCTCCGTGAAGCTTCCCGGAGCCGGAAAATTCGTGATGGGATGGACTCCTCCGCTGTTGCCAGGAGGATCACCGCCCTTGTCCTTCGCGGCCAGGGTCACGACATGGGTGCTCGACAACAGCAGCGAGCACAGAGCCATCGCCAAGAGTCGCTTCGTCCGCATTTCTACCAACCCCTCTCTGGAATGCGTCAACGGCTACTGGTTGTGGGCCACGGTGACGGTCACCGTACGGCGGCCCGCGTTGCCGGAGCGGTCGACGCTCTCGACCGTGATGGTGTAGACGCGGCCGGGGCCCTTGCCCGAGCGCTCCGCCCGCAGCTCGACGGTCATGTCGCCGGTGATGGCCCAGTCCGGCGCCGTGTTGCCGTCGCCCTGTCCGTTGATGGCCTCGTTGCTCGTCACGGAGACGATGCGCGGGCTGGTCGGCGCCGGATCGCGGTTGTCGGCGACGACGGCGGACAGATGGACGGGCACCATCGCGTGGTTCGGGGGCCAGAGCGCCGTCTTCGAGGCACTCAGGCTCTGGAAGACCGGAGGAGCGACGTCGGGTGGCACCAGGATGGTCACGGTCTGCGGCTTGCTCGGCCGCTTGCCGTCGCTTGCCATCAGGGTGAGGTCGTAGCTGGTGACGCTGACGTCGAGGGCGAGCCGGTCCTGGATGGAGATGGCGCCCGTCTCACGATCGAGCTGGAACTTGTACGCGCCGGTTCCGCCCGTCACCTGCCAATTCCCGAGGGGGTCGCCGTCGACGTCGCTGGCCTGCGCCACGCCCACGAGCGTGGTGGGCAGATCGGGAAGCGTGAACGCCTGGCCCGCGGCCACCACGGGCCGCACGTCGTTGAGATAACGCGAGGCGAAGCGCGCGAAGGTCGGCCAGTTCGGAGTCGGCGTATGGCCTTCCTTCTGGCGTCTCCAACCGATGGTGCCGTCGATGAGGGCGAGGTCGAACGCCGGCGTGCCCCGTACGGACTCCGCGGGGCCGGACGTCGCGCTCGTCCCCGGCACGCCCGGGGTGGTGAACGGCGTGCCTGGGGGCACGACCTGGCCCGGCCACCCCAGCAGCTCCCAGACCGGTGTCGCCAGCTTTCCGGACAGGAAGCAGCCGCGCGGGTCGGCCCACGCGTCACCGACACCCGCCGGAGTGTCCGTGCCGTTGGTGACGAAGATGGCCCGCGGCGCGACGAGCGACGTCGTGGAGTGCGCGTCCACGTCGAGCAGCTCGAGGCGTCGCGGGAAGTGGGCGTCCGGGTCGAGGCGTCCACCGTAGGACATGATGTTGCCGTTGACCCAGTGGTATTCCGAGGTCGACGTTGAGACGAATTCCAGCGACTCGCCGTAGTGCCGTCGCGCCAGCGCCGTTCCCAGGGCGCCGGCGTCGCTGGGCCAGGCGACGGTGACGCGGTCGTCGTAGGCGGCCGTCACCAGCGTCGCCTTTCCGTAACGGGAATGTCCTTCGACACCGACCCGGTCCTCGTCGAGGTCGGGATCCGCCGCGAAGCGGTCGATGAGCCGGCTGACGCCCCAGGCCCAGGCGACGAGCGACCCCGGATCGTCCGGCTTGCGCCAGTTCCCCTTGTTGACGAGTCCGATGACGTAGCTCGACAGGCTGCCGTTGTTGCCGCTGTCGGGCTGCACACCGGTGGGCGTGTACGAGCACGTTCCGATCCCATAGGGGGCGGTGAATTGGAAGATGTTCGTCCCTTCACCGTACGTGATGACCACCGGATGTTTCTTCCCCGTCGCGGCCGGGAATCGGCACTGGGCGGTGATCACCGGCGTGTTCCGCAGCGCGGGATAGCTGGACTTGTCGACGGTGCCGGTCAGGGTCTTCTGCCTCCACGGATAGCTCACGCCCGCGACCACCTGCGTCCCCGTGGTCACCGCGCCCACCGTCCAGGTCACCGGGATCGTGGGATCGATCGGCTTGCCGTAGAGCTCCTGCTGCACGAGGCCGAAGATCTCGGGGCGGCGCTTCGTCCACCAATCCTCGGGCGCGGTCACCGGCGCGCCGTCCTTCATCTTCAGGAGGTCGATGTCCGTGTAGCGTGGGGTCGACTCGGGGCCGTAATCGCCGTATCCACTCATGGCGCCGCCGTTCTTCGCGGGCAGCGGCCAGGTGGTGACGCCGGGCGTGTAGTGGACGGAGGGGTCGGGCTCGTAGATGGGCTCGGCGTCATAGGTGTGCCAGGCCCCCCAGTTCGTCCGGACCACAACGTGACCTTGGGGGTCGGTCCAGTTGCCCTCGGGAGTGCTCAAGCTCGTGGGGCGCGCGTTGGTCGGCGCGGTCGGGTCGTTCCACGGCCACGCCGTTCCCGATCGGACCGGGAGCACGGGGAAGCGGAGTCCCAACTGGCAGAGCATGTAGTCCCGGTCCTGCGTGGCCGTGGTGCTCGCCGACGGCATCGCGGGCGCCGGGCTGGGGCAGATCTGGGCGTTGGCTGCGGAGGCCGAGAGCAAGAGGCCTCCCGCCACGACCAAGGGAACGAACGGATTGGCATTCTTCATGATCTCCGCCTTGTTCGAGCGGTGTGTCTTCAGGACGGCGTCCGCCAAACTCATTGTTCGGGAGTGGCGCGCGTGAGCGTGCGCGTCTCCGCGTCCACGCCGATGCCGACGGCTTCGAGAGCGGCGGTGCCGATCGCCGGCTCGACGTCCTCGGGCCCGAACAGGATGCGGCCTTCCCTCATCTCGCCCAGGAACTCGATCCGCACCAGGCCGTAGGAACACTGCTCCACGGTGCCGTCGGCGCGCTCGAAGTCGGCCAGGCCGGCACGCTCGATCCCCGCCGCCTCCAGCGCGCTCGCGGGAGCGATGGACTCCGCCGCTCCCGTGTCGACGCGGAAGAGGCCCGCGAAGACCGTCTCGGCCGCTCCCGCGGCGGCGGGCCGCACGTCGCCGTGCACGTGAAGGCCCGCGGCATTCGCGCCGACGGCGACGCCCTCGAGCAGCTCCGCGCTCATCACCGTCGCTCCGGTGTTCGCCGAGCCCGCATCGTCGCCGGCGGCGGCCCCGAGGGGCGCGCCCATCACCAGCATGATCATCAACGCCGCGGGGCCGGCCTTTCGAACCACCTCGAGAACCGCCGTGAATGTGGACATCGCGTCCTCCGTGCCTTTCTGCATGTGTCGTGCGTGCTTCGGTGCCATGGGTGCTACTGGTTGTGGGCCACGGTGACCTTCACCGTGGCGCGTCCGGCGTTGCCGGAGCGGTCGATGCTCTCGACGGTGATCGTGTAGACGCGGCCGTTCCCCTTGCCCGAGCGCTCGGCGCGCAGGTCGACGGTGAGGGGGCCGGTGATCGTCCAGTCCGACGACGTGTTGCCGTCGCCCTGGCCGTTGACGGCTTCGTTGCTGGTGACGGAGACGATCCGCGGGGACGTCGGCGCGGGGTCGAAGTCGTCGGTCGAGGTTGCGGTGAGCGCGATCGGCACCATCTTGTGGTTGGGAGGCCAGATCGACGTCTGCGAGGCGGCGAGCGTGGTGAACACCGGGGCCGCGACGTCGGCCGGCACGTTGATGGCCACGTTCTGGCGATGGCTGGCCAGCTTTCCGTCTCCGACGATGACGCTGAGCTCGTAGCGGCGCGTGTTCACGTCGAGGGCGAGGCGGTCCGCCACCGTGACCGCACCCGTCTCGCGATCGACCTGGAACTTGTAGGCACCCGTTCCGCCCGTGACCTGCCAGTCACCCAGCGCATCCCCGTCACCATCCGCCGCCTGCAACGTGCCGAGGGCCGAGGTCCCGAGCCTGGGCAGGGTGAAGGTCTGTCCCTCCGCCACCACCGGCCGCTTGTCCTTCAGGTAGCGGGAGGCGAAGAGGGCGAACGACGGCCAGCCCGGACCGTCGGTGTGCCCCTCGCCGTGGCGCCGGTAGCCGACGGTGCCGTCGATGAACGCGACGTTGAACGGCGGCGTCCCGCCGCGGGACTCGTCGATCTTGCGATACGTGGACGGCGCGCCCGCGGGCGGATAGGCCGAGTCCGGCATGTCCGTCGTGAACACCGTGCCCGGCGGGATGATCTGTCCCGGCCAGCCGAGGAATTCCCACACCGGCGAGGACACCTTGCCCGCCAGGAACATCCCGCGCGGGTCCTGCCAGGCGTCGGCGTTGCCGTTCGAGTTGTCGGTGCCGCCGTTCGTGAAGACGGCGCGCGGGGCGATGAGGGACATCATCGAGTGCGTGTCCACATCGAGCAGCTCCACCTTGCGCGGCCAGAACTGGCCCGGGTTGAGCGGGCCCATGTAGTTCATGATGTTTCCGTTGACCCAGTGGTACTCGTTGGTGGCGCTGGCCACGAACTCGAGCGTCTCGCCATAGGCGCGGCGCGCCCACGACGTCCCGAGCGCGCCTCCGCAGCTCGGGTAGGCGGCCACGATCCGCTCGTCGTAGGCGGCGGCCACCAGCGTCGCCTTGCCGAACCGCGAGTGCCCTTCCACGCCGACCTTGTCGCCGTCGATCTCGGTGTCGATGGTCTCGAAGTAGTCGATGATCCGGCCGATCCCCCAGGCCCAGGCCACGAGAGCCCCGGGGTCCTCGGGCTTGCGCCAGTTGCCCTTGTTGATGAGCCCGATGAGGAAGCTCGACAGCGCCTGGCCTCCGCTGTCCGGCTGCAACGACGCCTGGGCGAACCCGCATCCTCCGATCCCGTAAGGCGCCGTGAAGCCGAACACCGTGGTCGCGCTGCCGAACTGGATGACGACGGGGACCTTCACGCCCGGCGTCGCCGCGGCGCCGGGGAGCCGGCAGGTCACGGTGATCACGGGACGGTTCCGCGGCGAGTAGGTGGCGATGCTGATGGTTCCGGTAATGGTCTTCTGGTGCCACGGATAGACGCCGGCGCCGACGCCGGTGACGGTCTGGGTCCCGGAGGTCACCGGCCCGACCGTCCACGTGACTTCGGGCCACAGGCTGCGGTCCCACATCCGCCCGTAGAGCTCCTTCTGCACGAGCTCGAAGATCTCGGGCCGCCGCTTCGTCCACCAGTCCTCGGGCGAGAGGACAGGGGTCCCGTCCGTCATCTCGAGCAGCTCGATGTCGGTGTATCGCGGCGTGGACTCGGGGCCGTAATCGCCGAAGGGAGCCATGGCCCCGCCCAGACGGCGGATCTCGGGGTCAGTCTCGTAGTTGTAGCTGTCGTAGGTGTGATACTGGCCGAAGGCCGTCCGGACGACGGTGTGACCGCGGGGATCCGTCCAGCCGGTGCCGCGCGGGATCACGTTCACCGGCTTGTTCGGGTCGGAGGCGATCGGAGGCAACGTAGGGATCGTGATGCCCTGGATGCAGAGCATCCGGTCCCGGTCCTGGGTCGCCGTGGTCGCGGCCGTCGGGACGGCGGGCAGGCTGCTGCAGTCCTGCGCGCGCGCCGGTGCGGCCAGGGCGAGGATCGCTCCGGCCGCGACGAGCCAACCCCGTTTCGAGTAGGACATGAAGGTCTTCATGGATCTCCGCCCTTTCCGAACTGTCCGAAATGCCGGCCGCGATACGAAGTTCTATTTGCCCTTGTTTGGGACGAAAGGCTTGTACGCTCCCCTGAAATCGCTGTCAAGATATATTTTGTGCAGATCGAGGGCCCAAAGGCTTACAAATTGAGCCGTCTAGGTTTGGAAACCGTACTTTTTGGTGCGTTCCGCGATCCCCCACTGATC
>Ga0070689_100001290_pt1 | contig 15952 bp, 16 predicted proteins | sample KBSS23HmetaG_FD_64669 | JGI IMG/M metagenome (GOLD analysis project Ga0070689, IMG submission 64669) | Switchgrass rhizosphere microbial communities from Kellogg Biological Station, Michigan, USA - KBS S2-3H metaG | ecosystem: Host-associated > Plants > Roots > Rhizosphere ...
AGAACTCGATCGACGAATCGTTTGCGCAGCAAACTTCATTTAATATTTTAATCGTATTAAATAGCTATTATTATATAGCTTCCACAGTGATATATCATTAGTTCTATGTCGGACATACATTTGCCCTCTATATTATTGTCGAACGATCAAAAAGAATCCTCTTTTTTTTCCAAATGTTCATTATTGCCAGTTGAAGGAAGTACATCGGCAGCAAATTCATGTAAATCAAAATCAGCAACATCAAGTCCACAAACTACTAAAAAAAAATGCACTCAATGTTCTAAACGATTAAATCTTACCAATATGTTTGTATGTAAATGTGAGGGATTATTTTGTTCGGCGCATAAGTATCCTGATGTTCATGGATGTTCATTTGATTATAAAACAGAATGGAAAAAATCTTTAGAAAAAAAAAATTCTGGTATTGGTGTTTCAAAATTAGAAAAATTATGAAAGAATGATTTGTACCCTTTTCCAAAAATCATTCATATTTTGATTAGAATGTTCTAATGCATGTTCTGGCACAAAACGCTCACCAAATGATTCCATAGTTACATTATATTTATTTTTATGCTTTTCAAGTGCTGCATAATAAGCATATTTAGTATTCATTCCAGCTTGCCCAAAATTGCCTTGATCAATTAAGTCGCATAATTTTTTTGCTGGCAAATCGTTTGTACTAAATTGACAATACTTTCCACAAATACGTCCAACACATATGTCTTTAGTCGTCTGTACAATTCCATCAACAACTTTTTCAAAACAATCGCCATCAAGTGCACTAAATGGATTGTAGTTTTGTAGCAAATATTTTTTTTCATTTCTTTCATGTTCTGTTTCTGGTTCAATTTGACTAGTTATATAGAATTCAAGTGCCTGATTAAGCACCAATTGATTCATCATTATTTCTTGTTCTTTAGGAACATTTCTAATTATTACTTCATATAGCCATACAGGCATGTTATCCGGTTTTGCTATGTCTTCTGATATGTCTTCCGGCGCCGATTCTTTCATATCTTCTGATGTCGATTCTATCGCGTCTTCTGGCGCGTCTTCTGGTATGTCCGGCAAAACAGATTTGATAAATTTTGCAAATTCGGATTCATGAACTTGCGTCTTCTCTTTGAGTAAATCGTTTATTGTGATTTCCATTCCACTAATTTTTTCTTCTAATTTATTTATCGCATTTTTTGTTGCCGCATCATCCTCCTGATATTTGTTTATCTTTTTTTCGATCTCAATAAATTTGGCTTCTATTAATGTTGTCCATTCAGAAGATATATTCTTTTCATCGGACTCTATCGGGTTCTCCTCTGGAATTTGAAGGTTTATGCGTGACAAATTGGCATCAGATTTTTCATTGGTACGTCTAGCTTCAGGCTGAATTTCAATAACCGATTTATGCGAACTATTGCCTCCAAATAAACTATTAAGCTTTTTTAACATCAAGAAATATATATAATTTATATGTATTATTGTTCACTATGTGAACTACGTTATTAATACAAAAAAATAATTTAATTAATAATAAATATTACACAACAAATGCCTTTTGTCGTTATATAATATTTCTTCTCTAAAAATTTAAACTAATCACACGTGACAATTATGCAGTGAATTCTACCAATTTACATATTGCTTGCCATGATTGTTATAATCAAAATAAGTAGTCGGAACCATAGTATTATCAAATACAGGACTTACAATTGATGGGTTTGATGGATTGGGGCAATTATGCAAAATATTTATGTGTTTATTTCTGTTCATTGATTTATAAATAAATATTATGATGACAATAACTATAAATGAAATAAAGCATGTACATAACATATGGCCATGTCTGCCGCCATAAGTCCAATCTCCACCAACATATTCTTCTTTATCAGATTCTCCTTCTCCTGTATCTATGAATTCATTGGGTTCATTATGTCCATCAGGTTCATCAGGTTCATTATTTACAAATTCCTCTGTTGATTCTCTATATCTATATTCTTCTACTATGTCACCACCATCGGTATTGTCATAATCTGCCATATTTATTGTTTGCCGTATAATTATGCAAATATATTTTAAAAAAAATAAATTATAACATTGCTGTCTATTATTTTATGATTAATTTATTGTAAATTCCAATTTGTCTCAAATCCAATTCTCAATACTTTTTCTAAATGATCTAATTCAGCCATCCAGAGTGATGCTCCCGGAAATCTATCAGTGCTTAAACTATTCTGTAATTCTTTGAGTTTATTTTCTTTCAGTTTTATTTGGTCTTTTCTTTTTTGACTTTTGGCCTTTGATTTGTCAATGCTGCTCAATGACAGCAAATATGTGAATGTTGCTCCATTGCCATGCAACACAATATATTCCAGTTCAGATACTGGAGTATACTTTGGAGACATTAATATATCTTTGTTTATTTTGTCATATTTTTCCTTTTCTAATTTCAATTTCATTTCACTTAATTCAGTATTCGTAGTAAAGTTATATTTTCTTTCATTATCCATAAATCTGATCATATTCGATAAATATTTAATTGTCAATTTTAATATCATAATTTCTCGTTCGATTCTCTTTGCATATAATTGTTTACGCATGTCGAACCAATGGTCTACAATTTCTTCATATTTGTTAAATTCAATAACCGTGTCATCCCAATTGATAAAATTTAAATTGGAATTCAATACATTTTTTAAATTTAAGAAATTTTCAACTGGATCCAAATATACTGGCCTTTTTCCTTCAACAATTGAATCCATGGCCGTGTCTTTTAAATAAAATGTTATACTGATGTCTTTATCTGTCTCACATAATGGTTTTTGACTAAATAATTCATTGGCCCATAATGGAATTTTCTGTTTAACTTCTTCTTCATTTTTTGATTGTTTGGGAGGTTTTTGTTTATCTAATTCTAGATATGAATGTGGATATATGCCAAGTGGAAGTTCCCAAACATGTATGGTTTTTTTTTTCGCATCATGTGTATACTTGCCTATTGAATATTCTTTGCCATCATGAAATCTAATAATTCCTTTATTATTTTTTAGCCATGTTTTCATATATTTACATTTAGTTTGATTTCCAGTTAGCATGTTTCTGACATTTTTTATAACTGAATAAATATCTCGCGCCCATGTTTGTGCAGACCATCCAACTGCAATATTTCCACTTAAATTTTCCAAAACAGCCATTGGCAATATAGGAACTAAATATTTTGGTTCACACATCTGGCCTTCATCATACACTAAATCTAGTAGATAATCATCTTCAGACGGAAACATAGCATAGCATAATTCTTGATTTAATTGAGTAAGGATGTATCTTGGACTAGCTGAATCTTTTCCCCCTTTTGATCTACTGCCGAAATATCCTCTTGGAATGAGCATGGGCAAATGATTAGAACCTGGAAATGTTTGCGCCATTAAAATAATTGTGTTAGATATGCATGCTTCTCCATGCATATAAGCAGTATATTTAGTTGTCTCGGATGCCAACATCGCTACTTTCATTTTTTTATTGCTTGTGCTCGTTGTGCCAAATTTTGCACGTGCAGTCCACAAAACTTTTCTGCGTGATTCAGTTAGACCATCAATCGCACTAGGTAAACTTCTAGATATTCTATCTCGATGATATTCTTTAACGCAAGTATTCAGTATGTATGATATTGGCACTACATTCATATTAAAATCAGATTCTATTGGCGGTGTTTTTAATATTGCCTTCCGCACATTTGTATCTTTTCCATAGAAAATATTTAAATTTTCATGAGCACATTCATCCAGACTGGCAGTAAATAATTGTTTCTCATATTCTGCAAACATACGAGGAATATCTGAATCCTCATGAGTTCCTAATCCTTTGTAATAATTTATTTCATAATGAGACGATGCCTTAGTTTCATTTCCATCAAATTTCTGTTTGATCCATGTTTTGAATTGTGGCATAGAATAAAATTCAATAACTTCTTTATTATTTTTCAGTGAAAATGCCCGAATAATTGGTGTATTCAATTTCTTGACGAAGCCCAATTTGATTAAATTCGGCCAAAAGAATTCAAAGAAATTTAAAATTAAACCAAATATTCCATGACCATCAACATCCTGATCAACGGCCACAATAACACAGCCATATCGCAATGTTGCTATTTCTGCTTGGCCTTCTTTTGTTTCTTTGTCATATTTTTTTGTATAGTCTAAATTCAAAACTTTTACAAGACTAATGATACGCTCATTGTTTTCTAATTGTGAATTTTTTATTTTTATTACTTCTTTTTTGGCATTTACTTTCTCAACACATTTAGTTCGACAATTCATAATAATTCCTCCAGAATCAAATGTACCACAATATTTGAAACTCAGTTTAGAACATTTATGCACAATTCCACTCTTAACGGTTCCTCTAGCTGAATCTCCTTCTGCAATCCATAGAATGCAATCTTTGGAATATTTCACTGAGCCGGCTAATTGTGCATCAGAACATTTTGGAACATTTACTTCGCCCCGTACTATTCTCTTATTTTCTTTGGATTGAGCCTTCTTTAGAAAAGTTTCTTCGATTTCGGGCTTAATTAATTTCCATATATTTGTCCAATCCTTTTCTGTAAATTTATAATTCTGAAAATATTCTACCGGATTCATTATTTTATTTTTTATTTGCGAATCAAAATTTGGATTTGCTATTTTGCCTTTGATAAAAATAAACAGCAGATTTATTATCATATTTTTATTAAATTTTATTTTTGCGATTTTTAATATTTTCTCAACTTTGGGGCGCAAATTTTCAATTATTTGATTTTGTATGTATGTTATTAAGTTTCCTCCATCATAAACATTTATTCCATTAATTATGGAAATCTGTTGAAATCTTCCATTTGATATTCCTATGCATAAATCTAATGATGGTTCATCATCAGCATGAATTAATTTTGTAGAAAATAAAGATGGTGCATTAACACTCATTGAACTAGAAACGCTATCTGTATCATCTACTTCATCATCATCAATACTTAGATGCATTTTAGCAAATTCCTTCAAAGGATCTCCTTTCGGCAATAAAATATTTTCTCCATTGAGTTTGATATTTATGCCGGTATAAATTTTTGCATGATAGGCTCTTATTTCTATTAATTTAAATAAATCATCCCCATGTTCTGGCTTATATCCATTTTTATATCCAAAAACTTTATATGCCGGCATAAATTTGACTTGAGTATAATCTTCATTCTCATCTGGTTCATCTGTGATTATTGGTTTATTTATTGTTTCTAAACGATTTTCAAATCGCTGTTTGTATTTTTTGTGCTGTTCAACTGTTTCAATGTCAAATGTCAGTGATAATGCTCCAAGAATTTTTGTGCCCAAACCATTGATGCCGCCAACATATCTTTTTTTAGTTTTGTAGTTACTGCTTGTATAGAATACACTAAATGCCATTTCTGGGAGCCAAATTTCAGTACCTTCTTTTGTTTTTGTTTTTTTTATTCCTACAGATGGACCATTATTTTTTATACATATTTCTCCGGTATTCTTATCAAAATTAATATTTATATATGTAACTAATTCAGGATATCTATGCCAATGATCCATGGCATTGACTATCGCTTCATCGAAAATCTTTAACCAACTTGCTGCATATTTAATTTGTTGAATTTTAAATGCTTTGTGTTTATTGTCGTATGTATATACAGAATTAATTCCAAGTTGATGCGAACCAGCCCACATAGTAACACTTTCATTTTTGACATGATCTAATTGAGAAACATTAATGAGTTCTTCAGCCATATTTATTATAACTACAGAAGCTACGTCCTATTATATAAATTAGATCTTATTAAAGCTTTATACTAATTGCTTTTTGTATGTGATTATTTGATTCTTTTCAAAAACTTGATGGAATCTTTATATAAATAATTTTTCTTTATTGAATTCAACACGCGATATATTAAAAAAAATAAATTCAATTTTGGGATTTTATCTCCTTCGTCGCTCACATTGTTGTTCACGTAATAAACCTTGCAATATTACATTTTATTAAGTTGAAGTGCCAATTGTTTTATTAGCTCTCTATAAGGTTTAAATATAGCTGGATTTGCGGCTAATGTATTCCAATTAATTTTATCTGGATTTGCTTCCAATATATGAATGGCCGCTGGATTCATAGATAAAAAATCCCAATCAATTTCATGTACTTTTTTTTTCAATATATGCATAGCTCTCTGTGTTGGATTTTTAGACAACCACTGCCAATTAATTTTGTCTAGATTTGCTTCCAACATATCAATGCCCGCCGAATTTTTAGAAAATGTGGTCCAATTAATATTGTTAGAATTTGCCTTTAATAAATTAATAGCCGCTGGATTTCCAGACATTCTATTCCAATTAATTCTGTTTGGATTTGTTTCTAATAAATCTATGGCCCAATCTGCCTGATTCGCTGATAACATATTCCAATTAATTCTATCCGGATTTGCTTGTAATAGATGCATGACCTGTACTGCTGGATTTTCAGACAACCAATTCCAATCAATTTTATCTGGATTTGCTTTTAATAAATCAATGGCTGCCGAATTTACAGACAAGCAAATCCAATTGATTTTATCTAGATTTGTTTGTAATAAATATATAGCCCAATCTGCAGAATTTTCAGACAAATAGTGCCAGTCTATTTTGTTCGGATATGTTTCAAATAGATAATCAGCACCATCTGCTGGATTTAAAGACAAGAAATGTAAATTTAATTTATTTATGTCTATCCAATCAATAAATTTTGGAACAATAGCATATTCGGCAATTATATAACAAATATCCAGTGGTAGTTTGTTTTGTATGGTTTGTGTAGTTTGTGTGGTTTGTGTGGCAAATATATTTGTAAACATCTGGCAAATGATATTAAAAAATAAAAAAATTCAATTTTTAAAACATATTTATCGCCAATAATTTTGTTTGTTTTTTATCAATTTCAAAAATCGCTGGATTCATAGACAATCGATACCAATTAATTTTATGTAAATTTGTCTTTAATATATGCATGGCTGTTGAATTTGAAGATAATTGATACCAATTAACTTTGTCTAGATTTGCTTCTAATATATCACTCGTTTGATGTGCAACGTTTGCGGACAAATAAAACCAATCAATTTTATTCGGATTTGCTTTTAATAAAGTAATAGCCCATTCTGCCGGATTTGCAGATAACCATTCCCAATTAATTTTATCTGGATCTGCATTTAGCATAAATATAGCCGCCGGATTTGAAGATAATCGGCGCCAAATAATTTTATCCAGATTTGCAGACAATATATGAATGGCTGCTGGATTTGCTGACAAATGATACCAATAAATTTTATCTAGATTGCTCTCTAATAAATTAATAGCCCACTCTGCTGAATTTGCGGATAACCATTCCCAATTAATTTCATTTAAATTTGTTTTCAATAAACAAATGGTTTCTTGTGCTGGATTCATTGATAGAAAATACCAACCAATTTTATCTGGATTTGTTTTTAACAGATAAATAGCTGCCGGATTCATTGACAGAAATTGCCAACTAATTTTATCTGGATTTTCTTCTAGTAAATAAATAGCTGCCGGGTTCATTGATAACATATTCCAATCTAATTTACGTATATCTATCCAATCAAGCAACTTGGGAAGAATTGCATATTCGGCGATTATATAGCAAACATCTAGTGACAATTTATTATGCGACATTGGGCAATAATATAAAATAAAAAAAATTCAATTTTTATCAAGCAATTCTGCCAATGATTTTATTTGTTTTTTATCAATTTCAAAAATTGCTGGATTCAAAGACAATAAACTCCAATGAATTTTATTCGGATTTGCTAATAATAAATGAATAGCTGCTGGATTTCCAGATAATGTATACCGATTTATTTTACTAGGATTTGCTTCTAATAAATTAACAGCGAACTCCGTCGAATTTCTACAAAGACACATCCAATTAATTTTGTCCAGATTTGCTTTTAATAAATGTATGGCTGCTGGATTTGCAGATAAATGCGTCCAATTAATTTTATATGGATTTGCTTCAAGCAGATGAATGGCTGCTGGATTTCTAGATAATCGATTCCAATCAATTTTATCTGAATTTGCTTCAAGTAAATTAATGGCCGCCGGATTTTCAGATAAATTATTCCATTTAAATTTATCTAGATTTGCTTCTAATAAATGAATGGCCGCCGGATTTTCAGATAACCAATACCAATCAATTTTGTCTGGATTTTTTTCAAGTAAAGAAATAGCTGCAGAATTTCTAGATAACCATGGCCAATAAATTTTGTCTATATTTATTTCCAACATATGAATAGCCGCCGAATTCATGGATATTTCAAACCAATCAATTTTATCGGGATTTTTCTTCAATAAATGAATGGCTGCTGGAGTTTTACATAATAAATTCCAATCTAATTTATTTATGTCTACCCAATCAAGCAACTTTGGAGCAGCAATATATTCAGCGATTATATAGCAAACATCTAGTGACAATTTATTATGCGACATTGGGCAATAATATAAAATAAAAAAAATTCAATTTTTACCAAGCAATTTTGCCAATGATTTTATTTGTTTTTTATCAATTTCAAAAATTGCTGGATTCAAAGACAATAAACTCCAATGAATTCTATCCGGATTTGTCAATAATAAATGAATAGCTACTGGATTTACAGACAATGCATACCAATTTATTTTACTAGGATTTGCTTCTAATAAATGAATGGCCGCTGGATTTTTAGAAAAATACATCCAATCAATTTTGCGCAGTTTTGCTTCAAGTAAATTAATGGCTGATGGATTATCAGATAATAAATGCCAATCAATTTTATCTGGATTTGCTTTAAGTAAATGAATGGCCCGCTTCGTTGAATTTACAGAGAAATAACGCCAATTAATCCTATCTGGATGTGCTTCTAATATATGTATGGCTGATGGATTTGCAGATAATAAATGCCAATCAATTTTATCTGGATTTGCTTCTAATATATGTATGGCTGATGGATTCGTAGACAATACTTGCCAATTAATTTTGTCAGGATTAGCTTCTAATAAATGCATGGCCGCCGGATTTTCAGACAAACGAGTCCAATTAATTTTATTAGGATTTTTCTCTAATAAATAAATGGCTGCTGGATTTGTTGACAAATTGTACCAATTAATTTTATTAGGATTTTTCTCTAATAAATAAATGGCTGCTGGATTTCTGGATAAATTATCCCAATTTAATTTATTTATATCTACCCAATCAAGTAATTTTAGAGCAACTGCATATTCAGCAATTATGTAACAAATATCCTCATATAATAATAGTTCGTCGCACGACATTCAGTAAAATATAAAAATAAAAAAAAATCAGTTTTCACCAAGCAACTCTGCCAATGATTTTATTTGTTTTTTATCAATTTCAAAAATTGCTGGATTTACATACAATAAGTTCCAATTAATTCTGTCCAGATTTGCTTCTAATAAATGAATAGCTGCTGGATTTACAGACAATGCATGCCAATTTATTCTACTGGGATTTGCTTCTAATAAATGAATAGCCGCTGGATTTTTAGAAAAATACATCCAATCAATTTTGCCCAGATTTGCTTCAAGTAAATGAATGGCCCACTTCGTTGGATTTGCAGACAATAAATGCCAATCAATTTTATCTGGATTTGCTTCAAGTAAATGAATGGCCCACTTCGTTGGATTTGCAGATAAACAACGCCAATCAATCTTATCTGGATTTGCTTCTAATATATGTATAGCTGATGGATTTGCAGATAATATTCGCCAATCAATTTTATCCGGATTAGCTTCTAATATATATATGGCTGATGAATTCATAGATAACCACCTCCAACTAATTCTGTTAGGACTCTTCCCAAGCAAATGAATGGCTGCCGGATTTGCTGACAAATTGTACCGATCAATTTTATCAGGATTTTTCTCTAATAAATGAATAGCTGCTGGATTTCTGGATAAATTATTCCAATTTAATTTATTTATATCTACCCAATCTAGTAATTTTGGAGAAACCGCATATTCAGTAATTATGCAACAAATATCTTCATATAACAGCAGTTCATCGCACGACATTCGGTAAAATATAAAAATAAAAAAATTCAATTTTCGGTTAAATTATTGAGAAATTTTGCCAATAATTTTATTTGCTCTATGTCAGTTTCGAATATAGCTGAATTTAAGGATAAGAATTTCCAGTTAATTTTATTCTGATTTGCTTTCAATAAATGAATGGCTGATGAATTCATAGATATACCACAAGTTTCTATTTTATCCATGTTTGCTTCCAATAGACTGATCGCTTGCTGCGCTGGATTCTCAGATAAATGAAACCATATAATTTGATCCGGATTTATTTTTAACAAATGCATAGCCGCTGGATTTGCAGATAAACCACAGGGATAAATTTTGTTCGGATTTGCTTCTAACAGATGAATGGCTGATGAATTTCGAGACAAATTACTCCATTTTATTTTATTGGAATTTGCTTCTAATAAATGAATGGCTGTTGGGTTTCTGGATAACCATGGCCAATAAATTTTGTCCATATTTATTTCTAACAGATGAATGGCTGCTGAATTTAAGGATAATGCGTTCCAATTAATTTTATCTGGATTTGCTTCTAACAAATGAATGGCCGCTGAATTTCTAGATAACCATTCCCAATTAATTTTATCTAAATTTGCTTCCAATAAATGAATAGCTGCAGAATTACTACATAGCCAATCCCAATTCAATTTATTAATATCTATCCAATCTAGCAATTTTGGAGCAACAGTATATTCGGCGATCATGTGACAAATATCTAGCGAAGCGAGCAATGACATTGCACTGATTTTATTCGTTATGCAGTTCTCTTCGAACGCAGTGAACCTTGTAATTTATATATAATAAAAATTTCAATTTTTTAATCACATAGTGAATGCAGTAAACTATATTGTCGCAAGATTGCCCAATCAATGATTCCGATTCAATCTATCTATCCAATCAAGAAATTTCGGCATTGATGCATATTCGGCAATTATACAGCAAATATCAAGCTAAGTGGGAATGAGTAATTTGTCATACGAATTACTCACGATTTGTTGTGATCTGCACAAATACATCATTTATAAGTAGAATGACATTATGACAATATAAAAAAAAAATTCAATTCTGATCGCGCTTTATTCACTTAACCAGCTCATCAATGATTTCATTAGTTCTTCATTATTTTCAAAAATAGCTGGATTTTTAGATAAACGATGCCAGTCAATTTTGTCAATATTTGCTTCTAATAAATGTATAGCCGCTGGATTTGCAGATAACCAATACCAATCAATTTTGTCTGGATTTTCTATCAATAAATTAATTGCTTGCTGTCCAGGATTATCACACAACCAACACCAACAAATTTTATGGAATCTTGTTTCAAATAAATGAATACCTGCTGGATTTGCGGACAATTGTTCCCAAATAATTGCATCTGGATTTGCTTCTAATAAATGAATCGCCGCTGAATTTGATGATAAATAAACCCAATCAATTTTATCTGGATTTGCTTCTAATAAATGGATAGCCGCTGGATTTGAAGATAACCATTTCCAATTAATTTTGTCTGGATTCATTTCTAATAAACGAATGGCTTGCTCAGCTATATTTTTACATAACCATGACCAATAAATTTTTTGGGGATTTGCTTCTAACAAATGGATAGCCGCTGAATTTGCTGATAACCATAGCCAATTAATTTTATTTAAATTTGCTTCTAACAAATGAATGGCTGCTGGATTTAGAGACAATAAATCCCAATTTAGTTTATCTTTATTTATCCAATCCAATAGTTTTGGAACAACAGCATACTCAGCAATTACATGACAAACATCCAGTGACAATTTAATATATGGTTTGTTGCATGAATGAATCATAGTTTACAGTGCAAATAATATATTCATAATAAAAAATTCAATTTTAATTGCGCAATCGTCAATAATACTATTTGCATGGCGCTACATTAAGCATAATATTTCATATAATGAACTTATTGTCTCAATTTCCGTTCATGCAGTGAACTATATCGCTATAAAAAAATTATAATTTGTTGAGCCAATTTGCTAGCAATTTTATTCGTTTTATATCACTTTCAAATATAGCAGGGTTTGAGGATAAACGTCTATAATCGACTTTATTTGGATTTACTTTTAATAAATGAATAGCCGCTGGATTCCTGGATAAGTGTCCCCAATTGATTTTATCAGGATTTGCTTCTAATAAATTAATAGCCAACGAAGTTGGATTTTGGCATAACCATGGCCAATAAATTTTATCTGGATTTGCTTCTAATAAATGTATGGCCGCTGGATTTCCAGACAATCGATCCCAATCAATTTTATCTGAATTTGCTTCCAATAACCGAATAGCCGTTGGATTTATAGATAAATCTTTCCAATTAATTTTGTCTAGATTCACTTTTAACAAACGAACAGCCCAATCTGTCGGATTTATCGACAACCAAAACCAATTAATTTTATCTGGATTTGCTTTTAATAAATGCATAGCCCATTCTGTCTGATTCTCACACAACCAATCCCAACGAATTCTGTCTAAATTTGTCTTAAGTAGATGCGTGGCCGCTGAATTTGCAGATAGCCAATCCCAATCAATTTTATCTGGATTTGTTTCTAGTAAATGAATGGCCGCGGGATTTGCAGATAATCGACGCCAATTCAAATTAATTATATTTATCCAATCAAGTAATTTCTGAGGAATTGCATATTCGGCAATTATGTACCAAATATCCAACGGAGTGGAAATGAACAACATTTATACAACGAATGAGATGTATGCACAATAACATAAATAAAAAATCAATTTTTTTGATCAAATTATAATTTGCCAAGCCAATTTGCCAGCAATTTTATTCGTTTTGTATCACTTTCAAATATAGCAGGGTTTGAAGATAAATATCTATAATTTACTTCATTTGGATTTGCTCTTAATAAATGAATGGCTACTGGATTTCTAGATAAAAGATCCCAATCAATTTTGTCAAAATTTGTTTCCAATAAATGAATAGCCCATTTCGTTGGATTTACAGACAAATGATTCCAATGAATTTTATCTGGATTTGCTTCTAATAAATGAATAGCCCACTTCGTTGGATTTGATGACAATGTACGCCAATCAATTTTATCTAGATTTGCTTCTAATAAATGAATAGCCGCTGGATTTGTAGATAATATATACCAATTAATTTTATCTGGATTTGCTTCCAATAAACGAATAGCTGTTGGATTTGCAGATAATAGACACCAATTAATTTTATCTGGATTTGCTTCCAATAAACGGATTGCTCGCTCGGCTGAATTGTCACATAACCATGACCAATAAATTTTTTGAGGATTTGCTTCTAACAAATGAATAGCTGCTGAATTTGCAGACAAATAAATCCAATCAATTATATCTGGATCTGCTTCCAATAAATGAATGGCCGCGGGATTTTCAGATAAATGAGACCAATCCAGTTTGTATCCACTTATCCAATCAAGTAATTTATGAGGAACCGCATATTCGGCAATTATGTACAAAATATCAAGCGAAGCGGAAATAAACAACATCAATACAACAAATGAGATGTGCACACAATAACATAAATAAAAAATCAATTTTTTTAAATCAAACTATAATTTGCTAAGCCAATTTGCTAATGATTTTATTTGTTCTTTGTCGATCTCAAAAATAGCTGGATTTTTGGATATTATTTTCCAATCAATTTTGTCTAAATTTGCCTTAAGCAGATGCATAGCTGCTGGATTTGCAGACAATTGGGGCCAATGAATTTTATCAGGATTCGTTTCCAATAAATGTATAGCCCATTTCGTTGGATTCTTAGATAGATATTTCCAGTTAACTTTATCTGGATTTGATTCCAGTAAATGTATGGCCGCCGGATTTGCAGACAAACCATTCCAATTAAATATATCTACATTTACTAGTGTATCAATAGCCCATTTTGTTGAATTTCCGCATAAGACCCTCCAGCTAATTTTATCTGGATTCTTCTTTAATAAATGCACGGCTGCGGGATTTGCAGATAACCAACACCAATTAATTTTATCTTGATTTGTTTCTAATAAATGAATAGCCGCTGGATTTTCAGATAATCCATACCAAACAATTTTGTCTAAATTTTCTTCAATCAGATGCATAGCTGCTAGATTCATAGATAACCATGGCCAAAATATATTGTCTAAATTTGCTTCTAATATATGTATAGCCGCCGGATTTTTAGATAAATTAAGCCAACTCAAATTGTCTATATCTATCCAATCTAATAATTTTGGAGGAGCTGCATATTCAGCAATTATACAGCAAATATCAAGCGAAGCAGAAATGAACGACATTTATACAGCGGATGCGATGAGATGTATACACAATAACATGAATAAAAAATCAATTTTTTTAATCGAATTATAATTTGCTGAGCCACTCTGCCAATGATTTTATTCGTTTCGTATCACTTTCAAAAATAGCCGGATTCATGGATAAATGTCTCCAATTAATTACAAATTTTTCCAGTAAATGAATTGCAGCTGAATTTCTAGACAATTGAAACCGATTAATTTTATCTGGATTCGCTTCCAATAAATGTATGGCTGCTGGATTTATAGACAACCAGTCCCAACCAATTTTGTCTGGATTAGCTTCTAACAAATGCATGGCTGCCGGATTTGCAGATAATGTATACCAATTAATTTTATCTGGATTTGCTTCTAATAAATGAATGGCTGCTGGATTTATAGATAACCAAATCCAATCAATTTTATCTGGATTTGCTTCTAATAAATGAATGGCTGCTGGATTTTTAGACAAATAACTCCAATCAATCTTATTCGGATTTGCTTCAAGTAAATCAACAGCCCATTTTGTTGGATTTATTGACAAACGATACCAACCAATCTTATCGAGATTTGTATCCAATAAATGAATAGCCATTGGATTTGCAGATAAATAATGCCAATTAATATTATTTGGATTTGCTTCTAATAAATATATGGCTACTGGATTTCTGCATAACCATGATTTATTTAATTTATCTACATCTATCCAGTCAAGAAATTTCGGTGCAACTGCATATTCAGCAACTATATCGCAGATATTTGGCAAAACAAGCAATATTGACATGGTGAGTCAGAATATTACTGTATAAATTATTTACGCATAAAGTATATTAATATATAATCATATCCTAATGGCTATTCGCGCGCGATCTTTTTGCGAAGCAAATTCGTGGTTCTCAAAGAGAACAAATGGAATCATATTCGCTTCCTTTATTCTGCCAACTGTTTTATCAGTAATTTTATTCGTTTCGTATCGCTTTCAAAAATAATTGGATTCATGGATAATGTTCTCCAATTAATTCTATTTAAATTTGCTTTTAATAAATGAATAGCTTGCTTTGTCGGATTTATTGATAAATAAGACCAATAAATATTATCTAAATTTGTCTTCTCCAACAAATGAATGGCCGCTGGATTTATAGACAAACAATCCCAAATAAATTTATCAGGATTTTTTTCTAACAAATGAATGGCTGCAGCATTTGTGGATAATCCTCGCCAATCAATTTTATCTGGATTAGCTTCAAGTAAATGAATGGCCCACTTCGTTGGATTTGCAGACAAATGATACCAATCAATTTTATCTGGATTAGCTTCAAGTAAATGAATAGCCCACTTTGTTGGATTTGCAGATAATCCTTGCCAATCAATTTTATCTAGATTTGCTTCAAGTAAATGAATGGCTGATGGATTCTCAGATAATCCTCGCCAATTAATTTTATCCGGATGAAGGGGATTCCATCCCCTTTCGAACCCCTGGAATGCGAACGACGACGGTTTCGAAGAAACCTAGGTAGTGAGTCGTTTGCGTAGCAAACTGGATTTGCTTCT
>Ga0070689_100001291_pt1 | contig 15949 bp, 15 predicted proteins | sample KBSS23HmetaG_FD_64669 | JGI IMG/M metagenome (GOLD analysis project Ga0070689, IMG submission 64669) | Switchgrass rhizosphere microbial communities from Kellogg Biological Station, Michigan, USA - KBS S2-3H metaG | ecosystem: Host-associated > Plants > Roots > Rhizosphere ...
TTGATGTCGAAACTCACGCAACTTCGCCTGGTCCTGCTCGTTCGTCGCAAACCATGAGTCAGCGAGGGTGTGATGCTGGTCCAACAGCTCCTGCCACGCGCTCAGCACCGCTTCCTCAGTGGCCTCATTCGTCTCCTGCTCGAAAAAGATCGCGCCCACTGCTTCGTCAGGAATTGATGGATACTTCTGCCGCAAAAAATTCAGCGACTCCCGATCGAAAAATTCAAGCGCGCGCGCGTTGCCATGTGCTCTGACGTCGCCTACGAGCGCGAGCACGTCTGCCTCGTCTGTAAAAAACACGACGCCACTCAGCAAACCTTCAGGCTTTGGCAGCAACGTGACTTCGACTTCGCAGATCACGCCGAGCGTGCCCTCGCTGCCGATAAAGAGATCGACGGCATCCATCTCCGGCGCCACAAAATATCCCGAGGCGTTCTTGCGCGTCTTCGGTAGTCGATAACTCGGCAACTTCACCTCGACACTGCCGAGGCGAAGTCGTCCATCTGAATCAGCACGAACGTCGCCGCGGCGCAGATCGAGCACCTCGCCCGAAGCGAGCACGACTCTCAATGCACGGACGTAATTGCGAGTTGGCCCATATTTAAAGGTTCGCGCACCGGAAGCGTTAGTCGCGACATTACCGCCGACGAAGCAGCCACGCTCAGTCGGATCGGGCGGATAGAGCAAACCCTCCTGGTCCACCGCGCGCTGTAGATCAGACAAAATCACGCCCGCTTCGACCACTGCAAACCCGCCGTGTTCCTCGGGAACAATACTCTTGATGTGATTCAGCTTGTCCGTCGCGAGAACAATCCCGCCAAAAGCGACGCGTCCGCCAACCGTCCCCGTGCCCGCTCCGGACACCGTCACCGGCACTCGCTCTCGATTCGCGCTTGCAAGTATTTCCGAAACCTCCGCAACGCTCTCCGGCAACACCACGCGCTCGGCATACCCGTCGCGGATAAAACTGGCGTCCGACAAAAACGTTTGAATTTCATCCGCGTTAATCTTCGTTTGCATAATCCGTGAAACCCGTGGCTCACATCACTTGCAGCTCACGTTCGCGTAACACCTTGATGCGATCGCGCAGCTCCGCCGCCCTCTCAAACTCAAACCGCTTCGCCGCCGCACGCATCTCCACTTCAAACCGCGCAATCGTCGCTTCGATATTCGCGGGCGAGTAATCCTCAATCTCTTCGACTTCGGAAGGCACCTTGAAATAATCTGCCTCAGACGCAGTGATCAGCGTCGACTCAATCGGCTTCACGATCGTCTGCGGCGTGATACCGTTCTCACGATTGTAGACTTCCTGTATCGCGCGCCGGCGCTGCGTCTCGTCGATTGCACGCTTCATCGAAGCGGTAATTCGATCCGCGTAAAGGATCGCCTTGCCTTGCGAGTTGCGCGCCGCGCGTCCAATCGTCTGAATTAGCGACTGCTCGGAACGCAGAAAACCTTCCTTGTCCGCATCGAGAATCGCCACGAGCGACACTTCGGGCAGATCAAGCCCTTCGCGCAGCAAGTTGATCCCGACGAGCACGTCAAACTCACCGCGTCGCAAGTCGCGCAGGATCTTGATTCGTTCCAACGTCTCGATATCTGAGTGCAGATAGCGAACACGAACAGCAACCTCGGTGAAATACTCCGTCAGATCTTCCGCCATGCGCTTCGTCAACGTCGTCACCAGCACACGCTCGTGCCGCTCGGCACGCTGCCGGCACTCTTCCAGCAAGTGATCGATCTGGCCTTTAACCGGATGCACTTCCACTTCGGGGTCCATCAAGCCCGTCGGCCGGATTATCTGCTCGACCACTTCTCCACTCGCCTTCGTCAGTTCGTATGGACCAGGCGTCGCCGACACGTAGATCGTCTGTCCGATGCGCGACTCGAACTCCTTAAAATTGAGCGGCCGGTTGTCCAACGCCGACGGCAAACGAAATCCATACTCCACCAGCGTCCGCTTGCGCGACTGATCGCCTTCAAACATGCCACGTACCTGCGGTACTGACTGGTGCGACTCGTCGATGATGATTAATGTGTCGCGCGGCAAATAGTCGAGCAAGGTCGGCGGCGGCTCGCCGGGATTCTTGCCAGTCAAATGCCTCGAGTAGTTTTCAATGCCGCGACAGAAACCCATCTCCTTGATCATCTCGAGATCAAACATCGTGCGCTGGTGCAATCGTTGCGCTTCCACCAGCTTCCCTTCCTGGATCAACTTCGGCTCCCACCATTCGAGCTCTTCGCGAATGGTCTTGATCGCTCGCTTGATGGTGGGCCGCGACATCACGTAGTGGGTCTTCGGATAGATCGGCACGCGCGACGTGTGCTTCTCGATCACTTCGCCCAGCAGCGGATCGATGGTAGAAACCGAGTCGATCTCGTCGCCCCACAGCTCAATGCGATACGCCTGGTCCTGATAACTCGGATAGATCTCCACGACGTCGCCGCGCACGCGAAAAGTGCCACGCTGAAAGTTGATATCTGAACGTTCGTACTGCAGCTCGACCAGTCGCTGCAACAACACATCGCGCGACATGCGCCCGCCCGGCTCGACGAAGAAGAGCAAACCGTAGTACGCGTCCGGATCGCCGAGACCGTAAATACACGACACACTCGCGACCACGATCACGTCGCGGCGTTCGAAGAGCGCCCGCGTCGCCGACATCCGCAAGCGATCGATCTCTTCGTTCACGATCGCTTCCTTTTCGATGTAGACGTCGGCGGCGGGAACGTAGGCTTCAGGCTGGTAGTAGTCGTAATAGGAGACGAAATATTCGACCGCGTTCTCGGGAAAGAGCGAGCGAAATTCCTGAAAGAGCTGCGCGGCGAGCGTCTTGTTGTGCGCGAGCACGAGCGTCGAGCGCTGCACGCGTTCGATGACGCTGGCGATCGTGAACGTTTTGCCGCTGCCGGTGATTCCTAAAAGCACCTGGTCTTTGGCGCCGTCGCTGAGGCCTCTGAGCAGCGCCTCGATCGCCGCCGGCTGATCACCCTTGGGTTTGTATTCCGAATGAAGTTTGAAACGCATCAGATGAATAGTAATGCCCCCAACCACAAAGGCACAAAGGCACGAAATTTTATTGTAAAAACGGTTATGTGGTGAGTTGAGTGACAGATTCGGCGGCCGCGGAGCGTAGCTCTGGAGCGAGTGAGGCGTTCGACGCCAAGCGCTGCAAGGTTGAGGCGACCTCGGGTTCGCCGCTCGAGGCGAGCAGCCGGATGACGGCGAGACTCAGATCGAGACTGGGATGTTTCTCGATCACGGTGCTGAGCGGCTCCACCACGCCGGCTTTCGCAACGAGGAACAACAACGAAAAGGCGCTGTAGCAGTTCTCGTGATTCTCGGCCATCAAGTCGTCGATGGCTTCGTAGAGCAGTCCGGAATCGGCCAGCGCGCTTCCAATTCGCCGCCGCTCCTCGGGCGATCCTTCGCGCAACGCATTATTCACGAGCGTCGCGGCCTGATCGGGATCCATCTCATAAAGATCGCGGACGGCTTTCTGTCTCACTTCGGCCGATGGATCGTCAAGCAATGCCGCGATCTGCTCGAACGGACCGCTCGCGATCCGTAAGTGTCTTTCGCTGCGACGCTGCACCAACTCCTGCGCGGCCTGTCGCAAGGTGGCAATATCCCTGCTCCACCGCTCATCTTCCGCGCGTCGCGCAGTCACTTTCTTAGCGGGTTTCAAACGTTGAACTCCGCGTGTGCTGCCGCGAGTGTCAGCGGCGCGCTGGGTGGCTCGAATTCAGGCTCTGGCTCAGTTACGACTTCCGCCTCCTTCGGCGCCTTTGTTCGCAGCAATTGGAACTTCGTTAACACAAGGCGACTCACCGAGAAACCAATACTGCCGTCGAGAACGCAGAGCTCTTCCGCAACAACTCGCTGCGACACGCGTTCGAGCGCGGCTTCCAACTCGCGACCGGCCGTCGCCGCATCATCGGCAACGATCATTTCAAAATCCTGACCACCACTGACGCGTCGTCTCGAATGGTTCTGCAACAACACTCCCGCTTCTTTGTGAATACGTCCAGTCGCGACGATTACGAGATGCGAAGCTTCCGTCTCGATCTCGAGATCGATTGCCCAACGAGCAAATGCCGGCGTCAGATCACCGTCACGAGTCACGATCAAAAACGACTCGCCACAGATGTTCGCCATCAACTGCCCGTAGCCAGTTCCTTCTGCTGGTCCAACCGCAATCTCCCGCTCGGGTACCCCCATCTCGCGCAGCAAAAAGTGAATCCGGCTCACGAGCCACGATCCATCTTCGAGCAACGACGACGCTAATTGAGTCGGCGCGATCACTTCCTCGACGTTCTCATCAGCCACCGGGGCGCCACACTCGCTACACGTCGCGTCACTCACAGTCACAACGGCGAGCGCGTGCGGATTCGGCAGACGAAACAGCGCGTGACCAGTTTTACGACAACTGATCTGCACTTCGCGCTCGACCAGTCCGGCGTCTTCGAGTCGTTGAATGGGGACGTGCTGCGACTCTGTGTGGCCCGTGAGAAGCTTCGCTGCGTAGCCTTCCTGGTGCGCGTTGCGCGCGGTTCGCAAAAAGATGCGCGCGCTTTCGTCTTCCAGTTTCGACGCCGCGAGAATGCGCTTGCTCATCGTCTCCTTGCGCAGGCTGGTGTAAAGCGAGTCAGCGTCCTGACGTTCGACAAACGTTCTGAATCCCTGCGGCATCGCGGGTGTGCTTGTTTGCCACTCGGGAAGAAACATGGTTTCGCGCGCGAGCAGGCTGCGGACTTCCTGGCAAAACGAGTCGAGCTTTCTGAAGGGCTCTGGCGTGCGTGCTTCGTAAACTATGCCCGCGCGAATCGACGCATCGTCTTCGAAGACCAGAAAGAGGATGTAATCCTCAAAGCAGAAGAGGTCGCCGCGCACAAACGGTTCTGCAAGCGTCGAGTCGTTGGAGGTCGCGAGCGTCGCCTCCATCTCGTTGACGCGATCCAGGCCAAGTAAAACGTCTTCAAAACAACGCAGCCGGTACGAACGGATCAGCGGGACGAGGTCGCGCTCCTGGAGCTCCTGCAACAACCTGGTCCGTGCCGCCGCGTCGATTGCGTGATTCAGGACTTTGCTTTCGAGAAATAGCATCGGGTGTTTCCTCAGTTTGAAGAAGTTTTCCCGCAAAGACGCAAAGGCGCAAAGAAGATTTTGAACCCAACTTTGCGCCTTTGCGCCTTTGCGGGAGAAATATTATTGACGGCTGACATTGATTGTTACTGTTTCGGCCCCACTTGCCGTGGTGGGAAAACGACGTTGCCTCGCGATGCGAAGAGCCAGCGCCTCGTAACTATCCATTCCCGGTTTGGGATTAGCGATTGACGCCTTCAACACACGCCCATTCTCGATGTGCATGACGACCTTTATCGCCTGCGCTCGTTCTTCTGGTTCCTTACTCGTCTCTTCTTTCCTGGTTCGTTTCTCTTCTTTTCGTTCAGGCCGGTTTGCACGCGCGACTGTATTGATTGAAGGCTTCGGCGCTTCTGTTTGTGTCGCGACGGGCGCCGCGGGAGTTTGAGCTTGCGACAACGGCGCGGTAGCGGCCTGGTTGGTGTTGAACCCTCCAGTGACTGCGATCACAGTTGAAAGTCCAACACCAATCACGACAGCGGCGGCGAGTAACAGGGAGCGTTTCTGGACCAACGACGAAGGCGCGGGCGGGAGCGCTAAAAGTTCGGAACGCCGGCCTGAAAGCGTTCTGGGTGCTGTTCCAGCCGGTGTGTCGAGAGACGCTGGCGCCGCAGTGCTTTCGATTTGCAGGGCACCCTCGTCCCAACAGCCAAACAGTTCCGGCACTACCCGTTGCAAAGAAGAATCGATAGAGCGGCGCGGGCTCACAATGAGCGGATTGAAATTAAAGGAGGCTTCCGGTTGCGCCAATGCCACGCAGATCGCCTGCAGCCCCGTGAGGTCGTTCATGCGGGCATCGATCAATTCGCCGTTCTGAAAGAAAAAAGTTGCGGGGCCTTTGGGATATTCGATCAGGAGCCGGCCTGACTTGCGTTGATGACGAAGAATGCCGACCAGATCCGATAGGGGATAGTTGCTGAGGTGTCCGGTCAAAACAACAAAACGATTATTCTCCATTAACACTCCTTACACTTCTAGGGGCAGCCACGCACCAGCCGGCAGGAAAAGTCGTACTGTGGGAACGTCTGGGCCAACTTCTTCGCCAGGGTTTTATCGAGCGTTTCCAGGATCTTGTATTCCTCGAGCACTCCGGAAGTATTGTTAAGCTCCTGGTAAGCCAGGCTGAGACCGTAGTGCGCTTTGGCCATCCTCGATTGAAGGTTGATGGCTCTCTTGAACGAGTCGGCGGCTTCTCGGAAACGACCGAGCCGGAAATTTGAGAACCCGAGTCCGTAGTGTGTCTCGGCCACGTTTGGGTTGAGCTTGATCGACTCCTTGAACGCCTTTATCGCTTCGCGATCCTTCTGCGATTGCAAAAAAGTATGACCGAGAGCCAACTGAAATTGAGCCTCCAGGATCGGATCTGTGTTGATCTTCTTCTCATCCGTTTTTTCCGTGGCCGGTTTTATGGATTTGAGTAAGGGCGGCGGCGGCTCGCCTACAGATTCCGCATTCATTGATACCGAAGACAGAACCGGACTCAGAACTTCCTGGTCTCTGATCTCAGATTTCGCAGCTTCAGGAATGGCGGGCGCAAAGACTGGCTTGGGCTCCTTGGGCTCCTCGACGATCTTCGCGACGGTGTCGTCGAAGTAGTAGGTAACCGTTCTGTAAGTAACCTCGACAGGCTCACGCTTAAGCTCACCGTTTTCGAAGACGACGAGACTGGTAGTCATCTTCGTCCAGTTACCAAACTTGTCGAATTCATAACTGTAGGCTTCACGATTGACGATCGAGCCACGGTCGTCCCGCACGGTCATCTCGGTGATATTCCCGCGCTCGTCGTACTTGTATTCTTCTTTGCCTACAAGTCCGCCTCCGATGGGATAGGAGGTGTTTTCAACTCGATTTCCTTTGATTCCGTAGGTGGTGACCTCGACTAGTTGGGCTGGACCTTCAACCGCGTGACCGTCTTTAAGCTCAATCCTGGCGGTTTCAGTTTTGACTCGACGCACGGAACCGAGCAGGCCATCCTGTTCCTTGGTGCTATCGAGGACTGTGATTGCGGGTCGTAGAGGGACGTTGCTATTTTGCGCCTGGGTGGGCACAACAATCGTCAAAACAGCAGTGCATAACAGTAAAGCAGGCAGAAGCCGCCGCACAAAACAATTCATCTCGACTCCTCCAATTTCAAATATCGCCGGGGGAAGGGACTAACGTCGAGCCCATATGTTGTACAAACTGCCGCGAAGAATACAATAAGTTGCTCAAGAATTACAGCAATTTTTAAACGGGAGCTTAAAAGAAGAGCAGAAAAATAGGTCCTATATGACCTGTAAGTCTTATAGGACCTATATGCTTCTGCTTATTGTTCGTCGCTGAACTTGTAGCCGATGCCCCAAACCGTCAGCACCATCTGCGGGTTCTCGGGGTTCTCTTCGATCTTGGCTCGCAGGCGATTGATGTGTGAATCGATCGTCCGATCGTAGCCCTCGTACGAGTAATCCCAAATCTTCTCCAGCAAATACTTGCGCGGGAAGACCCTGCCGGGATTCGACGCAAACAGCCGCAGCAGATCAAACTCTTTCGGCGTCAACTCAACCTGCCGGTCGCCGATCGTCACTTCGCGCTTGGCCGAGTCGATCCTCAACCGGCCACGGACGATAGGCGCTTCATCGCGCATGCCGTCAGTACTTGGACCGTTCCGTGTGCGCCGGAGTACAGACTTAATGCGGGCCTCGAGCTCCCGCAGGCTGAACGGTTTGGTGATGTAGTCATCGGCGCCCATCTCCAGACCCAGCACCTTGTCGACTACGTCGTCTTTGGCGGTGAGCATGAGAATGGGCAGGTAGCCGACCTTCTCCCTCAGTTCCTTGCACACCGCGAGGCCGTCCATCTTGGGCAGCATCAGGTCAAGGACCACTGCGTCAGGCGGATCGTCCAGCGCTGCTTTAACGCCGTTCAAGCCATCCTCAACGGTTCTTACGTTGTACCCCGCACGCGAGAAGTACTCGCTGATTGCAGTGGAGATGTTTTCGTCGTCTTCGACTACGAGCAGCGAGACTTTACGTTCGCCGGAGTCGGGGACTGCGAAGTTTTCTTTAGCTGTTTTTTGTCTGTCAGTAGCTGTAGCCATCGGAATTCGTTAGTCGATCTGAAACTGACAGGAGGCTCAGAGGGCAAGCACCTTGGGGTCACTGGCGCAACTCGGTTCGGGCGAATAGTACAGGAGAAACGGTTCCCTGTTCAAGCCCAAAGTGTCTTCTTTTCGTAGCTTAGTGCGTTTGTGGTAAATTTCTCCTCCAGCTCAAACCCTATAACAAAGGAATAACAACGATGACACCCGAAGAACGAAACGACCTCATCGCCAAGTATGCCGCTGGTTATGATGAAGTCATGAATGCCCTCGACGGTTTTCCTTCAGACAGTTTAGGAGCGCATCCCATTCCTGGCAAATGGAGCGCGAGAGAGATTGTTCATCATCTCGGCGACAGCGAGAGCACGTCGGCCTGGAGACTGCGAAAGCTTCTGGTCGAAGACAATCCTCGGATTGAAGGTTACGACCAGGATCAGTTTGCCACTCGGCTGCGCTACAACGAGCGCGACATGGCGCCGGCTCTCGAAGCTTTTCGCTGCGCGCGTGAGTCGACGGTGCAACTGCTCGGTCTCATGACTGAAGATGACTGGCAACGCGCCGGTACTCACAGCGAGAGTGGTCGCTACACAACTGAAGACTGGCTACAAATCTACGCTGCACACGCGCACAATCACGCCGCGCAAATTCGTCGCGTGCGTGAAGCGCTCACGTCATAAATTGAATCCGCGTTCATCCGCGTTCATCTGTGGCTAATTTAAAATGGTCTTCGTCTTGACAAAGTTTTTTAGCGCGAGCAAAATCCGCCTTGCCTCTATCAAAGTTGAATAATCACAATGACTGCAGCCACTGTTCTGCAAACATCGCTTTCTGATCTGAAATTAGCGCGACGCGGTAAAGTGCGCGACGTCTACGAAGTAGATGACGAACGCTTGCTGATCGTCGCCACCGATCGGATCTCTGCTTTCGACTGCATACTGCCGACGCCGATCGAACGTAAAGGCGAAGTGCTCACAGCGCTCTCGGAATTCTGGTTCGAGAAGCTGCAACACGTAGTCGCCAATCATCTGATCGAAAGCGACGTCGACAAGATGCCGCCCGTGGTCCAACGTCACGCGCAGACTCTCAAAGGACGCGCGATGCTCGTGCGTCGTGCGACGGTGTTTCCGGTCGAGTGCGTCGTGCGTGGTTACCTGGTCGGCTCAGGATGGAAAGACTACTTGCGTACTGGCTCCGTGTGTGGTCACAAGCTTCCGGAGGGTCTGCCTGAGTCAGCGAAGTTGCCCGAAGCGATCTTCACGCCTTCGACGAAAGCCGAACAGGGACACGACGAAAACATCACCGAAGATCAAGTGCGCGAGCTCATCGGTGAGGAGAACACTGCACTGCTGCGCGACACCTCTCTGCGTCTCTTCTCGGAAGCGCATGATTATGCGCGGCAACGTGGAATCATCATCGCCGATACGAAGTTTGAATTCGGTTTGGATAAGGATGGACAGCTCTTGCTCGTCGACGAAGTGCTGACTCCTGACTCCTCGCGTTTCTGGCCGGCAGATGAGTACGAGCCCGGGCGTTCGCAACCTTCGTTCGACAAACAGTTCGTGCGCGACTATCTCGAGACACTCAGCTGGGACAAGAAACCACCTGCACCACCAATCCCCAATGAGATAGCCGCGGCAACTACTGCTCGTTACCTTGACGCGTACAGACTGCTAACCGGAAAAGAGCTTTGATTCACAATCGCCTCGAAACCCTGGTGGACGAAATGCTCGAAGGCCACATCCTCCTTGATGAGGCTATGTGCGAATTCGAGAAGCTCTACATCAAGAAGGCCCTCGCGCGCCACAAGCAGCACATCTCCAACACGGCCGCCATCCTGGGCATCCACCGCAACACCCTCGCCAAACGCGTCGCCACTTATAAAAGACAGGAACGAAAGCCTGCGAAGCAGGCGAAAGCATAAAGCCTGGGGCGCAAGCCCCAGGAATCGTTATTTAAAAGGAGGCATTGAGCCCGTGAAACGGGCGATAGCCTCGATGGGCATTGCGCTGTCGCCCGTTTCACGAGCTTGCGCTAATTTTTTGCGGCTTACCTGGGGCTTGCGCCCCAGGCTTTATGCTGCCGTCCGCTTCGCGGACTGCGGGCCTCAACACCCCCGGTTGACAGTTAATCCTCTCTAGCACTATCCTTAGCACTCTATCTCAAAGAGTGCTAGTTATCATCATTACAAATCCCAAGTTTGAGCAGAATTGAAAGGAGATCCAGGTCATGGCAACGAATATCAGGCCCCTTCATGATCGCGTCATCGTGAAGCGGATCGAAGAGGGCGAGCAGGTAAGGGGGGGCATCATTATCCCCGATACTGCCAAGGAAAAACCACAGGAAGGCGAAGTCGTAGCGGTCGGCGAAGGCAAATATAAAGAGGACGGCACCCGCCAACCTCTCGACGTGAAACAGGGCGACCGCGTCCTGTTTGGTAAGTACAGCGGCTCTGAGATCAAAATTGACGGCGAAGAGCTTCTCATCATGCGCGAGGACGAGATTCTCGGAGTCCTCGAACGCGTTGGCGCAGCCAGCGGCGGCGGAAAGAAAGGTGGAAAATAAGTATGGCAAAGCAGGTTATTCATGGTGAGGACTCACGGGCGGCGATTTTACGCGGTATCAACCAGCTCGCCGATGCCGTGAAGATTACCCTCGGTCCAAAGGGACGAAACGTTGTTATCGACAAGAAGTTTGGTTCACCGACGATCACTAAGGACGGCGTTACCGTCGCAAAAGAGATCGAACTGAAAGACTCGCTCGAGAACATGGGCGCCCAGATGGTGCGCGAAGTCGCCTCCAAGACCTCCGACGTCGCAGGCGACGGCACCACCACCGCGACTGTTCTGGCACAGGCAATCTTCCGCGAAGGCGTGAAGACTGTCGCAGCCGGCGCGAACCCGATGGCGCTCAAGCGCGGCATCGACAAAGCTGTCGAGCGCGCGACTGAAGAGATTAAGCGCCTCTCGAAGCCGGTCAAAGGCGATGCAATTGCGCAGGTCGGCACCGTTTCAGCTAATGGCGATTACACGATCGGCAACATCATCGCCGAAGCAATGAACAAGGTCGGTAAAGACGGCGTGATCACTGTTGAAGAGTCGAGGACGATGGATACTTCGCTCGAGGTAGTCGAAGGAATGCAGTTCGACCGCGGTTACCTCAGCCCCTACTTCGTAACCGATCCGGAACGCATGGAAGCAGTGCTCGAGAATCCACTGATCCTCATCAACGAAAAGAAGATCAGCTCGATGAAGGATCTGCTGCCATTGCTCGAGCAGGTTGCGAAACTCGGCAAGCCGATGCTCATCATCGCCGAGGACGTCGAAGGTGAAGCGCTCGCGACTCTCGTTGTGAACAAGCTGCGTGGCACGCTCAACATCGCAGCAGTGAAGGCTCCGGGATTCGGCGATCGTCGCAAGGCGATGCTCGAAGACATCGCGATTCTCACCGGTGGCAAAGTCATCAGTGAAGATCTCGGTATCAAACTCGAGAGCGTGAAGCTCGAAGATCTCGGCCGCGCCAAGAAAGTCACGATCGACAAAGACAACACCACGATCGTGGAAGGCAACGGCAAACAGGGCGACATCGAAGGCCGCGTCAAGACTCTGCGCGCGCAGATCGAAGACACGACTTCCGATTACGATCGCGAGAAACTTCAGGAGCGACTCGCTAAGCTCGTCGGTGGCGTGGCAGTAATCAAAGTTGGTGCTGCGACAGAGACCGAGATGAAAGAGAAGAAGGCACGCGTTGAGGATGCGATGCATGCTACGCGCGCTGCTGTTGAAGAAGGCATCGTTCCGGGTGGCGGCGTCGCGTTGGTAAGAGCGGCGAAGGCACTCGAAAAGTTCGAGATCTTCAAAGACGGCGAGGGCGATCCTGACGAGCAGATTGGCGTCAATATCGTTCGTCGTGCGTTGGAAGAGCCGCTGCGTCAGATCGTGCAGAACGCAGGCAAAGAGGGCGCGGTGGTTGTCGAGCGAGTTCGTTCCGAGAAGAACGAGAGCACTGGCTTCAATGCAGCTACCGAACAGTTTGAGGACCTGGTAAAGGCCGGCGTTATCGATCCGGCGAAGGTCACTCGCACTGCTCTTCAGAATGCAGCGTCAATCGCAGGTTTGATGTTGACGACTGAAGCGATGGTCTCGGAAATTCCCGATGACGAAAAGGGTAGTCCCGCAATGCCAGGCGGTATGGGCGGCATGAGCGGCATGGGCATGTAGGCCGCTGATTTTCACGGATGGATGCGGATTACATAGTTAGTTCTATGTAATCCGCATTTTCATTGGCAGTAAGATCTTCCTCCGGCAAAACATCCTCAAGAATCTCCTCAATCAACTTCGCAGACATATCGAGCGCTGACAAGAGCGGATGCGCCGAAGCGTTTTCCTTCACGTATCCCTTCGCGACGTCCTGCGCAAATGCAAGCGCGACGTAAGCGCGAGCGAGGCGACGACTATCGATGTTTCCCCAAAACGGTGTGTTCATCTCGAATTTCAGAAATTGAGAAATGCTCGCATCAGCACCGCGAGCGCGATTGCGCCACCACCAAGCGTAAGGCTCCATTCAGCGACCGGACTCGGCCTTCCAAACATTCGCCGCACGATCACCATCCCACTCTTCCAACCGTCGAGTTGATAAAGGGGAATCAGATTCCCGATCGCGAGCGCAAGATTGAGTGTGCCAAAGAGCGATCCCCAGGCGAGAGCACAAAGCACGAGGTTCACTCCGATCCCTGCTCCGAGTACAAACAACTGCTGCAACAGTGGCCGGCGTTGCAAAGCAATCATGTCCATCTGCACGTAAGCGCCGACCGGAAGCAGACGCAGTTGATAATCAACCGAGCTCACGCGAATGCCGTAGACCTTCGGTCCCCAACCTAAACCCACCTGCTTGATTGGCACCCCGCACAAGTGCGCGGCGACATAATGTCCAAGCTCGTGCAGCACGAGTGCGGCAAAAAAACTCACTATGGCATTTATGATGAAGACATTCATTTTTTATTTTAACGATGCCGATTCAATCAAATAAAAATAAGTGCTTTACCGTGCGAAAGCGCACAGACGTCCGCCTGAAGTGACTTCATAGTGTCGCCCTCATTTTCGTGCAAGTGAAATAAAGATGTAATCTTGGACGTGTTCCAGTCGGCAGTAGGTATCCGCCAACTCACACTCAATCCAAATTCTAGAAACGAGTGTCCAGATGCTGGACAGCCAGGCTGTGGAAAACATTCTTTACCGCGAATTACACAGCAATTGTGCGGTGTCTTACGAAGCTGAATCGATGGCCCTCTAGTTGCACACGGGTGCACAGATTTCACATGTCTGGTGCTGAAACGAAGGACTCGCGAGTTAGCAAGATCCTAAGCTTTACCCAAAACCGTTAAGGTCTCGTCGGTCTTTTCTCAACTGTTAACAACACACTTCGTAACCCCCTCAGGGCAGGAGTGTAAATCAACCGAGCAACAGCAAACGCCTCGTGATTTAGACGTTTGACTGAGGCAAATCGGAACATCAACTCGTTTACGCGTTTTGTTATTCCAGTTTGAAAGGAGTGCTCCCAAGGTTTATTCCGAGCGGAGACTCAGAGCAAGCAGGCAAATTTTGAATGAGTCCTAACCTTAGGAGTTAGTTAATTGATGCCCCTAGCAACTCCCACGGCTATAGATGACTGGTCCACTACCACGAGGCCCAGTGCGTTAGCTATCGACAAGCAGGAAACTCCCAGAACAAGCGGTGCAAAGTCTCCCACCCTCATCGGCCAATCACCGGTGATGAAGAAACTCTTCTCCGTGATCGAACGCGTTGCGCCGACTGACGCTTCGGTGCTCATTACCGGCGCGACCGGAACCGGCAAAGAACTTGCCGCCCGCGCGATCCACGACATGAGCCCACGGCGCCATAACGCCTTCGTCGACATCAACTGTTCCGCAATCCCGGAAACACTAATCGAAGCCGAACTCTTCGGTCACCAGCGCGGCACCTTCACAGGCGCGCACGAAAACCGAAGCGGTCTCTTTGAAAAGGCTTCCGGCGGCACGCTCTTTCTCGACGAAGTTGACGCGCTGAATCTTTCCGCCCAGGCAAAGCTTTTGCGCGTTTTGCAGGAACGTACTGTTCGCCGCATCGGCGCTCGCGCCAACATCGCGATCGACGTGCGCATCATCTCCGCCACCAACTGTGATCTCGCGCAGGCAGTCGCCGAAGGTCGTTTTCGTCCTGACCTTTACTACCGCTTGCGAGTGTTGCCGTTGCACGTGCCGGAGCTCTGCACGCGTGGTGACGACGTAAGGTTGTTGGTCGAGCATTTCCTGCGCGTGAAGTCGGAGAGAAACGGCCAGCCGCTCAGAAACTTCACCGCGGAAGCGATGCTTGCTCTTTGCGAGTATCCGTGGCCGGGCAACGTTCGTGAGCTCGAAAACACGATCGAGTATGCGTTGGCCATCGGTCTCGAAGATGAGTTAAGCGTAGCGGATTTGCCGCCCGAGATTATGAGTGCGCACCAGCAGGCGAGTGCCGACAACTTCCGGCAGGTGCTTCAGGCCTACATGAACGACACGGTTCCGCTGGCTGAGATCGAGAAGCGCTACATTCTTTCCGTGTTGCAGCAGTTTGGCGGCAACCAGGTACGCGCCGCGGCAGCCCTCGGAATCGACCGCAGCAAGCTTTATCGCCGGTTGAAGCAGTACGGCGTGATGGCGGTCAGGTTCATTCAGGAAGAAGACCTGGACGGGATGCAACTGCTCTCGTCAAAAGCCCACGCTGCGGGAAAATAGGTAGCCTCAGAAGTCAGTTGTAGGGGCGGCCCTCCGTGGCCGCCCCAGTTCCCAAGTTTGTAGGCTGGGGCGGCCACGGAGAGCCGCCCCTACAAACAGCCCCGACTTGCGACAACTGCTCGCTGGCGAGCAGTTGTCGCCAAACCGCGCAGGCGCATTTTGTAAAAACTCAGCAATCCCGTCTCTTTTTCCCCGGCATATCTGTTGCTGAGCCGTTGGCTGGTAACGTTTCCCTCCGTCGCTTTGGAGTAGCCATGAAATCAAGGCGTTGGTTGAAGATCGCATTTCTGTTTCTCTTTTTGACCAATTGCTCTGCAGCACTGGGCCAAGTCGAAAAACGTGCCTCAACGCAACTGTTAACCAATCGCGATGTCTTGCGCATGTTGGAGGACAAAGTTGCGCCCGAAAAAATCATCGGCACGATTCTGACGTCATCCTGTAATTTCGACGTGTTTCCTCCCGTGCTGCGCGACTTGAAGCGACGAGGCGTTCCCGACACGATTTTAGTGGCTATGAAGATGGCCCCGGTTGGTCCTCCAGCTCTTGCGGAGGTCGATTCGAAGATTTCCCAGTTGACTGCGCCGGCGCAGATTCCCGCAGGCACTGCGATCGAGTTGGAGACGGCGCGCGCTGTTTCGTCAAAAGACGCGACAGTAGGAAGTCAAATAACTTTTCTTACCACGCGAAGGGTCTTTGTCAATGACATTTTAGTTATAGAACGAGGCGCGGTTGCCCATGCTCGCGTGGTTAAGGTTCAACGAGCGCGCGGATGGGGACGAGCGGGCATGCTCGCCTGGGAGTTGCAGGACGTGGTTGCAGTTGACGGCAAACGGATTCCGATTCAACTCGCTGGTAAACAAAATGGCAAGAATATGAGTTTCGCCATTGCCGGAGGCGCCCTTGCAACCGGCGCTCTGATTTTTCCCTACAGTTCTCCAGTTGCTTTGATATGGGGACT
>Ga0070689_100001292_pt1 | contig 15949 bp, 11 predicted proteins | sample KBSS23HmetaG_FD_64669 | JGI IMG/M metagenome (GOLD analysis project Ga0070689, IMG submission 64669) | Switchgrass rhizosphere microbial communities from Kellogg Biological Station, Michigan, USA - KBS S2-3H metaG | ecosystem: Host-associated > Plants > Roots > Rhizosphere ...
ACGAGGACCCGCGGCAGAGTGCGAACCTCGCGCTGCTCGACGCGGCGATCGCGGGCGGCACCGACCTGTTTCCGTACTGACCTCCCCACCTCAAGCCGGCGGACCGTCGCGAAATTCGGGCGCCCATCGCGAGCGGCACCGGGGTGCCGCAACGGCGCGGCAGGAACCGCACCGCAGCGCAAGCGAGGCAACCCAAGTCCTTGCCGGCAACGACCTCGCCGCGCCGCAGCGGGCACTGCAGGCACGTGGCACGGCTCTTGGAATGGCACGCGCATGACGTGCCTCGACCCGTTGAACGTCGTTCCCGATGTCCTGCCGGCCAACCTGGGTTTGTGCGACGAGGACCTCGTCGGGCTGCTGCGCGCGGGCGCGCGCGACGAGGCGATGACCGGGATCCAGGCGCGCTACGAGCACCGCCTGGTGAACTTCGTGCAGAACCTCGTGCGCGACCAGCACCTCGCCCAGGACGTCGTGCAGGAGGTGTTCGAACGCGTCCTGCGCAAGCACGCCCTCTACCAGCCCGGCACCAGCTTCCGCGCCTGGCTGTTCGAGATCGCGCGCAACCAGGCGCTGTCGGCGCTGCGCGCGCAGAAGCGCCTGCCGCGCCCAGTCAGCAGCCTCGGCCGCGAACTCGACGAAGGCGACGAGCTGCTCGCCTCGGTGATCGCCGGCCCCGAGGACCGCACGCTCGAGGAACGTGAGTTCATGGCCGCGTTCGCGCAGGCCGTGCGCGAGCTGCCCGAGCACTACCGCGTCGTGTTCGAGCTGTGCGTGCAGCAGGGCTGCCCGTACCAGGAGGCCGCGCAGCGCCTGGGCATGCCGACCGGCACGATCGCGATCCGCGTCATGCGCGCGCGCAAGCGGCTGTTCGGCGCCCTCGAGCGGCACCTCGACCGCCTGCGCCGTCCGCCGGCGTGCTTCCAACAGGCGGGCTGATCTATTGCGCCGAGGCGCGTCAGCGTAGCGGCGGCCAGCGGCAGGCGGCCTCGGCGACCATGACGCCGAACGACGGCCAGTCGGGCCGCTGCGCCACCGCCATCAGCGCTGCCGCTGCACCGGGCTCGCGGCGCACGGCCGCGAGGTGCGCGAGGCCGAACGCGAGCACCGCGCCCTTGCTGCCCTCGAACGCGGTCAGCGAGCCGGCGTCGAGGTCGCCGCGGTAGACGCGGCAGAGTTGCCAGTAGCCGCGGTTCTCGACGACGTCGAGATCGCCCTGCAGCGGCGCGACCGCGGCGCGCGCGGCGGCCTCGTCGCCGCACCGCATCGCCGCGCACCAGCGCCAGTGCGCCGCGGCGACGCGCATCTCGTCGTTGCGCGCCAGCGCCAGCGCATCGCCGAACGCGCGCGCGGCGGCCGCAAAGTCACCGAGGCACAGCTGCGCGAGCCCGAGGTGGTAGGCGATGTTGCCCTGCAGGGTCGAGTGCGGCGGCCGACCGGGCTCCGGCTGGCCGTCGGGTTCGATCTCGTCCGGCAGCCCGCGCGTCACTTCCCACGCGCGCAGCAAGTCGTCGCGCGCTGACTCGAACTCGCGCACGGTGAGCCAGCGGTGACCGCGGTGGCGCAGCAGGTGCGGTTCGTCCGGATGGGCCTGCAGGCCGCGCGTGTAGACGGCGATCGCGTCGCGCCAGCGCTGCAGGTAGGCGAGCCGCCGCCCGACCCACACGGTCGCTGCGACGTCGTCGCCGCCGTCCGCCGCGACGCGCGCCAGCTCGGTCTCGGCGGCGGCGAGTTCGCGCTCGCGCTGCTGGCGCACGTCGTCGGCGAGCGGCGGCGCGCGCAGCAGGCGCCCGTCGGCCGCGAACGCGTCGGGCCAGCCGACCGGGCGGCCGCGCAGCGAACCGTCGGGCGCCGCCATTTCGAACCACGCGCCGACGCCGTCTTCACCGCAGCGCTGCAACGCCGGCGCGGCGCCGTCGGGCCCGAGCACCAGCAGCGCCGTGGCGAGCGCGTCGGCGAGCGCACACGAACGCGCCAGCACCGACACGCTGGCGATGCCGTGCGCCGGGTTGCTGCCGGTGCGCGGGTCGAACACGTGCGTGAGCTCGCCGTCGGCACTCGCCGCCGTGCGATGGTCGCTGCTCGTGCACAGCGCGCGGTCGACGAGCGGCAGCATGAACAGCGACCGTTCGGCGCCGGGCACCGCGCGCAGCGGGTCGACGATGCCGATGCACCACGGCGCGCCGTCGGGGCGCATGCCGCGGCACAGCACTTCGCCGGTCAGGTCGAGCATGAAGTTGCGCACGTCGAGTTCGGCGAGCGCCGGCGCGAGCCGGTCGGCGACGAAGCCCGCGACGATGCCATCGAGGTCGAGCGCGAGGTCGGGGCGTTCCTTGACGAGCGTCTCGCCGTCGACGCGCACGCGCTGCCAGCCGACGCGCTCGCGCGCCTGCGCCAGCGCCGCCGCCGTCGGGGCGGCACCGCCATCGCGCTGCGCGCGGTAGAGGTCGCTGAGCGGCTTCACCGTCGGATCGAACGCTCCGTCGGTCGCCCGCGCGGCGTCGAGCGCCGCCGCAACCGCGGCGCGCAGCAGTCCGCTGGCACGGAACGGCACCGTCGACGCGTGCGCGTTGAATGCCGCGAGCTCGCTGCCGGTGTGCCAGGTGCTGAACGCAGCGTCGGCCGCAGCGAGCTGCTGATCGACCAGCGCGCGCACGCGTTCGGGGCCCGCACCGCCGTGCCACTTCAGCGTCCAGCTCGAGCCCATGGTCGGGCCCGTCAGTTCGCGCAGGTCCGGCAGCTGCCGTGCCGCGGCGCCGGCGTCGCTGCCGCACCCCGCCAGTGCGGACACGAGGGCGGCCCCGGCAACGCGCGCGCACGTGATCACGCGGCGATGCTACCGCCAAACCCCGGCACGCGCGCAAGCGCGCCCGCGAACGATCAGTGCTTGCCGCGCGGACCGTGGCCGCCCGGCGCGCGGTGGCCGGCCTTGCGCAGCACGAGGTCGGCCCACGCCGCCAACGTGTTGCAGTTCGCGAGCGACACGTCGGCGTCGCCGATCGCGACACCGAACTGCTTCTCGACGAAGTCGACGATCTCGACGACGCCGGCGGAATCGACGATGCCCGACGTCACCAGCGGCGTGTCGTCGCCGAGTCCCTCTTCGCGGCCGCCGCGGAACCACTGGGCGACGAACGCGCGCAGTTCCAGGACGACCTGCGCCCGACCGGGCGACGGCGATGGCGACATCCGTCGCATCATGCCAAGGGCCCGTTCATCCGCGCCACCGGGATCTCGCGCGCGGACGCCGCCCGTATCGCCGTGCCGTTCTACTGCCGCAGGACGTGCTGTGGAGCCGTGCCGGCAACCGCGCCATGATCCGCGCGTGGAACCCACCCAGCAACCGCGCGGCGCCCGCTTCGCCAGCCTTGCGCGGCTCGCGGCGCTGCTCGCGGTGCCGTGCGCGCTGGCGCCGCTGCTGGCCACAGCGGGCGGCGCGCACTGGGCGCTCGACCTGCTGTCGCACTTCCCGCACCAGTGCCTGGTGCTCCTGCTGCTCGCGCTGTGCGTCCAGGTGCCGGCCCGGCGCTGGTGGACCGCGGCGCTGCTGCTGCCGTCGATCGCGCTCACCGTGGCGCGACTCTGGCCGCTCTGGTTCGGCGGCGGTCCCGACCCTGCCACCGGCGCCGTGCCGCTGCGCGTGCTGGCCGTGAACCTCTGCTACGAGAACGCGACGCCCGACGCCGTGCTGCCGCAGGTCGAGGCGTTCGCGCCGGACCTGCTCGCGATGACCGAGTTCACGCCCGACGCGCGCGACCGGCTGCAGCCGCTGCGCGCGCACTACCCGCACGCCGTCGAGGTCCCCCGGACCGGCGCGTTCGGCATCGCGCTGTGGAGCCGCGTGCCGCTGCGCGACGCGCACACGGTGCCGATCGGCGACTTCGGCTTCCCCACCATCGTCGCGATCGCCGACACCGCGGCCGGCCCCCTCGGCGTCGTCGTCGCGCATCCGCCGCCGCCCCGCGGCGCCGCCAACACGCACGCGCGCGACAGCGCGATCGCGGCGCTGCCGGCGCTGCTGGCGACGCTGCCGCCGCGCCGGCTCGTACTCGGCGACCTCAACGCCACGCGCTGGAGCAGCCCGTTGCGCGCGCTGCTCGCCGCGACGGGACTGCGCGACAGCTGCGAAGGCCGCGGCCTGCAGGCGTCGTGGCCGTCGTCGCTGCCGCGCTGGCTCGGCATCGCGATCGACCACGTGCTCGTCAGCCCCGACCTCGCGGTGACCGAGCGCCGCGTCGGCGACGCGTTCGGTTCGGACCACCTGCCGGTGCTGGCGACGATCGCGATGCCGCGCTGATCTTCTGTCTTCGCATGTCGTCTCGCGGCGCGAGGATCGCCGGTGGTCTTCCTGCTGCCGTTGGTCGCGAAGACAGAATCGACTTCAGCAACAACAGCGCGGGCCTTGCCGCAGGGGCGCGTCCGAGCGCAGCGAGGACCGCCCCGGCCCGGATGGGTTGCGGGCAAGGCTCGCGCTGACACCGGCCGCACAGAGTGGCGGGAGTGCATGGGAATCGAACCCACCGGGAGCCGCGCCAGGCGACCCCCCACAGGTTTTGAAGACCAGGCAGAACACCAGCTCTGATGCACTCCCGAGCGGTTCGCGCGGCGCGGCGAAGAGTGCTTGGCCCATCGCAACGAGTCAAGCACGACGTTCGGCGCGCCGCCAATGGGCGGCGGCCCGGCGGCGGGCCTCGCATCCCCGCGCCTCGGCGGCAGACTTCTCCGCGCGTGTTCCGCCTTCCTCGCCTCGTCCAGGCGGTGACGCTCGTGCTCTTGCTCGGCGCGTGTGCGCCGTTCGCGGCCGACGCACCGCCGGTCACCGCCCAACGGCCGCTGCTGTCGTCCGACACGGCGACCGTGCCGCTGGGGCAGGCGGAGGCGGAGGTCGGCGTGCGCTACGACCACGACGACGACGTCGACGTGCCCTCGGCGCTGAAGCTCGGCGTCGGTGACTGCACCGAGCTGTTCTTCGAGTGGTCGCCGTGGGTGCACCTGCAGCAGGTGCCCGACGGCCATTCGGACCTGCTGCTGGGTGGTCGCCATCGCCTGCGCGAGAGCGACGATGGCAGCCCGGCCCTGGCGGTGCAGGTCGCTGGCGACGCGCCGGTCGGCGACGAGGTCGCCGGCGGCGACCACGCCGACCTGTTCGCTGCCGCCATCGCGACGCAGCGCTGGAGCTGCACGGCGCTGACCGCCTACTACCAGATCGGCGCGCTCGGCATCGGCGAAGCCACGGCCGAGTTCGAACACGTGCTCGCGCTGGCGGCCGCGCATTCGCTGGACCAGCACTGGGGCCTGTTCGCCGAGCTGGCCGGTGTCGTGCGCCCGGAGTCGGACAGCGAAGCGTCGGTCTGGACCGCCGGCTTCACGTTCGCGACGGCGCCGTACTGCGTGTTCGACGTCGCCCTCGCCAATGGCAGCGGCGACGCCGCCATCGACCTCCAGGTGACGGTCGGCATGACGATCAACCTGGGCAGCTGGCGCTGACGCCGGGGCGGCCGGGGGCGCGCCCGAAGAGCATTGTGCCAGCCGCGGCCGTACGCGAGCATGTTCGGCCCCCGATGCAAGTCGCCGCCCTCGATCTCCGTCCTGGCTACCTCGTCAACCACCAGGGCCGCATGGCCACGGTGGTGTGGTGGAACATCCTGCGCAACGACCGCCGCGCCTTCGTGCAGATGCGCATCAAGGATCTGCAGAACGGCCGCGTCACCGAACTCAAGGAGCACACCGACAGCAAGTGGGAGGTGCTCGACAAGGAGGAAGTCGACCTCAGCCACTCGTACCGCGACGGCCAGGAAGAGGTCTTCTACCGCGAGAACGGCGACGAAGTGCGCTGCGCGATCGCGGCCGCCGAGGACGCGCTGCAGTGGCCGTCCCCCACCTACCGCGGCTTCTTCGTGTCGGGCCAGCTGGTGTCGGTGATGCCGCCGCGGTTCTCGGTGCTGAAGATCACCGACACCGCGCCGCCGATGAAGGGCGGCGGCACCGGCACCAAGGAGGCCGTGCTCGAGAACGGCACGAAGGTGAAGGTGAACCTGCTGTGCGCGACCGGCGACAAGGTGCGCATCGACACCGAGACGCTCGAGTTCCGCGAGCGCATCCAGGGCTGATCTGCTCCGGGTCACGCTGCCGGCCGCGCGGCCGGCGGCGCGGCGCGACCCTGGCAACGATGCGTCCGTGATCGCGTTCGCCGACGAACCGAACGTGTGGCTGCAGGTCGGCCGCATCGTGCTGCTCGACCTGCTGCTCGCCGGCGACAACGCGCTGGTGATCGCGCTCGCCGTGCGCACGCTGCCGCGGCGCGAACAGCGGCTCGGCCGGCTGTGGGGCACGCTCGGCGCAGTCGTGCTGCGCGTGCTGTGCCTCGCGGTCGCCGCCTGGATGCTGCAGGTGCCGCTGCTGCGCCTTTGCGGCGGGCTGGTGCTGATCTGGATCGCGTTCAAGCTGCTGGCACCCAAACCGCACGGCGAACTGCCGGACGCCGGCGGCGACGACCAGGGCGGTGCCGCGCCAGTGCGCGCCGGCCGCAGCCTCGGCGACGCGATCAAGGTCATCGTCGTCGCCGACATCTCGATGAGCATCGACAACGTGCTCGCCGTCACCGGCGCCGCCGAGGGTCACCTCGGCCTCGCGGTACTCGGCGTCGCGCTGTCGATCCCGCTCGTGATTTGGGGCAGCGCGATCCTGTCGCGCATCATGGAGAACCACCAGTGGATCGTCTGGCTCGGCGGCGGCGTGCTCGGCCAGGTCGCCGGCGTGCTGATTCTCGAGGATCCCAAGGTCGCCGAATGGCTCGGCGCCGTCGCGCAGCCGAACTGGCACTGGCTGCCGCTCGGACTCGCGGGCGCACTGACCGTGTTCGGCTGGTGGGGCACGCGCCGCAGCCGCCGCAGCGCGGGCTGAGCCTCCTCGAAGAACGCTTGCTCGGCTGCAGCATCGACAGCGAACTCGTGATCGCGGCGAGGAACAGGATCATGAAGAGCGCGGCGCCGAACAGGTTGCCGGCCGGCATCGGCGCGGACACGACCGGCAAGCTCGCCCAAGACTGCCGTGACGAGTCCCGGCACGATGCCGTGGAATACGCGGACGACGCGCCGATCGCGGCGCCACCGCGCGTAGCCTCTGCGCCACGACGCTCCGCATGCCGTCCGCCCCTCCGCCCAGCGCGCCACCGCCACCCGTCGTCGAACCGCCGCCGCCGCTCGGCAGCTGGGCGCGCTTCTACCTGCTGGTCGCGGTGATCCACGTCGTCGTGGTCGCGCTGCTGATCGCGTTCAGCAGCGCCTACCGCGTGACGGAGCCGCGATGAGGACGATCGACTGGATCGTCTGCATCGGCTTCCTCGTCTACATGGTGTGGACCGGCCTGCGCCGCGGCCGCGAGGCGAAGAGCCTGGAAGGCTACTACGCGGGCAATCGGCGCATCCCGTGGTGGGCCGCCGGCCTGTCGGTGATGGGCACGCAGATCAGCGCGATCACGATCCTCGGGCTCACGAGCCAGGCGCACGAGAGCGGCATGGGGTTCGTGCAGACGTACTTCGGCCTGCCGTTCGCGATGATCGTGCTGTCGATCTTCATGGTGCCGATGTACCGCAGCCGCATGCTGCTGACCGCCTACGAGTACCTCGAGGGGCGGTTCGGCCCGGCGACGCGCGCGATCGCGAGCATCATCTTCCTCGTGTCGCGCTGCCTCGCGATCGGCGTGTCGCTCTACACGGCTTCCGTCGTGCTCAGCGCGATGCTCGGCCTGCCGCCGTGGAGCGCGATCGCGATCATCGCCACGCTCGCGACACTGTACACGGTCGTCGCCGGCATCGTCGGCGTGGTGTGGACCGACGTCCGGCAGATGGCGATCATCGGCATCGGTCTGATCGCCACGCTCGCGATCTTGCTGCACGACCTGCTGCCGCACTTCGGCTTCGGCCGATTGCTCGAGCTCGCCGGAGCCGCGGACAAGCTCGATGCGGTGTCGGTGCAGCCCGAGAGCACGGCGTTCGTGCCGCGCACTCTCGCCGAGGTGGCGACCGGCAGCGGCACGCAAAGCTTCTGGGAACAGAAGTACAACCTGTGGGCGGGCCTCTTCGGCGGCCTGTTCCTGCACATGGCGTACTTCGGCTGCGACTTCAGCCAGGCGCAGCGCATGCTGACCAGCAGCACGATGCACGAGAGCCGGCTGGCGCTGCTGCTCTCGGCGTTCGCGAAGGTGCCGATGCAGGCGTGCATCCTGTTCATCGGCGTGCTGATCTGGATGTTCTACGCCGTCGACGGCGGCCCGATGCTGTTCCGCCCGCACCACGTGGCGCTGGCACAGCAGCCGGAGTACGCGCCGCGCATCGCCGAGATCCAGCAGCGCTACGACGCGGCGGCGATGCGGCGGCGCGAGCTCATGCTCGAACTGGCGACCCTGCCGACCATCTCCGCCGACAACCCACAGCTCGCGGCGTACCGGTCCGCGGTGCGGGAGGTCGCGACGCTGCGCGTCGAGGCTCGCCGCACCTTCGGCGATCCGAGCAAGGAGGCGGGGCAGGACGTCAACTACATCTTCTGCCGCTACGCGTTCGACCACCTGCCGCCGGTCGTGCTCGGCCTCGTGATCGCCGCCATCTTCGCTGCCGCCATCGCCAGCAGCGCCGCCGAGATCAACGCCCTCAGTGCCGCGACCATCGTCGACCTGTACCGCCGCTGGTTCGCGCGCCGGCGCGACGAACGCCACTACCTGGTGGCGGGGCGCGTGGCGACGTTCGTCTGGGGCGCATTCGCCGCGGTCAGTGCATCCGTGTTCGCCGGTGGCGGCTCGGTGATCGAGACGATCAACATGATCGGCTCGTTCTTCTACGGCAGCCTGCTCGGCATCTTCGCGCTCGCCGCACTCGTGCGACGCGCGAGCGCCTGGGCGGGCGCGATCGGCCTGCTGCTCGGCATGGCGACCGTGTTCACGGTGCACAACACGCTCAAGGTCGAGTTCCTCTGGTACAACGTGATCGGCTGCATCGCCGTGCTCGCGTTCGGCTGGCTGGTGTCGTGGTTCGAGCCGCGCCGCGCGGCGGCAGCGACAGCCACGGGGTGAGCGCGGCGCGAGACCGCCGCCGTCATAGCTTCTCGAGCCGCGCGCCCTGCGTCGTGTCGACGATCTTCCAGCCGGCGGCCGCGATCTGGTCGCGAATGCGATCCGCAGCGGCGAAGTCCTTCGCCTTCTTCGCCGCGTAGCGTTGCGCCGCCAATTCTCTGACCTCGGCCGGCACGTCGCCATCCGAGGAGATGATCGTTGGCTCCGCATGGCGAATCGTCGGCGTGCCAAAGACCGCACCCGGAGGAATGCCCTGGAGACTGATGATCTGATCGCGCGGCTCCGGACCGAAGCAGCCGAGCACGTCCTCGAACCGCTCGAATGCTTTCAGCGCCTCGCGGGCTTCGTCAATCGACGGCCCGGCGCGGTTGCACGCGGCAACGAACTCGAACACAGCAGCCAGCGCCTCGCTGACGTTGAGGTCGTCCTGCATCGCCGCCGTAAACGCTGCATTCGCGGCTTTCACAGCCTCGTTGAGGCTTTGACCCGCCAGCTGGCTGGCGCTGGATGCTGGCCGGCCAGAGCTCGCCATGCTGTGCTTGGTATCGCGCACGCTCACGAGTCGACGCCGGCACTGCTGCACGCGGCCGAGCGCGGCGCGCGCCTCGTCGAGCCCGGCCAGCGTGAAGTTCAGCGACTGCCGGTACTGCACGCGCAACAGCGCGTAGCGCAGTTCGAACCCGCTGTAGCCCTTCTGCAGCACGTCGTCGACGGTGAAGAAGTTGCCGAGGCTCTTGCTCATCTTCTTGCCGTCGACGAGCAGGTGCCGCGCGTGCAGCCAGATCGACACGAACCGCTTGCCCGTGTGCGCCTCGGTCTGCGCGATCTCGCACTCGTGGTGCGGGAACATGTTGTCCTCGCCGCCGGTGTGGATGTCGATCTGCTCGCCGAGGTAGTGCATCGACATCGCCGAGCACTCGATGTGCCAGCCCGGGAAGCCGCGCGCGCCGCCGCGGAACGGCGCATCCCACTGCATCTGGTGCTTGCTGTCGGTCTTCCACAGCGCGAAGTCGCGCGGGTCCTTCTTCTTGTCGTTGACGGCGACGCGCGCGCCCTCCTCGAGCTCGTCGAGCACCTTGCCCGACAGCCTGCCGTAGCCGGGGAACCGCGCGATCTCGAAGTAGACGTCGCCGTCGACCTGGTAGGCGATGCCCTTCTGCAGCAAGTCGTCGATGATGACGCCCATCTGCGGCACGAAGTCGGTCGCGCGCGGCATGTGGTGCGGCAGCCGGAAGTGCAGCTGCTGCTGGCAGCGGTGGAACTCGTCCTCGTAGTGCCGCGCGATCTCCCACGCCGTGCGGCCGGTCTTGCGCGAGGCCGCCTCGAGCTTGTCCTCGCCGGCCTCGATGTCGTCCTGCGTCAGGTGGCCGACGTCGGTCACGTTCATGACCTGCACGACCTGCAGGCCCTGGTCCTCGAGGAAGCGCCGCAGCACGTCGGCGAGCAGGAACGTGCGGAAGTTGCCGATGTGCGGGCTGCTGTAGACGGTCGGCCCGCAGTGGTACATCGTGACCTTGCCCGGCACGAGCGGGCGCAGCTCGTCGAGCCGGCGCAAGAGCGAGTTGTACAGGCGGATCGGCATCGCGGCGCATCCTCGCCCGCGGCCCGCCGCGCCGCTACAACGTTCGCGTGAACGACGCGCCGTCGATGCCGGCCCCCACGGGAGAGGACCAGCCGCGCCGGCCGCCGCCGGCGGCCACGCTCGCGTGCCACTTCACGCTGCTGCAGGAACTCGGCAGCGGCAGCTCCGGCACGGTCTATCGCGCGCGGCTGACCGAGGACTACGACGCACTGCCGGCCGGCGCCGAGGTCGCGGTCAAGTTCCTGCGCCAGGACCGCATGACCGACACGCGCGCGCAGCAGCGCCTGCTCGCCGAAGGGCAGCTCGGCCAGCGCGTGCGCCACCCGAACGTCGCCGCGATCCACGGCATCGAGACCATCGCGGTGCTCGGCCTCGAGACCACCTACCTCGTCATGGAACTCGTGCAGGGCACGACGCTGCGCCAGTTCCTCGAGCAGCGCGGCGCCCCGGTCGAGGACCTCACGCGCCGCATCGCGCTCGATGCCGCGCGTGGCCTGCACGCGCTGCACCGGCGCGGCGTCGTGCACCGCGACGTCAAGCCGGAGAACCTGGTGCTGACGCCCGAGGGCCAGGTCAAGATCGTCGACCTCGGCCTGGCGCGGCCGTTCGGCGCCGTGGGCGCCGGCTCCGGCCCCAGTCCTGGTCCCGGTCCGCGCAGCGGCACCGCAGCTGCGGCGGGCGCGGCCGGCTACGACGTCTACATCGGCGACGGCGACGCCGGCCGGGCCGCGCGCAGCCGGCGGTCGTCGAGCCGCGGCGTCGTCGGCAGCATCGCCTATGCGGCGCCCGAGGTGCTGCTGGGCCGCGGCGCGTCGCCGCGCAGCGACCTCTACTCGCTCGGCGTCGTGCTCTACGAACTCGCGACCGGCCACCATCCGTTCGCGGCGAGCATGACCGCGGACGCGATGATCCACAGCCACCTGTACGAAGCGCCGCCGCGCCCGTCGCACCTGCGCCCGCGCATGTCGCCGCTGCTCGAACAGCTGCTGCTCGAGCTGCTGGCCAAGGAACCCGACGCGCGGCCGCGCGACGCCGCCGAGGTCGCGCGCATCGGCGAACTCGGCGAGGCCTCGGAGTGGTGGCGCCGGCACGAGCAGCGCGCGCCGGCGCTGGCGTCGGGGCGCCGCCTGCAGCGCATGCGGCGGCCGACCGAGACGCCGTTCTTCGGCCGCGAGCCGGACCTGCTGTGGCTCGAACGCCAGCTCGCGTCGGCGCGCACCGGCAAGGGCCGTGCGCTGTGCGTCGCGGGACCCAAGGGCATGGGCCGCCGCCGGCTGTGCGACGAGGCGATGACGCAGTGGCTGCAGCGCGAGCAGGACCTGCTCTACCTCGGCGGCGAGGCCGATCCCGACCTCGGCCACGCCGAGCCGTTCGCGAGTTCGCTGCTCGACTGGCTGCTGCGCGGCGAGGGCATCGACACGCCGAACGCCGAGGCGCGCGCCGCCGCGCGCGCGCGCGAGGAGCTGCAGCTCGACGACGCGTCGGCCGAGGCGCTGATCGCGGTCGCCACCGGCCACAGCCAGGAAGAGCCCGAAGTGCGCGCGAACCGGCTCGCCAGCGCGCTGCTGCAGCTGCCGCAGAAGCACCGGCCGCTGGTGCTGCGCATCGACAAGGCCGACCGCCTCGACACCTCTGGGCGCCTCGTGCTGCAGCGGCTGCTGCAGGAACTGCGCAACCGCCACGTGCTGCTGCTGCTGACCGCGGGTCCGGACTGGCACGCGCCGAGCGGCGTCGCGCGCCTCGACCTGGTCGGCCTCGACGAAGGCGCGTTCCTCGAGTTCGGCCGCGCGCTGTTCCGCGGCGGCGACGCGCCGCCGGGCCAGCTCGCGCAGGCGCACGCGACGTTCAGCGGCAGTCCCGGCAACCTGATCGAGGCGCTCGAGCACCTGGCGCAGAGCGACAAGCTGCAGGGCCGCCCCGGCGACTACCACGGCCTCGATCCCGCCGTCGAGCTGCGGCCGGCGCCGCGGCACCTGCTGCGTTTCGAACAGCGCGTCGCCAGGCTGTCGCCGGACCAGCGCCGCGTGCTGACCGCCGCGGCGGTGCTGGGCCCGCGCTGCCTGCTCGCCGACCTCGTCGCGCTCGCCGGCGGGCCGGAGCTCGTCGTACTCGAGACGCTGTCGCTGTTCCGCGGCCGCGCGCTGCGCGCGCAGGGCGGCGAGGTCGTGTTCCGCCACCGCGACTTCCAGCAGGCGCTGCTGCGCGGGCTGTCGGCCGCCGAACGCACGGCGCTGCACGCCGCCGCCGCGACGCTGCTCGCGCAGCGTGGCCGGCCGCCGCTCGAGATCGGCATGCACCGCTCGCAGGCGCTCGACCACGCGGGCTGCATCGAGCCGCTGCTGCAGGGCCTGCACGAGATCGTGCGTTCGGGCAGCCGCCGCACCAGCCTGCGCATCGCGGCGCGCGTGCAGGTGCACCTGCAGCAGCTGCCGCCCGGCGCGGCGACCGACCGCAGCCAGCTGCGGTTGTGGCTGCTGTGGGCGCGCGCGCGCCGCAACGCGGGCCAGGCGCAGCTGGCCGCGCAGCAGTTCCGCGCGGCCGATTCGCTGGCGCGGCGTCTCGGCGACGCGCTGGCCAGCGGCGAGGCGCTGACCGGGCTCGCGGCCGCGACGTTCGACGCGGGCCTGCTGCTGCAGGCGATCGCGCTGCTGGAGAACGCGCACCAGGAACTCGCGAACCCCGGCGACGACCGCGCACGCGCGCTCGCCGCCGACGCGCACGGCCTGCACGGCCGCATCCTGCTCTACCTCGGCCAGGCCGACGGCGGCCTGCACCACGTGCAGGCGGCGCTGCACGTGCTGCCCGAAGCGGAGACCGAGCGGCGCTGCCACCTGCAGATCGACCTCGCGCGGCTCGAGGCGCTGTGCCGCCACTACCCGACGGCGCTGAAGACGCTCGCGAAGGTCGACGCCGACCAGCTCGCGCGGCACCGGCCGCGCGTGCGGCTGCGCCTGCTGCTCTACCGCGGCCAGTTCCGCGTGGTGCTCGGCGACGAGGCTGCGACGCAGGACCTGCGCGACTGCATCGCCGCGGCCGAGCGCCTGTCGCTGCCGACGTACGGCGCGCGCGCCCACATCTTCCTCGGCGAGCGCGCGTTCCTGGCCGGCCGCGATGCCGAGGCCGAACTCGAGTTCCGCCAGGGCCTCCTGCTCGCGCGCAGCGTCGGCGAGCAACTCGGCGCGACGCTGGCGGCGATCCACCTGCTGCGCCTGGGCGTCGACGATGCCGACCCCGCGCAGCCGGACCTCGGCCGCACGGTCGAGGCGCTGGGCCTGCCGTCGCTGCTGGCCGGCTGGCTGATCGCGAGCGCCGTGCGCGCGCAGCAGGCCGGCGACGAGGCGCGCGCTGCCGAGTGCAGGGATCGCGCGCTGGCGCTGTGCGAAACGGGGGACCTGCCGCTGTCGACGCACCTGCGCGCACTGGCGCTCGCCCGCATGGAGGCCTCGGCGCGCACGATCGTGCGCGGCGTCGCCGGCCGCTTTCCGGACCGCCGCACGCGCCGTAGATTCCTGCAGACCTGGGAACACGGCGCGCGGGTCTGACCGCAGCGGCCAGCGCGCGCCGGCGCCGCGTAGTGTTCCGGTCGGTTCCCCGCCACGCCGTGCAACGCGCCATCCTGCCGCTCCTGATCGCGTCGCTCGCGGCGCTGCTGCTGTGGCAACTGTGGCCGGCGAGCGTGCCCGGGCCGGAAGCGAACGGCGCGCCGCCACCCGCAACCATGCCGGCGCCCGCGGACCCCGTCACGGCGGCGACGGCCACGGCACCCGCTGCGCCAGCGACCGAGGAATTGCCGGCCGACGCGCGCGTCGCGCAGCCGGCGGGTTCGCCGACGACCGAACTCGAGGTGCTCGTGCGCGCCGCCGACGGCTCGCCGCGGCCGGGCACGACGGTGATCGCGGCGCCGCAACTGATCGTCGATCCGTGGTCCGACGAGCGCGAAGCGACGACCGGCGGCGACGGCATCGCGCACTTCCTGCTGCCCGGCGGCACGTGGCGCTGCCGGACCCCGATCGGTGGCGGCACGCTGGTCACGTTCGGCGCGGGCGAGCACGCGCGCGCCACGATCGAACTGCCGCCCGGCCGCGACGCCATCGTGCGCGTCGTCGACGACGACGGTGCGCCGGTCGCGGCCGCCGAGCTGCTGGCCGTCGACAAGGCGCAGGCCGCGCGCGCACACGCGCTCGGCCGCACCGGCGCCGACGGTTGCTGCACGCTGCGCGACCTGCACGACTCGATCTACGTCGCGGCGCGCCACGACTCGTTCGCGCCGTCGCCGCCGCGCCTCGTGACCGTAGCCGCGGCGAAGGCAGGTCCGATCGAGATCGTGCTGTCGCGTCCGTTCGGACGCTGCCGCTGCACCGTCGTCGACGCCAGCGGTGCGCCGGTGCCGAACGCGACCGTCGTACTCGGCCGCGACCTGCAGCAGTTCGCGACCGGCGACAGCCGCGGCAGCGCGCCGCCGATGCAGCAGGGCATTACCTCTGCGAACGGCGTCGTCGACAGCCTGCCGCTGCCACCTGGCCCGGTCAGGGCTCTGGCGCGCGCGCAGGGCGTCGGCGTCGCGGGCGCCGCGGGCGAGATCACGCCAGGTGTGCTGACCGAACTGCGCCTCGAACTGCGCCCGGGCGCCACGGTGCGCGGCACCGTCCGCACCGCCGACGGCGCGCCGGTGGCCGGCGCGTTCGTCTGGAACGCGCCGCTGCGCGCATTCGGCGCGCGGCTCGAAGCCGCCGACGATCACGGCAGCTTCACGCTGACCGAGCTCGTGCCGGGCAGGGTCGCCATGATGGCGCAGGCGCCGCCGGGGCGCGCGACGTCGGCCGAACTCACGCTGGTCGAAGGCGGCGTCGTCGAGTGGAACCCGGTGGTGTCGTCCACGCCCACGGGCGGCGTGGCCGGGCGCGTCATCGACGAACGCGACCAGCCGCTCGCCGGCTGGCGCGTCGCCGCGTCGCAGCCCGAGGACGGCACCGCGCTCGGCGTCGAGACCGACGCCGACGGCCGCTTCGCGATCCGCGGCCTGCCGCGCGGCGCATCGGTGCGCATCGAGGTGCGGCGTCCCGACGCGGGCTGGACCGGGTTCGCCGCGGCGGTGGTGCCCAGCACGCCGGTCGACGGCAAGGAACTCGCGATCCGCATCGCGACCGCGACGACGGCCGGCAGCCTGCGCGGCGAAGTGACCGGCCCCGACGGCGCCGGCATCGCAGCGACCGTGCGCGTGCAGCACGCGGACCACCGCAACGTCGCGGTCTACGCGACCGACGCCGCGGGCCGCTTCCGCATCGACGGCGTGCCGGCCGGCGA
>Ga0070689_100001298_pt1 | contig 15922 bp, 26 predicted proteins | sample KBSS23HmetaG_FD_64669 | JGI IMG/M metagenome (GOLD analysis project Ga0070689, IMG submission 64669) | Switchgrass rhizosphere microbial communities from Kellogg Biological Station, Michigan, USA - KBS S2-3H metaG | ecosystem: Host-associated > Plants > Roots > Rhizosphere ...
GGCGGCGCGGTCACCAAGAAGGACAACGTGCACAAGATGGCCGAGGCGAACAGCGCCTACAGCCATTTTGCTTGGTGAGCCGCTCCGCTGCGTGACGCGGCCCTGCGGCCCGACGAGCGCCGCTGCCGACCTGCGCCACTGATCGCGCGCGCCGCAGGTCTCGTGGTTCCCCGCGCGCCCGCCGTCTGCGACCATGGCGGCGTTCGATGGCGGACTCCCTGCGCACGCTCGGCATCGTGGCCCACATCGATGCAGGCAAGACGACGCTGACCGAGCGCATCCTGTTCGACAGCGGCACGCAGCGCTTCTGCGGGGAGGTCGACGAGGGCACCGCGACGATGGACTGGCTGCGCCAGGAGCGCGAGCGCGGCATCTCGATCGTCGCCGCGGCGACGCACGTCAACTGGCGCGGCTGCGAGCTGCAGATCGTCGACACGCCGGGTCACGTCGACTTCACGGCCGAGGTCGAGCGCTGCATGCGCGTGCTCGACGGCGTCGTGGTCGTGCTCGACGCCGTGCGCGGCGTCGAGTCGCAGACGCTGACCGTGTGGCGGCAGGCCGACCACTGGCGCGCAGCGCGGCTCGTGTTCGTCAACAAGATGGATCGCGTCGGCGCCGACTTCGACGGCGCAGTGCGCGCGCTGGCGCAGCGGTTCGCGTGCCGGCCGATCCCGGTCGTGATCCCGCTGTTCGACGACGACGGCACGTTCGCGGGGCTCGGCGACCCGGTGCGCGGCACGGCGACCTGGTTCCGCGGCGAGGTGCCCGAGGCACTGCACGACCGCCTGCGCGCGCAGCTGCACCGCGCGCGCGAGGTCGTCGTCGAGGCCTGCGCCGATGTCGACGATGCGATCATGGCAGCGTTCGTCGCGGGTGCCGCAGTCGCGACGCCGGACCTGATGGCCGCACTGCGGCGCGGCTGCGTCGGCGGCGCGCTGGTGCCCGTGCTGGCCGGCGCGGCGCTGCACGGCCAGGGCGTCGATCTGCTGCTCGACGCGATCTGCGACCTGCTGCCGTCGCCCGTCGATCGCGACCGCACCGACCTGGCCGACGCGTTCCCGCCGGCCGATCCCGACGCGCCGGCGTGCGCGCTCGTGTTCAAGGTCGAGCACGACGACGACGAAGTGCGCAACTACCTGCGCGTGTTCACGGGCCGCGTCGGGCCCGGCGACGAACTCGCCGTCGCGCGCACCGGCGCGCGCCTGCTGGTCGACGAGCTGTGGGCGATGCACGCGATCCACCACGAACCGGTCGCGCGCGCCGGGCCCGGCGCGATCGTCGTGCTGCCCGGCGCGCGCGAGCTGCAGACCGGCGACACGCTGCACGCGCCCGGGCAGCCCCGGCGTCTGCCGATGCCGCGCTTCCCGCCGCCCGTGGTCGCGGCGGTGTTCGAGCCGGCGACGCCCGAGGGCGAGATCCCGCTCGTGCGCGCGCTCGGCGAATTGCAGGCCGACGACCCGACGCTCGAGGTCGGCCGCGACGGCGAGACCGGCCTGCCACTGGTGTTCGGCATGGGCGAGCTGCACCTCGAGATCGTCGCGGCGCGCGCGCGCGAACGCGTCGACGTGCCGTTCGCGGTGTCGCGGCCGCGCGTGGCGCTGCGCGCCACCGTGCGCCGCGCCGCCGAGGGCCGCGCGATGGTGCAGGCGCCGCAGGCGTCGGGCCGGTGGGCCGAGGCCGCGATCGAGGTCGAGCCCCAGCCGGGCGACGCGGTGACCGTCGACGTCGGCACCCTGGCCGCCGGACCGTGCCGCGACGCCGTCGCCGCGCTGCTGGCTGCGACGCTCGCTGCCGGGGCGAACCTGCCGGCGCCGGCGGCCGGCATGCGCGCCGCGGCGCGGTCGGTCGCGACCGACCGCGCCAGCGAGCGCGACGGCGACACCGCGTTGGTCGAACAGGCGGTGGCGGTCGCGCTCGGCAAGGCGCTCGACGCCGCTGGACGGGTCGAGCTCGAGCCGGAGGTCGAGTTCGACGTAAGGTGCCCGCCGGAGCACCGTTCGGTCGTGCTGGCGGACCTGCTGGCGCGCGGCGCGGCGATGCGCCAGGTCAGCGCCGGCCAGGTTGGCGCACTGCTGCAGGGACGCGGCCGGCTGCGCGCCTTCCTCGGCTATGCCACGCGCCTGCGCTCGCTGACGCGCGGCCAGGGCGAGCTGCAGCTGCAGCCGCGCGGCCTCGTGCCCGTCGAGTCACCGACGGAAGGTCCGTTGCCGCCGCAGATTTGAGCGCGTGCGCGCTTGAATCCGGTGGGGGGGGCCGGTATCTTGCTGGGCCGCTCGCGTCCCTGGGAGCACATGCACAATGTAACCCCATGCGGCTAGCGGGCTTGCGGCACGATTGCCCGGTGGGCACGCCGTGGCCGCCGTTTTCGACTCGGACCCCAGCCCCACGTTCGCACGACCATGCAGGAGAAGATCCAGATCCGGATGGAGGCCTACGACCACGAGGCCCTCGACCAGGCGGCCCTGGACATCGTCGAAACCAGCAAGCGCACCGGCGCGCGCGTGGCGGGCCCGGTGCCGCTGCCGACGCGCATCGAGCGCTACACGGTGCTGCGGTCACCACACGTGGACAAGAAGAGCCGCGAGCAATTCGAGATCCGCACGCACAAGCGGCTGATCCACATCAGCGAACCCACGACCAAGACCGTCGATGCCCTCAGCAAGCTGAACATGCCGGCCGGCGTCGACATCCGCATCAAGGCGACGACGTGATCGATGCGGTGACGTGAGCGGACGGCCCGCACGCGGCGCGGGCGACCGGCGACGAGCGCCTTGCTGAACACGAACCCTCAACTGCAACGCGAACAACCATGGCAGCGGTCAAGATCCTGAAAGGCGGCTCCGTCCAGCAGGCGGAGTTCGATGCTTCGCTGTTCGGCAGCCGCGTCCTCGGCCGCACGCTGAAGGACGCAGTCGTCATGTACGAGGCCAACGCGCGCGCTGGCACGCACAAGACGAAGACGCGCAGCGAGGTCCGCGGTCCGAACAAGAAGCTGTGGCCGCAGAAGCACACCGGCCGCGCGCGCATGGGCACGCCGAAGTCGCCGCTGTGGCGCGGCGGCGGCGTGATCTTCGGCCCGCGGCCGCGCGACTACTCGTACCACATGCCGGTCAAGGCGCGCCGCGCCGCGCTGCGCAACGCGTTGTGGACCAAGTTCAACGACGGCGAGGTCGCGGTCGCCGAGGGTTGGCCGCAGGGCGAGCCGAGCACGAAGGCCGCGTGCGTGATCCTGCAGAAGCTCGGCATGGAGCGCAGCGCGACCGTCGTCACCGACAAGAACGACCGCAACCTGTGGCTGTCGCTGCGCAACGTGCCGCTCGTCGACGTCCGCGCGGTCGACGACCTCAACGCGCGGCAGCTGCTGCTGCGCCGCTGGCTCGTCGTCACGCCTGCGGCGCTCGAGGCCATGAAGCAGCGCTTCGGGCGCGCCGACGCCGACGCCGACGCCGCGCCGGCCGGGGCCAAGCCGGCCCGGGGAGAACGCTGATGGCCAATCCCAACATCTACTACGACCTGCTGCGCCGGCCGCACGTCACCGAGAAGTCGACGGTGCTGCAGGAGCTGCGCAACCAGATCTCGTTCCAGGTCGCGCCGCACGCCAACAAGTCCGAGGTCAAGAAGGCGATCGAGGCGCTGTTCAAGGTCAAGGTCGTCAAGGTCAACATCGTCAACCTGCCGAGCAAACGGCGCCGCACGTTCGGCCGCCCGGGCGCGACCCGGCCGTGGAAGAAGGCGGTCGTGACGCTGCGCAAGGGCGACACCATCGAGCCGCAGGTCTGAGCGGAACACCGCGCAACGGAACCACGAGGAACCCAGGAGCCAGCCGTGCCAGTCAAGGTCTACCAGCCGACGTCAGCCGGACGACGCAACTCGTCGGTGCTCGACTTCTCGCACCTGACCAAGGGCAAGCGGCGCGAGAAGTCGCTGTCGACGCGCATCGCCGACCGCACTGGTCACAACGCGCACGGCCACATCACGTCGCGCTTCCGTGGCGGCGGCAGCCGGCGCATCTACCGCCAGGTCGACTTCCTGCGGCTCAAGGACGACGTGCCGGCCAAGGTCGCCGCGGTCGAGTACGACCCGAACCGTTCGGCGGACCTCGCACTGCTGCACTACGCGGACGGCGACAAGCGCTACATCCTGGCGCCCAAGGGTCTCGAGGTCGGCATGAAGGTCGTCTCGGGTGAGCGCGTCGAGCCCGACGTCGGCAACTGCATGCCGCTCGATGCGATCCCGCTCGGCCTGCAGATCCACAACGTCGAGATGCAGCCCGGCAAGGGCGGCCAGATCGCGCGCTCGGCGGGCAACACCTGCCAGCTGCTCGCGCGCGACGGCGACTACGCGGTCGTCATCATGCCGTCGGGCGAGATGCGCAAGATCCACGTCCGCTGCCGCGCGACGATCGGTTCGATCGGCAACGCCGACTGGCAGAACATCCGCTGGGGCAAGGCCGGGCGCCGGCGCCACATGGGCCGCCGCCCGCACAACCGCGGCACGTCGCAGAACCCGGTGTCGCACCCGATGGGCGGCGGTGAAGGCCGCACCGGCGGTGGCCGCCACCCGTGCTCGCCGAAGGGCAAGCTCGCCAAGGGCGGCAAGACGCGCCGCGGCAAGGCGCGCAGCAACCAGTTCATCCTGCGCCGGCGTCCGCCGGGCAAGCACGTCGCGGTCGGCAGCGGTAGCTAGTCGCGGCACGAATCCAGGAGCACTCGAGTCATGAGTCGCAGCATCAAGAAAGGCGCGTTCATCAGCGACAAGCTGCTGAAGAAGGTCGACGCCCTGAACAAGAAGGGCATCAAGGAGCCGATCCAGACCTGGTCGCGCGCCAGCGTCATCGTGCCCGACTTCGTCGGGCACACGTTCATGGTGCACAACGGCCGCGTGTTCCTGAAGGTCTACGCGACCGAGGACATGGTCGGCCACCGGCTCGGCGAGTTCGCGCCGACGCGCACGTTCCGCGGCCACAGCAAGAAGGAAGAGGTGGTCACGTGAGCTTCGAAGTCCGCGCCGTGCACCGCCACGCCAAGATGGGCGTCTACAAGGCGCGTCGCGTGCTGGCGCTGATCCGTGGCCGCACCGTCAACCAGGCGCTCGACGACCTGCGTCACGACCGGCACCGCGCCGCGCGCTACATCTACAAGGTGCTGGCATCGGCGCTCGCGAACGCCCTGCAGAACCCGAACGTGCGCGCCAACCGCCTGAAGATCGCGAAGACCTTCGCGCAGGACGGCCCGCTGCTGCCCGGCGGCTTCCGCTTCCGTCCCGGCCCGCAGGGCCGCGCGATGCCGATCAAGAAGCGCACCTGCCACATCCACATCCACGTCGTCGACCCGGATGTCGAGGCGGCCAGCGCGCCCGCTGCGGCGAGCGGAGGAGACGAGTAACCATGGGACAGAAGACCCACCCGACCGGCTTCCGCATCGCGATCACCGAGCCCTGGCGTTCGCGCTGGTACGCGAGCAAGAAGGACTTCGCGAAGTTCCTGATCGAGGACAACAAGATCCGCCGCTTCATCAAGAAGGAGTGGCAGTTCGCGGCGATCCCGCGCGTCGAGATCGAGCGCACCGGCGAGCTGGTGACGGTGTTCCTGCACACCGCGCGCCCGGGCATCCTGATCGGCAAGAAGGGCGCGAAGGTCGACAAGTTCCGCGAGGACCTCGAGAAGCTCACGGGCAAGCCCGTGCGCATGAAGATCATCGAGGTGCACCGGCCGGAGCTCGAGGCCAACCTGGTCGCCGAAGGCGTCGCCGAGCAGCTCGGCAAGCGCATCAACTACCGCCGCGCGCTGAAGAAGGTCGCCGAGACCTCGATCGCCGCCGGCGCCAAGGGCATCAAGATCCGCGTCGCCGGCCGCCTGCAGGGCTCCGAGATGGCGCGCGTCGGCAACATCCGCAAGGGTCGTGTGCCGTGCACCACGCTGCGCGCGCAGCTCGACTACGGCTTCGCGATCTGCAGCACGAAGTACGGCTCGATTGGCTGCAAGGTCTGGATCTTCAAAGGCGAGTACGGCCCCGGCGAGACGACCAACGGTCTGCTGCCGGTCCGCCAGAGCACCGAGAAGGCGGCATCCGAACGCTGAGGTCGAACCATGTTGATGCCCAAGCGAACCAAGTGGCGCAAGCAGATGCGCGGCAAGATCCGCGGCAACGCCACGCGCGGGACCGAAGTGTCCTTTGGCGAGTACGGCCTGCAGGCGATGGAGCCGGGCTGGCTGCCGGCGCGCGTCATCGAGGCCGGCCGTGTGGCCGCTTCGCGCAACGCGCCGGAGGCCAAGTTCTGGATCCGCGTGTTCCCGCACAAGTCGGTGTCGAAGAAGCCGGCCGAGACCCGCATGGGTACCGGCAAGGGCGACATCGAGTACTGGGCCGCGGTCGTGAAGCCGGGCACCGTCATCTACGAGATCGACGGCGTCACCGAGGAAGTCGCGAAGACCGCGCTGAACCGCATCGCGCACAAGCTGCCGATCAAGTGCCGCATGGTGCGGCGGAGGCACTTCTGATGAGCAAGGCCATCGCCGAGATCCGCGGCGTCGACACGCGCGAGCTGCAGAGCCGGCTCGCCGAGCTGCGGAAGGAACAATTCAACCTGCGTTTCCACGGCGCCACCGAGCAGGCGGCCCGCACGTCGCGGCACCGCGAGATCCGGCGCGAGGTCGCCCGCATCCTGACGGTGGTCGCGGAACGCAACCGGACCGCCAGCGCGTCCGCGAGCCAGAGTGGAGGTCAACGATGAGCGCTTCCGAAGCCAGCACGCAGCCCGGCGGCGGCAACGACGGCGGCGCGGCCGCGCGGCACGATCGCCGCGTCGTCCGCGGCCAGGTCACTTCGAACAAGATGCAGAAGACGCTCGTCGTCGAGGTGCGCCGCAAGGTCCGCCACCCGCTCTACGAGAAGTACGTCAGCAAGCGGACGAAGCTCTACGTCCACGACGAGAACAACGAGGCCCGCATCGGCGACGTCGTCGAGGTGATGCAGACCAGGCCGCTGTCGGCGCAGAAGCGCTGGCGCCTGCTGCGGATCGTCCAGCGCGCCGCGCAGGCCTGATCCTCCCGATCCACCTTCGCACCAAGCAACGCAGCGCGAGGCCAACGCCATGATCCAGGAAATGACGATGCTCGACGTCGCCGACAACACCGGCGCGAAGCGTGCCATGTGCATCAAGGTGCTCGGTGGCAGCCGGCGCCGCTATGCCAGCCTCGGCGACGTCGTCGTCGCCGTGGTCAAGCGCGCGCTGCCGACCGGCGAGGTCAAGGAGCACGAGAAGGTCAAGGGCGTCATCGTCCGCACCAGCAAGCAGGTGCGCCGCGACGACGGCTCCTACATCCGCTTCGACCGCAACGCGATGGTCGTCATCGACAAGGACGGCAATCCGCGCGGCACGCGCATCTTCGGCGCCGTCGCGCGCGAGCTGCGCGACCGCAACTTCATGAAGATCGTGTCGCTCGCGGAGGAGGTGGTCTGATGCTGTTCCACAAACCCGAACAGGTGCAGAAGCGCCGCGCGCACCTGCACGTCCGCAAGGGCGACAAGGTCGTCGTGATCTCGGGCCAGTACCGCTCCAACGAGCCGCGCGAGGTGCTGAAGGTCCTGGTCGAGGCCAACAAGGTCGTCGTCCAGGGCGTCAACCTGCGCTGGAAGCACCAGAAGCGGTCGCAGCAGAACCCCAAGGGCGGCCGCGTCCAGATCGAGATGCCGATCCCGGCGGGCAAGGTGCTGCTCTACAGCGCGAAACTGCAGCGCGGCACGCGCACGCGCACCGAGCGCAAGGACGGCAAGGCCGTCCGCGTCGGCATCAAGTGCGGTACCAGGTTCGAGTGATGGCGCGTACAGCCAGCGAGGATCCCGTGACTGCCACAGCCAACAAGATTCCCCTGCGCATGCAGGTGAAGTACCGCGACAAGGTCGTGCCGGCCCTGCAGAAGGAGTTCGGCTACAAGAACCCGATGATGGTGCCGCGCCTGCTGAAGGTCGTCGTCAACATGGGCGTCGGCCAGGCGGTGCAGAACAAGGCGCGCATCGAGGCCGCCAACAAGGACCTGACCGCGATCGTCGGACAGAAACCGATGATCCGCAAAGCGCGGCAGTCGGTCGCCAGCTTCAAGCTGCGCGAGGGCTATCCGATCGGCGTCGCCGTGACACTGCGCGGCCCGCGCATGTGGGAGTTCGTCGATCGCCTGATCTCGCTGGCGATTCCGCGCATCCGCGACTTCCGCGGCCTGCCGACCAAGCTCGACGGGCGCGGCAACTACACCATGGGTCTCTCCGAGCAGAGCGTGTTCCCCGAGATCCAGCTCGACAAGGTCGAGTTCGTGCAGGGGATGGACATCACGTTCGTGACCACTGCCCGCACCGACAAGGAAGGCATGGCACTGCTCGCGAGCCTCGGCATGCCCTTCAGGAAGTAGCCGTTCAGGAACCAGACATGGCGAAGAAGTGCTTGAGAGTGAAACAGCTGCAGAAGCCGAAGTTCTCGACTCGGCGCTACAACCGCTGCCAGCTGTGTGGACGCGTGCGCGCGTTCTACCGCAAGTTCGGCATCTGCCGGTGCTGCTTCCGTATGTTGGCGCTGCAGGGCGAGATCCCCGGCGTCCGCAAGGCTTCGTGGTAGGAGGACCAAAGCCATGATGACCGATCCAATCGCCGACATGCTCACGCGCATCCGCAACGCGGCCGCACGTCGCTCGACGAACTGCGTCGTTCCGGGCAGCCGCCTCAAGGTCGGCATCCTCGACGTGCTCAAGCGCGAGGGTTACATCGACCGCTACGACGTCGCGGCCGAGGGCCCGCGCTCCGTGATCCAGGTCCACCTGCGCTACGGCCCCGAGGGCGAGCAGGTGATCTCGACGATCGCGCGCTACAGCAAGCCGGGCTGCCGCCGCTACCGCGGCGTCGACGACCTGCCGAAGGTGCGCGGCGGCCTCGGCATCGCGGTCGTCTCCACCAACCAGGGCATCCTGTCGGATCGCGAGTGCCGCCAGCGGCGCGTGGGCGGCGAGGTGCTGTGCACCGTCGACTGAACACCGAGGAACCCATGTCGCGCATCGGCAAGAAGATCATCGACGTCCCGAAGGGCGTCACCGTCACGTGCGTTCCCGGCAAGGTCTCCGTCAAGGGACCCAAGGGCGAACTGCACCTGAGCCCACGGCCCGAGGTCGCGGTCGCACTCGACGGCAACAAGGTCAAGGTCACCTCGATCGACCAGGAACGCGAGTCGCGCGCCTACCAGGGCACGACGCGCGCGCTGATCGCGAGCATGATCGAGGGCGTCAGCAAGGGCTACGAGAAGAAGCTCGACGTCAGCGGCGTCGGCTACCAGGTCGTCGCCGAGGGCAAGCGGCTGGCGTTGAGCCTCGGCTTCAACAAGCCGGTCAAGTTCGAGATCCCGCCGACGGTCGTCGTCGAGATCCCCAACCCGACGACGATCCTGGTCAAGGGCTGCGACAAGCAGCAGGTCGGCACGGTCGCCGCGCAGATCCGCAAGCTGCGCAAGCCGGAGCCGTACAAGGGCAAGGGCATCAAGTACAGCGACGAGATCGTCCGCCGCAAGGCGGGCAAGGCGTTCGCCTCGGGCGGCGCGGGCTAGTTGGCGGAGCAACGATCATGGTGACGATGAAGAAGCATGCGGGCCGGCGCGTGAAGGCCGCGAGCCTGCGCAAGAAGCTGCGCCAGCACAGCGACCGGCCGCGGCTGTCGGTGTTCCGCAGCCTCAAGAACATCTCGTGCCAGCTCATCGACGACGTGCGGGGCCACACGCTGGCCGCCGCGTCGTCGGTCGAGAAGGAGGTCCGCAGCGCGATCAAGGGCGTGCGCAAGACCGACGTCGCCAAGCAGGTCGGTGCGCTGCTCGCCGAGCGCGCCCGCCGCGCCGGCATCACCAAGGTCGCGTTCGACCGCGGCGCGTTCCGCTATCACGGCCGCGTCAAGGCGCTGGCCGACGCGGCGCGCGCCGGCGGGCTGGAGTTCTGATCATGACCAAGAGCAAGTATCCCACGATCCCGATCGACGAGGCGCTGTCCGCCGACGTGCTCGACGACGTCGTCGCGATCAACCGTTCGGCCGCCGTCGTCAAGGGCGGTCGTCGGTTCTCGTTCAGCGCGCTGACCGTCGTCGGCAACAAGAACGGCCTCGTCGGCGTCGGCTACGGCAAGGGCCGCGAAGTGCCGAACGCGGTCGAGAAGTCGGTCAAGGACGCGCGCAAGCAGATCATGCGCGTGATCCGCAACGGCTCGACGATCCCGCACGCAACCGAAGGCAACTACGGCGCCTCGCGCGTGCGGCTGGTCCCGGCGGCGCCCGGCACCGGCATCATCGCGGGCAAGGCCGTGCGCAAGGTGCTCGAGCTGGCCGGCATCTCGGACATCCTGAGCAAGAACTACGGCTCCACGAACGCGCTGAACGTGGTCAAGGCGACCATGGCCGCGCTCGCCAAACTGCGCAACAACGAGCGCGTTGCTGCCCTGCGCGGAGTGTCCCTGCAATGAACCTCGCCGAAGCCAAGGCCCTGGGCCTGTCGTTCCCGGATCGCAAGCGTCTCGGCCGCGGCGTCGGCTCGGGCCTCGGCAAGACGTCGGGCCGCGGCCACAAGGGCGCCAAGGCGCGCACGGGCTGGTCGCGCAAGCTCGGCTGGGAAGGTGGCCAGATGCCGCTGTACCGGCGCCTGCCGAAGGTCGGGTTCAACAACAAGATCTTCAAGAAGGTCTACACGGTCGTGAACGTGTCGGACCTCGCCGTGTTCGCGGACGGCGCGACGGTCGACCTGGCCGCCGTGCTCGCGCACGGGCTCACTTCCAAGGAGAAGCAGAGCAACCTGTTCAAGGTGCTCGGCGACGGCAAGCTCGAGCGCAAGCTCGTGGTCCGCGCCGACGCCGTCACCGCGAGCGCGCGCGCCAAGATCGAGCAGGCTGGTGGCTCGGTCGAGTTGATCCCACACAAACAGCACCGGCCGAAGTTCGTGCGCAAGGACGGCACCAAGAGCGAGCCGCGCAGCGACAAGGACAAGGACAAGAAGCCCCGCTGACGTCGTTCGGCCAGCAAGTCCTCAGCCAGCAGTATTCCGCCCAGCAAGGCCAACCCGAGCAAACCGATGAGCAACCTCGCCAACTTGTGGAAGGTGAAGGAGATCAGGAGCCGCATCCTGCTGACTCTCGGGCTGCTCGTCTGCTACCGCATCGGGTTCTTCGTCCCGATCCCGGGCGTCAACCTGCACGAGTTCCTGAAGAGCTTCCAGAGCAACGAAGGCGTCACGCGGCTCTTCCTGATGATGAACGTGCTGACGGGCGGCAGCCTGCAGACCGCGACGCTCTTCAGCCTCGGCGTGATGCCCTACATCTCGGCGAGCATCATCTTCAGCCTGCTGACGAAGGTCGTGCCGTCGCTCGAGAAACTCGCCAAGGAGGGCGCGTCGGGTCAGCGCAAGATCAACCAGTACACGCGCCTGGCGACGGTCGGCATCTGCATCTTCCAGTCCTGGTTCGTGATCTTCGGCACGCTGAAGCGCGGCAGCAGCAACCTGCTGCACCAGGGCGTCACCGAGTACTGGGGCATCTACATCCTGATCATCATGTTCGCGCTGACCGCGGGCACGATGTTCGTGATGTGGCTCGGCGAGCAGATCACCGAGCGCGGCGTCGGCAACGGCATGTCCCTGATCATCATGGCGGGGATCGTGTCGAACCTCTATCCGTCGATCGGCCAGTACCTGAAGCCCGGCGGGTTCGGCCGCAGTGACTGGCAGAACCTGCTGCTGTTCCTCGGCGCGTGGGGGCTGGCCGTCGTCGCGGTCGTGTTCACGACCAAGGCGCAGCGCCGGATCCCGATGCAGCAGGCCAAGCACACGCGCGGCCGCCGCGTCTATGGCGGGCAGAAACACTTCCTGCCGTTCAAGATCAACCAGGCCGGCGTGATGCCGATCGTGTTCGGCTCGGCGTTGCTGCTGATCCCGACGATGCTCGGCGAAGTGACCGGCTGGGACTCGCTGTCGGAGAGCTTCTCGAGCCAGCGCGGCTTCTGGTACGTGACGACCTATGTCGTGATGATCTACTTCTTCTCGTTCTTCTGGACGTCGATGATGTTCCAGCCGAACGAGATCGCCAACAACCTGAAGGAGAACGGCTCGTTCATCCCGGGCATCCGCCCCGGCAAGAGCACCGCCGAGTTCCTGGAGCGGACGATGGTGCACATCACGCTCGCGGGCGCCACGTTCCTGTCGGTCGTCGCCGTCGTGCCATCGCTGCTCGGTGCGCGCCGCTCGGGCACGATGGACCAGGTGCTGATCTACTTCATGTCCGGCACGTCGATCCTGATCGTCGTCGGCGTGGCTCTCGACATGGTCGAGAAGCTCAGCGCGATGCTCGTGATGCGCAACTACGAGGGCCTCATGAGCGAGGGCGCCGAAGGCCAGAAGGCGCAGAGCGGGTGGGGGCGGCGTCCGACCACATGACCGCCCCGCCGGCAATCCAACTGAAGGCGCGCGCCGTGTTCCTCGGCGGACCGGGCGCCGGCAAGGGTACGCAGGCCAAGCGGCTGAGCGATGCCTGCAAACTGGCGCACATCTCGACCGGCGACATGCTGCGCGGGCAGGTGGCCAAGGGCACCGAGCTGGGCCGCAAGGCCAAGGTGCTGATGGACGCGGGCAAGCTGGTCCCCGACGACCTGATCGTCGCCATGGTCCAGGACCGCATTGCCGAACCGGACGCCAGGGTTGCCTGGATCCTGGATGGTTTTCCCCGTACACTGCCGCAGGCCGAGGCCCTCGACCGACTGCTCGGTACCGACCCCCAGAAGCGATTGACCCGCGTGGTCTACTTCCGTCTGGCGGACGCGGTGCTGAAGGCTCGGCTCGTGGGTCGTCGCAATTGCAGCAAGTGCGGCGCCATCTGGCACGTGGACAGCAAGCCCACCAAGAAGGCCGGCATCTGCGACAACTGCGGCGGCGCGCTGCAACAGCGCGCCGACGACCGGCCCGAAGCGATCGACAAGCGGCTGCAGGAGTTCCACGCCCAGACGGGGCCTCTTGCCGCCTACTACCAGAAGAAGAGCGTCCTGCGGGAGATCGATGCCGATCGGTCGCCCGACATCATCTACAAGGAGTTGGTTCAGCTGATGCAATGACAGCAACGACGGACGACTCGCGGAGCAGCGCGCACGACCCAGGCCGGTCCGGACCGGCGAAGGTCGTGGCGGTGTTGCCGAACGAGCGGTTCCGCGTGCGCCTCGACGACGGCAGCGAGAAGGTGGCCCACGTGGCCGGTGACCTGCGCAAGGGGTTCACCCGGCTGTTGCCCGGCGACGTGGTGCGCATCGAGGTCTCGCCGCTCGATGCACAGCAGGCGCGCATCGTCGCGCGCCTGCCGCAGCAGCGGACCTGAGCCGAGCCGATGTCCACAGCGACCGACCCATACCGAACCAAACCAATCAACGAGAACAGCCGTGAAGGTCCGAACCAGCGTCCGCCGCATCTGTGAGCACTGCAAGGTCGTCCGCCGCCGCGGCGTCGTGCGCATCATCTGCTCGAACCCGCGCCACAAGCAGCGGCAGGGCAAGTAACGGCAAGCAGCAGCAACCCAGCAGGAATCACCAATGCCTCGTCTCCTCGGCGTCGACATCCCCAACGAGAAGCGCATCGAGATCGCGCTGACGTACATCTATGGCGTCGGCCTGGTGACCGCGAAGAAGGTGCTCAAGGATCTGTCGATCCGACCCGACACGCGCGCCAAGGACCTCAAGGACGACGAGGTCGCGGCGCTCGCGAACCACATCGAGAAGAACTACCCCGTCGAAGGCGCACTGCGCCGGCAGGTGCTGCAGAACATCAACCGCCTGAAGGAGATCTACTGCTACCGTGGCCTGCGGCATCGCCGCAGCCTGCCGGTCCGCGGCCAGCGCACGCGCAGCAACGCGCGTTCGCGCAAGGGCCCGCGCAAGACCGTCGCGAACAAGAAGATCCTCAGGAAGTGATCGCGCCAGCCGCTCCGACCCAGCAACCAACCACCAGAGACCCCCGAGAATGTCGACGACGACCCCGACGACGCAGGCCCCCGCCAGCGAAGGCAAGAAGAAGGCGCGCATCCGCAAGAACGTGGGCAAGGCGATTGCCCACGTGAAGGCGTCCTTCAACAACACGATCATCACGGTCACCGACTCGACCGGTCAGGTGCTGGCCTGGGACTCGGCCGGCACGATCGGCTACAAGGGCAGCCGCAAGAGCACGCCCTTCGCCGCGCAGCGCGCGGCCGAGAAGGTCGCCGACAAGATCCGCAAGATGGGCGTGCACGAGCTCGAGGTGCTGGTCAACGGCCCCGGCTCGGGCCGCGAGTCGGCGATCCGCGCGCTGTCGTCGTCCGGCATCGAGGTCAAGTCGATCGAGGACGTCACGCCGCTGCCGCACAACGGCTGTCGTCCCCGCAAGCGCCGCCGCGTCTGAACCAACGATCCCCGAGCGAACCAACCCGCCGCCGCCAACCGCCGGAACCCACTAGCCCAGCGAACCCCCGATGGCCCGCATCAGCCACCACGTCTGCAAGCTCTGCCGCCGCGAAGGCATGAAGCTGTTCCTGAAGGGACAGCGCTGCTTCTCGGAGAAGTGCGGCGTCAACCGTCGCGACTATCCGCCGGGTCAGCACGTCCGGCCGAAGAAGACCACCGACTACGGTGCGCAGCTGCGCGAGAAGCAGAAGGCCAAGCGGATCTATGGCCTGCTCGAGCGGCAGTTCCAGCACTACTTCGCGGTCGCGATGCGGCAGAAGGGCAACACGGGTGAGAACCTGCTCGTGCTGATGGAGCGGCGGCTCGACAACGTGGTGCTGAACCTCGGCCTCGCGCTGTCGCGCTTCGATGCGCGCCAGATGGTCGCGCACGGCCACGTGCGCGTGAACAAGAAGCGCGTCGACATCCCGAGCTACCTCGTGCGCCCCGGTGACGAGATCCAGGTCACGGGCGACGACAAGATCAAGAAGAAGGCGACCGACGCCGTCGAGATGAACAAGGGGCAGTCGCTGCCGACCTGGCTCGAAGCGACGCCCGCCGAACTCAAGGGCAAGGTCATCCAGCTGCCGAAGCGCGAAGACGTCCCGCATCCCATCAACGAGCAGCTCATCATCGAGCTGTGCTCCAAGTAACGGCCCGTCGACGAGGACGGGACCCCAGGACCAACAGCTCCACTCGGAACAAACAGGAGTTCGACAGTGCGAATCCGCTGGCGCAATTTCGAGTTGCCGTCGCAGGTCAAGATGGACCGCGACACGGCCACCAATCAGTACGGCAAGTTCGTCGTCGAGCCTTTCGAGAAGGGCTTCGGCGCGACGATCGGCAACGGCCTGCGGCGCGTGCTGCTGTCCTCGATCGAGGGCACTGCGGTCACGTGGGTGCGCATCGAGGGCGTGGTGCACGAGTTCTCGACGATCTCGGGCGTCCTCGAGGACGTCACGCAGATCATCCTGAACATCAAGAAGCTGCGCGTGAAGATGCACACCGATGCGCCGACGACGCTGCGCATCGACCAGAACCAGCGCGGCGAGGTCACGGCCGAGAAGATCGAAGGCGACCACAACATCGAGATCGCCAACCCCGAGCTGAAGATCTGCACGCTGACCGACGACGTGCGCTTCGCCTGCGAGATGCAGGTCAAGAAGGGCCGCGGCTACGTGACGGCCGAGGAGAACGTCAACGAGGAGATGGAGATCGGCACGATCCCGGTCGACTCGATCTTCAGCCCCGTGCACCGCGTCAAGTACGCGATCGAGAACACGCGCGTCGGCAAGTCGACCGACTACGACCGCCTGGTGCTCGAGGTGTGGACCGACGGCACCGTGACGCCGGAGATGGCGCTGGTCGAAGCCAGCAAGATCTACCGCAAGCACCTCAACCCGTTCGTGCAGTACTTCGAGCTCAAGGAAGACCTCGCGGTCGACGGCGGCGTGCTGGCG
>Ga0070689_100001299_pt1 | contig 15918 bp, 15 predicted proteins | sample KBSS23HmetaG_FD_64669 | JGI IMG/M metagenome (GOLD analysis project Ga0070689, IMG submission 64669) | Switchgrass rhizosphere microbial communities from Kellogg Biological Station, Michigan, USA - KBS S2-3H metaG | ecosystem: Host-associated > Plants > Roots > Rhizosphere ...
GGGCCAGCCGCGCCCGGCGAGTTCGCAGCCGTACTCGCAGATGGCGAGCGAATCCCAGATTCGCAGGTTGCCGTGATCGAGCACCGGCACGCGCCGCGTCGGGCTGATGGCGCCGATGTCGCGTTCGTATTCCGGCGTATCGAGCGACAACACGCGCTCGGTGAATTGCAGGCCGAGATTTTTCAGGAGAATCCACGCGCGCAATGACCAGGAGGAGTAGTTCTTGTTGCCGATGGTCAATCGCAGTTCGTCCACTCGTTCCCTCCCGGTACCATGTCACGATGCAAGGCGGCACCCACGGATTCGGCGCCATTCGCGCGATCTGTTTCGATCTCGACAACACGCTCTGGGAAGTCGGGCCGGTGCTGGAACGCGCCGAACGCATTCTCGCCGATTGGATGGCGAGCCGATACCCACTGTTCCCGCAGCGCTTCTCGCCGGCGGACATTCGCGAGTCCCGCGCGGCGCTGATGCGCGAACTCCCGCACCAGGCTCACGACCTCACCTGGCTCAGCGTCGAGAACCTCGCGCGGCTGGCCGAGTCGGTGGGCTACGAGCGTGACATGGCGCGACAGGCATTCGCGGTCTGGCATGCCGCGCGCAACCAATGCGTGCCGTTCGAGCACGTGGTTCCCGCGCTCGAGAAGCTCAAGCCTCGCTATCGTCTGGCGACGCTCAGCAACGGTAACGCCGACCTCACCGTGATCGGAATCGCGCACCATTTCGAGGTGGTCCTGCATGCCGCCGCACTGGGATGCGCCAAGCCGGACCTGCGCGCCTACGCCGCGCTTTCGGCGGCGCTGACATTGCAACCCGCTGAAATCCTGTTTGTAGGCGACGAACCGCATGCCGACGTCGCCGGTCCGCGCAACGCTGGCATGCAAACTGTATGGGTGAATCGAGGCGTGCAGGAATGGCCGGCGGAGCTCGCGCCGCCCGAACATGTGGTCGGCGGCATCGACGAGCTGGCGGCACTGCTCACCGGTGAAGTGTGAACCGTGCACAGGCCGCGCGTGCGTTAGCACTCCGCGCTGCCGGCTGCTTGGCGAAAACGTCTGCTGCGTCACGGAACACGCGGCCGGCGGGGCGCTCAATTGTTAGAGACGATGTGCCGATACTTCCAGTGAGGTCAGTCGATCGGGGTACGTGATGACGATCCAGCCGGTTGCGAGCCTGAAGGAATTTTTTCGCGACGCGTTGCACGACGCGCTCTCGCATCAGCACGTAGCGGTCGAAGACCAGACCGAACACTACGTCGTCAACCTGCTCACCCTGTTCTCCGATGCCGACGCGCTGTTCGAGCGCGAAGGCGCTCCGCGCGAGCGTTCCAGGCTCAAGCCGCTGGCGGTGATGCTCGGCGAGGCGCTCGAGGCGCCGACGCACGAAGCGCGGTTCCGCGGATTGCAGCGACTCGGTGACGTTTCGCTGTTCATCGCGGGGTTTTTCTCGGCGGGATTCGCGCGCAAGCTGGTCGACATCGACTACCACATCGCCATGGGCGGTCGCGCCTACGGCGCACTCGCCGAGAACTGCGGTCCGGCCCGCGCCCGCACGCTGCGCCAGGTGTTCGCGGAGCTCGCCGCCAAGTTCACCCCCATGGTCGACGCCCTGAACGAGATCAGCGAGAGTTCCTACCAGCACTCCGATCGCGACCGGCTCAGGCTCTACGAGCTGTGGGTCAAGACCGGCAGCGAGCGCTCGCGCAGTCTGCTGCGCAAATTGGGGATCGAGCCGGCGCCGGCGGCGCGCAGCCTGCTGGCGCATTGAAGACCGCATGGGCAACGCCACTCTCGCCTCGCTGCAGAGTGCGCTCACCGGGATCTACGACCTGCCGGCGACTCCGGATGTCGCGCAGTTTCTGCTCACCGATCGCGCGCGCCTCGCCAGCATCGAGGCGGCGCGCGACAGCGACGAACAGCTGATCGTCGCGGAACACGACGACACCTTGTCGCTGGGCCTGTACATCGACGCACAGGTGCTCGAGCGGCTGGAGCGTCGCGACCCGTACGCCGCGCTGACGCAATACAACCTCGCCGATTACCTCACCGTCGCCGAGGGTGTGAGTCATTTCGTGTACGTCGCCTGGAACGCGGGATTCGACAAGCCGGTGACGCTGCTCGAGCTCGAGCTGCAGGCGGAGGTGGACAAATACGTGCTGTGCGCATGGCTGCTGCGCGAGCAGGGCGCGGGGCGATTTCCGCGCGAGCTGCATCGCGCCCTGTTCGAGCACGCGCGCGTCGATCCGGCCGCGGCCGCCGGCCGGGCCGGCCTGTATCACACGGCGTCCGTCTATGCGGGCCGGTTTTGCCGGCGCGTGGCGGCGAGCATGGCGCGCGGAACGCGCGGCGCCACGCGCGAGCTGCTGACGGAGCTGCGACGGTTTTATCGATGGGGGAATGCCCGCAAGCTGCATCACATAGAGCGATGCGCTTAGAGCCTGATGCGTAGACCGGGCGCGTCTGCGCCGGGTGTTACTCGGCCTTCGTGAATGGATTCGGCAGGGTCGCCGCGGCCGGGTCGTCCGCGGCTCCCGGCTCGCCGGATTCCTTGCGCGCCTCGAGCTCGCGCTTCATCTTGATCCACTCGCCGAGTTTCTTCAGGTCGCGTTTGCCCGGAGCCTTTTTCTGCTCTCGGGCGTGCGCGGCGCCGACGCGCGCGTACGGGTCGAACCCGGAAGAACGCTTGCGCTCGACCGACAGCTTGGCGGCGTCGCCGCGAGCCGGAGTGTCCTGGATGCTGAGCGGCGCGCGTTCCAACGGTTCACCCGCGTAACCCGCGTCTATCCATTCGACGCGCGCGTTACCACGTTCGTCGTGCACGATCTGAGACGCACGACGCCGGTTGGTCGCCTGCGGCGGTTTGCCGTTGGAATTGTTGTCGTTCACGGGTCGAAGTATGACCTAACGGGGCTTGCCGGGTTTTTACATAGCGGACTTTACGGCTAGCGCGAATCGAAGCCTGTGAGCCGTTTCACGCAAATTTTAAACGTGCGGCGGCTCTCAAAATCCCGATGATGGTCTTCGCGTCGGTCAACTCTCCGCTGTTGGCGCGATCCACGGCCTGGGTCAGCGGCCACCATTCCACCTGGAAAACCTCGTCGTCTTCCGGCGCGCCGGTGGCACTGGTGAGCCCGGTGGCGAGATACAGGTGGATGACCTCGGTGAAGACTCCCGGGGAACTGAAGTAGGCCCCGAGGGACGTCCAATGCGCCGCGCCGAGCGCGGCTTCCTCGACCAGTTCGCGGCGCGCGGTCAGTTCCGGGGGCTCGTCCGGCTCGAGCTTCCCGGCTGGCAGCTCGTAGATGTAGCCGCCGGCCGCGTGGCGATACTGGCGCAGCAGGCAGACACGCTGCCGGTCGTCGATGGCCACTGCAGCCGCGCCGCCTGGATGGCGGACGATCTCCAGCGGCACCTTCATGCCATTCGGCAATTCGACCTGGTCGACGCTCACCTTGATGACGCGCCCGTCGTAAATCATTTTTCGTTCGATTGACATGGCGCGAGTGTACTGCGAGCCGGAATCCACGCTGCTGCTGCGCGCTGCATACAGTCCCGCGCGCGTGCAGGTACTGTGCAACGCACGCGTTCCCCGGAAGCGACTCAAAGTAGTAAGGCGTCGTAGGAGCCCATTACGGCCGCGATCGATGCACACAAACAACAGCCATGAGTCTTGTGATGCGTCCGCGGCGGCGCTCATAATCCGGCCACTTTCAGCGGCCATGGCCGCACCCCAAATGGAGATCAAAAAGGCGTCACATTCCGGCGCCAGGACGCGTGACTTGCGTCACGCCTCCATGGGGTTTCGAGCCTGTTTTCCCGGGTCTTTCGTATATTGTTGTATCGATGTCCACGGCTGAACAACTTGGCAGTCTCAACGCTCCGCAAAAGCGGGCGGTGACCTACGGCGAGCCGCTTCCCGGCGGGAAGGGCTTTCGCGCGGGTCCGTTATTGATCGTCGCCGGCGCGGGCACCGGCAAGACGAACACGCTCGCGCACCGCGTGGCGCACCTGGCGATGAGCGGCGTCGATCCGGCGCGCATCCTGATGCTCACCTTCACGCGCCGCGCGTCGGTGGAGATGAAGCGCCGCGCCAACGAGATCATGCGTGAGGCGTTCAACGACAAGCTCGGCAGCAAGGCCTCGGCGATCTCGCAGCGCCTGACCTGGGCCGGCACTTTTCATTCGGTCGCCAACCGCCTGCTGCGGCACTACGCCAAGCACGTGGGACTGGACCCCACTTTCAACGTCATCGACAAGTCCGACGCCGCCGACCTGCTCGATACGGTGCGCACCGAATTGGGCTTCTCGGGCAAGGGCCAGCGTTTTCCGCGCAAGGACACCTGCCTCGGCATCTATTCGTACCGCGTCAACACGCAGAAGTCGCTCAAGGAAACGCTCGAGAGCCAGTACGCCTGGTGCGTGCCCCACGAGGAGGACATCGGCAAGCTGCTAAGAGGTTATGTTGAACGCAAGTCGCAATACCGGGTACTCGATTTCGACGATCTGCTGCTGTACTGGCACGTGATGATGGGCGAGGAGCGCATCGCCAAGTCGGTCGGCCAGCATTTCGATCACATCCTGGTCGACGAATACCAGGACACCAACAAGCTGCAGGGCGACATCCTGCACGCCCTCAAGCCTGACGGGCAGGGCGTCACCGTGGTCGGTGACGACGCACAGGCTATCTACTCATTCCGTGCGGCCGCCGTGGAGAACATTCTCGGCTTCCCGGACCGCTTCCGCCCGAAAGCCGAGATCGTAACGCTGGCGCAGAACTTCCGCTCCAGCCAGAGCATCCTCGACTCCGCGAACGCGCTCATGGCGGACGCGCCGCGCCAGTACCGCAAGCACCTGCTGTCGATGCGCGGCCAGGGGCCGCGGCCGAAGCTGGTGACCGTGAACGACCAGGAGACGCAGGCGGAGTTGATCTGCACGCGCGTGCTGGCGGCGCGCGAGGCCGGCATGCCGCTCAAACGCCAGGCCGTGCTGTTCCGCAGCGGCTCGCACAGCGACATGCTCGAAATCGAACTCGCCAAGCGCAAGATTCCCTTCGTGAAGTACGGCGGGCTCAAGTTCCTCGAGGCCGCGCACGTCAAGGACCTGCTGGCCATCCTTCGCTGGGCCGACAACCCGCGCAACCACCTCGCGGCATTCCGCGTGCTGCAGTTCATGCCCGGCATGGGCCCGGCGAACGCCAAGAAGGCGCTCGATCACTTCAACGCCAACAACTGCCTCTGGGCCTCGTTCGAGAAGTACGAGCCACCCAATGACGCGCGCATCGCGTGGAAGAAATTCCACGAAATCTTCACGCTGCTCGGCGATCCGACCCGCGAATGGCGCGGCCAGATCGCGCTGGCGCGCGAGTTCTACAAGCCGCACATGGAGCGCATGTACGAACACGTGCACATGCGCATCGGCGACCTAGACCAGCTCGAGCTGCTGTCGTCGCAGTACCCGACGCGCGAACGTTTCGTCACGGAGCTCACGCTCGATCCGCCACAGGCCACCAGCGACATGGCGGGACAGCCGCTCGCCGACGAAGACTACCTGGTGATCTCCACGATCCACTCCGCCAAGGGCATGGAGTGGGACCACGTCTATATCCTCAACGTCGTCGACGGCAGTTTCCCGTCGGAGTTCGCGACCGGCAAGGCCGAGCTCATCGAGGAAGAGCGGCGCCTGCTGTACGTCGCCATGACCCGCGCGCGCAACGAGCTCACCTGCGTGGTGCCGCTGCGCTTCCAGATCACCAGCCAGCCGAAGACCTCGGATGGTCACGTGTACGGCGGTCGCAGCCGTTTCCTGACCGAGAAGGTCATCAAGTGCTTCGATGAGCAGACCTTCCAGAGCTCGAACGTCGAAGTGAAGATGGAAGAAACGTCCGCCGATTCCGGCACCATCGACGTCGCCTCGCGTCTCAAGCAGATGTGGTAGCCGTTGGGGATCGGGTACGGTCCCCAACTAACGTTTCCGGAACTTCAGCGTGAAACGGTCGCTCTCGCCGATCGCCAGGTACTTCTCGCGGTCGCGATTGCCGGCGCGCAGCGTGGGCGGCAGGGCCCACACGCCCTGCTCGTAGTCCTTCGTGTCCCTGGGATTGGCGTTGATCTCCGAGCGCTCCACCAGCTCGAACCCGGCCGACTCGATCAGCGCGATCGCGGCTTCCTCGTTGACATAGCCGCTGGTCGCGCGCGGATCCTGCGGCTTCGCGGGATCGGCGCGATGCTCGACGACACCGAAGATGCCGCCCGGCTTGAGCGCGCGGTTCATCGCGTCGAATGACTGCTTCGCGTACCCCTGGTTCATCCAGTTGTGGATGTTGCGGAACGTCAGGACCATGTCGGCACTGCCCGGCGGGGCGATGTCACCGCCGTCCGGCCCCAGCGCGGTGACTGTCACCTTGCCGTAGATGTCCGGGCGTGCGGCGAGCTTGTCGGCGAAGCTCGCCCGGCTCGAAGTCACGAACGGGTTGCCGGGCGCGGGCGCGACGTCAGCGGCGTACAGCTTGCCGTGCTCGGCGAGCAGCGGTGCCAGCACTTCGGTGTACCAGCCACCCGCGCCGGGCCAGACCTCAACGACCGTCATGTCCGGTTTGATGCCGAAGAACAGCAGCGTGTCGAGCGGATGCCGCCAGGTGTCGCGAGCGCGGTTCTCGGCGGAGCGATGTTCGCCGGCGAGCGCGTGTTCGATCGCCGCCGCCGTGATCGCATCGCGCGGCGGCGGCGGGGCCGCTTTCGGCGTGGGCGTGGGCGCCGCCGCGCAGCCGGCGAGCAGTGCCGCGAGCAACACGGCGCTCAGGCCCGGCAGGACGACGGTGACGCGCGACCCCATGGCAGTTCCCCGGCAAAAGAAGACGAACCCCGCGCGCGGCGGGGTTCGAATCGTGGTGTATCGCTGTAGTTAGACCCTTGCGCCGTGCAGTCCGTCGGGACTAGCGGCGGAACGGACCACCACCGCCCTGGCGTGGGCGCGGCGGACGCTCCTGCGCTTCGTTGACGCGCAGCGGTCGGCCGTTCATCTGGTAGCCGTTCAGGCCCTGGATCGCGGCCTGCGCCTCGGTCCCGCCCATCTCAACGAAGCCGAAGCCACGGGGCTTGCCCGTTTCGCGGTCGTTGATCAGCTTTACGGAATCAACCTTGCCATGGCGCTCGAACAGCACCTTGATGTCTTGCTCGGTTGCGGAGAAGGGCAGATTGCCCACATAGATCGTCGTCATCCCGGACTTCTCGCTCAAAAGGCGGACAGCGGCAGGTACGCGGCCCCTGCATGTACCGCGGGAAATTAAAAACAGGTCAAGGTTTCAAGGCACACGTTAATTAGAGTCAATTGCGCAGCTCTTGGTCCTGCGGCCTGCACCGTCGTTCGTGCACCTCTACAGGCATCTCTCCAGGAAAAAACCGTCAGACGCATCGAACGCGAAGGATGCTACTCCTCGTTTCGAGAAGCTGTAAATAACAGGCTCGGCCCGGGGACCGGCGCGCACGCAAATGCAGCAAATTGAGGGAATTTAGCTAGATACGACGCTGCCGCCGGCAATGGTAGCGCTCCCTTTTGAGGCGCTGGCCCGTTCAATCGCACTTATTCTAGATAGGCGTATCCGTTCAGCTCGCCTTCGTAGAAGCGCTTGATGGCCTGCGACTCGGCCACCGACATGCGTCCCTCGCGCACCGCGCGCTCACAATCCCGGGCCAGGGCCGGGTGCAGGTCGGCGACGTCGTATTCCATGTACTCGAGCACCTTGTTCGCGGTGTCGCCCTTGACGACTTCCTCGATCCACCAGCCACCGTCGTCGTGGAAGCGCACGTGCACCACGTGTGTGTCGCCGAACAGGTTGTGCAGGTCGCCGAGCGTCTCCTGGTAGGCGCCCACCAGGAAGGCCGCGAGGTAGTACTCGTCCTGCGCGGTGATGGCGTGCAGCTCGAGGGTTTTCTTCACGTCGCGCTGGCTCACGAAGCGGTCTATCTTCCCATCCGAATCGCAGGTGATGTCAGCCAGCACGCCCTTGCGTGTCGGCCGCTCGTTCAGCCGGTGGATGGGCATGATGGGGAACAGCTGGTCGATGGCCCAGCTGTCGGGCAGTGACTGGAACACCGAGAAGTTGCAGAAGTAGATGTCCGACAGGATGGACTCGAGTTCTTCGAGTTCCTCCGGAACCTCGTCGAGCTTGCGCGTGAGATCGCGCACCCGTGCGCAGGTTGCCCAGTAGAGGCGTTCGGCGAGGCCGCGCTGCCCGAGCGACAGCAGGCCGAGGTTGAACATCTGCAGCACCTGGTCGCGCGCCGTCTGCGCGTCGTGGTAACACTCCACCACGCGCCGCTCGGTCACGGTGCGGTATGCGTCCAGCAGGTCGCGCACCGGTTGCGGCAGATCGCGGCCGCCGTTCTCCTGGTCTTCCTTGCCGGTCACGCGGAACTGGTCGAGGGCCTGGCTGCCGAGCGTGTTGAAGATGAGCACGCTGTGATGCGCGGCGACCGCGCGCCCGGATTCGCTGACGATCATCGGGTGCGGGATCTTGCGCGTGTTGCATACGTTCGCGATGCGATACACGACGTCGTTGGCGTATTCGTTCAGCGTGTAGTTCATCGACGAGGCGAAGTTGGTACCGCTGCCGTCGTAGTCGACGCCCAAGCCGCCGCCCACGTCGATGTACTGCAGCTCCGCGCCGAGCAGCTTCAATTCCGCGTACACGTGTGCCAGCTCGTTGATGGCGTCCTTCACGCGGCGGATGTCCTGCAGCTGGCTGCCCGGGTGGCAGTGCACGAGCTGCAGGCAGTCGAGCATGTTCTTCTCGCGCAGGATCTCGACGGCCTCGAGGATTTCGGTGATGAACAGTCCGAACTTCGACTTGTCGCCCGCCGACTCGCGCCACTTGCCCGAGCCCTCGCTCGCCAGCTTCACGCGCACGCCGATGCGCGGCCGCACGTTGTATTTCTCCGCGATGCGCAGGATGGCCGGCAGCTCGCTGAAGTTCTCCACCACCGGGATGATGGTGCGGCCGAGCTTGGTGGCGATGATCACCGCCTCCAGGTAGCTGTCGTCCTTGAAGCCGTTGCAGATGATGAGCCGGTCCGGCGCATCGGCCGTCATGCCCATGACGCTCAGCAGTTCCGGCTTGCTGCCGACCTCGAGCCCGAAGCCGAACGGTTGGCCGTAGCGGTAAACCTCTTCGACCACCAGGCGCTGCTGGTTCACCTTGATGGGGAACACCGCCGTGTACTTGTTCTGGTAGTCGTTTTCGGCGATGGCCTGTGCGAACGCGTCGTGCAGGTGCTTCAGCCGATGCGCGAGGATGTCGGAGAAGCGCACCACCACGGGCGTCGTCAGCTCGCGTTCCTTGAGACCCTGGACCACGTCGAACAAGTCGATCTCGCGCGTCGGGTTCATGTCCGGACGAACTACCAGGTGACCGGCCGGATTCACGCAGAAGTAGCCCTTGCCCCAGGCGCTGACCTGGTAGAGCTCGGACGCATCCTCGATGGACCAGGCGATGGAACGATCGGCGCGGCGCGCAGGTTCCGGGGTAGTGCCCTGGTTGATGATCGGCTGGTTGGGATCGGCTGCCATTTTGGCGCGCACGATATCAAATAAGGTTCGCAAGTAAATGTCGGCGAGTGCCGGGAACACCCCGGGGGCGGCTCGCGGTTCAACCGTTCGTCGCGCTCCAGCCGTAGACCGTGTTCACCAGCGGATCTCCGAATTTCAACTTGGCCTGCCGGTACTGATGCGGGCTGATCGTCGCGAGGCGCAGGAAATCCTTCGAAAAGTGCGCGTCGTCGAAGTATTCCAGCAATACGTCTTCGCGCGTCGCTCCGCTCCAGGGCCGAGGGTGCAATTGACTCAGCGCACGCTGCAGGCGCGCGAAACGCAGGCTTGCCTTGGGCCCTGAGCCCAGCGCGGCACGAAATCTGCGGCGCAGCGTGCGGAGGTCCTGCCCGGTCCTGCGGGCCAGCACGGACACCGGTCCGCGCAGCAGACCGTCCGCAATGTGATCCGCCAGCAGCAGCGTGCGGTGCTGACGACTCGGCCCCGGCGAGCGGCGCAACCAGTCCGTGACGATGTCCACGCGCGCGCCGAAACCGGGTGCTTCGACGATCCGATCGGGCAGGGAAGACTCCCGCGGCCAGATATCGCGGAACGCAATCCGCTCGCCATCGAGCGCGGCGGGCGACGACCGGGTCAGCGTCGACAGCCCGACCTGCGTCAGGATGACCACGAACACCCGCAATGGCGACTCGCTTCTTCCAAGGCGTGCGATGCGCGATGCACCCCAGACCGCTGCGCCCGGTACCGGCTCCCAGTCGCGTTCGCTCGTGAGGCGGCACATCGAGTACGACCCCTGCAGGAAGAACTGCAGCAAGGGTCGTTGCTGCGGCAATTCGAGAGCCACTCCGGAAATGGCCGAATCTCGGCGTTCCGCGAAGCCGGCGGCCAGGTGCGCGATGTCTGTGGCACTGTCGACGTGATTCATCAGCATCGTGCTACTCCGCGATCGTGTCCGATTTTTACTTGTGCTGGCCCTGCCACCGGCGAAGGATCGCAATCCATGTGGATGACGCGTTCATGGTCCTTACTGACGGCGCTCGCGTCGCTCATCCTGAACGGGCATGCATCTGCCCAGATGCAATTGAATGACGCGGGGTCGCAGGATCCGCTCGCGCGCTTCAGTTCCGGCATTCAGCCCGGCTGCGCCGAAGGCGTGTTTGGACCCGGCAGGTCGCATAGTTATCGAGCCGCGGGTTATGCCGACGTGGCCGCGTCGATTCCGATCACCCCGAAGACGCAATTCCTGGTCGCCTCGATGTCGAAGCAGTTCACCGCCCTGTCGATCGTGATGCTCGCGGACAGGCGCCGGCTATCGCTCGACGATCCCGCGCGACGCTGGGTTCCCGAGCTCGCAGGTGCGGTCGGCGATGCGACGATCGACCAGCTGCTGCACCACACGGCGGGTGTGCGCGATCACGTCAATCTCCTGATGCTTGCCGGGGTCGAGAAGTTAGGCGACGTCGATCGTGAGGCGACGCTCCGGCTGATGTCGATGCAGCGGCGCACCAACTTTCCTCCGGGGACGCGCGCCCGGTACTCGAACGGCAACTACTTCGTGCTCGCCGAGATCGTGTCGCGCGTTTCGGGAATGCCACTTGGGCGTTTCGCCGAGCGTGAGATCTTCCGGCCGCTGCACATGAGGCGTACCTCTTTCCTGGGAGCCGGAACGTCGCGCGATCTCGCACAGGGCTATCAGCCGGCGGGCGGCCCGGGTGAGTTTTCGATCGCGAACGATCGGCCCTCAACCAATGGCTCCGGCGGGCTCATAACGACGATTGCCGATCTGCGGAAATTCGACGCGGATTTCCGTGCGCGTCGCGTCGTGTGGCGACCCGAGATCCTGAACCGGATGCTCACTCCGGGACGGCTGAACGACGGCGGCATCGCCGTCCTTCCGGAGTTCGGAACCCCGTACGGCATGGGGCTCGGGCTGGCGCAGACTGGGCCGGAGACATTGGTTTTTCACGATGGCGGCGCGGAAGGTTTTCGCGCCGAGTACGCGCGTTTGCTGGATGCCGGCATCAGCGCCGCGGTGTTGTGCAACCGGGTGGATGCGCCCGCGCCCGCCATTGCCAGGCGGGCCCTGGGATTCACGCAACCGCCGGGAGCCGCGGGCGGCGAAAGGCCCGCGGGGCAGCGCGAAATTCCTCCGGCCTCACTCCTGAAGAACATGGCCGGCGTCTTCCGCGCCGCTGAGATCGAGACTGAATACCGATTCGAACCGAACGGCGATGGATTCAAGGTGACCGTGACGTCGTCGTACGCGCGCGGAACTGCGCCGGTGGAAGACTGGAATGGATTCCGTGCGGATCCGGATGGCGTACTCATCAGCGGGCCGATACGCATCCAGGGCGTCGAATCGGCGTCCGTCGCGCAGCGCCTGCAATTGTCGTTTGGCGCGAGAGTCGAGGGACTCGAGCTCGAACGCGTGCCGGATCAGTAGACGCCGGTCGCGACCGGCCGCGCCGGATCACGGATCCATTCGCTCCATGAGCCCGCGTACAGGCGTGCGCCGGAGAGGCCTGCGTGCTCCATCGCGAGCAGGTTGTGGCAGGCAGTGACGCCCGAGCCGCACATTGCCACCATGGCTGCAGGCGGCAGCGACCCGAGCAGCGCCTGGAAGCGTTGGCGCAGCAGTTCCGGCGCGAGAAACTTTCCGTCCGCGGCGAGATTGCCGGCGAACGGCAGGTTGCGCGCGCCGGGCACATGGCCGGCGACCGGGTCGATGGTCTCGTTGCGTCCGGCAAAGCGTTCGGCGCCGCGCGCGTCCACCAGCAAGCTTCCCGGGCGACGGCGCAGCTCGTCGACCGCGGCACTGTCCAGCGCGTCGCTGCGGTCGGGCCGCGCTTCGAGCCCGCCCGGCCGCGGTGCACGTCGTACCTGTTCGAGCGGCAATCCCGCGGCCCGCCATGCCGCGATGCCGCCGTCGAGCACCGCGACGTCGCGTATGCCGATCCAGCGCGCCAGCCACCAGAGGCGCGCCGCATACGCGCCGTTCCCCTGGTCGTACGCGATCAGCTGCGACTCGGGCCGCACGCCGAGCGCGGCGAGTGTGCGCGCGAACGTCGCCGGATCCGGCAGCGGGTGACGGCCGCTGCTCGCGGTGATGGGGCCGGAGAGATCTCGATCGAGGTGCAGGTATAACGCGCCGGGGATGTGGCCCTGCGCGTACTCGGACTCGCCCCACGCCGGATTGCCGAGCTCGGAGCGGCAATCGAACAACGCCAGTTCATCGGCGTCGAGCAGCGGCGCGAGTGTCGCCACGTCGATCAAAGTAGTAAAAGATTGCATGCCGCATCTTACAATTGCCGCAACGATGGCCCACACATGGCAATAGACGTCTACTGGGGCAGCGGCAGCCCCTACTCATGGCGCGTGCTGCTCGCGCTGGAGCACAAGGGCCTGGCCTACAACAGCCATCTCATGCAGCTCGCGATGCAGGAGCACAAGGCGCCGCACATGCTGGCGATCAATCCGCGCGGCCGGGTTCCGGTGCTGAAGGATGGCGACTACGTGGTGTTCGAGTCGCTCGCGGTGCTCTATTACCTCGACCGCAAATATCCCGCCAAGCCGCTGTTCGGCGATTCACCCGAGGAAGGCGCGGTGATCATGCGCGTGTGCTGCGAGTACCAGGCGTACATCGAGCCGTTCGTCACGCGCATCACCCGCGCGCTGCTCAATCGCCAGGGCGACCCGTACTCCGACGAGAGTACGTATGCAATGCACATGATCGCCGGCGAGGCGCGCACCATCGAAGCGCGGCTTTCGAAAGGGCCGTGGATCGTCGCCGAAAAACCCGGTGCCGCCGATTACATGATCTATCCCGGCATCAAGCTGCTGCTGCGCGCGCTCGAATTGCCCGAGGCGCGCGAACTCTCCTCGCGCTTCCTGCCGGTCGAGGCCAATTATCCGGCGCTCAGCCGCTGGCTGCTGCGCGTCGAAGCGTTGCCAGGCTACGAACGCACGTATCCGCCGCACTGGCGCACCGTCAGTTCCTGACGACGCACGCGTCGCCACGCGGTCCGGCGGGTGGCAACACCGGATGATGGTTGATACCCTCTCGCCTCGATTTTCGGTCGAGTTGTACGGGGTCAATGATGATCAACAAGATTCACGTCGAGTTTCCGGGACGCATCATCTTCATCGGGTTCGGCAGCATCGGGCAGGGCACGCTGCCGCTGGTGTTGCGGCACATCGGCATTCCCAAAGAACGCATCACCATCATCACCTCGGACGATCGCGGCAAGCAGGAAGCCGACGAATACGGCATCAAGTTCGTGAAGATCGCGCTGACGCGCGACAACTACGTGCGCGAGCTCGACAAGTACATCGGCCGCGGCGACTTCGTGCTCAACGTGTCGGTGGACGTTTCTTCCATCGCGCTGGTCAAGCTCTGCTGGTCGAAGGGCGCCATGTACCTCGACACCTGCATCGAGCCGTGGCCGGGCGGTTATACCGACGTGACCATCCCGCATGCCAAGCGCACCAACTACGCGCTGCGCGAGGAAGCGCTGGCGCTGCGCACGCAGAATCCGCGCGCGCCCACCGCGGTGCTGACGCACGGCGCGAATCCCGGCCTGGTGTCGCACTTCGTCAAGAAGGCGCTGTTGAACGTTGCAAGCGACACCGGCGTGGACGCCGGTTCGCCGAAATCGCGCGAAGAGTGGGGCCAGCTGGCGCGCAAGCTCGGCATCAAGGTGATCCACATCGCCGAGCGCGACACGCAGCTCGCTTCGAAGCCGAAGGAGTTCAACGAATTCGTCAACACCTGGTCGGTGGACGGGTTCGTCAGCGAAGGCCAGCAGCCGGCCGAGCTCGGCTGGGGCACGCACGAGAAGAATTTTCCGCGCGACGGCAAGCGCTACGACTTCGGCGGCGGCGCGTCTATCTACCTGATGCAGCCGGGCGCCGCGACGAAGGTGCGCACCTGGACACCGCGCGCCGGCCACTTCCATGGCTTCCTGATCACCCACGGCGAGGCGATCTCGATCTCCGATTACCTCACGGTGCGCCAGAGCTCGGAGGTCGTGTACCGGCCCACCTGCCACTACGCGTATCACCCGAGCGACTCGGCCGTGGTCTCGGTGCACGAGTTCGCCGGCCGCAACTGGCACCTGCAGGACCGCCAGCGCATCCTCATGCATGAGATCACCTCGGGCATGGATGAGCTGGGTGTATTGCTCGCCGGACACAAGAAGAATGCCTACTGGTACGGCTCGCAGTTGACCATCGAGGAGGCACGCAAACTCGTGCCGCACAACAACGCCACCAGCGTGCAGGTCACGGTGGCCTGCCTGGCGGGCATGGTGTGGGCCATGGAGAATCCGAATGCCGGCCTGGTCGAGCCTGACGAGATCGACTACCAGCGCAACCTCGAGATCTGCATGCCCTATCTCGGCTCGGTGGTCGGCCAGTACACCGAATGGACGCCGCTGCACGATCGCGAGCGGCTGTTTCCCGAGGACCTCGACAAGTCGGATCCCTGGCAGTTCAAGAACGTTCGCGTCTAGGGAACCGGCGGCCGCACCGTCGACAGCCGCAACCCCGTCGCGACCACGATTGCGACGAGTGCGAACGAACTCGCGGCCAACGCGCGGCGTGCCACGTCGCTGGCCGACGCATTCTCGGGAAAGGTCAGGTCCGGCATGCCGAATGCCAGCACCACGCACAGCGGCAGCAGGTAAAACACCGTGACCGCGGCCCGGGTCCAGAACGTGGCGGTGATCTGCAGCGGGCAGACCGCTTCGAGCAGTTGCCGCAGCGGCGCGTGGATCGCGAACACCGTGGCGCTGCTGAGCAGCAGTGAAATTCCGATCGCCGTGGTGAGCGTGGTCAATTCGTTCATGTCCCGACTCCCGGGTGCCTCGCGCGCGCCCAATACGCCAGTGACGGCGCGACGATGTGGTCGTAGAGCGATTCACAGACGGCGCGCAGCGGCGGCCACGAAAACACGCGCGCCAGCCAGCGGTATTCGGGAATTCGCGACCACAACACCAGCACCGCGCGAAAGCCGCTGACGATCCGGCCCTGCTCGTCGCGCAGGTACAGCCTGCGCTCGAGGTGTTCGCGCCGCAGGCCGTAAGAGGAGAGCGGGCGGCTGGTGCGCATGGAATCGTGAAAGCGCAGCGGCAGGTCGCGTTTTTCGGCGGCCCGCGCGTAGGCGCCGATCTCGCGCGAACACACCGGGCAATCGCCGTTGAACCAGACCTCGCACTCGCGATCGAGCGCACGCAGCGCGGGCGCTCCGGCACGGTCGGGAATCAGCTCGCGCAATGCGCTGTCGAGCGTGTAGTGACGGAATTCGAAGCCGTCGTTCAACAGCCGCCGCGGTGCGACGCGCTGACCCTCCACCAGCAGCTGCGCCATTTCGCCGAGC
>Ga0070689_100001301_pt1 | contig 15901 bp, 12 predicted proteins | sample KBSS23HmetaG_FD_64669 | JGI IMG/M metagenome (GOLD analysis project Ga0070689, IMG submission 64669) | Switchgrass rhizosphere microbial communities from Kellogg Biological Station, Michigan, USA - KBS S2-3H metaG | ecosystem: Host-associated > Plants > Roots > Rhizosphere ...
ACAAATCGCTTTAACAATCGAATGCCCGAGCCCCTTAATAGCAGTTAATCCGTAGCGGATGGCGCCGCTTAAGGGCGTAAAGCCAGAGTAGCTCTCATTCACGTCGGGCGGCAGGAGTGCGATCTTCTGTGCCCGGAGCTCCTTCGAATACTTAAACACCTTAGCCGCATCCTGGGCCTCACTCGAAAGCACCGCCGCATAGAAATGCTCCGGATAGTGGGCTTTCAAATATGCGGTCTGAAACGCGAGATATGCATACGCGACGCTGTGGCTGCGATTGAATCCATAGTCAGAAAACTGCGCCATCAACGAAAAGATCTTTTCCGCTTTTTCACGTTGAATGCCGCGTTCGACCGCGCCCGTGATGAACTTCTCTTCATGAACGGCCATCTCTTCACGCTTCTTCTTGCCCATCGCGCGGCGCATTAAGTCGGCCTCGCTAAGTGTGTATCCGGCAAGCTTCTGCGCGAGCTGCATGATCTGTTCCTGGTAGACGATGATTCCGTAAGTGTTGTTGAGAATCTCCTTCATCTGCGGCACAAGATAACGCACGCTCTTCTTACCGTGATGGCGCTGGATGAACTCATCCACCATCCCGCCGTCGAGTGGCCCTGGACGATAGAGCGCATTCAGCGCGGCGAGATCTTCGAGCCCTTTCGGCTTCAGTTTCCGGCAGATCTCCTGCATGCCGGAAGACTCAAACTGGAAGACCGCTTCAGTCCTTCCTTCAGCAAATACAGCAAGCGCTTTAGCGTCGTTAAGCGCTATATCCGGCCAGTTAATCTCAGCATCAAGCAGCTGTTTAATACTGATTAAGCAGTCATTTATAACAGTTAAAGCGGTAAGCGCTAAAAAATCCATCTTAAGCATGCCGGTCTTTTCAAGGTCCGACATGACATACTGAGTGGTTAGTTCTTCCTTCCCGGAGACGGCCACCGGGATCAGTTCCTGAAGCGGCAGCGGCGAGATAACCACGCCCGCCGCGTGAACTGACGAATGCCGCGCGCACCCTTCGAGCCTCCGCGCGATCTCAAGTATTTCTTTAACCTGAGGGTTGGTCTCCATCTCCTTCCGCAGCTCAGGTACTTGTTCAAGTGCCTGGCTCAGGCTGACGTTCCTACCCCGAACCGGCGGCGGGATGAGCTTAGCGATCCGTTCGACCTCGGCATAAGGCACCTCGAGCGCCCGGCCGACGTCCTTGATCGCGGCCTTCGAAGCGAGCGTTCCGAAGGTGATGATCTGGCAGACAGAGTCGCGGCCGTACAGGCCGGCGACGTGATTGATAACGTCGCCCCGGCCACGGACACAAAAGTCGATATCGATGTCGGGCAGCGAGACGCGCCCGGGGTTGAGAAAGCGCTCGAAGAGGAGATCGTACTGGAGCGGATCGATGTCGGTGATCTCAAGACAGTAGGCGACCAGCGACCCTGCCGCTGACCCGCGGCCGGGACCGACGGGAATCGAGTGGTCCCTGGCGTAGCGAACGAAGTCCCAGACGATGAGGAAGTAACCCGCGAACCCCATCTGCTTGATCATCTGGATCTCGCTCGTGAGTCGCGACTGATAATCCGAGAACGGCTGCTTCAACTCACCGCGAGCAGCCTGCATGTCCAGGACCTGTTGGCGCCGGCGTTCATAGCCCTGCCGCACTACCTTTTCGAAGTAGTCGTCAGCCGAGAGGCCTTCCTCCGACTGCGGAATCGGATATTGAGGCAGGTAATTGACGTTCTCGGGCAGCTTCAGCTCGCAGCGCTCGGCAATATCGACAGTGCGTGTGAGCGCGTCGGGAAGTTCGTCACCGAAGATGCGCCACATCTCTTCCTGAGACCGCACGTAAAAATATGGACTCGCATAGCGGAGACGATTCGTCTCGTTGACGGTCTTTCCGGAACCGATGCAGAGCAGAACGTCGTGGGCCCTCGCGTCGTCGGGCATCAGATAATGCGAGTCGTTGGTGGCCACGAGGGGCACGCCCGTCCGTTTGGAAAGATCGACGAGCGACTTTCGAATGCGCTTCTGAGCGTCAAGCCCGTGTTCCTGGATTTCGAGGAAGTAGTTCCCTTTCCCGAGAATCTCTTCAAACTCGAGCGCCGCCTTCGCCGCTTCGTCACACTTCTCCTGCGCCAGCATCGCCGAAGGAACACCCGACATACATGCCGAGAGCGCAATCAGTCCTTTACTGTGCTCCGCGAGCAGCTCCTTATCGATGCGCGGTTTGTAGTAGAAGCCTTCGGTGTACGCCTTCGAAGTGAGACGCACGAGGTTCTGGTAACCTTCGTAGTTCTGCGCCAGCAGTATCAAATGGAAGTTGGCCTTCTCGCCGGGCGCGCTGGCGGCCTTGTCCTTGCGGCTGCCGCGCGTGATGTAAGTCTCGCATCCGATAATCGGCTTCACGCCACGGCTCTTCATCGCGTTGTAAAAAGAGATCGCGCCGAAGATGTTTCCATGATCGGTCATGGCACACGCGGGCATCTTCAATTCTTCAACGCGTTTGGAGAGAGGCTTGATTTGGATGGCGCCGTCAAGAAGACTGTAGTCAGTATGAAGGTGGAGGTGTACGAATTGTCGGTCCTGCATTTTTTCTGTTTAATCCGTGGTTTATTCCCACTCGATGGTTGATGGTGGTTTAGAACTGATGTCGTAAACAACTCGATTCACACCACGAATCTCGGAGACGATCCGCGCCGACACGCGCGCCAGCAAATCGTGAGGCAGCCTGGCCCAATCGGCCGTCATGCCGTCGACACTGGTAACGGCGCGAATCGCGATCACGCGCTCATACGTGCGCTCATCGCCCATCACGCCCACAGTCGACACCGGCAGCAGCACTGGAAAAGCCTGCCACACCGAGTGGTACAACTCTGCCAGTCGCAGCTCTTCGTCAAGTATGCGATCGGCAGCCTGGACCAAACGAATCTTCTCCTCCGTGATGTCTCCAAGAATGCGGACAGCCAAACCAGGACCCGGGAATGGATGTCGCCCAAGGATCTCTTCCGGAACTCCCAACTCTCTTCCAATCAGTCGTACTTCGTCTTTGAACAACTCGCGCAGCGGCTCGATCAGCTTGAGATTCATCTTCTCGGGCAGTCCACCGACGTTGTGATGACTCTTGATCACCGCCGATGGTCCACGCACCGAAATCGACTCGATAACATCAGGGTAGAGCGTCCCCTGCACGAGATACCCGACGTCGCCCAAACGTTGCGCTTCTTCCTCAAACACGTCGATGAAGACTTTTCCGATTCGCTTGCGCTTCTCTTCGGGATCGATAACGCCTTTCAGTGCTCCGAGAAATTGATCGCCGGCGCGCACGCCCGAGATGTTCAACTTCATGCTCTGCCCCAACAGCGCCAGCGTTGATTCAAACTCACCTTCACGCAACAAGCCGTTGTCGACGAAAATACACGTCTGTCGATCTCCGACCGCTTTGTGTACCAGCGCCGCCGCGACAGTCGAATCCACGCCGCCTGACAAGCCCGAGACCACGCGTCCCTGATCGCCGAGTTGACCGCGAATGCGTTCTACTTGTTCCTCGATAACGGCCTCCGGCGACCAGTCACCGCGACACCCGCAAACTGAAAATAAAAAGTTGCGCAGCACTTGCGCGCCCAACGGTGTGTGCGCGACTTCAGGATGAAACTGCACGCCATAAATACCGCGCGACTGATCCTCCATCGCGTTCAAAGCGTCGTTAGTGAGTGCTGTCACATGAAAACCCGGCGGCACTTCCGTGACGTGATCGCCGTGACTCATCCAGACATCCAACTCCGGCGGCAGACCCTGAAACAAACGACTCGTCACGTCCAACACTTTCAATCGCGCATAACCAAACTCACGATTGGGAGACGCAGCCACCTCTCCACCGAGCTCGCCCGCAAAGACCTGGAACCCATAGCAGATCCCGAGCGTTGGACAATCGACTGATTCGAGCAATTGCGGATGCGGCTTCGGCGCCGTAGCGTCGTAAACGGACGAAGGCCCGCCCGAGAAGATCAAACCCTTTGGCGATTTGGCATTGATTGTTTCAACCGGCGTGTTGAAGGGAAGAATCTCGCAGTAAACGCCCGATTCTCTAACGCGACGAGCGATGAGTTGCGTGTACTGCGATCCGAAGTCAAGTATTATTACGGTTTCATGATGTTTGACGTTGCTCATTTGGAAAGAGTGGCTGATTATAGCCATTGACTTACACGGATTCAAAACGGATGCTAGCTCAAATTTTGACAGTGCTCCTCATCGCGAGTTTTGCGAGTAGTGATGCGTTGTTATCTCAGCCATTAACAGTGCGTTGGCGCTATCAATCAGAGGTGACACTAAACCTCACTCCTGCTTTCGACAATGAGAGAATCTATCTGCCGCTCGCCGGCGGAACGATCGTGGCGCTCAAAGCAAAAGACGGACAACTCTTCTGGCGCACAGAAGTCGGGGGCGAACTTTCGGCGTCGCCTGTTGCTGATGAAAGCGCAATCTACGTCGCTTCAGAGACTGTCGGCCAAGCAAACGAAAAATCAAACGGAGCGCTGCGTGCACTCGGACGTGAAGGCGGCGTGACGCAGTGGATGACTCCCCTGATCCGGCCGCTTCGCGGAGCACTCGCGTTGAACGGTCCGAGGTTGTTTGCCGGCGGCAGCGATGGCAGAGCTTACGCTTTCGATAAACGAACTGGCGGCGTGTTGTGGTCGATACCGTTTCCGTCTCCTTTCGCCGGCCAGCCGGTTTCGAAAGACGGTCGCGTGTACTTCGGTAGCGAAGACGGAACGCTGCTGGCGCTCGACGAAGCGACTGGAAGTGTCCTATGGCGCTATCGAACTAAAGGCGCCGTGCATGGCCCAGTGGCTGTTACGAAAGAATATATCTACTTCGGGTCAGGAGACGGTTATGTTTACGCGGTGAGCAGCGACAAGGGTCGCTTGAAGTGGCGTAAGCGAACCGGTGCGGGCGTCGAGGCTGTGGCACTCGTAGGCGATGCACTGCTCGCAGCGTCGCTCGACAACTTCGCTTATTTCCTCGATCTCAAAGGTTCGATGCTCTGGAAGAAGCAGTTGCCCGGACGCATCGCAGCGCAGCCGCTGACCGTTGAAGGGACAGCTCTCTTCACGCCGCTCTCAAGCTCTGAAGGTGTTGTACTTGGATTGAAAGACGGAAAGCAGGTTAATTCTCTTCCGACTGGAGATGAGCTGACAAGCTCAGCGTCGCCGATCATCGTGGGCGACGCTGTGATTCTCACGACCGAACACGGCCTGCTGGCCTTTGCGCGTCCCGACGCTAATTAAACTTTCTTCTCTCCCCAGTTCGGGCTCTCGATCGTGACTTCAACCGGCGACTTCTTCTCGTTCGGAAGTCTCATCTCAAACACTAACCGCACATCCTCAGAACTTTTTCTCGTCTCGGAAAACTTACGGAAAGCCTCGGCCGGTCCCAGCATAAACTTGCCAGGACGATCCGCGGGATACAGGCTGAAATTTCCTACCAACACTTTTTCAGACTCAGGTTTGCTCGCTGAGGCGACGTAAACAAAGATATCAACCGCGCTGGCAGCAGGATTCGTCACCTTTGTAACTGAAACCTGTAGAACCTCAGGCGCACGGCTTAATAACCCTGGCTCGAGTTTGAAAGAAGCCGTGGGACGTTCAGTTGTTAACGTCACAACGTCTTTCGCTGTCGAAACTGGCCGCGTCTCGTTTTGCTGCGTACTCTGAACGTTTGGCGATCCACAACTCGCGCCAACAAAAGGCAAACTCCAAAGCAGCAGTAAACTCAAAAGTGCGTTCATAGTTTCGCCTCCGTGCTCTAAGTGCAGACGTAGCTCCGAATGGTTGCCTTCAAACGAGTGAAAGCAACCATTCGAAAATGCAGTTTAGAACGCGGCGACTGCTAATTCGACGCGGCCAAGCGTAACGTTCGGCGTTTCAATGCGCCGCTGCTCCTCGATAGGCACGGGAACCAGCGTCACATCCAGGTCCGGCGTAAGCGATCCGCCCTGACCCAGTCTTCGCACCGTCTGAGTACAATCTACGAGATAGCGAAGCTTGGGCGTGGGCGCCACCGCCATTCCCGCGTGAGCTGGATCGGGACAGCAGAAGAAAGCGAAGCTGCCCGCGTAGTGCGGATCATCTATCGACGTAGCACTGGACGCGTCAGGTTTGTTTACAAACACTCTGACAAAGACGTCCTGCTTCGGAGGCACTTCAACCTCATCGATCGTCAGAATGGCTTTTTCACGTCCATTTGGATCCAACACCGCGCGAAACGCATCGGGCTCGACTTTCAGACGAGTCGGTTCCGATCTCCCAATCGGTAAAGTCAAAGGTCGCCGCAGCTCATAACGCTTGATGTAATCCAGCTTGTGCGGCCCGCCTTCGCGCAGGAATCTCTCCAGTGTTGCTTTGTCCTTTGTAACTGAGCCCGGTGCGCCAGGCGCACACGGCTCGAATTGATAACTCAGCAACGGAAACAGCAACGTCGTCGCCACTTGAATCGGAACAGCATTACCATCGGCGTCGACGAAGTCGTTGAACGTAAAACCACTCCAACTCGGATCGTTAGTGTTCGGATTCGATTTGTTGATATTCCAATCCACCCACAAACACTCGATCATGTTGTGGTGACACCAGAAAATCGAATCCAGCGGCGACATGTAAGTTCCCATCTCGCCGCCGACAAAACCGTGAACGTAGTTGTGCGGGCTGCCTTCAAGCACACCGTAACCGTTGTTTTGATTCTGAGCCGTAGCCTGTGCGCTCGCAAAGAGAAGGAAGTTCGTCTGGCCCAGGATGCTGTTGATGTTGCTTGCGCCACAGATCGACGAATTGACTACGCTTGACTGGGTGGCGGTGCGAGTCGTGTTAAGCAATGGATTTCCGGCTCCCCAGAAAGGCGCTGGTATGCTCGTGCTCGTGGTCCAGTTCCAGTACGGGAGAGCGAAATCGTTGTTGCCAGTCAGCTTTCGGCAAATGGCTTCGAAGTAAAAAAGATAAGCGCGATGCCACGGAAGAAACCACCAGTTTCCGTGTACGCATTTGTTCAGATGTATTTGCGCCTGCTTGGTCCAATTTCTTCCATCACCCGCCGGCAAGTTTTTCATCGCATTGACTGCGTCTTTGTAAGTTTGAATGATGGGATCGTTTGCCGCGAGATTCGCGATATTACGCCGCGTGGGGCGCTCTTTGATTTTCTTGTAACAAGCCTCGCAAGCGCCTGTAGCAATGGCCATACTGGTCAGGCCGAGTGCGGTCGCACCCTTCAGGAAATCTCTACGGGAAAAGGAATTAACGTCCAGCATCGGTTACTCCTTTCTAGGTGGGTCGGATTAACAGATCGGATGGGGGTTTGCGAAATTGAAAGAATCACCCGGGCTCGTGAGAAATCGTCGGAAAGCGGGCGCACTATTTCACGCAAGCGGTGAAAAGTCAATGAGTTTTATGTCTTATGTTTTAGGTTTTAGCCTGCGAAGCAGGTAACGCAAAGGATCTTGTGCGCGGAACCTGCGAAGCAGGTGGCAGCATAAAGACTGGGGCGCAAGCCCCAGGTTAGCCATGCAAATATTCGATTGAGCCCGTGAAACGGGCGACAGCGCTGTCGCCCGCTTTGCGGGCTTGGTCGCCCCTTTTTTGATCTGAACCTGGGGCTTGCGCCCCAGGCTTTATGCTGCCACCTGCTTCGCAGGTTCCGGGCTACAGGCCAACTTGCTTCGCAGGTTCCGGGCTACAGGCCAACCTGCTTTGCAGGTTCCGGGCAACATCCTTTGCTTTATATGCTTCGCAGGCTAAGAAGGTTAACTGCCGGAGGAGCGACTCACTGGATTTGGTTCGATCTTCGCTTCCGCTGAATCACTGCGGCGCCAGAAGATGCCCAACATGCGTGAAAGCAAGCCGTGCAAAATGTAAGTGACCACGATTCCCAGCAGCACATATCGTGAATACAGGAAGATCAGCATTCCCACCGACAACGTGAGAATGATTGTGCGCATACTGCGGACGCGTGTGCCGACGGTTTTAAAACTCGAGAAGCGCCAGGTGCTGACCATCATCACACTCAGGAACCCGACCAGCACCATCAACAGCCCGGAGTAGAGCTGCGCTTTTTCAGGTCCAAAGTGGATCAGCGGCGCAGGTGAGAAGTGGACCAGCGCGGCAATCAAGCCGCCCGCGACCGGAATCGGCAAGCCAACAAAACTCTTCTTGTCGACTTTTGGCGTGCCTTCAGCGAGGATGCGAGGTCGCGATGCCTGCACGTTAAAACGCGCCAACCGAAACGCCCCGCAGATCAAATACATGAACGACAAAAACCATGCGAGACGATGAAGATCGCTTTCCTCAGTCAACGTCGCGCCATAACCCCAAACGTAGGCCAGCACAGCCGGCGCCAATCCAAAAGTAACAACATCGGCAATCGAATCGAGTTGGATACCAATCTCAGTCGTGGTCTTCGTGAGGCGCGCGATACGGCCGTCGAGCATGTCGAACAATAAAGCGAAGCCGATTGCGACTGCGGCGTTGTCGAAGTGAGCTGTGGCCCCGGCGATGTCAGGAGTAGCGTGGCCGAGCAGTTGAAAACCGCGCAACGACGACATGACGGAAAAGAAACCCATGCCGATGTTCGCGGCGGTGAATGCTGAAGGTATGAGGTAGAGACCTTTACGCAATCCCCGTCGCGGTGGATTTGGGCGTTCCTCTAAGTCATCTGCTGTCATGAGATTCTCCCAATCACGGTCGTGCCTCCACGCACGCGCTGGCCTTCTTTAACCGTGATCTTCACGTTGGCAGGAAGCAAAACGTCGGTGCGCGAACTAAACTTGATCATCCCGAAGCGTTCTCCAAGCCCGAGATTATCGCCCTTCCCTTTCCAGCAGACTACGCGACGCGCGAGTATCCCCGCGATCTGTTTGCAAACGACCGTGATCTTCTCGCCCTGAATCGTCAACGCGTTCTGTTCGTTAACCAAACTGGCCTTCTCATTGGTGGCCATCAAAAACTTGCCCGGCGTATAGATCATGTCGACGATCTTGCCTGGAATTGGTGAGCGGTTGATGTGAACGTCGAGTGGTGACAGGAAGATACTAATTACGTTTGGTGCGTCTGCGCCTGTCGAGGCTGGTCCAATGCGCGTGACCCGTCCGTCTGCAGGAGAAACAACGACGTCCGGATCCGCCGGTGGCACACGTTTCGGATCGCGGAAGAAGAACGCCATGAAGAGCGCGATCACAAAAAGAAAAGCAGCGACATACCAGTAGCCCAGAACCGCTGCCGCAATTCCCAACAGCGCCGGCACCAAAATATAAGGAATGCTCTCTTTAACTATACCCAATTCTTTTATGTGCCTTTTTGTGGCTAACTCTTCTTGTGCTTTTTTGTGTCTCTACGTGAAAGGGGACGCGTACTTTTGGTTCACGTCCCCTTTCGATTCTTAAGCTAGGAGAAACTGCCCGCGCAGTTTCAGTGACTCAAGCTCTGCGCTTTTTGGTATTGCAACATCATCGAGTACATCTGATCCTTCAACGCAAGTTTCTTTTTCTTGAGTGTAATCTCCTCCAGCTGTTCTTCGTCGCTCGGATAGGAAAGAGCTGATAATTCACTAAGGCGTTCTTCATACTTATGATGTTCCCTGGCTAATTCGCGAAATTCTGGGTCTCGGTTTATCAACTCTTCTTTCAAACTATCCGTAGTTGCCATATCCATGTTCGTGCATGTCTCCTTTCAGACGAATGAAAGTGGGCAGGATGGTGATCGGAGGTCTAGGACCTGGAACCTCCATGTGATTGTGTCGCACGGCAAAAATGGTAGCCCAACCACTTGCCCAAATCAAGCAGGTAAATTACTCCAGCACCAGACTCATAACCATGGCATCTTCCCGTGGCTCGGAATAATAGTCCGCACGGCGCGCAATGGCCCTAAAACCGCACTTTTCGTACAACGTCTGGGCGGCACGATTCGCGCTCCGGACTTCCAAAAACGCTGCCTTTGCCTTGCGGCGACGCGCTTCGTCAAGAACACGGTTGAGCAATGCGGCGCCAATGCCACGTCGCCGGTACTCAGCCCTGACAGCAACGTTGTTGATATGCAGCTCGCCGGCAGTCTCCCTGGCGACGATATAACCGGCTATCGGGGCGGACTCAATGGCAGCTGAAGGCTTCGCGATCAACATCAGATCGCGATTGGCGCCCTGAAGCTCCGCGTAGTATGCAGCCCATCCCCAACGGCTCAGGCCCGATTGTTCCTCAATCTCGACGACTTCGAGCAGGTCGTGCTCGGTCATACGAATGATCGCTATATCTTTCAGAACGGGAGCTTTTCTCTGTTCGGCCATAGTGGGTGACCAAGTTTACTGCTTTCTGGTGGTTTTGGTCTGCTCGATATGGAACTGATCGAGCCATAGAGTACCGAAGATTGGACATGCTGAGGAGTCGCAATTGTTTCTCTGGAGGCGAATGACGGCTGCTTGTGAGTTGGGAAGTGTGGTGAAATCAAGGTTCAACTGCGTCCAGGGACTTGTGGCCGTGGGAAAGTTTTCGGACTTGCCCAACAACTGGTTGTTTGTAGCATCGCTCACGGTGATAACCGGCGGGCCGCCACTTATCAGATCTTTTGTTTTGACACCGAAGGAAAGCCGGTACGTAGTTTCAGGTTCGATGATGATTGTTTGAGACAACAGCGGCGTCTCTGGAGTCCAGACGCCGTCCAAACTGATCTGCAAACTCTTCGTACCGTCGAGCTTTTCTGACAGGTTGACAGCAAGATGGTTTTTGGTCTCGTGAGGAGAAACGATCCAGCCGAAACCGCTGTCGTTGAGAACGAACGGATCTTCGAAGCTTGCATTCAGGATGGTCGGACCGGATCCGCCCCAGAGCTCAGACGCTTCGCGAAAAGCTTTCGCGGCCAACAGCAGACGAACAATTTCTTTGCTGTTCTCTGGGAATAGTGGTCTGGACAGGAGACCGAGTTGATGGAGAACTTCGTTTCCCTCCCCCTTGCCGGCAAGGAAGCGAATCAAAGCGAGCCGCTCGTTGTCGTTGGTGATACCGATCAGATTCTCAGTGGCTTCGACGTCTCCGCCAGCGACGCCCCAGGCAAGGTCGATCAAATTTGGAAAGTAGGTTTGATTAGTCGCTGCGGCTTTTCTCAGTTCGGCAAAAGCATCGACAGGTTGGCCCATGCGCAGCAACAGGTTGCCGCGCTGCCAGTGTGTGTGGGCGTAGTGAGGCGCCCAATGGACTGCCTGGTCCATCGCAGCGAGTGCGCCTGCGGCGTTGCCGAGTTCTTCTTTTGTGTTGCCGAGATCGATCCAGAGATAGTCGTCGCGATAGCGCAAGGTCGCGGCGGTCTCAAGTGACTTGACGGCTTCACCGGGCATTTGCAGTCGGTTCAGGATGGCTGCGCGCGCGCGGTGTGTTTCCGGATCGGAAGGGCTGAGTTGGACGGCTTCGTCCGCGACGGAAACCGAGTTGGAGATCAGTGCATAGCGTGTGAGCAGTCGTGAAAAACCAAAACGGGCGGAGGCTTGAATAAGAAACAAGCACAACAACACACCAAGAATCGTGAACGCTGCCCGCATTAATTGTAGGGGCGGCCCTCCGTGGCCACCCCAGCGTACGAAGTCGAGGACTGGGGTGGCCACGGAGGGCCGCCCCTACAGTTCGTTCGTAACCCCATTAATACCCCAGAAAGCGAAAAGCGTGACGTCGTTATTGAACGTCACGCTCCTGATGTCGAATGTATTTCTATTTACGGTTCGGCGCCGCTGGGATTGTCCTGGAACGCGAGCGGCGTGAGCGCTGCTGCGCCAATGCCCGCGAAGATCGCGATTGTGGCTGCCCTGCCGAGGCCGAAGAGTCCGCCGCCACCCGCCGCTGCTGGAGCTGTCGATGCTCCCGCTCCCGCACCTGCAGCCGCCGCGGCGCCCTGACCTATTTGCGGAGCCGTCGCGCCCTGCGGAAAGCAAACATCGAGCACACCACCCGCGGCCGGATCAGTCTTACCTGCCGATCCCTGCTCAGTCGCGACTTCACCCGTCGTCTTCTTCTTCGCCCCCAGGATCACACAACCGTAAACAAGCAGCGCCTTCACGTTGCCCTTGTCGTCGTACGTGAGCACGAGCTTGGTATTCGGTGCAATGTCGAGCGTGCCAAGTGGACCAAGGTTAACGGTCGCCGATTGATCAGCTCCAGTCTCGATCGTCGCTCCGGTCAAGATCGAAGCGCCAGTGCCGGCACTGAGACCATTAACGGTGATCGGCTGGTTGTTTCTCGTGGTCAACCTCGCGACGAACTGCTGCGGGATCGCTGTCGCTCTGGTCGCGAGACCAATCTGCGTGATGGAGAAAAGTAGTAACGCCGCAATTGCTCTGGAACCATTACGTCGTTTTTGATGCATCTAAGTATCCCTTCTCAGAAGAAACAACGCCTAAGTCTACTGTTACCGAATGTTTAGGTCAACGATTTTATCCGCGCTTACTTCTTTATGTACTTCTGAAAGAAGTCATCGGCAAGTTTTGGATCGAGCTTCTTTAACTTGTTGTACTGGTCCAATGCACCTTTACGATCGTTCAACGCCACGTACGCAAGCGCGAGATTGAAATGCGCTTCACCGTAATCCGGCTTGAGCCTGATCGCTTCCTTAAACGACGCCGCCGCTTCCTGGTAACGCTTGGTTCTGAAATAGACGGTACCGAGATTGTTATGAGTCTCCGCATTCGCAGGCTTCAGCGCGAGCGTTTTCTTGTACGCGTCGATCGCGGGTTGGAACTGCTGATCCCCGTAAAGCGCAGAGCCGAGACTGTTGTACGCGTCCGCATAATCCTGCCTGAGCCGCACAGCCTGTTGAAATTCCGTTATTGCTTCTTTGAACTGGCCGCGATAATAAAGCGCGGTGCCGAGGTTGTAATGCGCTTCCGCAAAATCCGGCTTGGCGCGCGCGGCGCGTGAGAGAAATTCGGTCGCTTCCTTATACATGCCCAGCTTGTTGTACGCCGCGCCGAGATTGTTCTGCGCTTTCACGTAATCAGGTTTCAACCGCAAAGCCTCATGGTACGACACAACTGCCTGGCGTAAAGATTGGCTCGCAGCGTCGCGATCCAGCGTCTCACCAAGCTTCGCGTACGCGTAGCCGAGATTGTTGTGCGCGACCGGATTGCCGGCGCGAAGCCGTATCGACTCCTGCAACTCTGCGATCGCACCGCGCAGATCGCCGAGCGCGATCAACAAACTGCCGAGATTCGTTCGCGCTTCGACGTAATCACTCCGCAACTGGATCGCTCTGCGATAAGCGACAGTCGCTTCGCGATGCTTGCCCGTCATGTAGTAAGCATTGCCGAGGTTGTAGTGCGCATCGGCAGAATCGCCTTTTGCCGCCACAGCTTTTTGAAAACTATCGAGCGCGCGTGGATATTGTTCGAGCACGTACAGCACCGCGCCGAGATTGTTCAAAGCATCGGCATCGTTGGGCGCGAGCCGGACCGCATTGTTGAAGGCGTCAAGTGCCTCCTGGTAGCGCCCGGCTTTGTACAAACTCGCTCCGAGGTTGTTGTAAGCAATCGCGTCATTGGCGTTCAACCTGACGGCATTTCTCAAAGCCTCGATCGACTCGGTCACTTTCCCGAGTTTGTCATACGTATAGCCGAGGTTGCTGTAAGCGGCGGCGTTATCAGCTTGCAAGCGAATTGTCTGTTCGTACGCAGCAGCGGCTTCCGCAAAACGACCGAGGGTGAGGTAGGTGTCGCCGACAGCAGCGTGAGCGTTAGCATCGCGTGGCGCTAGCTTGAGCGCATTTTGGTAGGCTTCGAGGGCTTGCTGGTATTGGCCGAGATCGTAGTAAGTATTGCCCTGGTTTTTGAACGCCTCAACTCGATCGCTCGTATCCGTGGCTGTAGTTTCAGCCGGTGGCCTGGTCCTGTTGGTGTTACGCGCGACTTCAGCCGGGCGACTGGATCGCGGCGGGCGCCTGGTCGCCATCATCGCCGCCGCACCGCCAGTCAGATCTTTAACGCGCTGCGGCGGTTTGAAGATAATAGCGGCGCCGCCAATGATGTCCTGCCCCTGGAAAGCGAGCGAGCCACCCATGTCCTGCAAGAACGGCGCAAGGACCAAACAAAAGCTTAAACCGCAGATTAAGGCTGATGACATGAATCAGACTGTTTTGTCGTTGCGATCATGATCAATGCGAGGAAGACAATCGCGTTCACAAGTATGTGCAAGCCGAAATCCACCAAACTATGAGCGGCGACACCGACAATTCCAAGTATCGCCCCCAACTGTGCTTTGTTTGCATTTTGACGCGCCGCGCGAACAACCGCCACCACAAACCAAACACCGATCGCAAACCCGATTACGCCACCGCTCGAGAGCAGCTCGAGATAATCGTTGTGCGCTTCCTGCGGTGTCATGAGCCCTGAAGCGTCGTGGTAAGCCGTGATGCCGATCCAGTAACCACCGAGGCCCACGCCGAGAATCGGGTGTGCTGCAAACATCTTCAAAGTCGCGCGCCAGATCTCGTTCCGACTCGCGCCGGCGCGTGTAGTTGAGAGTTCATTGGTCGCAGCCTCAAGGTTGCTGGCGAGCCGATCGCCACCGAGCCAAAGCGTGCCAACCAGGATTCCGGCAACTAAAACAATTACCAGCACCGCCTTTAACGCGACAGACTGCCGGCTCATCAAAAACAGCGCAGCGACGACGATCTGAACCAGCATCGCCAGAATCCCACCACGTGAATTCGACAGCACCAACGCCATCCAGATCGGAAGCAACAACGCGAAATAGATCAGGAGACGCTCTCTTTTAACGCCGCCGGCAATGGCGAGCCCGAGTCCGAGTCCAAACGCCATCTCCATCAGATACGCAAAGTGGTTCTTGTTGATGAACTGGCCATAGCCTTGATTTGGTTTCAGTAGAGGAAGGACGAAACCGATCTGGTGTTGCGTCGTATGGCGCAGTATTCCAAAGACAGCGCTGGCAATAGCGACTGCGAGGATCGTGTAAATCAACACACGTATCCGGTACTCACCGCACGCATAGCGATAAAAAAGCGCGAGACACACGGTGAGCGCGAGCATCTGAAGCGCAAAGAAACGTGTTTGATAAGGATCGGCGCTGATCGTGTTCCAAACTGAAAAGCCCGCGACTTCGAGTGAGCCGAGTGAGAGCGTCTGCGCGAACGCCAGCACCGCAAGCGCCAGCACCGGCAACAAGATCGCGCCACCCTGAATTCTAAAAGAACCACTCACGAGCGCGACAATAAAGATCGCGAAAACAGCACAAACAAAAGCCGCCTTCCACCACGGCTCGACGGTGCCGTACGGAATGGCGGCGATCACAATGAGGCCCGGTAGCGCGCAAAAAATGATCTTTTCAACCACGGATGACACGGATTGAAAACCGGATCCGCTTTTATCTGCGTCCATCTGTGGCTACAAAAGCAAGGCTTGAGCTCTGAATGGCTGGAAGATCGTGCTGCGTGAGAAGTCGCGCCGCGGCGTCAGTAAACTCACGCCGGAATAGATCGGTCAAGTAGCTTGTATCCACCAACAACGGCTCAGTGTCCACGCTGCGGTAAAGATTCAGCCAACCCCACTCAACTCCGTCTTTAATCAGCGGCAGCCGAATGCTCCAGTCCGAAGGTGAAGGAGAATCGATCTCAGCTTCCCTGGACCATGACCAGTGCACATGTCCTACCTGGGCACTCGCAAAGCTGAACTCACCAAATTCGAGGAAGTGGCGCGTCGTCTCAAACAACTCATCCAGATCCGACGCCTTCGACAACGCCAGCGCCGCGCGCCTCACCCTGATGTTATTCGCCACTCGCAAACGTCGATCGACAACATTGCGCTTCACGCCCGCGCGTAACTCGTCAACCTCGTGGTAGCGCAAATGGCCCACCGCGATGATCACCGCCACCGAAATCACGAACAACAT
>Ga0070689_100001305_pt1 | contig 15865 bp, 13 predicted proteins | sample KBSS23HmetaG_FD_64669 | JGI IMG/M metagenome (GOLD analysis project Ga0070689, IMG submission 64669) | Switchgrass rhizosphere microbial communities from Kellogg Biological Station, Michigan, USA - KBS S2-3H metaG | ecosystem: Host-associated > Plants > Roots > Rhizosphere ...
CCGCGCGTTCTATAGCATGATGGCCTGCGCGTTCAGCCACTCCGTCTTTGAGCCCGTCGAGCATCGTTGGGGGTGGGGCCAATACTTTGGTCCACCCAGCACCGATGGCGCATGGTTCGAGTTGTATCGAAATATGTTGCTGAACGAACTCAGCGGCGACTCCCTCTTCGTCGGCCAGGCTATCCCGCGCGCTTGGCTGGCCGATGGAAAACAGGTCAAGGCCAGCGGGGCGCCGACTTACTTCGGCCCGGTGAATCTGATGTTCATCAGCGAAGCGGCGAAAGGTAGGATCCACGTTCTGGTCGAGTTTCGCAGCAACCGCCGCCCGCCGGCGCTTCTTGTGCGTCTGCGCCACCCGGAGGAAAAGCCGATCCAATCGGTCACGGTTAATGGCAAGGAGTGGCCTGGCTTCGATGCCGTCAGGGAATGGGTGCGCATCGGTGCCCCCCAAGCCGCGCGCTACGATATCACGGCCCACTATTAATGCGAGCATCTGCTTTCCATGAACCGAGGCACCCCCTCACCCCCCCGGGAGTTTGGACATTTTGCCGACTCGACTTTACCGCGAACTTTCCCGAAAACTAAGTTTGCGCTTGTAGCAACACCAGCCGTGTTGAGGGGCAAGACAATGTTAACTGTTAGGCCGCGTCGTGTTGATGCTGCGCGTTCTGTCTGGAAGCCGGTCGGATTAGAAGCTTCAAGCAGTTCGCGGTAAAGTTTGCGGTAAAGTTCAACCACGTAAAATGTCCAAACTATAGCGGCAGGCTGGAAAGCCTGCCTTACGCGGAGGGAGTTCAGGGTTAACCGGTGAGACACGGCTCAGAGTATTTATGAAACAACCATTCCCATTCCCGCACCTGTCGGCGAAATCGATCCCGTATTCCTTAAGCACTTCACCCGGTTCGAGAACCTGGCTGCGCGGCCGGTGCAGGAGAGCGGTCATGCAGTTCTCTGCCCTCCTCGCCCTGGCCCTGGCGCTGGTCGGCTGCTCCACGTCCGGCGGCGACTCGTGGCCCGGTCCCACTCGTCCCTACCAAGGGAAGCTCCACGTCATCCCCGGCACGATCGAACTGGAGGATTTTGACGAGGGTCCCGAGGGCGTGGCCTACCACGACCTCGAGCCTGAGAACCAGGAGAAGAAGCAACCGCCCTACCGGCAGACGGGCGTGGACCTCGAATGGCGCGAGGCGGCCAGCGGCAAGTTCAACCTGGGATGGACCCGGCCCGGCGAATGGCTCATCTACACGGTCGATGTCAAGGAGGCAGGCATGTACCGCATCGAAATGCACGTCGCCTGCAAGGGCCCGGGCGGCACGTTCCATCTCGAGTTCAACGGTGTTGATCGGACCGGGCCGATCTCCGTTCCCGACACCGGCGGCTGGGAGCACCTCAAGCCGTTCTCCCATGGGGGCGTGAAGCTGGTCGTTGGCCGGCAAGTGATGAAGGCAGTGATGGCCACGGGAGGGCAGTCCGGCTCCATCGGCGACATTGATTACTTCAAGTTCGTGAAACAGTGAAGCCGCTGCTCAACCTGCATGATACACTCAACCCTAACGTTGCATAAAATGGGCGTGTCCCCTCTCCCTTGATCCCTCTCCCCGCGCTTTGCACCGGCCTTGTTTGCACCGGCGCGGGGAGAGGGCAGGGTGAGGGGCAACTCCAACTGAAAATTACGGCTCGTGATACGACAGAAAAGCCGGTTTCATAAGGCGTTTAAACGCGGATGTTGAATGCCATCCAACTTCTTTATGCAACTATGGGGTCAACTTAACCCGATATGAAAACCGAAACACACGCTACTCGCAGCCTAAGGGTTTATGCAAAAACAAGTGCCGGACACGACTCGTATTTCGAACAAAATGACCCTCACCCTGACCCACTCCCGTCCGACGGGAGAGGGAACAGCGAGCCGCGTCACTCGCATCTTCTAGAGCCGTTGGATAGGCCAACGGACAGCGGACGATTCTCCCTCTCCCATCCGATGGGAGAGGGCCGGGGTGAGGGAAAGTCCTTCTCAAAAACCGAAGTTGTTTTTGCACGAGTCCTAAGTACGGCGACTATTCGTCCAGCCTTCACCTTGATTGAACTCCTCGTGGTGATTGCCATCATCGCCATCCTCGCCGGCTTGCTTCTGCCAGCACTGGCGGCCTCGAAAGCGAAAGCACAAAAGATCAAATGCGTCTCGAACCTCCGCCAGCAGGGGATTGCCTGCGCCATGTATCTTGACGACAACCGGGATGGTTTTCCAACGCACACCAAAGGCGTCGATTATACGTATTATTCGTGGGGGGGTAAAAGGGGCATTCAGGCGGCTGGTGTAACGGATAATCAGTTCCGCATGCTCAATCCTTACATCATCAAGAGCGGAGCGGTATCGACGAATGAAGAGGGCGCCGCCCGGGCCTTCTGGTGTCCGAGCGACAACGGAGCGAAAAAAGGCGCCTGGCCTGTCGATCTAAAGCCTTCGGTCTTCGATCAAGACGGCAGCAGCCACTTCTACAATTGCAGCGCCAATAACAACGATGGGACGAAAGGGCTGTATGGCAGAAAGACCCCGGATGTTCGCAATCCCAGCCGGATGGTCCTCGCCAATGATTTTGCCTTTAACTGCTACTTCGAGTTTGTCACCTGGGGCCGAAGGACTTTTCAATTCATGTACTGGCACGACAAGAAGCGCCTGGGTTATGGCAACGTGCTCTTCGTCGATTCGCATGTGGGATATCATCAAGCCACGACCGACAAGCCCGACTTCCAGCGCAGCGCGTCATGGACGTTCGTCTATAGCGACGATTGATGAAAACTCGCGCGGTTCTCGCTGTCACCCTCTGGCTCCCCACGCTGGCCGCGGCCAGCGGCCTTCCGCTTAACGTCGAGCGGCTGGCTGATGAAGTGCACACCAAGGGCTGGATCGTTTTCTCGGCGCGCTCGGAGCAAGGCGATTGGGATTTGTTCCTCATGCGGCCCGATGGTTCACAACGGCGCCCCCTCACGCGGACTCCGGAATGGAATGAGGCCGCACCGCAATTCTCGCGCGACGGGACGCGGCTGCTCTACCGGCGACTGAAACGGGCCGAAGGTATTGAAGGCAATCGCTACGGAGAACAAGGTGCGCCCGTCCTGGCCAACAGCGATGGCACCCACCCGCGCGTGCTCGGCGAGGATGGCGAATTGCCGTGGGTGAGCTGGAGTCCAGATGGACAGGAAATCGCGACTCTGAGCGTAAAGGGGGTTGCATTCGTGGACCTGGCGAGCCGGCAAGTGCGGCGCACGCTGCCACGCCAGGGTTTCTATCAACAGCTCACCTGGTCACCTGACGGCAAGTGGTTGTGCGGCGTGGCGAATTCCTTCGGTACCGGTTGGAGCGTGGCTCGTATGAACGTCGCCACCGGCGAGGCGAGTGCCGTTAACCGCGTCGATTGCTGCACGCCCGACTGGTTCCCTGATTCGCAGCGCATCGTCTTCTCGTGGCGTCCGCCGGCACAGAAAGGCAACGACGGCCAGGGCTGGACCCAACTTTGGATGGCCGACGCCGAAGGGAATGCCCGCAAACTGGTCTATGGCGAAGACGGACGTCATGTCTATGGCGGGCATGTGTCGCCGGATGGCCGGTATGTCCTCTTCACGGGCAACCTGCGCGAAGATGGCGATCCTGAAAACGCCGGCGCGCCGATGGGACTGATGCGCGTGAGTGACGCGCCCATTATCGGCGGCGAGAGCAAAGAACTGCGCGCCCTTCATCCTGAGGCGAAGGCCGGTCCCGTATTGATTCTGCCTGCTGGCTGGGAACCGTCCTGGACGTTCAGCGAAAGGCCGGCGGAGAACCGGGCCAGTGGAGGTGGCCGATGAGAAGATTGATCGATGATTGGATAGGTGGATTGGTGGATTGCTGGATTGGGACTTTCTCAGCCGATTCAACCGCTCGCTCGTCGGCTCGTTCGTGGACTCATCAACTTGTCCACTCACCCAAGAATCCATTTATCCAGCAATCCATTCATCCAACCGCCATGGCGCTCGCCGCTCTCGCGCTGTGCGTCTCCACCGCCATCGCCGGCGATGCAACCACTGCGACGCTTCTCCGTGAACTCCATGGCCAGGGTTGGATTGTTTTCAGCGCGCAGACGCCGCACGGTGACTGGGACCTTTTCCTCATGCGGCCGGATGGATCGGAGCGCCACGCGCTCACCAACACACGCGAGTTCAACGAAGCGGGCGCGCGTTTTTCTCCCGATGGCAAACGGCTGCTCTACTACCGCATGGCGAAGAGCGATACGGTGGATAACAACACTTACGGAAGCTTTGACCTTGTTCTTGCCGATTCCAACGGAAGCAATCCTGTTGTCTATGGCCCCGATTTCCCGTGGGCTTCGTGGGGACCAGATGGGCGACAGCTCGCGACGCTGACGCCCAAGGGCATCCAGATTGTGGACGTGCAGAGCCACGCCATCGTCAGAACGGTCCCGCGCCAGGGCATTGTACAACAACTCGTCTGGTCGCCCGACGGCAAGGCCTTCACCGGCACGGCCAACGGGCTGGGCGCGTTCTGGAACATCGGGCGCCTTCCGGCGAGCGGCGGAAACATCAACGCGGTGAGCGAAACGGAGCGCTACAACTGCACGCCGGATTGGTGCCCCGACAGCCGACGCATCCTCTACGCGCGCGGCATTATCCCCAAGCAGCCTGGGCGCGCGCAATTATGGGTGGCGCGCGCCGACGGGCTGGAAAACACGATGCTCTACGCCGAGGCGGCCCGGCATATCTACGGCGCGTGCGCCTCCCCGGATGGCAGGTATCTGCTCTTTACTCGCAGCGTCGAAGACCTCGGTGCGGTGGGCAAGTCGCAGACTACGATGGCCGTGGTTCGTTGGGCAGACACGCCCATGCTCGGCGATGAAAGCGCGGCGTTGCGCCAGCAGTTTCCCGACGCAAAACCGGCGCGCTGGCTGGACCTCGGCCCGGGCTGGGAGCCGCACTGGACTCGCCATGAGCTGTCTTCGCCCAAGAAAGGATAAATGGATGAACGGATTGATCCTGCTTCGGGTTTGTGCAAAAACAAGTGCCGGACCAGAGGCGTATTTCGAACGAAATGACCCTCACCCAGACCCTCTCCCGTCCGACGGGAGAGGGAACAGCCAGATCCGTCTCTTGCACATTCTACAACGGTTGGATAGGCCGACCGACAGAACACGATTCTCCCTCTCCCATCCGATGGGAGAGGGACGCGATGAGGGTGAGTCCTTCTCAAAATCCGAAGTTGTTTTTGCACGAGTCCTTCGCACCATCGCTGCCCTGGTTGCTCTTGCGGTCGCCCTCCTCGCGTCCGGTTGTGGCGAGAAACCCGGGGCGCCCGAGTCTGCGATGAACGACCCTCAACTCACTACCAATGGCACCGTCGAAGTCACCGCGAAGCTCCTGGAGATTCCCGACGGCGCCATCTTCAAACGCGACCTCTACGATTACGCGACGATCCTCAAATACCAGGTGCTCCAAGTCCATCGCGGCAAGGTGGAAGGCGACACGATTTACGTGGGGCATTACAATCCCTGGAAGCCGCGCTCGGAGGCCGCCGATAAACGTGTTCCAAAAGTCGGTGGCAACGCGCGCCAATTCCAAGCCGGACAAACCCATCGCCTGGCGTTAAACGTCCCGATCGAAGACCACTTCATGGGCGGCATCGTGAACAAGTATTTCGGGCGGACGACCAACGCCCTTTACTGGGCGGTGTGGACCGATCTCGCGGCAAAGCCATAGCAATCCATCAATCCACCAATCCACCCAAACCGCGCGGCACGCGGAATGACATCTATGCGACATCTAATCCTAATCTGGAGTGTGGTTCTGCTCGCGGCGGCGGCGCCGGGCATGGCGGCGGAGAATTCGGCTCGAAGCGCGACGCCTGGCCGGCCTTTGGTAGATTTGTCCGGTGAGTGGGAGTTCAAACTTGACCCGTTGGACGTTGGTCGCACGGAAAGGTGGTTCGAGACTCGCGTGCCCTACGAACGGAAGATTCGCGTTCCCGGCGCATGGAACGCGCAGGGCGTGGCCTTCGCATCGGCGGAGCAGTTACGCGAATACGAAGAGCGAGTCCTCAAGGAACAGAAATCGTTAAACTCACTTGGCATCCTGGGCGTGCAGCGCGAGTCCGACCGCCTATTCCATGTTTATCCCGGTCCGGCCTGGTATCGAAGGAAGGCGACGATTCCGGCGGATTGGAAGGAGAAGATCCCGTGGCTTGTCTTCACCGGCGTGCATCGAGCAATCGAAGTCTGGGTGAACGGCCAACCGGCGGGAGCGCATCACTCGTATCTCACGCCGCTGCGCCTTGACCTTTCTCCGCACGCGAAGGCCGGTGACATAATCACCATCGCCGCGCGCGTGGACGCGCGCCGCGATCGCGCCGTGGATCCGCTCATGGGCTGCCTGGACACGCTCGATTTTCTCTACTCGACCTGGGGTGGAATTCATCAGCCCGTGAAACTCGAAGCGGTGGCGGCCACGCGCATCGAAGATGTTTTTGTCGTGCCCCACCTGGCGAACGATACGGCGGAGGTCCGCGTCGCCGTCTCGGGGCCGAAGACCGGCCAGCTCGCGATTGCCGCCGAAATCCTCGATGCGGTTGACGCGGTGGCCACCTCGGTCGAAGCGCCTGTAGCGGACGGATCGGCGGAGACCGTGCTGGTTGCTCGCATCACAAAACCGAAACTCTGGTCGCCAAAGTCGCCGCAGCTTTACTCGGCGCGCGTTCGCCTGCGTTCCAACGGCACAGTCATCGACGAGCGCGCGCTTCGTTTCGGGATGCGCGAGTTCACCGTCGCCGGCGGGAAATTCCTCCTTAATGGCAAGCCGATTTTCCTGCGCGGTTATGGTGACGACTGCATTTTCCCGAACACGATTTGCCCGCCTGCGGACAAGGAAGAATTCCGACGTCGCCTCGCGCGTGCTCGCGAATACGGTTTCAACTATGTCCGCCACCATAGTTGGACACCACCCGAGCCATACCTCGAAGCCGCCGACGAACTGGGCATGATGCTCCAGCCAGAATTTCCCTTCGCCTACCGCTGGGATCTCCCCACGACGCCGGAAGCCAAACGCGCGGCGCTCGAACAATGGGAGGCCGTCATCCGGCTGAATCGAAACCATCCCTCGATCGTGACCTGGGGCTTGGGGAATGAACAATACGATTCATTCGACCTGGCTCCTGGGATGTATCGGACGGCGAAACGTCTCGATCCCACGCGCCCCGTCATCGACTCAGATGGCTGTGGCTTCAAACACAAAGAGCGGGAGACTCTCGATTTCCTGGTGGTTCAGTTCGGTGAAGGCCATTCCATCGGGTACGGGGACGGCAAATACAATTTTCCCGCAGACATCAACAAGCCCGTCATCGCTCACGAGATGGGTTACTTCGTCACGTTGCATGACCTGGCCCAATTGGATCTTTTCAAGGACGGACTGCGTCCCTACTGGCTTTTTCAAACGCGTGACCTGGCGAAGAAACAGGGCCAGCTTGATGCCTATCCCGATTGGCTGGCTTCCTCCTACCGCCTCCAGGCGGCTTCGCTGAAGAGCAACATGGAAGCGGCGCGCCGGTCGCGCCTGAGCGGCACGTCGGTCTGGTTGTTTCAGGATTATCCCAACTGCGCCGAGGGCGTGGTGGACATGTTCCTTCGACCCAAAGGCGTCCCGCCCGAGGAGTTCCGAAAATACAACGCTCCGACCGTGCTGCTGCTTGACGCGCCGCGCCGGAATTGGTGGAGCGGCGAAACTGCCGAGATCAAATTCGTCGTCTCGCGTTTTGAGGACGAGCCGTCAGATACGGCGGCGCTCCAGTGGCAGCTCAAGCAGGGAGACGAAACCGTCGCCGACGGATCGCAAACGGAACTCGCGATCCGGTCTGGCGAAGTCCAGGAGCTTCCCGTGTTCAAACTCGAACTGCCGAAGCTCAAGCGCGCCGCGAAACTCACGCTTCACGCCGAACTCGCCGACGCCAACGGCAAAATAGAGAATTCCTGGGGCTTCTGGGTTTTTCCGCGCGACCGCGTCGGAGAAACTCAGGTGTTGGTGGCCGGATTCGATCCGGTCCGAGCCGTGTATCCTGGTGCCGTCGAATACAAGGACGGCCCTGTTCCCGCCGGTACCCGACTGGTCGTCACGACGCGGCTCGACGAGAACATCAACCGTCATCTTCAGGACGGCGGGCGGGTTCTGCTACTCGATCCAGAGCCGGGGTTCGCGGTTGAAAAGACCAACTTTCGCCTCTCCTCCTGGGACGGAGGCGGCCCGTCGGGCACCGTCCTCGACCCTGGGCATCCCGCGTTGCGCGACATGCCGTCCGATGGCTGGTGTGACCTGCAATTCTATCCGCTCATCCAGAATTCGAAGACCGTGCTTCTCAGCTCACTGCCGGCAAAGATCGAGCCGCTGGTGCGCTGTATCGACCGTCCGACGCGCCTGGCCGATCGCGCTTATCTTTTTGAGGTGTCGGTCGGTCGCGGCCGACTCCTGGTGAGCAGCTTCAACTTCGCGCAGGCCCTCAAGATGAACGACCCCGCCGGGATTTTCCTGCTCGACCGAATCATTCACTATGCGCTCGGTCCCGATTTCAACCCCAAAGCGTCACTCGCCGTCGAGGCGCTGCAAGCCAGGGTGGTGAAATGATCGTCGATGTCCATACGCACTGCTTCGCGCCGGAGACGGACTTCAGCCCGGCGTTGCGTGCGGACATGGCCCGCTGCGGTGTCGACCCCGCTGCGTGGGGCGATGTCGCCAAACGCCATCTCGAAACGACGCGCCAGGCGGACGTGGCCGTGGTCTTCGGCTTGCAGGCGCAAGCGACGGGCTGGAACATTTCGAACGACGCCGTGGCGGAGCACGTCGCGCACGCGCCGGAACGGCTGCTGTTCTTCGCGGCGATTGACCCGGCCCAGCCCGGTTTCATGGCGGAACTCGAACGTTGCCATCGCGACCTCGGCGCGGTTGGCGTGAAACTCGCGCCGCTCTATCAGAACGTGCATCCGCGCGACACGCGTTGTTGCGACATCTACCGTTACTGCGTGCGTCACGGACTGCCGGTGCTTTTACACGTGGGCACTTCATTCGTCGGCGGGACGCTGTTGGACTACTCGCGACCCGTTCACTTCGACGGGGTCGCGGTGGACTTTCCCGAGCTGCGCATGGTGCTCGCGCATCTCGGCCATCCGTGGGAAGGCGAAACGATCGCAGTCATCCGTCGTCATCCGCACGTTTTTGCCGACCTCTCCGCCCTTTACTATCGCCCGTGGCAGTTTTACAACTCGATGCGCCTCCTCGTGGAGTACCGCACCGAGCACAAGGTGCTTTTCGGCTCGGATTTTCCTTTCACCACCACGGGCGATTCGCTCAAAGGCGTCCGCAATATCAATGTCGTCCTTGGCCAAAGCGGCCTGCCGCAAGTTCCGTTGGAAGTCATCGAAGGTATCATCCACCGGGACGCGCTCAGGCTGCTGGGACTCAAGCTTCCAGCCAGGAATGCATAGGTGGATTAGTGGGTTAGTCCGTATGAAAGCAAGTCAACAAAAAGTCAGATTCAGGCGCGTTGGTTCACACCAATCCACCAATCCACCAATCCATCAATCCAGCTCTCCGCCCACCGTCATGCCGGCGCTGCAAATGCGCGCGGTGGGCGAACTAAGGTTGGCCAAGCTTCCGGTGCCAGCGCCCGGCCCGCGCGACGTTCTCATCCGCACGCTCGCGGCAACGATCTGCACGTCGGACCTGCACGACCTCGCGCGCAATCCTTTTGGCATCACGCTGCCCCGCGTGCTCGGACACGAAGCGGCGGGTGTGGTCGTCGCGTGCGGGTCGGAGGTGCGCGCGTTTGCGCCAGGCACTCGCATCGCGGCGCATCCGGTGGTGCCTTGCGGCGAGTGCGCGGAATGCGCGCGCGGCTTCGGCCACCTTTGCCTGCGCATGGGGCATCTGGGCCATGACCGCGACGGCAGCTTTGCGGAATACTTCGTCCAACGCGCCGACCGCGTGCGGAAGTTGCCCGATGAAGTGCCTGCAACCGTTGGCGCGCTGCTCGAACCCGTGGCCGTATGCCTGCAAGCCATCGCCCGCGCGGGCGATGTGCGCGGGCGCGACTTGCTCGTCGCGGGCGATGGGCCGTTTGGAAATATCATCGCGCGGTTGGCGCTGCGCAACGAAGCGCGGCGGGTCTTCGTCGCGGGACGCCAACCGTTTCGGCTCGGGCGAATTCCTGGGGTTGAAGCGGTCCAATCCGTGCCAAAAGCATCGGTGGATGTGGCAATCCTCGCCGTCAGTTCGGCTGAGGCGGCGACGGCGTGCCTCGCGGCGTTGCGTCCGCGCGGGCGGCTGGTCGTGTTCAGCGCACTGCCGGAGACAACCGCGCTGGACCTGGTTTCGCTCCATCTGCGCGAGCTGGAAATCGTGGGTTCCTGCAATGACGAGGAACGGCTCGACGCGGCTCTGCAATGCCTGAGCGACCCCGATCTGGCGTTGCACGAAATCGTCACGCACACGTTCCCATTGGCGCGATGGCCGGAAGCCTTTGCGCTCGCCCGCGACGGACACGACCGCGCGTTAAAGATCGCGCTGACATTTCCCTAAGCGACATGAAGATTTTGCGCACATCCGCGAATCCCAAGGGGATTCCGTCTGAAAGCTCAGGGTTGGTGCGAAGCGCCTACCCTGGGATGGCGATTTCGAGCGGCTCAACCCCAACGGGGTTGCGTCACGAGCGGGCACACGCCGGGCACAACCCCGTCGGGGTTGAAATCTTTGATTCCACCTTTTCCCAAGGTAGCTCGTGCCTCGCAACCTTGGGCTTTGTTCCGAAATCCCTTTGGGATTTGGAGAAGCAACTCGACGGATTCGTGCATCAAACAAGATTTAAATGAAGATTACGAACGTCGAGTCCCTTGTTCTCGAATCGCCTTATGAGAATCGTCCGCCGGAGGGCGGCGACGAGGCGCACGGCGTGAAGCACTGCCTGTTGCTCAAGGTCAGCACGGATGAAGGTCTCGTCGGCTGGTCGGACGTGGAAACGGCCCCGCACGTTGCCGCTGCTGTAGTCAACGCGCCGACCAGCGGAGCGGGCGTGTTCGAGGGATTGCGCGAATTGGTCGTGGGCGAAGACCCATTCGAGGTCGAGCGGCTGTGGGACAAAATCTATCGCGGCACCATTTATTATGGCCGGCGCGGCGCGGCCATGCAAGTGCTCTCAGGGTTCGATATTGCCTGTCATGACATCATGGGAAAAGCAACGGGGCGTCCGCTGCACAAGCTGCTGGGCGGGGCGCGACGCGACCGCGTCCGCGCGTATGCTTCGACGCTGTTTCGGTCCACGCCGGACGCCATGAAGCGCGCGTGCGAATTTTATCTGTCACGCGGGTTTACGGCGGTGAAATTCGGGTGGGGGGTCTTCGGGCAGAACCGCCGGAACGACATCGCGCTGGTGGCGGCTGCGCGCGACGCCCTCGGCCCGGATGTGGCGCTGCTCGTGGACCCGGGCTGGATGGTAAACCGCAGCGCACACGACGCCATCGAGTTGTGCCGGGCCCTGGAGCCGTTCGACGTTTTCTGGCTCGAAGATTTTCTGCACCCGGAGTGCTACGACGGTTACGCCGCAGTCAAAGCCGCGGGCGTCAAGACGCGTATCGCGGCGGGGGAACAGGAGGCGACGGCGTGGGGTTTCCACGACCTTATCCAGCGCGGGCGAATCGATGTCGCCCAACCCGACTTGAGCCGATGTGGCGGGCTCACTCAAGCGCGCAAAATCGCGTGGGAAGCCGAGCGGGCCGGCATCGATGTTTGTCCGCACGCGTGGCTCACTGACCTGCTGACGTCGGCGAGCCTCCACTTCAACGCCGTGCTGCCGCGCGCTCTCTTTCTGGAATACAACGTGTGCGATAATCCCATGCTTCGCGAAATTATCCGAAATCCCGTGCAGTTGGACTCTGACGGGCTCATTGCTGTGCCGCAAGGACCGGGCTTGGGCATCGAAATGGATGAAAAGGCGGTGCGGCGCTTCCAAGCCGGCAAGATATGAACGCGCCGACCTACACCTACAGGTGGAAAACCGTATTGCTGGATGATTGGATTATCCACTTATCCACGCCTGGTGAGTTCAAGAACGGGGCACAGCCTCGTCCCCGCGTTTTGTCAGGAGCACTGCGTTTTGCGGGACGAGCCGTCCCCGCCCCTGTTCGCGAACTTTCTTGAACTCACCCTGTTATCCACCAATCCAAGAATCCATCCCCGTCCCATGAAATCGCTGCTCATTCATCCTCTCGCCGCTGCCGAGGCCGCGCTGTGGTGGCTCGGTCAAGCGGGCTACATTGTGCGCGCAGGGGATGCCACGGTCGCCATCGACCCGTATCTCACGGACTCGGCGGCGACGAATGCGCCGGAGTTCACGCGGCTGTTTCCACCGCCGATGGCGCCTGAGGAATTGCGCGTCGATGTATATGTCATTGAACATGAAACAAAAACCACGGTTTACTACTGACGCGAAGCGCTTCGCGTGGATACGCAAACAGCTTTACGTGCCAGTGGTCTGCGACGTTCTCGACGCGCTGGGGTGCCGCGACCGCGCGATGCATCAGCGACTGCGGCCGCTCGACCCGGCGCATTGCGTCATCGTTGGCCGCGCGCGGACGTTCCGCTGGATGGACGCGGATTACGTCGAAGAAAAAGACCCGTATGGCATGGAAATCACCGTGATGGACGCCCTCAAAGCCGGCGACGTGGCGGTTCATTCCACCGATGCCGCCGGCACCAACGCGCCGTGGGGCGAACTGATGAGCACGGTAGCCAAACGCAACGGCGCTGTCGGCTGTGTTTGCGACAGCAACATCCGCGACTGCCGCAAAATCATGGCCTTGAAATTTCCGGTCTTCTTCGCTGGCATTCGCCCGCTGGACAGCCTCGGGCGCGGGCGCGTGATGGCCTGCGATGTGCCGGTGCGTTGCGGCGAGGTGCTGGTTCAGCCGGGGGAACTCGTCTTCGCGGACTTTGACGGCATCGTCGTGGTCCCGCGCGCACTGGAGGACGAAGCGCTGGCCCGCGCTTATGAAAAAGTGACGAAAGAAAATCTTTCCCGACGCGACTTGCTGCGCGGCGATTCCCTGCGGGCGGTTTACGACCGTTACGGCGTGCTGTAGCAGCACCAATCCACTAATCCATAATCCTGTGAACATCCTCGCCATCGGAGCCCATCCCGACGACATCGAAATCCTTTGCGCCGGCACGCTCGCGTTGTACTCCCAGCAAGGCCACCAGGTCTTCATGGCCGTGTTCACGGACGGGAGCATGGGTGACTTGAAGATTCCGCCGCGCAAGCTCGCCAAGCTTCGCCACAAAGAGCAGCAGGCCGCCGCCGACCTTATCGGGGCACGGCTGCTCTGGCCGGCTGTCACAGACGAGCACGTCTTTCCCAATGAACCCCAGCGCCGCGTGATGATCGACTTGCTCCGCGAGGCCGACCCTGACGTGATTTTCACCCACAGCCCAAATGATTATCACCCGGACCATCGCCACCTGACCCAACTCGTGTTTGATTCCTATTTTCAAAAGGGCCTGCCGCACATCCCGAACCAGTCTCAGCCCGCCTGTCGCTTCGCAGGAACCCAAGTGTACTACATGGACAATATCGCCGGCATCGGCTTCGCGCCCACCGAATACGTCGATATCACCTCCGTCATGGAAACCAAGCTCCGGATGCTGCGCTGTCACAAAAGCCAGTTTAAGGCGATTTCAGAATTGGCTCATCGTGACCTGGAGCAGGTGGCAAACATTCAGTCGCGCTTCCGCGGCCTGGCGGGTGGCTGCGAATATGCCGAAAGTTTTTGCCGCTTGGAAGCCTGGCAACGAGGACTGAGCCGACGCTTGCTGCCGTGAAAGCGCACGCTGAACACTTTCAACACTGGCGGATGCTCGCGCCCAGGTTTGCGCCGTACGACTGGCCGGCCATTGGTGCGCAGGCTGACTGCAACTTGACTGCGCCCGAGGCTCGTTATGCCCCCTGAGCAATTCCAACTCTCCACTGCGGATACGGTCATCATCGTCGGAGCAACCCTCGCCGTCGTCCTCATCGGTCTGCTCGCTGCGCGCAAAGTCGAGCGCACGACCGAAGGATATTTTCTGGCCTCCGGCACGATGCCCTGGTGGCTCATCGGGGCGGCATTCGTCTCGACGAGCGTTTCGAGCGAGCAAATCGTTGGCACCGTTGGAGCGACCTACAAAGGCGGCCTGGCCATCGCCAATTGGGAATGGTGGTGCCTGCCGACCTACCTGCTCGTGCTGGTCTTTTTCATCCCGCTCTATTTGCGCAACCGCATCATGACCGTGCCGGAGTTGCTGAACCGGCGCTTCGGTCCAGCCTGCGGCGGCATCTACAGCGGCGTGATGCTGGCCGGCTACGTCTTCATCTTTCTCCCGCCGGTGCTTTACGGCGGCAGCCTCACGGTCAGTCAACTTACAGGTTGGCCGCCATGGATCGTGCTGGCTGGCATCGCGCTGCTCACCGGAAGCTACACGCTCCTCGGCGGACTCGGCTCGGTCATGTGGACCGACGCTGTGCAGTGCGCGATGCTCGTCGGCGGCGGAATCGTTTTGTTCTTTGTCGCGCTCGGAAAAATTCCGGGCGGCTGGGGCGCGATGGTGGCCGCTGCGCCGGAGCGTTTTCATCTTTATGGACCGCCCGCCGACCCGGAGGCGCCGTTCCTCGGACTCATCCTCGCTTCGTTTGGCGTCTTCTTATTCTATCAATCCACGAACCAGGTCATGATTCAACGCGTGCTCTCCGCGCGCAGCACTTGGGATGGCATGATGGGCATCATCTTCGCGGGCTTCATCAATCTCGTGCGCCCGCTCGTCACCTGTCTGCTGGGTCTCGTCGTCTATCACTGGCTCGATATCATGCATCGCGGGCCGACGTTGCTGCCGGACCGACAGGACCAGACGTTCCCGTATGCCCTCGCGACCTTCGCGCCATCGGGTGTGCGCGGGGTCATCCTGGCGGGATTCTTTGCCGCCGTCATGTCCACTGTCAGCGCGCTCGCCAACTCCGTGGCGACTATTTTCTCGCTGGATGTCTATCGCCGCTTTTGGCGCCAGCACGCCGGCGACGCCGAACTCATTGCCACCGGACGCATCGCCGCCGCCGCGGCGCTGGCGCTGTCCGCGGCCGTCGCGCCCGTCGTCGCGCGCATCGGTCTCTTCAATTACTTTCAGACCGGTGTCACCTACATGGCTACGCCGTTTATCTCGGTGATTCTGCTCGGCATGTTCTGGAGGCGCACCAGCTACGCCGGGGCCATCGCCGGGCTTGGCGGCGGCCTGCTCATCCAAATCGCCCTCGCCGTCGCGCTGTGGGCGGCCGGTGCGAAACTCCACTGGCTTTACGTCGGCGCCATCGCGCAAATCCTTACGATCCTGGTTATCGTTGTTGTGTCACTCAACACATCGCCGCCGGAACCAAAGCAAGTCGAACCCTTGCTCTGGCGGCCCGGCTGGCTCCGCGCATACGACGAATGCGCCCTCCCGCGGCCCTGGTGGCAGCAGATCAAAGTGTGGTTTGCGCTCTACGCGATCCTCTGGATGGGAGTGTATCACTGGTTCTGGTAGGTGTGTACTGCATGACCGGGCAGATTGAACAGAATGAGGCTGACGTATCGAGGCATAAACGATCCTTTCTTTTGAGTTGGCTATGGTGACCGGGTCTTCATTCAATGAAGATCACGCTGTGCAAAGGGCCAGCGATTCCGTAACCAAGGGTTCAAATCCGATCTAAACTCAGGCGCTACAGTTTGATAGAGGAGATTCGGTTTTCTGAGGAGATTCTTTTTGCTTGCCACACTGCCGCGTT
>Ga0070689_100001306_pt1 | contig 15857 bp, 12 predicted proteins | sample KBSS23HmetaG_FD_64669 | JGI IMG/M metagenome (GOLD analysis project Ga0070689, IMG submission 64669) | Switchgrass rhizosphere microbial communities from Kellogg Biological Station, Michigan, USA - KBS S2-3H metaG | ecosystem: Host-associated > Plants > Roots > Rhizosphere ...
GCGATGAATGGCGCGGAAGCGATTGTTTTCACTGGCGGCATCGGCGAAAACTCCGCCGAGATTCGCGAGAGAATCTGCGCGGATTTGAGTTGGTTGGGCGTCGCGCTTGACGGGGAACTGAATTCAAAGAACGGTACTGATAGCAATGGGCAGATCAGTAGCAATGGTTCTCGTGTCGCAGTTTTCGTCATACCAACAAACGAAGAGTTATTAATCGCCCGCGACACCGTCCGCGTCGTGAGCGGAGCCCCTAAGCGGTTTTAGTTTAGAGCCGGGTTGTTAAAACGTCTTCGGCGTTAACTGCCAGGACAGTTCACGGCTCGGGCTTTTTACGCTCTTCAAAATCAAGAACCGATCCTGAAACTTGACTCCCTCCACTCCGGCTTTGCCGCCTGATGTGAGATACCGTTTTGATTATCAAGAGCCGATCCTGAAACTTGACTCCCTCCACTCCGGCTTCGCCGCCTGATGTGAGATACCGTTTTGATTATCAAGAGCCGATCCTAAAACTTGACTCCCTCCACTCCGGCTTCGCCGCCTGATGTGAGATACCGTTTTGATTATCAAGAGCCGATCCTGAAACTTGACTCCCTCAACTCCGGCTTTGCCGCCTGATGTGAGGCGCGGCTCTGCCGCGCCGTAGCGGATTCCTGAAGGTTTGGGCTAAGCCCCTGGTTCGGGGCTCTGCCCCGGTTATGGCCGGAGGCCGAACCGGGGGCGCAGCCCGATTCGGTATTTTAGAATTTGACGGCGCGGCAGAGCCGCGCCTCACATCAGGCGGCGAAGCCGGAGCGATACGCGCCATTGATTAATATCGGTGATCGCATTATCGAGACTGGCCGCGTCGCAGGTTCCACAGTCCGCGGGCCGCGAGGAGGACGGAGAAGATCGTGGTCACGCCGATCGCGAGGAGCGTCCAGACCCAGAAGAATTTTCCGCCGGAGTTGGCGATCCTGCCGCCGACAAGTCCCACTCCCCTCATATGGATGTAGGGAATGGCCGACCCAAGGAGCGACGCGATGAGAATTATGATGTACCCGGATCGTCGTCCAGCGAGCACCAGCGTTGCGTACAGCCAGACCACCACGATAAGTATCCCGGTGTAGTGCCGGGGCCCTCCCGGTTCGAACCCGCGGACGATGTCATCCGTCAGGTGAAACGTAAGGAGGAGGATCGAGAGCAGAGACGTGATGGTTAACGTTAGGTTCTGTTTCATTGGCGTGAGCGTACAGACTCTGAACATCTAAGTCTCCACACGCTGTAAATGAATTGTAAAAAGTTGTATCCGCAGATTACGCAGATTCATTTTTGTCAATCTGTGTAATCTGTGGATGGAAGAATCGGGGTGCTGTCATTCGATGAAGCGATAGCCGAGCCGGTGAACGGTGATGATGTGCTTCGGCGCGGATGGGTCTTGTTCGATCTTCTGACGTAGCTTCGCGATATGGTTGTCAACCGTACGCGTGACCGGGCTGCTAACATATCCCCAAACTTCATCGAGCAGTTGATCGCGTGTGACGATCTCACCTCGACGCCGGATCAGGTAGCGCAAGATCTCAAATTCGCGAGCTGAAAGCTCCAACGCTCGCCCGCCTTTGCGCGCCGCGTATTTCTTAAAATTCAACTCCACATCGCCAAAGGTAAAATGATCGATTTCGACGACCTGTTTTGAAGCCCTTCGCAAATGTGCCCTGATGCGCGCGAGCAGCTCCTTGATGCTGAATGGTTTCGTCACGTAGTCATCTGCGCCAACTTCCAGGCCCACGACCTTGTCAGTTTCCTGACCACGAGCAGTCAGCATAACGATTGGAGTTTCGATCCCGCGTGTGCGCAAGGTGCGGCACACGTCTATTCCGCTCATCAAAGGCAACATCACGTCGAGCAGAATGATGTCAGGCTTCTCAGTCGAGGCCTTCTCCAAGCCTTCTTTCCCATTGCGCGCCACAGAGACCTCGTAGCCTTCGTACTCACAGCTATCTTTCAGCCCAATAACCATGTTGGGTTCGTCTTCGATTATCAGGACTTTGGCCAACTGTTTTCTCCTGTGACTAGACCTTGGGCGCCAGTGGAAGAAGAATCGTAAACCGGCTTCCTTTACCAACGTCGCTTTCGACGGAGATGGTTCCTTTATGAGATTCAATAATGTGCTTCACCAGAGATAAGCCGAGGCCGCTACCCTTTACGTCATGGACCAGCCCGTTGCCCACCCGGTAAAACTTCTCGAAAACCTTTGTCTGTTCAGCGCGTGGAATGCCAATGCCACGATCGGCTATTTCAATAGACAGATCGGATCCGAGTGTTTCCGTTTTGATCGAAAGCTGCTTCACCTCGGCCGAATATTTGATGGCATTATCAACCAGGTTTGAGATTGCCTGCGCCATCGCATCGCGATCAATTAAGACTGACGGCAGATCAGGCTGTATGTTTGTTTGAACGTCAAAGCCGGAATTGACGATCTGATAGCGATAGCTGGAAAGCACGTTCTCAATTACTTCGGCCATGTCGCCGCCGGCGAAATTATACGTTTTCCGTCCGGCCTCGATTTTTGAAAAGTCGAGGATGTTATCAATCACTTTGTTCAAACGCAGGCTTTCATGACGCATGATCCGGTAGTACTCGGTCTTCTTCTCTTCACTGTTCACGCGACCGAGTTCGAGGATTTCAGAAAACAGGCTGAGCAGCGACAGAGGTGTCTTTAGTTCATGCGAGACATTTGCGACGAAGTTTGATTTCGCCTGCGCCAGACGTGCTTCGCGATCAGTCGCGCGGATGGTAAGTGCTATACCGAAGAGTAAGACGAGTAGTACCAGGACAGTTGCTCCGGCACTATGCAAAAAACTGTTGCGCGCGAGGTCGTCGAGGTTTGAGTTTTTTAGTCCGACTGCTGCTTTCCAGTTGGAGAACGGACGATCAAAGTTGGCTTCGAGAAAGTATCCGTTTCGAGGCGCTCCATTTGAAAAAAGTACCCGGCCGTTGTCGTCGGTAATCGTTAAGGCTAAGTCTGATGATGAGGCAGTGTTCTGATGATATATATTTAGGGTCTTAGCTATACTGCCGGCGATCAAGTCATCGCTGACAAAAGCATCGGTTAATAAAACACCAACAAACTCTCTTTTGGTTGAATCATTCAACGGATAAAAGAGGTATTTTCCTTCCGCGAACAAATACTTGCGATTACCGTCAATAAAACTTTGGGCCAGTCGCGCTCTTTCAAATACAGAAAGAATGTCGGGCTGGATATTTTTGTTGTGCTCATCGCTCCCGTAGCCGAAAGCAAAGATCTCTTCGATCTCAGGATGCGTACGTTTTACGTTTGCGAGGTGTTTTAGGATCTGTTCCGCAGCTTCAGGGGACGAATACTTGATGCTGCCGATCGGCTCCAGAGTTTGAGCTGCGACGTCTTGCAAACGCTGTTTCATCTGGTGCTGGACAATCGGTAATCCCTGTCGCAGGTTGTCCTTGAACGCGCCCTTGGTTTTGTTCTGGAGCTCCGAAAGCGATCGATACTGCAGATACGTCAACCCCATGACGGGAAGAAACACGCCCACCAACGCCAGTATCGTCAACTTTTTTCTCAGCGATAGCTTGCTGATCGCATCTCGGAACATCCCACGCGATAGCATACATCGAAGCCTGCCATTCGCTCGCCCCGGAGTTGTAAAAAGTTGTCACCGCGTAGGTGGGACCTTGATCAGTAGTGCGTCAGTTTGAATTCAAACAATTACGCCGAAGGCGTTGGCTAATTTCAGCCCAGGGTTGGAGCGCAGCGACAACCCTGGGATCCGTAATCATTTTCGTTATTAACCCTGAAAGGGTTCGCCAAACGCCGAACCCTTTCAGGGTTTGTCGCTATTTTGTGATTTATACCCAGGGTTGTCGCTGCGCTCCAACCCTGGGCTGCAATTAGCCAACGCCTTCGGCGTATTGTTTACACTCTGACGCTCGCCCCGAAATCGACATCAGTTGCGTCGCTGCTTCGCAAATAGCCCGAATCCCATTAGCGATGTTACCAGCAGCATTACTGACGCTGGTTCAGGAACCGGTTCAGGAATAGTAATCGTTATAGTTTTTAGTTCGTATCTAGGGTCTCCAGGGGCAATGATAATGAAGTGGTACACCGCGGAACCGCCAAAGCTTTGATTAATCGTAAAAAGTGGATTCCCGTCCAAATTGTCAAGAAACGTTCCGTTAATAGAGGCACCTGCGGTGCCTGGTAGATCAAAGGCCAGCTCCATGCCATCAGGAATGGCCGGCGACGTGCCGCCCATATTGGCCTGAACATTCCCAAAACCCAGATCCAGACCACCCGAAATACTGGAAGAAAAAGTGACCGTCTGCCCTGCTACCGCGAGAAACGGATCACGAAAAAATCCGCCTTCAGCTCCGCCTTGGATGTTGTAGATTTTGCCCGTGGCCGGGTCGATTCCGGTCAGATTAAAAACGATCCCTCCTGCACCAAAGGGACGCCCGCCCGTGATCGTGCCACCAATAATCGTGAGGGCTGGCACAGAATCGGCTCGAGCAATCGTTGGTAAAAAAAGAAACGGAACCAGGAACAGAATTCGAAGAAATCTGGGCATAGGACCTCCCTTTGGTCGATCGAAGTGCTGAAATTGCTGGGACGCTTTTATTCTATCTTAATGTCGCGGATTTCGGTTGTTCATCAACTTTTTGTAAACTCAACAGTAGCATTGACCATTCGCAGCTATCGTTAGTGCCTAATTTAAAGACGGAGAACACAGTAAACGTGGATATTGAGACTGAATCTGCCGGGACTTCACCGGAGTCGCGGCCCTCAAATTTTATTAGAGACATCATTATCGAGGACATCAAGAGCGGTAAATATGACGGGCGGGTACAAACCCGATTTCCTCCCGAACCAAACGGCTACTTGCACATCGGCCACGCCAAAGCCATCTGTCTCGATTTCGGATTGGCGGCAGAGTTTGGCGGCAAGTGCAATTTGCGGTTCGACGATACTAATCCCTCGAAAGAAGAAACAGAGTACGTTAACGCCATCATGGATGATGTGCGGTGGCTGGGCTTTCAGTGGGACGGACTCTACTACGCCTCTGATTATTTTCAACAACTGTACGAATGGGCCATCCAGTTGATTAAGGCCGGAAAAGCTTTCGTATGCGATCTCAGTGCCGATGAAATTCGCCAGTATCGCGGCACGTTAACCGAGCCGGGAAGGGAAAGTCCCTTCCGCAACCGTTCTGTTGAAGAGAATCTCGATCTGTTTGAGCGCATGAAAAAGGGAGAGTTCCCGGACGGTTCGCGTACGCTGCGCGCCAAGATCGACATGAGCTCTCCAAACCTTAATTTCCGCGATCCGGTCATGTATCGAATTCTGCACATGGCCCACCATCGTACCGGTAATGACTGGTGTATTTACCCGATGTACGATTACGCGCACGGGCAGTCTGATTCGATCGAGCGCGTAACGCACTCCATGTGTACTCTGGAGTTCGACAATAATCGTCCTTTATATAACTGGTTCATCGAACAGCTTGGCATATTTCCTTCGCGGCAATACGAGTTTGACCGGCTGGCCCTTACCCACACGCTGCTTAGCAAACGCAAGCTGCTGAAGCTCGTTGAAGAAGGCCATGTCGACGGTTGGGATGATCCGCGTATGCCGACGCTCACGGGCATGCGCCGGCGCGGTTACACCTCGACAGCCATCCGCAACTTCTGCGCGAGTGTTGGCGTCTCGAAGACTAATGGCATTACTCAGTTACAGCAGCTCGAATACTTCTTGCGCCAGGACTTGAATCGAATCGTTCCGCGAGTGATGTGTGTGCAGAAACCTTTACGCGTGGTTATCGAAAACTATCCCGACGACCAGGTGGAAGAGATGGATGCTATCAACAATCCCGAAGATAGCACCGCGGGAACGAGAAAGATTCCTTTTTCAAAGACGCTGTATATCGAGGAAGATGATTTTCGTGAAGACCCGCCGAAGCAGTTTTACCGGCTCGCTCCTGGTCGCGAGGTGCGTCTTCGTTATGCTTACTTAGTCACCTGCACAGAGGTCATTAAAGACGACAGCGGCAGGATTGTTGAGCTGCGTTGCACTTACGATCCGGCTACACGCGGCGGTAACACGCCTGATGGTCGAAAGGTGAAGTCGACTATTCACTGGGTCTCAGCGGCGCACGCTTTGCCGGCAGAGATTCGTCTCTACGACAATCTTTTTAGCAAAGAGGATCCGAACGACGTCGAAGAAGGGCACGATTTTACCGAGAACCTGAATCCTGATTCGTTGCAGGTAATACAAGACTGCATGATAGAACCGAGTGTCCGAGATGCGGAGCCCGGGACTAAGTATCAGTTCGAAAGGCTTGGTTATTATTGTGTTGATCGGGATTCTGCGGACAAGCCCGTGTTCAATCGGACCATTGGCCTTCGCGACACCTGGGCAAAGATTGAGAAACGCGCAAGCGCGTGAGGGTGGTGCCCTAAACTTCAACTCTGGAATTTCCGGCTTTTTGGGCGTTTTAACATATGGATTCCAGAATGAGCGCTGATTAGATTATGACTAAACATATTTTCTCGTTTGTTCCGCGTCCTCTGCGGATTGGTCTTCTAATGATCTCCACGTTGCTGCTGCTGGCGACGAGTGTTGCCGCACAGCAGCCGTCGATTTCCGTCCGCGAGGTCGTCGTTGCCGAAGGAAACTCCGGTACGACGCAGGCGACGTTTGTCGTCGCGCTCTCGGGCCCGGCCTCGCAGCCCGTTTCGTTTTCCTTTGCCACAGCAAATGGCACGGCAACGGCTGGTTCCGACTACGTTGCCACTTCTGGTGGTCCAGTAACTTTCGCGGTTGGGGAAGTCGAGAAACCAGTTGTGGTCCTCGTCAATGGTGATACTGTCGATGAAACGCAGGAGACGTTCTTTCTCGACATCTCGAATGTCCAGAACGCAACCGTGAGCTCGAGCCGGGGAAATGGATTCATTAATGATGATGACGGCCCCACTATTAGTATCAATGACGTCAATATTACGGAAGGCAATTCCGGTACGAAAGCGGCCACCTTTACGTTGACTCTCTCAGGTTCGAGTGTTGAGTCAATCGCGATCCGAGTAGCTACATCACCGGGAACAGCAACTGCCTCGACCGATTACACCTCCGTTAACACAATAGTTATCTTTAACCCTGGGACAGTAACTCGCACTCTTGACGTTACGATCGCCGGCGACACTAATCCGGAGTCGAATGAAACGTTCTCGGTAAATCTCAGCGAGCCCTTCGGTACGACTATCTCGGATGGCGCAGGCGCAGGTACGATTCTCGATGACGATCATTTGCTTATGCTGGAGGAATCAGGCCCGACTCCACAGCAGGCGGCAGCTTTCGAGTCGTTGATTCACACTAGAGATCCCTTCCGGGTTGAGAGTGTCGTCGACTGGTTTAACCTCCCGGCTGGTCAGAACACACTTGTGGTGATCTTTGCTCAGAACCTGAGATTGAATCAGGGTGAGACTGCATCTGACGTGGTCGTGAATCTCGTCGACGCTAATAACCAAAACTTTGACGTGCCTGCCGCGGACGTGCGCGCAGTACCAAACGTTGATTTCACCCAGATCGTGTTTAGACTACCCGACACTCTGGCGCCCGGCACTTGCAAGGTAATCATCAAGGCACACGGGCAGTCGAGCAACATGGGGACAATCCGAATTACACCATAGAAATATTCCACTTCTTCCTGAACTCGCTTATCATCTGTCGAGTTATGAAGGATCCATTTAGAGAAAGAAAGCCGTGGTCGTTGGCGACTAAGCTCGGCGTTGCCGTTATAACTTTTGCGATCGGAATCGGCGCGTATTGGGTCACGACTTTCAGAGTTCCAAAGCCCGCAACGCAACAGCCCACTCAACAACAACCTCCTCCGCAAGCCTCCTATGAGAGTGCAGATCCCGGCACGCTAAGGGCGAGCATCCTCGAGGCTAAGGCCAGGGGCGAAAACACGGTCGAGATCGCGGTGATTGGGTGCGGTTGGGACGTTGGCAGGCTTTGGCAAGCGCTCTCCCTCGACTCGGTTGTTCTCGCTGAGCTTGTGGGTAAGAAGACCTATGCGGATACATGGGGTCTTCGTACATGGTACAGGTTCAAACTTAAAGAGACCCTCGTGGAACACCGTCCTCCTCGTCGAAGCGATTGGATGTTCCAGGATGGTGCGCCATCTGACATGCTTCCGATCGCGGAAGATGAGTTCCTGATTCAGGGATCAAATGGCCGGCTGGAGATTGACGGTGTTACAGTCACACAGTCTTCAAACGGCGCCAGGTATTTGGAAGATCAAACGTATCTTCTGTTTTTATGGATCGACCCTTCAACACGAATGGCTATTTCCGCCGGTACTGATGCGCATGGCGTCTTTCTTGTCGATAAAGATGGGAACCTCAGGTCATACGTCGATGATGATTATCCATTGAAGACCGACCTCGCCAAACGGTTTAACAATTCCGTCGATAACATGCGCCAGGCTTTAAAGAAGTAACGCAGCCCTTCGACCGGCGAAAGCTGTTGCATTATCGCAATGCGCTCGTGCCGGTTAAACAATCCTTTCATAACGTGATCGCATGTGAGTGGTAACCAAACACACTGAGCGTAGCTGTGTAATTAAGAGACTACTGTTCAGTCTTACTGCGTTTGCTTGATGCTGCGTGTATCACTGAACGGTATGGAATACAACAAGGGAAGGGAAGATCAAAGATGACAAAAATACTAAGAGCACTCGGTGCGGCGATGCTCTGTCTGGGACTGCTTTCATCAGTCAGTATCGCGAAGCAGGAACAGACGATGCCGTCCAAGGAAACGAAGAAAAAGGAACCAAAGACAGACACTACTACCATCAACGGAACTGTAGCCGCGGTTACTGATTCGGCCGTAACGATCGTTGACAGTCAGAAGGCTGAGCACACCGTGGCTGTTACAGCCGACACGAAAGTGACCAAGGCCGGCAAGGATGCAACTCTTGCCGATGTGAAAGCCAATGACGTAGTTGCAGTCGAAGCGAAAAAAGGTGACGACAATACGTGGACGGCGGTAAGAATTTCGGTGACTTAAACCGTTGGAATAGTTGTCTCATCTCAAACTAGTAGCGTCTGTCTTCGCTACTTTGCTATAAGTGAACGACGAGTTGTGAATTTCACAGCTCGTCGTTTTTCTTGTTCGAAACTCCCAATCACTCTCACACCTCATTCGGCATAGCCCAGTAGGAACTCCAGTCCCAGAACCACAAACGTAGGCAGTTCGTGTCGAATCTGCTTACCAGGTTACCAACCGCTGTTCGCCAGCCGCCGCCAGGTCTGATTGCTGACGAACCACTGCACAGGAAGGAGCAAAGAGGATGAAGAAGTCGAGGTCCGGAGTTGTTACTAAAACACTGCTTGCATTTACTGCTGCGCTGGTTGTCCTGACTATTTCCATGACAACGGCAACGATGACGCCGCTTAGTGAGGGATTTGAAGCAGGCGGCAAGACTGCCTACGCCGCCGGTAACGTAACGCTGGGCACCGGGTCGTGGTTCATGGACGATGCGTTGACCGGCAATCTCTCTACTGACAGAAAGACAGGCAATTTTTCCGCCCGCATTCGGAACACCGGTCTTGTGCACATGAACTTCAATAAGACTGGCGCGGGGACTGTTTCTATTCAACACGCAGTGTTCGGCACCGATGGTTCAAGCACATGGCAGTTGTGGTCGTCAACAAACAATGGGAGCACCTGGACTCAAGTAGGTGGGACCGTGACGACCAGTTCGACAACACTTCAGACAGCAAACTTTACCGTCAACAATGCCAACGCAATTCGCTTTGAGATCAGAAAAGTCTCCGGCGGCGCCAATCGCATCAACGTCGATAATGTCCAGATTGGTGATTTCTCGAGTCCGACGCCGACGCCTACACCAGTTCCCAGCGAACACCTCACGATGGGAAATCCAAGCAACGCGATTACCAACGTGAATCAGCCTAACAATTATCTTATGGAGAAGCCGCAGTACTCGATGTCTTACAGTCGTGATAACGGTGAGCCAAACTGGGTAAGCTGGCACCTGGACACTTCGTGGTTGGGTAGTACACCACGCCAGGATGATTTTCGTGCAGATACGACTCTGCCAACCGGTTGGTATCGAGTTCAAGCGACGGATTATTCGGGCTCGGGCTTTGATCGAGGCCACATGTGCCCGTCAGCGGATCGCACGATCACCGTCACGGCCAACTCTGCCACTTTCTTGATGACAAACATGATTCCGCAGCTTCCCGCTAACAATCAGGGCGTGTGGGCCAACCTGGAAAATTACAGCCGAACGTTGGTTTCACAAGGTAACGAGCTTTACATCATTTCCGGTGGGCAAGGCTTGCAGTTCTTCATTGCGAACGGACATGTGGCAGTGCCCGCGCAAACGTGGAAGGTAATCATTGTATTGCCGGTGGGAAGTAATGACGTTTCACGAGTGACTACGTCGACGAGAACGATTGCGGTAGTTATACCCAACTCGGGAACGATTAACAGCGATTGGCGAACGTACCGGGTGAGCGTGGATCAGGTCGAGGCGATTACGGGTTTCGATTTCTTTTCCAACGTATCGTCAGGGATACAAGCAGTAATCGAGGGCCAAGTCGATAACCAATAAGAACACAGCCTGCGAAGCAAGCAATGCATGTGTGCCGGGAACCTGCGAAGCAGGTAACGCTAAATGATATTGTGCCCGGACCTGCGAAACGGGTAACGCTAAAGGAGTTGTGCCCGGAACCTGCGAAACGGATAACGCTAAAGGAGTTGTGCCCGGAACCTGCGAAACGGGTAACGCTGAATGATGTTGTGCCGGAACCTGCGAAACGGGTAACGCTGAATGATGTTGTGCCGGAACCTGCGAAGCAGGTAACGCTAAATGATATTGTGCCCGGAACCTGCGAAACGGGTAACGCTAAATGATGTTGTGCCCGGAACCTGCGAAGCAGGTGGCAGAATAAAGCCTGGGGCGCAAGCCCCAGGATCAGTAATAAAAATAGGCGCGTTGGAGCCCGTGAAACGGGCGACAGCCTTGGGTGAGATTGCGCTGTCGCCCGCTTCGCGGGCTCGGCGCCCTTTTTTGATAACGCTTCCCTGGGGCTTGCGCCCCAGGCTTTATGCTGCCACCTGCTTCGCAGGTTTCGCGCACAACGTACTTAGAGTTACCTACTTCGCAGGTTCCGGGCACAACATACTTGGCGTTACCGGCTTCGTAGGCTTTGGCGATCCTTACCGAGGCTGATATTCGCGCATCTGCTCGAACAATGGCGTGAGCGTATCAATCTCGCATGTCTTTTCACTGAATGTGTAGGTTGTTTGGAAGTCTTCGTAGCTGCGCGCGCGCCATAGGCGGCCATCCGGATCGATCACGAGTGAATGGCCAATGCCGCCACGAAATATTCGTGAGCCGTCGGTACCCGTATAGACCACGCAGGTCCAGGGACGCTCTGCCGGGTGAGCCGCCATGTAGCTCTCGATTTCGCGGACTAATTGCTCGAAGAGTCGGGCGCGACTACTCGCCGGCGCCCTGAGCGTTTCGTAGATGGCGCGAGCTAACATCTCATCGGCTGGCGAGGAGAGTACGCCCGACTGGAGATCTCCATTCTGGGTCATGGTTCTCGCGCCATCATAGCAACTATGAAGACTTTACGCGGTGAACGCCATGCCGACTTCGTAGCTGCCCGGTGTCGTGCGAAAAGCGATATTGAGTCGATTCCAACCGTTTATCGGAGCCGACCAGCGTGGTCCTGAATGCGCCGGGCGTAGTCGGGAGGTCGCCCGAATCGGTCTGCCCTGTAACATAGGCGTTGCCCGCTGAGTCTATAGCGATGTCGTTGCCGATAGGCGCGCGATAGTCTTCACCTTGAGATTCCTCCTTGCTTAACCTGAAGTGTTCGTTTCTGGACAACTTTAATCTCTGAATGTTGCGGAAGTTTGATTCGTAATGTTAGCCGTTTGACGCGCTTGGAACAATGCCATTACCTGGGACAATTATTTGCGATCCCAGAATATTTCCATCATTACGGGACAGATGTTAGGTCTTTCAGTGAAGTCCTGATAGATTGTCGGTTTTCGAATCTCAATGTTGCCGAGCGCCAATCAATCATGAAAGCAAAATTGATCGTTTCTCTACTCTCTCTCTTTCTATTCTCCATCTACACTTTTGAAGTAGAGGCCCAAACTAAACGTAGACGCACTCCAAGGAGTCCGTCCGCTGCTGCTATCACTACACCTTCAGGCCTAACTTATCTGATCACGAAAAAAGGAACAGGCCCTCAGCTCAAAGCAGGTGATACGGTGATCCTGAATTACACAGGGACGTTGACGAACGGCGTGAAGTTTGACAGTTCCCATGATCACAACGAGCCATTTGAATTCAAACTGGGCGCCGGGCGGGTGATCAAGGGATGGGATGAAGGTGTTGCCAAACTGCACGTTGGCGATCATGCAATCATGGTGATTCCGGGCAAGCTTGCTTACGGGCCAAAAGGCGTTCCCAACGTCATCCCGCCAGATTCGACTTTGATTTTTATCGTCGAGGTCATCAACGTCAAAGCAGAGTCGTTGACTGGGCCTTAAGCTGGTTTGTCCGTTAAAAGTCCGAACTCATTTATGGCGCAGAGTTGATGAGATAGCGTTGCTGCGGCATTAAACATAAATGACAGAAAATCATAAAGTTCCTTCCTACGTACTCGGTTTTCGAGAAATCGATCAAACAAAAGTTGCGATGGTTGGCGGCAAGGGCGCCAACCTTGGCGAACTCTCCAGAATTGATGGGATAAGTGTGCCGGAGGGCTTCTGCGTCACTACTGAAGCTTATAAAAACACTATCGAACAAACACCGAAGCTTAATGCTCTTCTGGACAAACTAACTCTCTTAAAGATAGAGGACGTAGAAAGAGTTCGTGACATCAGCAAAAAGATACGCAACACCATAGAAGCGACGCCAATTGGAAAGGACATTGCTGAAGCAGTAGCCGATCATCTTGCAAGACTGGGAGATAAAAATCCCTATGCTGTGCGTTCCAGTGCCACGGCCGAAGATTTGCCAACGGCGTCGTTCGCGGGACAGCATGATACGTATTTAAACATCATCGGAAACGAGGCAATCCTAAAGCACATTAGTAAATGTTGGGCGTCGCTCTTTACGGACCGCGCGGTGATCTATCGAATACAGAACGGATTCGACCATCATAAAACCTATCTCTCCGTAGTTATCCAGAAGATGATTTTTTCGCAGGCGGCGGGAATCATGTTTACCGCGGACCCAGTCACTTCGAACAGGAAGATTGTGTCCATCGATGCCAGTTTCGGACTTGGTGAGGCGTTAGTCTCCGGCCTGGTGAATGCCGATATTTATAAAGTGCGTAACGGTAAGGTTATCGATAAGAAGATAGCCACCAAGAAGCTGGCTATTTACGGCTTAAAAGACGGAGGTACGAAAGAACACGAGATTGAGCCGGAGCGGCAGAACGAGCAAACGCTGACAGATGATCAGATCTTGCGGCTCGAGCACATGGGCCGCAAAGTCGAAGAACATTTCGGCCGCCCTCAGGACATCGAATGGTGTTTGGTTGATGACAGATTCTATTTTGTCCAGAGTCGTCCAATCACTACTTTATTCCCGATTCCTGAAGCGAATGATCGGGAGAATCACGTTTACCTATCCGTCGGTCACCAGCAAATGATGACCGACGCAATGAAGCCACTGGGATTGTCTTTTTTCCTGCTGACGACTCGTGCGCCAATGCGTACAGCCGGTGGAAGGTTGTTTGTTGATGTCACACATATCCTGACTGCACCTGCCAGCAGGGAAACCATATTAGGTCTTCTCGGAAAAACTGATCCGCTCATGAAGGACGCGCTTGTGACCGTAATAGAGCGGGGAGATTTTATAAACACGGCAGATGATAAAGAATCGAGCCCCGGTAAAAGCAGCCAGGATCCGGCGCTTCCTGATTATCAAACACTCCAGGACTACGATCCTGCAATCGTCTCTGATTTGATCCAGCGTAGTGAAACATCGGTGCGGGAATTACGACAGAACATTCAATCGAAATCAGGACCGGAGTTGTTTGATTTTATTCTGGAAGACATAGAGCAATTGAAGAAGTGGATGGCTGATCCGCAGAGTTTTGGCGTGATTATGACCGGTATGAACGCTTCATCCTGGGTCAATGAAAAGATGAAGGAGTGGTTAGGTGAGAAAAACGTAGCAGACACGCTCACCCAATCAGTACCAAACAACATCACTTCTGAAATGGGGCTGGCGCTACTGGATGTCGCAGATGTGATTCGCGGCTTTCCGGAAGTGATCGATTATTTACAACATGTCGAGGACGATAATTTTCTGGATGAACTGTTGAAGTTTGAGGGCGGACAGGAAGCCCGAGATGCGATCAACGCTTATCTCGACAAATATGGGATGCGGTGTGCAGGGGAAATCGATATCACCAAAAACCGTTGGAGCGAAAAACCGTCGACACTTGTCCCGATGATCCTCACTAACATCAAGAACTCAGAGCCGGGTGCCAGCAAACGGCGATTTGAGCAAGGGCTGCACGAAGCTTTGAACAAAGAACAAGAGTTACTCGATCGGTTGAAGCAATTACCGGATGGTGAACAGAAAGCGGATCAAACAAAACGAATGATCGGCCTGATCCGCAATCTCGCTGGTTATCGTGAATATCCAAAGTACGGCATAGTGAGTCGCTACTTTGTCTACAAGCAGGCGTTGATGAATGAGGCCGAACAACTCTTGCAAGCCAACGTTATTCACGAAAAAGAAGATATTTACTATCTGACTTTTGAAGAACTGCGCGAAGTCGTGCGCACGAATAAGTTGGACCACCAGATCATTGATAAACGAAGAGCAGAGTACAGATCCTATGAAAAACTGACTCCGCCACGTGTTATCACATCTGACGGTGAAATCATTGCAGGTGAGTACAAACGAGAAAATCTTCCAGCTGGCGCTTTCGTAGGTTTAGCTGTTTCTTCCGGAGTTGTAGAGGGACGCGCACGTGTCATCTTAAACATGGAGGATGCTGATCTCGAAGATGGAGACATATTAGTCACGACCTTTACCGACCCTAGCTGGACACCATTGTTTGTATCTATAAAAGGTCTGGTCACTGAAGTTGGTGGACTGATGACCCATGGAGCAGTTATCGCACGTGAATATGGCTTACCGGCCGTAGTCGGAGTCGAGAATGCAACCAGGCTGATCAAAGATAGACAGAGAATCCGCGTGAACGGGACGGAAGGATATGTAGAAACCCAACTTTGACTCGCTTGAGAACCGGCGTCCAACTCACGAGAACAGTCGACCTGGACAGTCGCGCACGGCCTTTCCTAATATTAGAGACATGACGATCAAGAGAATGGACCACGTCAGCATCATCGTCGACGACCTTCCGGCCGCTATCACCTTTTTTACCACCCTCGGCATGGCGCTGGAAGGCCAGATGCCGGTCGAAGGCTCCTGGGTGGACCGCCTCAATGGGCTCGAAGGCGTCCAGGTCGACATCGCTATGATGCGAACTCCGGACGGTCACGGTCGAGTCGAGCTGACGAAGTTCCGCAATCCGGATCTGGTCGCGGCTGAGCCAGCGAGCGCCCCGCCAAACACGTTGGGTCTTCGGCAGATCATGTTCGCGGTCGAAGACATTGACGACACCGTGGCCCGTCTGCGTGCCCACGGCGCCGAACCCGTCGGCGAGATGGTCCAGTACGAAGACAAGTACCGGCTCTGCTATATGCGAGGTCCTGCGGGCATCATCGTCGCGCTGGCCGAGGAACTCTTCTGAAGCGTTCACCGGCTTTCGCCTCA
>Ga0070689_100001311_pt1 | contig 15819 bp, 11 predicted proteins | sample KBSS23HmetaG_FD_64669 | JGI IMG/M metagenome (GOLD analysis project Ga0070689, IMG submission 64669) | Switchgrass rhizosphere microbial communities from Kellogg Biological Station, Michigan, USA - KBS S2-3H metaG | ecosystem: Host-associated > Plants > Roots > Rhizosphere ...
CCACTGCTTGTCCTTGGCGTCGATGTGGAGTTCCTCGCGCTTCTTCTTGGTCGCCTCGCGCAGGTTGGCGAGGTAGGTGTCGGGGATCTCGCGCCACTCGCGCTTGCTCTTGGGATCCTGCCGCAGTTCCTCGAGGTAGAAGCAGAACGACCACGCGAACGCGTAGTTCTGCAGGATGCTCGGCCCGTAGAACTCACCCTGCGTCATCTGCAGGAACGCGCGCAGGTCAGGCCAGCGGCCAGTGCGCTGGCACTGCTTGATCCAGAACAGGCGGAACTTGTTCTTGTCGACCTTCGCGATCTCGCCCTTGCGGCGGTCGGGCACCGAGCCGCCGAACACCTCGCCGTAGCCCTCGTTGAACCACGACGCCGGCGCGAGATTGCCGTTCGCATAGAAGAAGTACTGGTGCATCGCCTCGTGGTAGAGCACGTCGAGTACGTGGATCTTCTTGAGGTTCTCGATCTTCTCGTCGGGCATGCCGCGCTTCTTCAGCGCCGCGAAGTCGAGCGTCTGCACGTCGACCAGCACCAGTTCCTCGTCGGCCTGGTTCCAGTAACCGCCGGTGCCGTCGGGGCCGCCGTAGGCGAGGTAGTCCTCGTAGGTCGTGCAGAAGCGCACCGCGGAGATCACCCGCTCGAGGTCGACCCCCTCGGCCGGCGGGAAGCGCTTGATGTAGCTCGCGCGCATCAGTTCGAGGTCGCCCTGGATCTGCTCGATGAGCGTCTTGTCCTTCGTGTTGGTGACGAAGATGAAGTGCTCGGTGTCGAAGGCCTCCCAGCCCTTCACGAGCTTCTTGCGCACCTGTTCGCGGAAGTCGACGTTGGTGAGCCCCGCGGCCGTACCGGGACCGTCGCTGCCGCCGAGCGCGATGCGCTGGAAGCTCTTGCACATGTCCTCGACGATGTCGCGCCACGGATCGACGAACGGGCCGAGCGCGACGAAGCCGAAGTACTCCGCTTCGTCCTCGAGCAGGAACGTGCGCACGTACGGCAGGTCCTTGACCTCCCACTTGCGGTCGTCGAAGTGCGAGGCCGTGAGTTCCTTGCAGGAGAACTCGGCGCCGTCGCGGCTCTTGAGCGGCTTGTCGAGCGTGATCGCCTTCAGGTCACTGCGGATGCCGCGCTTCTTCAGGAACTCTTCGACCGTCGTGCCCGAGTTCAGCTCCTCGATGGTCACCGCGCGCACGGACTTCTCCTCTTCCTTGCTCTTGTCCTTGTCCCCGTCGCCGCCACCAGCGCCGCTGGGCGGGCCGTCCGGCGCGCCGGTGGTCGTCGGCCCCTTCGACTTGCGGATGCGCACGAGCATCACCGTGCAATCGTCCTTGCCGCGGAACTGCTTGTCCTTGAACTCGAGCGTCGCCCCCCACTTGGCCAGCGCCTGCCGCTCGTTCGGCTCGGTGGGCACCGCCTTGATTGCCTTGTTGACGAACAGCCGGTAGCCGTCACTGTGGCTCTCGAACAGCTGCTTGCCCTGTGCCCGCAATGGTGGGGCGAGCAGCGGGGACGCGGCAAGGACCGTGAGAACGAGGAGCGCCGGTGCAGCGCGGGACGAGAGGTCGCTCATGCTTTTCCGCGGTGGAACGAGACGAAGCGGCGGCGGAACGCGTCCGATCGGCCGCTGTTCCCCGCCGGTCGACGCGCATCGTAGCCGTCTTCCTCCCGCCGGCTGCTGCACCGCGCAAGAAAACCCCGTTCCGCGCGCGTCCCGCCCCGCGCATCATCGCGGCCATGATCCGCTCTTCGCGCCGACTTCACGGCGGCTCGGTCCTCGCCGCCACCCGGCTGTCGCTCGGTCTCCTCCTCGCCGCGTGCGCCAGCTCGCCGAGCGCGCGCCCGATCGATCGCGACGAAGCGACCGCCGTGCTCGATGCGCAGGTGGCGAAATGGAACCAGGGCGACCTGCGCGGCTTCGTCGCCACCTACTGGGACGGCCCCGAGTTGTCGTTCTTTGGTCGCAGCGGCCTCGTGCGCGGCCGCGGTGATCTGCTCGCCACCTACGAACGCGCCTACCCGACGCCCGCAGCGCGCGGCGTGCTGTCGTTCGAGGTCGTGGCCTTCGAACCGCTCGAGTACGACCACGCGCTGCTGCTCGGCCGCTTCCACCTCGAGCGCCAGCAACCGGCCGACGGCGTGTTCTCACTGGTGCTCGCGCGGCAGCGCGGGCAGGTCGTGATCCTGCACGACCACACCACCGAGACGCCGCCGGCCAGCGCGCACTGATTGCGCGATCGCCAGCGCCGCTCGCCGCACTCGCCGAATTGGGGCCTTCACCCGAATGGCGCCGCGCGCCGGTCCGCCGGCGTGGCGCCGGGCCCGCCCGCGGGTAAGCTCGCTGCGCTCGTCCCGACCGCTCGACCCAGGAGCCCCCTCCATGACCGCGAGCCCGCACGAACCCGGCCGTCCCGTCTTCAGCCGCCGCGCGTTCATCAAGGGCGCCTCGGCCGCCGCCGTCACCGGCGCCGCCGTCGCCGCCGCCACGCAGGAACAGGTCCCCGCGAAACCCGAGACGTTCGCACCCGGCGAACACGAGGTGGCGCTCACGGTCAACGGCGAACGCCGCATGGTGCGCGTCGAGACGCGCACGACGCTGCTCGACACGCTGCGCGACCGCCTCGATCTCACCGGCGCCAAGAAGGTCTGCGACCGCGGCGCCTGCGGCGGCTGCACGGTGATCGTCGACGGCATCACGGTGAACTCGTGCCTGATGCTCGCGCTCGACGCAGTGGGCAAGGAGATCACGACCGTCGAGAGCCTGACGCAGGGCGACAAGGTGCACCCGCTGGTGCAGAACTTCGCGGCCTGCGACGCGATGCAGTGCGGCTTCTGCACGCCGGGCATGGTCATGAGTTCGCTGCACTGCCTGCAGCACCGCGGCCAGCCGACGCGCGCGCAGATCCGCCACGACCTGTCGGGCAACATCTGTCGCTGCGGCACCTATGGCCGCATCTTCGAGGCCATCGAGCGCACCGCCGCGGGCAGTTCCGCTACGGGCAGGGGAGGTGGCAAGTGAACTCCCGCCGCGAACTGCCGGGCGAAGTCGAACTGAAGGTCGGCTTCGGCAGCCACGTCGAGACGCGCAAGGTCGAGGTACCCGAGGGCGACGCGCCGCCGTGGGACGTCACCACCGCACACAAGGTCGTCGGCGCCGACATCGAACGCGTCGACGGCGTGCTGAAGGCCTCGGGCCGCGCCAAGTACTCCTACGACATCACGTTCCCGGGCCTGCTGCAGGGCATGATCCTGCGTTCGCCGGTCGCGCGCGGCAAGCTGACCGCGCTCGAACTCGACGCGGCCAAGGCGATGCCCGGCGTCGCCGCCGTGATCCAGCTCAAGGAGCTCGGCCACAAGGTGCGCTTCGTCGGCGACGAGATCTGCGCGGTCGCGGCGCCGACGCTCGACCTGTGCCGCGACGCGCTCGAACTCGTGCGCGCGACCTACGACCACGAGGCGCACAACGTCGACTTCCTGACCGCCAGCGACGCGCCGGCGGTCGACGAGACCGGCGACGTGGTCGAACCGTGGCCCGCCGACGACGGCGTCGACAAGGCGCTCGGCGCCGCCAAGACGCAGCACACCGGCACCTACCGCACCGAGGTGCAGACGCACAGCTCGCTGGAGACGCACGGCGCGGTCGCGAAGTGGACCGGCGACGACCTCGAGCTGTGGATGAGCACGCAGGCGACGTTCGGCGTGCGCGGCGAGATCGCCGGCGCGATGAAGGCGGCCGGCGTGAAGTGCGACTCGGTGACCGTGCACGCCGAGTTCGTCGGCGGCGGCTTCGGCAGCAAGTTCACGGCCGGCGCCGAGGGCCGCGCCGTCGCGCTGCTCAGCAAGGCCGCGCAGGCGCCGGTCAAGATGATGCTCGACCGCTTCGAGGAGCACACCTGCACGGGCAACCGGCCCGCGGCGCTGATGAACTTCCGCGCCGGCGTCGACGCGAAGGGCAAGCTGGTCGCGTGGGACGCGCGCACGTTCGGCGGCGTCGGCCACAGCGGTCAGGGCGGCGGCGTCGCACTGCCCGACCATTTCTTCGCTGACAGTGCCCGCCGGCGCGGCCGCGACCACAAGGACATCGCGACCGACACCGACCCGCCGCGGCCAATGCGCGCTCCGGGCCATCCGCAAGGCTTCTTCGGCGCCGAACTGTTCCTCGACGAACTCGCGGTGCTCGGCGGCTTCGACCCGCTGGCGCTGCGGCAGCAGAACGACACGCACGTGATCCGCCAGGAGCAGTACCGCCTCGGCGCGGAGCGCTTCGGCTGGGCGAAGGCGCGCAATCCCGCGCCCGGCTCGCCGATGGCGGGCGACGATCCGCGCTGGTTGCGCGGCGCCGGCATGGCCAGCGCGCGCTGGGGCACGCTCGGCAGCGACGGGCGCAACCGCGACGGCGGCGGCTCGCCGCACGCCGTGCTGTGCCGCATCCACCAGGACGGCACGGTCGAGATGCGCAGCGGTGCGCAGGACATCGGCTGTGGCATGAAGACCGTGCTCGCCGCGCTCGCGGCCGAGGAACTCGGCCTGCGGCCCGCCCAGATCCGCGCCGTGATGGGCCACACCACCGATCCGTCGGGCCCCGCGTCGGGCGGCAGCACGACGACGCCGAGCCTCGCGCCCGCGGCGCGCAACGCGGCGTTCCTCGCCAAACAGCAGCTGCGCAAGCTGGTCGCCGGCCACGTCGGCGTGCCCGAGGACAAGGTCACGTTCGCCGACGGCAAGGTCGACACCGGCACGGCGGCGCTGAGCTGGGCCGACGCGTGCAAGCGGATCGGGCCCAACCCGCTCGAGGCGCGCGGCGAACGCTTCGCCAACTACAAGGGCGAGCCGTTCGAGCGCGGCGTCTGCGGCGCGCAGTTCGCCGAGGTGCAGGTCGACACCTGGACCGGCGTGGTCAAGGTGACGCGCATGCTGGCGCTGCAGGACTGCGGCGTGGTGATCGCCAAGAAGACCGCCGAGAGCCAGGTGCTCGGCGCGATGATCCAGGGTGTCGGCTACGCGGTGCACGAAGTGCGCATCATGGACCGCCAGAGCGGCCGCATGCTGAACGGCGACTTCCTGCGCTACAAGGTGCCGGGCCCCGACGACATGCCCGAGCTCGACTGCATGCTGCTGTCGGTCGTCAACGGCCACAGCAACTGCAGCGCCGCAGGCCTCGGCGAACCGCCGTCGGTCGCGGCCGCCGCCGCGATCGCGAACGCGGTGTTCAACGCGATCGGCGTGCCGATCCGGCACCTGCCGATGACGCCCGACAAGGTCCTGAAGGCGCTGGCGCAGCGCAAGGGAGCGCCCCGATGAAACCGTTCACCTACGTGCTGCCGCACTCACTGGCCGAGGCCGAGGCCGCGGCGAAGCGACCCGGCGCCGTGCTCAAGGCCGCCGGCATCGACCTCGTCGACCGCATGAAGGAACGCGTCGCGACGCCGGCCGAGGTCGTCAACCTGCTGCCGCTGCAGAAGGACCTCAGCGGGCTCGCCGGCGACGCGGCGCAGGGCCTCACGATCGGCGCGCTGACGACGCTGACGCAGCTCGAGCAGGCGAAGACGCTCGACGCGCAGGCACTCGGCGCGCTGCGCGACGCGGCCAGTTCGCCCGCGACGCCGCAGGTGCGCAACCGCGCGACCGTCGCGGGCAACGTGCTGCAGGTCACGCGCTGCTGGTACCTTCGCAGCGCCGCGTTCGGCTGCCTGCACGGCAAGAAGGGCCCGTCGTGCCTCGCGCAGGTCGGCGACAACCGCTTCCACTCGATCATGGGTTACCAGGACTGCGTGCGCGTGCACCCGAGCAACCTTGCGCCGGCGCTGCTTGCGCTCGACTGCGAGTACACGACGACGCTCGACGGCAAGACGACGCGGCGCAGGATCGCCGAGCTGTTCCCGGCCGAGCCGAAGGCCGAGCTGGCCGAGCACACGCTGCAGGACGGCGAGATCGTGACTGCGTTCCACGTGCCGCCGCAGGCGGCCGGCGCGCGGTCCGCGTACCGCGAGAGCCGCGAGAAGCAGAGTTTCGACTGGGCGACGACGGCAGCAGCCGCGCGCGTCGTGCTCGACGGCGGCGTGATCAAGGAGGCGACGCTCGTGCTCGGCGCCGTCGCGCCGGTGCCGATGCCGCGGCCCGACGCCGCCAAGATGCTGGTCGGCCAGCAGCCGAGCGACGAGCTGTTCGTCCGCGTGGCGCAGCGCGCGTTCGCCGACGCGCGCCCGCTCAGCGGCAACGCCTGGAAGGTGCAGATCGGCAAGGCGATCGTGCGCGAAGTGCTGCACGCGGTGACGAGGTGACGCCATGGACGACCCAGTGAACAAGCGGACGGTCACGCACCGGGACCTGCTGCCAAAGGACATCTGCCCGGCGTTCCTGATGAAGCACATGCTCACGCACTCGCTCGACGAGGTCGTGCACGACGGCCGCCAGTGGCCCGGCGACGGCTACTACTGGTGCAACAAGACCTGCACGACCGTCGGCCCCGACGACAAGCATGCGCACCCGCGCGACTGCCGGCCGGGCCGCAGCTGCTACGACGGCCCGCAGAGCTGACGCACGCGGCTTTCCGTCACGCCGCGGCCGCCCGGGGCATCATGCCGCTGTGACCCAGAACCCCGGCGACCGGCTGCTCGAGCAGCACGCGTTCGTGCAGCGCCTGGCTCTGGCGCTGCTGAAGGACCGCGACCTCGCCGCCGACGTCGCGCAGGACGCGATGGTCGCGGCGATCGAGCGGCCGCCCGCGGTCGCGACGCCGATGCACCTGCGCGCCTGGCTGCGCACCGTCGTGCGCCGCATCGCACTGGCCGCGCGAACCGACCGCGCCGAGCGCGCGCTGCGCGAACGGCGGGTCGCCCGGCCCGAAGGTGACGATGCCGAGCGCGCCGCAAGCGAACAACTCGCGCTGCACCGCGACCTGACCGCGGCGGTGCACGCATTGCCCGAGCCGTACCGCACTGCGGTGACGCTGCGTTACCTCGCCGACCGGACGCCGACCGCGATCGCGCAGCAGAGTGGCGTCACGCCCGACGTCGTGCGCCAGCGCCTCCACCGCGGCCTCGCGATGCTGCGCGCGCGGCTGGACCGCGAGCACGGCAGCCGCGCGGCGTGGGCCGGGCCACTCGCTGCCCTGCTGCCCGAGCCATCGTTCTTCGTGCTGCTCGCGAGCCTCGCCATGACCAAACACGTTCTCGCCGCGGCCGCCGCGCTCGCCGTCTGCGTCACCGGCACCTGGTTGGCGCTGCGCACCGAGACCCCGGTGGCGCTGCCGATCGCTGCCGCCGACACGGCAACCCTCGCGTCGGCAGGCATCGAGCGCCGCAACGCGACGCCGACCGACGCCGGCGCCGCGACGCCCAAAGCGCCCGCTGCCGCCGAGGTCCGCACCTCGGCCGACTTCGTGATCGCGGTCGTCGACGAACACGAAGCGCCGGTGACCGATGCCGAGGTCCACTGCCTCGCCGCAGACGCCGAGCCGCAGCGGCGCACCACCACCGCGACCGGCCGGGTCTCGTTCCCCGCGCGCGACTCGCGCGGCAGCATCGTGGTCCGGGTCCGGGCGCGGCCGCCGATCTTGCGTTTGTTCGAGACGCTGCGCGGCGAGCAACGCGTCGTGCTCGAAGACGGTCTGCGCGTTGCCGGCCAGGTACTGGTCGACGGCGCTCCCGCGCCCGCCGGACTGCGACTCCGCCTGGCCACCCGCCGCGACGACGTCGAGGCATTGCCTTCGGTATTCGCCGAGTTGCTGACGGCCGATGCGACGACCACGACCGACGGCGACGGCCGCTTCGCCTTCGCGGGCCTCGAGGCAACCTGGCGCGGCAGCCTCGAGTTGCCGCTGCAAGACACGCACTGGCTGCTGCCGCGACCCGGCCAGCAGCAACGTGACCACGTCCACCTGCTGCTGCCGCAGCCGGTCGACGACCTCGTCGTGGCCACGACGGCACTGCCGAGCCTGCGCGCGCAGGTCGTCTGGGACGACGACGGCAGCCCGGTCGCCGGTGCCGACGTCACTGCGTACGCAGCGTTCGCCGTCGACGACGGGTCCCCGATGATCTCGTTGGACACCGACGCCGAGGGCCGCTTCGCGGTCGGTTTCCCGGACGGCGATGCCTCGCTCTACCCAGAGCGTCGTCGCCCCGTGCTGCGCGCATCGCTGCGCGTGCGCGCCCAGGGCAGCGAAAGAGACTTCGAGCTCCCCGGGCCGTTGCCGGCGCAAGCCGTCACCCTGCGCTTGCCGCGCGGCACCGTCACCGTGTTCCGGGCGACGGACCGCAGCGGCCTCCCGATCGCGGGCGCGCTCGCAGCGAGTCGCGGCCTGTCGGAGCCGACCGACCGCGCCGGCATCGGCCGGTTCTCCGGTCCCCGCGACACAGCACTGGTCGGCGCGCCGGGCTTCCTGATCGTGCCGTGCCCCGCCGGCACGGCAGCCGGCACCGCGGACGATCCGCTGCCGGTCGTGCTCGACCGCCGCAACGAACTTCGCATCCGCGCCGTCGACGGCAACGGCAACCGGTCGCCGTTCGATCGCCTGGAGGTCGACATCGACGGCACCTGCTTTTCGGGTCGACCCGGCCCCACCGAGCTGCACTATGCGTTCGGCGGCACGCGCCTCGGGGCCGCGACGCTGGGCAAAGCGCCCCATTGCATGTTCACGCTCGACGAGCACGGCGAAGTGCTGCTGCACTCGCTCGACGTGGGCCGCACGCTGCAGCTCTGCCTGCGCGACGCGCTCGGCGCGGTCGTCGCGCAGCACACGGTCGCCGTGCCCGCCGTCGGCGTCACGGCGACGATCCCCCTCGACGTGACCGCCGTGGAGCGACCCGTGCGCGGCACGGTGTGCGCGAGCGGCGGTGCACCGCTCGCCGACGCAGACATCGCGGTCGCCGGCGAGAGCAGCGCGTGGCACCGCTGCTGCGCGACCTCGGCCGCCGACGGAACGTTCACCTGCCGCGGCATCAGCGCCACCGGACCGCTGACGGTCGCGGCACAGCGACTCGGCTACGCGATGCAGCAGCGTTCACTCGCGGCCGGCGAGACGTCGCTCGCGTTCGTGCTCGAGCCATCGCGTCAGGTCGCGCTGCGCGTCGTCGACGAGCAGGGCGCGCTCGTGCCGCTCGATCGCATCGACGTGCGCGGCGCCGTCGGCGGGTGGCGTAAGACCTCGCCGGGCCCGGGGGAGTTCGTGTTCGCCGATCTGCCGCAGCAGGGCATCACGTTCGCCGTGCAGCTCGGCAGTCGCGAGTTCTCCTGCACGCCGGACGCCGGCGCGACGGCCGCCGAGCTGCGCGTGCCAGTGCTTGCGCGCGTCGCGTTCGGCCCGCTGCCCGCGGGTTTCTCGCCTCCCGGGCACGGCTTCTTCGAGGTGCTCGCGCAGATGCAGGCACCGCCAGGGGAACCGTTCCGCCTCGGTCTGGGCGCGGACGCGCAACCGGCCCTGCTGCCGCCAGGTCGCTACCGTTTCGTGCTGCTGCGCTGCGAGTACGACGATCTGCAGAAGGACTACGTCCCCTCGGAGCTGCCGGCCGCCGCCGAAGTGGACCTCGTCGCTGGCGCGACCACGACCGTGGCGCTTCGATGAGCGCGTGACCCTGGCCCGCCTGCTGCTCCCCGCCGCGCTGCTGCTCGCGGCATGCTCGTCCGCGCCCGACCCCGAGGAGTCCGTGCAGTGGCGGCCCGTCGCACCGCGGTCGCCGCTGGTCCTCGACGACCAGAACAACTCACCCAACGTGCCATCGCCGCTGCCGCCCGGCACGCGCATCGCGCTCGTCGACGTGCCGCGCAGCAACGCCGGCATCCCGCTGCCCGACGGCACCTTCCTGCCCGCGCTCAACGGCGTGCCGCGCAGCGGCAAGATCGACCGCCCGCCGCAGCACGGCCCGATCCAGCCGGTCGTCGGCATCGTCGTCGACGACGCGCGCAACGAGTGGTACGAGCACCAGGACGGCTCGATGACGACGTCGCGCTTCGTCTGGAACAAGAACCGCAGCCGCTGGGAGCCGATCACGCTGCACGCGATCGCGGCGCCGAAGTAGCCGCGCTGCCCCACGGATTCGCAGGGTCGCGCGTTCCCGCGCGCGATCTGGGCGCACTGGGCAGTGTGGACCCGGCGCATCCGCACGACAGCCTGTTCCGTCTCGCCTTCGGCGAACCGGGCGATGCCGAGTCCCTGCTGCGCACGGCCTTGCCGGCAGCGGTGGCGGGCGCGATCGACTGGACGACTTTGCGGCGCGTCGATGGCACCTTCGTCGATTCCGCGCGGCGCGACGCCGAAAGCGACCTGCTGTTCGCTGCGCAGTGCGGCGGTGGCGATCTGTTGCTCTACCTGCTGCTCGAGCACAAGAGCCGCGCCGATTCACTCACCGTGTTCCAGATGCTGCGCTACGTCGTGGCGGTCTGGGAACGCCACCTGTCGGGGACGCCAGCGTGCCCGCAGCCGCGCCGAAGGCGCCGACCGCTGCCGCCGATCCTGCCGATCGTGTTCCACCATGGCCGCCGCCCGTGGCACGCGCCCAGGCAGTTGGCACAGTTGATCGACATCGATGACCTCGCACCGGCCGTGCGCCGGTTCGTCGCGGCACACCAGGCCGCGCTGCGCATCATCGTCGACGACGTTGCCGACCTAAGTGACGACGCATTGGCGGCGCGCAGCCTGTCGCTCGTCGCGCGCGTATCGATCCTGTTTCTGCGCAACCTCCGCGACGCCGGCCCGCACGACCTCGAACGCCACCTGTTCGCGGTGCGCGGCCTGCTGACGCGCCTGCTCGACGACCCGCGCGGCAACGAGATGCTCGCCGCGCTATTCTTCTACGCGGTCGCGGTGACGGACACGCCGCCCGAGCAAGTGCGCTCGGTCCTCTACCGCGTCCTCGAACCCACGACCCCAACGAAGATCATGAATGCACTGCAGAAGTGGTTCCTCCAGGAGCGGACCGAAGGACGCGTTGAAGGGCGCGCCGAAGGCCAGACCGCTGGCCGGGTCGAAGTCCTGCAGCGCCAGCTCGCGCGCCGGTTCGGACCATTGCCCGCCTGGGTCGGCGAGCGCCTCGCGGCCACTTCGCCAGCCCGGCTCGACACTCTGTGCGACCGGGTCCTCGACGCGCCGTCGCTCGACGCCGTTTTCGCCGACTGACGCAGCCTCAGCTGCGCTCGGTGCGCGCCGTCGCGCCGCCGCGCACGTGTGCGATGTAGTCGCTCGAGAACGGCTGCAGTCCGGCCTGGCGCAGCAGCATCGCGATCTGGCCGCGGTGCCAGCTGCCGTGCAGCGCGACGTGCTGCAGGATGTCGGCGACCGTGTTCGTGAAGCGGCGGCCGTCGCTGGTCGTGTAGGTGATCTCGCGTTGCAGCGCCGCGGCGTCGGCACCGTCGAGCAGCGTCGCGAAGCCGCGGTGGTTCTGCGCCATCAGCGTCCGGCAGCCGTCGACGGTGAACGGCGGCCACACGGCGACCTTCGGCGTCTCGCCGCGGATGCGGCTGAGCCAGACGTGCTCGGCCGCGATCACGTGCATGAAGCGATCCAGAGCTCCGTCCGGCGCATCCCTGTGCTCGAGACCGGGGAAGGTCTGCTCGTCGGCCCACTGCAGATGGCGCAGCACCTGCTGCAGGTGGCTGCGCAGTTCGGCGCCGCTCATTCGGGCCTCCACTGCGGATCGAGCAGGCGCTTGAGGCAGCGCCACTGGAAGTCGCGGCTGTGCGCGCCGACCTCGGGCGCGAGGCCATGCTGGCTGCGCGGATAGAGCATCAGTTCGAAGTTCTGCTTGTTGGCCTTCTCGAGCTCCCACAGCAGCTGCATGGTGTTCTGCATGTGCACGTTGTCGTCCATCGTGCCGTGCAGCAGCACGAGGTGGCCCTTCAGGTTCTTCGCCGCCTTGATCACCGACGTGCGGTCGTAGCCGTCCTTGTTGTCGTCGGGCAGCCGCATGTAGCGCTCGGTGTAGATCGTGTCGTAGAGGCGCCAGTCGTAGACGCCGGCGCCGGCGATGCCGAGCGCGAACTTGTCGCTGTGCGTCAGCGCGAACGCGGCCATGAACCCGCCGTAGCTCCAGCCCTCGATCGCGACGCGCGCCGGATCGCCCTGCCGTTCCTTGCAGACGAACGCGACCGCGTCCTCGAGGTCGGCGAGTTCCTGCTCGCCGAGGTGCTTGTAGCACCCGCCGATGACCTTCTGGCCGCGGTTGCTGGCCGTGCGCACGTTGACCTGCAGCACGATGAAGCCCTGCTGCGCGACGAACTGGTGGTAGGTGTTGGGCGACCACCTGTCGCTCACCGTCGGATTGTCGGGCCCGCTGTAGGTCGGCAGGTAGATCGGGTAGCGCTCGCCGGCCTTGTGGTCGGGCGGCAGCATCAGGCTGCCGTCGAGCGCGTCGCCGTCGCGCGTCGCGATCGACAGCCGCTCCTTCGGCGCGAACGCGTACTCCTCGGCAGCGGGGCCCATGGGCTGGCGACCGATCTCCTTGACCACGGCGCCCGTCGCACCGTCGACCACGCGCACGACCGTCGGCATGTCCATCGCCGACCATTGGTCGATCAGGAAGCGGCCGTCCTGCACGAACTCGGCGCTGTGGTAGCCGACGCCCGGCGTCAGCAGCGCGAGGTTCTTGCCGTCGAGCCCGCAGCGGTAGACGTGCTGGCCCATCGCGCCCTCGCGCGTGCCCTCGAACCACAGCGACCGCTGGCCCTCGTCGACGCGCTGGATCCTCCGCACCTGCCAGTCGCCGCTGGTGACTGCGTTCACGAGTTCGCCGCCGGGCTTGTAGCGGTAGACGTGCTGGTAGCCGGTGCGTTCGCTGAGCCACAGGAAGGTGCCGTCCTGCAGCCACTGCGGCGAGTCGGGCCGGTTGACCCACGTCGGCGACTCCTCGCGGATCCACTTCGTCAGCTTGCCGGTCGCGCAATCGACCTGGCACAGCTCGGCCCAGGTCTGGATGCGGTCCTGCAGCGTCACCAGCAGTTGCTGCTTCGGCGTCCACTCGACGCGCACGACCAGCACGTCCTTCGGGTACGCCGCGAGATCGACGTTCACGACGCGGCGCTGGCGCGCGTCGACGACCTGCAGCGACGCCACGGGATTCGGGTCGCCGACCTTGGGGTAGTTGGTGACCACCGTCGTGACGTTGCGCTCCTTGTCGAGGTAGCCATTCGGCACGTGGTTGACGATCGTGAACTCGCGCACCGGCGCTTCGTCGAGCGACAGCACCGCACACAGGTCGCCGTCGCTCCACCAGTGACCCTGGAAGTCGCCGCGCCCATAGACCTCCTCCTGGTAGACCCAGTCGAGCTGGCCGTGCAGGCGGTCCTGCTTGCCGTCGGCGGTGACCTCCCACTGCGCCTTGCTCGCGGCGTCGACGATCACGAGGTCGCCGCCGCGCACGAACGACGCGAACGTGCCCGCCGCGTTGCAGTGCGCCTCGGCCTTGCTGCCGCCACGGTCGCCGTCGTCGGTCAGGCGCACGGCGTCCTCGCCCGGTGCGCCGCGGTTGCCGCGGTTGCCGCGGCCACCGCCGCGCCGGCCGCGGCCCGCCTGCGCGTCGCCGCGCACGGGCTCGACGAAGAGGTCGCCCTGGTGGATGCGCGCCGCAAAGCGCGTCTTCGTCACTGCGGCGGCGTCGGCCGCCGGCTGCGGCTCGGCCGCCGGCTGCGGCGGCTCCACGGGCTGCGTCTCCTGCTGCGTCGCCGGGTCGAACCACACCGTCCCTTTGCCGCGCGCGATCTCGATGTGCTTGCCGTCCCACGCTACGCGCGCGCCCGGCAGTGCGCCGCCCCATTCCAGCTGCTGGCGCGCGTCGGCAAAGGTCAGTCGCTTCTTCGCCGCCTCCTGGGCGGGCAACACGGCGAGCAGCGCGAACGGAACGGCGAGGACGCGAGCGATGTTGGTCGTCATGGGCTGGAACTGCCGCAGGCGGCGGCGCGTCGATTCATACGCGATTGCGCCGTCCCATGCGAAAGCGGCGCGCACCGGTGCGGCGGAGTCCTTACAATCCCCGGCCGTCGTGGCGCCCGGGCGCCGCCAAGGACCGAGGAAACCGAGGAGAAACCGATGACGACCAATCCGTACGCCTTGCAGGACCGCGTCACCGCCAGCGCAGCACCGGTCGCCGAGCGCGCGACTTTCCTCAAGCGGGTCTACGGGCTCGTGCTGGCCGGCGTGCTGAGCTTCGCGGCGACGCTGTGGGCCGCCGGCAACCTCGCGCCGGTCACCGACGCGATGATGGGCCTGTGGCGCATGACGAGCGGCCGCTACGGAACGCTCGTCTACTACGGCATCCTGATCGGCGCCTTCTGGGGCGTGCACGCGGTCGCGCGCAGCTCGCCGCTGAACCTGATCGCCTTCTTCGGCCTGACGGTGCTGCTCGGTCTGTTCACGGCACCGATGGTGCTGTCGGTCGCCGCGCGCGACCCGTCGACGCTGAACACCGCGGCGGCGACCACCGCACTGGTGTTCACGGGGCTCACGGCGATCGTGGTGCTGAGCGGCAAGGACTTCGCGTTCCTGCGCAGCGCGCTGCTGCTCGCCGGCTGGGGCATGTTCGTCTACCTGATCGCGGGCGCGATCTGGGGCTTCGCGCCGTCGATGGGGTTCACGGTCGCCGGCGTGCTGCTGTTCGCCGGCTACATCCTCTACGACACCAGCAACGTGCTGCGCCGCTACCCGACCGACATGGCGGTCTCGGCGGCGGTCGAGCTGTTCACCGACGTCGTCTACCTGTTCCAGTGGATCCTGTCGCTGCTGTCGCGGCGCAACTGACCGCATGCACCGCGCCGCCCCGTTGCGCGCCGTCGCGTTGGCCCTGCTCGCCGCGAGCCTCGTCGGCCAGACCAGCACCGACCTGCTGGTCGCCGACTTCTACAAGGTGCGCACGCGCGAACTCGCCGAGGCCGGCCAGCGTCACCTCGAACTGGGCTCGTGGGCGCGCAAGGCCGGGCTCGTGCCGCAGGCCACCGCGCAGTTCCTGCGCGCGGTGGAAGTGAGTCAGGGCAAGAACCCCGGCGCGGAGATGGTGCTCAACATCATGCGCAGCTACGGCGACGCGTTCTGGCGCAAGAAGCGCGAGCACCCGCCGCAGGCGCTGCTGAACGAGTGCGAGAAGCGCAGCGCCGCGATCGAATCGAAGACGCGCAAGGCGCACGTCGAGCTCGCGCAACGCGCGAGCAAGGCGCACCTCGACGACCTCAGCAAGGAGCACTGGCTGCAGGTGCTGAAGCTCGGCGGCGAACTCGAGGTCGACGACAAGGGCCAGTGGCGCCTCGACGGCGAGCGCGTCGCCGACGACCTCGTCGACTGGCTCAAGGAACGGTCCACCAAGGTCAATGGCGACAAGGTCGTGTTCGAGGTCGCCGGCACCGCGGCGCCGAAGCTCGAGAACGCGATCGAGCGCCGCAGCGACAAGCTCGTCGTGCGCACCGACCTGCCAGGCGCGCAGGCCGACATGCTGCAGGCGCTCGGCAAGGCGCTGTGGCCGCTGCTCGAGGACCGCATCGACGGCTGTCCATCGCGGCCGCTGCGGCTGCTCGTGTTCGCGCACCGCGCCGACTACGAGGCCTACCTGAGGGCGCGCCAACTGGACCAGCACATCGCTGGCCGCGGCCTCTGCGACTACGGCGCGTGGCAGACGCTGATCAACGCCGATGGCCTCGCGCAGGAAGACCTGCAGGCGATCGTGCTGCACGAACTGTCGCACCTGTTCTTCTTCGGCACCGCGCCCGCGACGATGCCCGACTGGTACGCCGAAGGCTTCGCCGAGTCGTTCGGCGCGCAGGGTTCGTTCACGTGGGACGGCAAGGCGCTGACGGTCGGCGGCCTGCTGCGCAAGGACCGGCTCGACGCGCTCAAGAAAGCGCCACTGCCGCT
>Ga0070689_100001316_pt1 | contig 15777 bp, 14 predicted proteins | sample KBSS23HmetaG_FD_64669 | JGI IMG/M metagenome (GOLD analysis project Ga0070689, IMG submission 64669) | Switchgrass rhizosphere microbial communities from Kellogg Biological Station, Michigan, USA - KBS S2-3H metaG | ecosystem: Host-associated > Plants > Roots > Rhizosphere ...
AAGTCCGAGGTGCTGCCGCTGATTCCGTTCCAGCCGGAACCCGTGCTGGCGCCGCTACCGCCACCCTTGCCGCCGCGCGAGACGCCCAGCGGCCCGGTGGGACCGGACGGCGCGCCGCAGGCGGCGCCGCCTGCGGGGGCCACGCCGCCGGCGACCGCGCCGGCTACGCCGCCGCCCTCACAAAAGCCGCAATGAACGACGCCATCGCCGCCGCGATACCTGCCGCACCCAAGCGCGTCGGCTTCGCGTTTGCCAAGCGGCATGGCGTGCTCGTGCACCGCATTCATGAAGGCGTCGCAGAGTGTGTGTATCGCCCGGGCGCTTCACCACTCGCCGTGGCCGAGGTGCGCCGTTATCTCGGTGTGCCGTTGAAACTGGATAAGGTCCAGGAAGCCGCCTTCGATGCCATGCTGCGGCTCGCCTACGAAGCCGGCAACGACGCCATGGAAGCGGCCACGGGCGTCGAGGAATCGACCGACCTTGCGCATCTCGCGCAGGAACTGCCCGAGCAGGCCGACCTGCTCGAGAGCGAGGACGACGCGCCGATCATCCGCCTCATCAATGCGGTACTTACCCAGGCCGTGAAGGAAAACGCCTCGGACATCCACGTCGAGCCGTTCGAGAACCGCCTGGTGGTGCGCTTCCGCGTCGACGGCGTGTTGCGCGAGGTGTTGCAAAGCAAGCGTGCGGTCGCGCCGCTGGTGGTATCGCGCATCAAGGTCATGTCCAAGCTCGACATCGCCGAGAAGCGCCTGCCGCAGGATGGACGCATAAGCCTCCGTATTGCCGGGCGTTCTGTTGACGTGCGTGTTTCGACCATTCCGTCGGGTCATGGCGAACGCGTGGTGCTGCGTATCCTCGACAAGCAGGCCGGGCGTCTGCACCTGACCGCACTGGGTATGGACCCAAAGACCGAGCAGATGATCGCCGAGCTGTTCCGCAAGCCGCACGGCATCATCCTGGTCACGGGCCCCACCGGCTCCGGCAAGACCACCACGCTGTACGCCGGCCTCGAGCACCTCAACGACAACACGCAGAACATCATGACGGTCGAGGATCCGATCGAGTACTACATCGACGGCATCGGTCAGACACAGGTCAACACAAAGGTGGAGATGACCTTCGCGCGCGGCCTGCGCGCCATCCTGCGCCAGGACCCGGACGTCGTGATGGTCGGTGAAATCCGCGACCTCGAAACCGCGCAGATCGCGGTACAGGCGTCACTCACCGGTCACCTGGTGCTGTCGACCCTGCACACCAATACCGCGGTCGGCGCCGTCACACGTTTGCGTGACATGGGCATCGAGCCCTTCCTGCTCTCCTCTTCGTTGATCGGCGTGGTCGCGCAGCGACTGGTACGCACGCTGAACCCGGATACCAAGCAGGCTTTCGAGGCCGGCGAGTACGAGCGGCGCCTGCTCGGCCTCGGCCCGAACGAGCCCTCGCCGGTGCTTTACAAGCCCAGCGACACCGGCAACGGGTTCCGCGGCCGCACCGGCATCTACGAACTGGTGATCGTCGACGACCAGATGCGCACCATGATCCACGACGAGGCGGCCGAGCACGAACTGGAGCGTTACGCGCGAACCCTGACGCCCTCGATCCGCGACGACGGACTCGACAAGGTGTTGCGCGGCGAGACCACTCTGGAAGAAGTCCTGCGCGTCACGCGCGAGGATTGATCCCGATCGTCCATGGGCGCTTTCGAATACACCGCGCTCGACAGCGCCGGACGCGAACAGAACGGGGTCCTTGAAGGCGACACCGTCAAACACGTGCGGCAGCTCCTGCGCGAACGGCAACTGCTGCCGGTCACGGTCGCGGAGGTCAAACATGGTGAGGCGAAACGCCAGAGAGGCTTCAGCCTGCGCCGCGGGATCTCCGCGTCCGACCTGTCGCTGCTGACGCGCCAGCTGGCCACGCTCGTCAGGGCGGGATTGCCGCTCGAAGAGGCGTTGCTCGCCGTATCACAGCAGTCGGAGAAGCAGCGGATCTCGAGCATCCTGCTGGGCGTGCGGGGCAAGGTCATGGAAGGTCACACGCTGGCGGACGGCCTGGCGGAATTTCCCCGGGTGTTTCCCGAGATCTACCGCTCGACCATCGCAGCCGGCGAGAGCTCCGGCCGCCTCGACGGCGTGCTCGAACGTCTCGCCGACTACACCGAGGCGCGCGAGGTGACACGCCAGAAGGTGCTCGGCGCCATGCTCTACCCCATCGTGCTGTCGTTCGTTTCTTTCGGAATCGTGACAATGATGCTGGTGTACGTGGTGCCGCAGGTCATCGAGGTGTTCGAAGCCAGCAAGGGCAAGCTGCCGTTGTCCACCAAGGTGCTGATCGCCGTCAGCGATTTCCTGCGCCATTACGGCATCTACCTCGTCATCGCGCTCATCGCCGCCGGGTTTGCCTTCCGGGCCTGGCTCAAGAACCCGGACAACCGGCGCGGATTCCACCGCATGCTGTTGCGTGTACCGCTCGTGGGGCGGCTGCTGCGCGGTTTCAACACGGCGCGCTTCACCCGCACCTTCAGCATCCTCACCGCCAGCGCCGTGCCGGTGCTGGAAGCGATGCGCATCTCCGGCGAGGTGGTCACCAATCTACCGATGCGCGACGCCGTGGCCGCCGCGGCCGCCCGCGTGCGCGAAGGCGCCCCGATCGGGCGTTCACTGGCCTCGAGCAAGCTGTTTCCGCCCATGACGGTGCACCTGATTTCCTCCGGCGAGTCGAGCGGCGAGCTCGACACCATGCTGGACCGCGCCGCGATCAACCAGGAACGCGAACTGGACTCCATGGTGGGCTCGATGGTGGGCCTGCTGGGGCCGCTTCTCATAATCGTGATGGGCCTCTTCGTCATGGGCATCGTTTTTGCAATGCTCATGCCCATTTTCGAAATCAACAACTTCATTCATTGAAGATTTGTGGGTTTGAGCCATTGCATGACATCGCGGCTCGTTCTATAACGCGCGCATCTGAGGTCGCTCCGTTTGGCACGATGAACGAGAAGCCAGAGTCAGAAGAGTTCGACGAGGAAGAGGAAGAACCCACGTTCGAGGCCACGAGCGAGGTGGACTTCGATCGTCTCGCGAAAGATCTGGACGCCGCCAAGAAGCGCGGCCAGAAGCTGGGCGACCCCGCCTGGCGCAAACTCGAGCGTCGTCTCGAAGAGAAGAACACCGCCGAGCTCACCAGCGATTTCGACGACTACAACATCGACGACGATTCGACCGCGGTCCGCAAGATGAACACGTCGAAAGAGCCGCACTGAATCACGGACGCGCTTCGGCGCGAATGCGCGAGCCCGATCGCCGGCGCGCTCTCCCGGTACCAGCCGCATCCGGACGTTCAAAGCGCTCAGCGAAAATCCCGAGATTGGGTCACGACGTTCCCCAGCAGCGGCGTGCGGTCGACGAAGCGGCGTACCACCACGTGAATCACGCCGCCTTCCTTCTGCAGCATCCCCTGCACCTCGAGCAGTCGCGAATTGTTCGCCGCGCGGCGCGCGCCTGACCAGACTTTTTCCCAGGCGATGAGATTGACGAAGCCGGTCTCGTCCTCGAGCGTGATGAACATGACGCCGCCCGCGCTCTGCGGCCGCTGGCGCGCGGTGACGATGCCCGCCACGCGCAGCACGCGGCCGTGCGGCAGGTCGCGCAGCGCCGCGGCGGTCACGACATGTTCCGCGCTGAGTTCCTCGCGCAGCAACGCGAGCGGATGGCGGCCGAGCGTGAGCCCATGGGAGCGATAGTCGGCCGCGATGTTCTGCCCCTCGGTGGGCGGCGCCAGCAGCGGCGTCGCCTCGGCGGTGCGCGGCACCGGCGCGAGCGGCAGTTCCTGCTCGCTGCCGGCCACCTGCCAGAAGGTGAGATGCCGGTTGCCGGCGAGGTCGCGCAGTGCGCCGGCATCGGCCAGCGCTTCGAGCGTGCGCCGGTCGAGGTCGGCGCGCATGGTGAGGTCCTGCACGCTCGCGAACTCACCACCGTCCCTACGTGCCGTAATGATGCGTTCAGAAACCTCCTTGCCCAGCGACTTCACCATCCGCATGCCGAGACGCAGCGCGGGTTCGCCGTCGCCGGTATTGTTTTCCGCCCGACGTTCGAGGGTGCAATCCCAATCACTGGCGCAGACGCTGATGCAGCGCACTTCGACACCATGATCGCGCGCGTCGCGCACCAGCTGCGCGGGCGCATAAAAACCCATCGGCTGGCTGTTGATGAGCGCGCAGGTGAACGCCGCGGGCTCGTAACACTTCAGCCACGCCGAGCTGTACACCAGCAGCGCAAAACTCGCCGCGTGTGATTCCGGAAAACCGTATTCGCCGAAACCCTGGATCTGGCTGAAGATCTGGTGCGCGAAACTCTCGTCGTAACCGCGTTCCTTCATGCCCGCGATGAGCCGCTTCTCGAAATGCCCCAGGCCGCCGCGGCGCTTCCACGCCGCCATGCTCCGGCGCAGCTGGTCCGCCTCGCCCGGCGTGAACCCCGCCGCGACGATGGCGAGTTGCATCACCTGTTCCTGGAAAATGGGCACCCCCAGCGTGCGCGACAACACGCCTCGCACCGCCTCGCTCGGATAGGTCACGGGTTCGAGTCCCTGCCGCCGGCGCAGGTAGGGATGCACCATGCCGCCCTGGATGGGTCCCGGCCGCACGATGGCGACCTCGATGACCAGGTCGTAGAACTGGCGCGGTTGCAGGCGCGGCAGCATGGACATCTGCGCGCGCGATTCCACCTGGAACACACCGATGGTGTCGGCGCGCGAGATCATGTCGTAGACGCGCGCGTCCTCGCGCGGAACGTCGGCGAGCGTGAAGGTCTTGCGGCGAAAGGCGCTCACGTATTCGAGACCGCGGCGCAGCGCCGAGAGCATCCCCAGGCCCAGCACGTCCACCTTGAGCAGGCCGAGGTCGTCGAGATCGTCCTTGTCCCACTCGATGACGGTGCGGTCTTCCATGGCCGCGTTCTCGATGGGCACGAGTTCCTCGAGCAGGCCCTGCGAGATGACGAAGCCGCCGACGTGTTGCGAGAGATGTCGCGGGAAGCCCAGCAACTGCCCGACCAGGAACAGCAGGTGCACGACCTGGGGGTTGTCGGGTTCGAAACCCGCCTCGCGGATGCGGTCGGCATCCACCGTCATGTCCCACCACTGCATCGCGCCCGCGAGCCTCTCAGCCTGTACGGTGTCGAGGCCGATGACCTTGGCCATGTCGCGCAGCGCGCTGCGCGCCCGGTAACTGATGACCGTGGCGGTGAGCGCGGTGCGCTGGCGGCCGTACTTGCGGTAGATGTACTGGATGACCTCTTCGCGCCGCTCGTGCTCGAAGTCGATGTCGATGTCCGGCGGCTCGTTGCGCTCGCGCGAGATGAACCGCTCCATGAGCAGCTCGCCGCGCGAGGGATCCACCTCGGTGACGCCGAGGCAGTAACACACCACCGAATTGGCGGCCGAACCGCGCCCCTGGCAGAGGATGTTGAGCCGCCGCGCCTCGGCGACGATGTCCTGCACCGTCAGGAAATAGGACTCGTAGGCGAGATCGTTGATGAGTTTCAGCTCGTATTCGATCTTGTCGCGCATGGCCTGCGGCAGACCCGCCGGCCAGCGCTTGCGCGCTCCTGCAAACGTGAGCGCGCGCAGGTGCGAAGCCGGCGTTTCGCCCGCCGGGACGAGCTCGCGCGGATATTCGTAGCGCAACTCGTCGAGCGAGAAGGTCGCGAGCGCGGCGATCTTCACCGACTCGGCGAGCAAGCCGGGTGGATAGAGCCTGGCGAGGCGCGCGCGGTCGCGCAGGTGGCGCTCGGCGTTGGCGAACAGCCGTTCGCCCGCCTCGGCCAGCGTCACGCCGTGACGCACGGCCGTGAGCGCGTCCTGCAGGTGGCGCCGTTCGCGCACGTGCATGTGCACGTCGCCGGCCGCGGTAAGCGGCAGGCCATGCACGGTGCCGAGCGCGCGGCAGGCTTCGAGGTGTTCGCGATCGCGGCCATCGCGCAGCAGTTCCACCGCGATCCACGCGCGCCCCGGGAAGGTGCGCGCGATCCAGGCACCCTGTCCGTCGGCATCCGCCAACGTCGGCAACCACAGCGCCAGCGCCGTGGATTCGCCGAGGAATTCCTGCACATCCTCGCGGCGCAGCGAATAGCTGCCCTTCTCCGCGGCGCGGCGGCCGCGCGTGATGAGGCGCGACAGCCGCGCGTACGCCGGCCGGTCCGGCGCCAGCGCGACGAATCGCAGGCCGCACTCGAGGCGGAACTCCGCGCCGATGACCAGCTTGATGCCGCCGCCGAGTTTCTTGACCGCGGTGTGCGCCCGCACCACGCCCGCGAGCGAACATTCGTCGGTGATCGCCAGCGCCGTGTAACCCAGCTGCTTCGCCTGCGCGATCAGTTCCTCGGCATGCGAGGCGCCGCGCAGGAAACTGAAGTTGCTGAGGCAATGCAACTCCGCATAGGCCGGAGCCGCGGCGCTCATGCAAAGATCCCGTGGAGAAACCAACGGCGGTCACCGTCACATTCGCGGTAAATCCACAATCGCGAGCCGGCGGAGTCTTTCGCGACGTAGTAATCGCGCTGGATGTCGCCGCCGTCCCACCAGCCGCTTTCGATACGTTCGGGCCCGGCCAGCAACTCGAGGCGTCCGTGGTGCTGCGGCCGGCCGCGTTGCGCGGCCAGTTCCTGCGGCGCATGCAGCAGCCATAGCGGGCGCTGCGTGGCGGCGTCACAGCTGGACATCGTGGGCGCGGCAGCGAGCGAAGCCGCGCTGCCGACATTCGCGGACAACGCCGGCTCGGCCACACGCCAGGCATGTTCCGGCCGGTGCTCCGACACCGGCGTGATGCCATAGACCGCCTCGTTCCCGAGCCGCGCGCGCAGGTGCTCGACGAGCGCCGGCATCTCGCCCGCGGCGGCATGACCATGCTCGCCGGGCGACCACAGCGGTTCGTTGGCCAGCGGACGCGCGCTGAGCGCACCGCCGCGCAATTCGCAGCGGCGCACCGGCTCGGGCAATTCCAGCGACGCGAGCCGTTCGCGCAGCAATCGCGTCAGCCGTTCGGCGCCGGCCTCGGGCGCGGCCAGGCGCAGCGTGCAACGCGTCGGGGCGGCACGGTAATGATGAAAACGGCATTGCAACGCCGTGATGCCGCGCTGACGCGCGCGCAGGAACGACTCGAGCTCGTCGAGCAGTGGCGCGAGCGCCTGCAGGATGCGTTCGTGATCTTCGATTTCATGGTCGAGATCGCGCACGCCGCGGTACCGTTCGCGGCGCTTGAGCCGCGCGCGCGGATCGGCGCGCCTGCCCAGCAGCCGATCGAGATCGGCAAGCATCTGCGGACCGAACCGCCGCGCGAACCCGGCGCGTGGCAGGCGCATGAGCTCGCCGAGCGTGCGCACGCCCATGGCCAGCAGGCGCGCATTGTGTTCCTCGGGCCAGCGCAACACGGCGAGCGGCAGGGGCTTGAGCCGGGCGGGCAACACGGCCGGATCGGTGATGAAGCAACGCGCGCCGGCGCGTGCCGCCGCGAGCGCGGCCAGCGCGGTGGGCGCGAGTGTGAACCGTGGCTCGGCGCCCACCTGCGTGAGCAGCGGATCCGCGCGACAGGCATCGCGCAGACGCCGGCACAATTCGCGCAGTCCGCCGAACAGGTTGAGGCTGGGCTTGATCTCGAGCAGCAGGCCGTCGGGTGCTTCGATGGAAACCTGCGGTGTGAACGCCGCGCCGAGCGCAGCCAGGCGCTGCATGAGCTCGTGTTCGCGCGCCATGTCGCGTGGCCGTGGCTCGATATCGGGCACGGCCGCGAGCGCCGCGCCGAGTGTCATGCCGGCACGCACGCCTCCGGCGCGCGCCTGCTCGTCGGCATCGAGGACGCGCTGTGTTTGATCCTGATCCACCACCACGAGCGGCCGGCTGTCATCGGGCCTGCGTAACGCCAGCACGGCGTCGGTGCTGCGCACCGCCAGTAATGCAAGTTGCGGCACATGCGCCGCGATCCACAACTCGCGCGGCTCGAGTTTGAGCGCTGCCTGGGAATCTGGCCCCTTGGGCGGAGGCGACGCCGGCCGCACCCGTAAAACGGACGGCGTCGCACTCGACCCAGGAAGATCCGGAAACTTCAGTCGATAGGAACGGGGATGCATGGTGTAACTACCTGCACCTTCATGCCGCGGCCGCGGTCCAGGTCAGATCGATGGGCGCGCGGCTACCGCCCCGGCTCTTGATGAGCGTCACGCGCGCGCCCTGCCGTCCGGCTTCCTTCACCGGCTCGAACGACACCCGCAGCATCGCCGGGGATGCCAGGTGCGCGAACTGCTGGCTGCGGAACAGCACGCCGAACGAACGCCCCTGCTCGGCCGCGAGCTGCAGGCGGCGAATGGCACGCGGGCTCACGCGCGGCAGCCACGCCAGCGCCATGCCGCACGCGCCGGAGCGCAACGCCTGCTCGTGGGCCCAGAGTGGCAGGTGCGTCCTCACGACCAGCATGCGATCGAGGGCGACGCCCTGCGAGCGCAGCGCGGGCGCATAGGGCTCGTGCGGCGGGCATACCCAGGTGCACCAGCGCGCGGGCGTGGCCTGCGACAGGGCCGCCAGCACCGGCAGCAGTAGATAGAGCTCGCCGACGCCGGGTTGCGGCGTGAGGATTTCTACGAGCCCGTGACGCGGCCAGCCGCCGCCGGGCAGTCCCGCATCGAGCGCGGCGAAACCCGTGGAGAAAGTTTCCACGGTGGCGCGACTCCGTCCGCGCCACACCGACGGGTGGGCGAGCAACTCCCGTAGTTGCTGATCGTTGGCTGACATGCAGAACCTGTCGTCCTGTCTTTACTCAACAAGGCTCTCAACCCGTGGGCCTCAGCCTTGCCTGCTCGGGAATTGAATAGATGAAATCGTAGAAATGTTTGCCATCGATGATGTTGACGCTGAGCGTGCCACTGATGCCGGTCAGTTCGCCGGTGCCCGAATCCGGCACCACCATGATGGACAGCGTGGGCACGCCGCGATTCATGCTCCCCCAGTGCTGCAGCACGAAGCCACCCGTGAGCCCGTCAAGCTCGCCGGTAACCTGGTCGATGGCGACATATCCCGCGGAGCCCTTGGTGCTGGTGCCGGCCGACAGCATCTGGCCACGCGCCGTGGCCTGAAGGTCACCGCTGAATTTCTTGGTGAGCAGCAGTCGTCCGAACAGGGCGTCATTCGTGATTTCCGTGTTCGACAGCGGCTGCAAAATGACTTCGAAGCTGCCCGTGGCTCGTTTCATACTGGACTCCTTAGATCAGGCAGGTAGCTTGAAATTTGGGTTTTCGATGATGCCGAACACATTGCCCCAGGGGTCGAGCACGTCGGCGATGAGAATGCCTTCGCCGACGTCCTGGATCTCGCCGCGCGGCTCCGCTCCGAGTTCCAGCAGACGTGCGTACACAGCCTTCACGTCCTTGACGCCCCAGTAGGCGCCATACGCCCGCGGCTTGTTGCCTGGCCCTCCTCCGTCGGGAGAGAGTCCGAGCTCGTAACCGCCCACGTTGAAACCCACGTAGAAGGGCTGGTCGAAGTAAGGCGCGAACCCCAGGACTTTCGAGTACCAGGTTTTCGCCGCGACGATGTCATCGACGTAGCAGAACGCCGAACGCAGTCCTAACAACATAGGGACACTCCTATGCGGCCATCGCCTTGCCTCTTCGGAGCACACCCACCACCACGCCTTCGATGATGAGCGGGTCTTCCTTGATGTTGACCTTGATGGGTTCGAAGTCCGCGTTCTCGGGCATGAGCCACACCACGGGGCCTTCCTGCTTGTAGCGTTTGACCGTGACTTCGTTTTCCAGGCGCGCCACGATGATCTGCCGATTGCGCACTTCCGGCGTACGATGCACGGCCACCAGATCGCCATCGAGGATGCCGGCGTCTTTCATGGACATGCCGACCACCTTCAACAGGTAATGCGGCTTGGGCTGGAAGATGGAGGGGTCGATGTCGAGACGCGATTCGATATTCTCTTCGGCGAGAATGGGACGACCCGCGGCGACACGGCCAATGAGCGGCAGGCCCAGCTGCTCGCGCATGGTGTCCATGAGCTTGATGCCGCGCGAGGCCCCCGGCACCAGCGCGATGACGCCCTTGCGCGCCAGCGCGCGCAGGTGTTCCTCGGCGGCGTTCGGCGATTTGAAGCCCAGCTCATTCGCGATTTCCGCGCGCGTGGGCGGCATACCGGTCTCGTTAATGGCGCGCTGGATGAGGCGCAGGATTTCGGTCTGGCGTGGGGTGAGGTCGGACATGGCAGATCCCTTTAAAGAAGAATCAGGGCTGAGGATTTGTACACTGTGAATTTATCCAGGTCAAGCGTCAAAAGCCGCTTCGATGCGGTCATCGTGGGAGGCGGCCACAACGGCCTCACCTGTGCCTGTTACCTCGCCAAATCAGGCCTCAGCGTGGGCGTATTCGAGCGCCGCAGCATCCTGGGCGGCGCCGCCGTCACCGAGGAGTTCCACCCCGGATTCCGCAACTCCACCGCCAGCTACACGGTGAGCCTGCTCAACCCCAAGGTGATCCGCGACCTGCGCCTCGAGCAGCACGGCCTGAAGGTGCTCGAGCGCCCGATGCAGAACTTCCTGCCACTGCCCGACGGTCGCGCCCTCACCGCAGGACCCGCGCAAGCCAATACCCTCGCCTCAGTGCAAAGTTTCTCGGCGCGCGATGCCGAGCGGCTGCCGGGCTACTTCAAGATGCTCGACTCGTCGGTGGCGCTGCTGCGCCGCCAACTGCTCGAGACGCCGCCCACCGACCCGCACCGCATCCGCGACATGTGGAGCACGTTCAAGCTCGGGCGCCACTTCCTGAAACTCGACGCCGAAGTGCAGCGGGACATCCACGAACTGTTCACGCGCAGCGCCGGCGACTTGTTAGACCACTGGTTCGAAACCGACGTGGTGAAGGCGCTGTACGGCTTCGACGCCGTCGTCGGCAACTACGCGAGTCCGTACACACCTGGCAGCGGCTATGTGCTGCTGCATCACGTGTTCGGCGAGGTCAACGGCAAGTCCGGCGTCTGGGGCCACGCCGTCGGTGGAATGGGAGCGATCACACAGGCGATGGCGACGGAGGCGCGACGCCTCGGTGTCACGCTCGAGACCGACGCACCGGTGCGCCGTATCCTGAGCGCACGCGGCCGCGCCACCGGCATCGAGCTCGAGGATGGCCGCGTGATCGAGGCCGCCGCCATCGCGGCAAATCTCGGGCCCAAGCCGCTGTATCAGAAGTTGCTCGCCGACGCGGAGCTGCCCGACGGATTCCGCGCCCGCATCGAGCGGCTGCGCGTCGGTTCCGCGACGTTCCGCATGAACGTCGCGCTCTCGGAACTGCCGAAATTCAGCGCTGCACCGCGCAACGACGGCGGCGCGCACCTCGGTTCGGGAATCATCCTCGCGCCATCCCTCGAATACATGGATCGCGCCTTCGCGCAGGCCCGGCTCAACGGCATGTCGGAGGCCCCGATCGTCGAAATGCTGATTCCGTCGACTCTCGATACGACACTCGCACCAAAAGGCGCTCACGTCGCCTCGCTGTTTTGTCAGCATTTTTCCTACAATCTGCCGGGCGGCCGTGACTGGCGTCAGGAACGCCAGCGTGCTGTGGACCTGATTATCGCGACGGTGGATTCGTACGCGCCCAACTTTCGCGCAAGCATCCTCGGTCACTCGGCCCTGAGCCCCATTGACCTGGAAGAGAAGCTCGGTCTCGCCGGCGGCGATATTTTCCACGGCGCGCTGGGACTCGATCAGTTGTGGGCCGCGCGGCCGATGTTAGGTTACGGCGATTACCGCACGCCGCTGAAAAGCCTGTACTTATGCGGCTCGGGTGCGCACCCCGGCGGCGGCGTCACGGGAATTCCAGGTCACAATGCAGCGCGAGAAATCCTGCGCGACGGTGTCAAGGCTGTTAGTGGCCCTAATAGCTGACAACTTCGCCATTGTCGCCACAGGCCGACAAGAGATAAATATCAGTTGCAAACAACCCTCGAATTTGTTGCAGTTGCGCCCCGTCTAATATGACGTCTACCTTCTGCTCACGGCGCCAAACAATCCAGTTTGCGGTCGATCGGCGAAGCGGACTTGCTCAACCACCAATAAGGGGATTGATCGTTATGAAGAGTGCGATTATCAAAGTTGCTGCCGTTGCAGCGTTCACCATGTTGGCCGGCTGCGTTGACATCAAGCCTCTGCAAGCCGATATCGACAACCTCAAGCAGCAGGTGAGCCGTCTCAACGCGGATCTCGCCGCGGCCAAGAGCTCGGCTGACGCCGCCAATGCGGCTGCCCAGTCGGCTTCGTCCACCGCCAGCGGCGCGCAGAGCGCTGCCAACCAGGCGCTCGCGGCTGCCCAGGCCTCGCAGTCCTGCTGCGACGCCACCAACGAGAAGATCGACCGGATGTTCCGGCGCTCGATCTCGAAGTAACAGATCCAGCCTTAGCTCTGAAATAGAACCCCGCCCTTCGAAAGAAGGGCGGGGTTTTCTTTTGTTTCTCACGCCGCGCAGTCGCGCGGCGATTTTCATCGCACGCCGCGCAGGTAGCGGCCAGGCTTCGAAGGTTCACCCTGCGCCGGCGCAGCCGCCGCGGTCTGCGCCTCGGCGCGCGCGGCGATCACGGTCGGCGCCGCCTGGCCGGTGTCGCGCAACCATTCCTGCGCGAGCGCAATGACCTTCGGATCGCCGCTGGCCAACGCGCCGTCGATCACCTGCTTCTCGAGAGCGGGGTCCTTGAGGAACTGCGCGAGATCGAAACGCACACCGGCCGTGGCTAGATAGGCGTGCCACAACTGCGTGGCGCGACGCAGTTTCTCACCGGTGCTCAGGTTTGACATGGACGATCACTCCACGCTTTCGCCGTGGGTACTCACGTCGAGGCCGGCGGCCTCCGCCTCTTCGCTGACCCGCAGGCCGAGGGTCACCGAAATGAGCATCAGCAGGATCAGGCTGACCACCAGCGAATAGGCGGCACAGGCGCCGATGCCGATGAGCTGCGCGGTGATGCTGCCTTCGACGCCGCCGATCGCCACCGAGGCGAACACGCCCGTGAGCAGCGAGCCCACGACGCCGCCGACCGCGTGAATGCCGAATGCGTCGAGCGAATCGTCGTAACCAAACCAGGACTTGAGGCCGACCACCGCGCCGAAACACGCGAGGCTCGCGGCCACGCCGATGACCAGCGCTGCGCCGACACCGACATAACCGGCGGCCGGCGTGACGGCGACGAGGCCGGCAACCGCGCCCGAGGCGATGCCGAGCACGCTGACCTTGCCGCGTGCCGCCCATTCGATGGCCATCCAGGTGAGCGCCGCGGATGCCGCGGCGCAGTGCGTGTTCGCAAATGCCAGGCCCGCGCGGCCGTCGGCCGACAGCGCCGACCCGGCGTTGAATCCGAACCAGCCGACCCACAACAGCGCGGCGCCGGTGATGGTCAACGCGAGGTTGTGCGGAAAGATGGGCTCCGTGCCGTAACCCTTGCGCTCACCCAGCATGATCACGCAGGCGAGACCGGTGACACCGGCGTTGATGTGCACCACGGTGCCGCCGGCGAAGTCGAGCACGCCGAGCGAGGCGAGCCAGCCGTCCGGCGACCACACCCAGTGCGCCATCGGCACGTAGACCGTGAGCGTCCACAGCGCCATGAAAACCAGCATCGAAGAAAACTTGATGCGTTCGGCGAAAGCGCCGGTGATGAGCGCCGGCGTGATGATGGCGAACATCAGCTGGAACATGACGTACACCGACTCGGGGATGGTCGGCGCAAGGTGACTCACCGACACCTGGCCACCCTTCGTATAGAAGAGTCCTTCGAGCGCGAAGCGTGTCGTGCCACCGAGCCACGGCGAGTCCTCGGTGAACGCCAGGCTGTAGCCGATCACCACCCACAATACCGTCACCAGGCAGGCGATGGCGAAGCTCTGCGCCATCGTGGACAGCAGATTCTTCTTGCGCACCATGCCGCCGTAGAACAGCGCCAGCCCGGGCAGCGTCATCAGCAAAACCAGCGCGGTCGACGTCAGCATCCACGCCGTGTCACCGCTGGAGATCTTGTCGGCGTCGACCAGGTAGGGTGCCGTCGGCGCGGCCGAACCCGCCGCCTGGCCAAAGGCCGGGACGGTCAGCGTCGCGAGCGCCGCAGCGGCGCCAAGTATTCTGCCTCTCATGCCCGCCATTCTTGCCGATGGCAATTCCTAGGGCTTTGTGCCGGGCACCACGTTCGCGGCCGCGAAATGTGCGCCATGTCAAACAAAATGAAACTGTCGCGCACCAGCCGGGCGCGCGTGCGCCCGTTCACACTTTCAGTCCTGCGACGGCAGCCAGAAACGCACGGTCGTGCCCTCGCCCACCGTGCCTTCGGCCTCGATGCGGCCGCCGTGGCGTTCGACAATCCGCGCCACCGTCGCCAGCCCCATGCCGTGACCGGGAAACTCATCCTGGCGGTGCAGGCGTGTGAAGGGACGGAACAGGCGACCGGCCTGCTGCATGTCGAATCCGGCACCGTTGTCACGCACGCAGATCCAGGTCGCGCCATCGCGCTGCTCTGCGTACAGGCGCACCTTCGGTCGCGCGGTGCGCGCGGTGTACTTCCAGGCGTTGCCGAGCAGCGTGCGCAGGATGGTCATCATCTGGCGCACGTCACCCCAGGTGCTGATGCCGGGCTGCAATTCGAAGTCGACCTCGCGCGCGTTCGGCCCGTGGCGCAGGTCGTAGTGCACGAGCTCGGCGAGCGTGGCGAGATCGAGCGGCTCGCGGCTGAGCTCGGCGCGCCCGGCGCGTGAATACGTCAGCAGGCCATCGATGAGACCGTCCATGCGCTCGCTTGCGCGGAGGATCTCTTTCACGAAGGTCCTGCCCTCGTCGTTGAGGAACTGGGCGCACTCGTCGTCGAGCGCGTCGGCGAACCCCTTGAGGATGCGCAGCGGTCCGCGCAGGTCGTGGCCGGCGGCCGAGGTGAGCGCCTCGAATTCACGGTTGGCGGCGGCGATTTCCTGCTCGTTCTCCGACTGGTCTTCGATCGAAGCCAGCAGCAGCGCTCCCGACATGGCCGGCACGCTGCGCACGGTGGCCATGAAATTGCTGCCGTCGAGACGGCGCACGACCACGCGCCGCAGGTTGAGCGGATCGCGCGACTCGGCGAGTCGCTCCGCGACCTCCGGAAACACGCCGGCCAGTTTCGCTCCCTCGAGCGCCGCGCCGTCGGCGCGCAGCAGCTGACGGGCGGCCGCATTGGCATGCGCCATCACGCCATCGCGGCCGAACAGCAGCGAAGCGGCAGGATGCAGCTCGAACATGGCCTCCGGGATCGCCGGTTGCGACCCGTCGCCCAGGATGCGTTCCACGGCATTCGTCATATGACTCATCGCGATACGAAATCGGCCGGTTGCACGGACTCTGGATAGCGCACCGCGAAAAAAGCCCGCCCGTAGGGTTAAGGAGCAGGCCGGGATGCCGATATGTGACGGGCATCGCTCGGGCCGGCAAACACTGTCCGGCCTCTAAGGAATTGGCGCCGGAAGCCGATATGGCAGCTGTGGCGGATGGCCGGATGGGCCGTGCCACGGTTCTTACCAGCAACTGTGAGTTTACGCGCCGATGAGCACCAACGAAGTCGATGTGATGAAAAGCATCCGGTTGTTGTTAGTGGAAGACAACGCGGCCGATGCACGCGTGGTCGAGCGTCATCTGAAGGACGCCGGCCTCAATGACGTCAATTGTGATTGGGTTCAGAGCGCGGCCGCCGCCGCCGAGCGTTTGCAGAAGGTCGAATACGACCT